>Ga0315909_10007740_pt1 | contig 11925 bp, 12 predicted proteins | sample LakEriMetagenome_11_FD_203527 | JGI IMG/M metagenome (GOLD analysis project Ga0315909, IMG submission 203527) | Freshwater fungal communities from buoy surface, Lake Erie, Ohio, United States - Buoy 2 MA125 | ecosystem: Environmental > Aquatic > Freshwater > Lake | place: USA: Lake Erie, Ohio...
GACGGAAATTACCGCTCTTTACCGAGGTTTTGATGCCCATGCCCTTGGAGGCCATTACTGCGCGGCTCCACCATAGAAGAACAGGGTCACGCTGGTAACGTCTGCACCAGAAACATCAATGAACACTCCTGAGTCAAAGACAATGCCCATATCCGGAAGGATAAGGTCAGTGGCTCCGGCCGCAGCAGGCGTATTGATGGTCAGTAGGGCTGTGCCTGCGGTAGTGCTGCCATTCTTTAGGGTGAAAGACGCAGCCGTAGCCGTGTTTGTAAAGTAAACACCGGCTACTCTTGTACGACCTCCAACCGCATGACCATCGGCAGTCTTTGTGACTGCCTGGATATTGCTGTTGCTCATGTCATTCCCCCGTTTCTGTACTCTGTGCCCGTAAATCAGGAGGGTCCATACGACCGATTTCGGTCAGTAGAACATCCACCATTGCAATTGCGCCGTTTGCCTGTTGGATGAGGTCCAGATACTTTTGCCTTTGCTCAAGTGCCTGATTCCTCAAACCCAACAGGTAATCCTTATCCAACGCAGCCATTAGGCGTTGAAGTTAGCAGCAGTAGCAGCCAAGAGGTAGTAGTCACTACCTGCAATCTTGACACGCAGGCCATGGGTGATTTCGTTGACGTTGGTAATCGTGCCGGTAGCAGCCAATTTAGCACCAGCAACAGTCACGCCTGCCAGATTCAACAAGTAGCCGTTGGTGTCAACAGTAGCAGCACCAGCGCCATTAACCGAAGCGTAAATCAGCGAAGTTGTTGTGCCAGTAGAAGCACCAGAACCAGCATTCAACTCGATTTCAACAGGGGAGTAGGTACCAGAAGAGGTGCCAGCAGAAAGGGTCAACTCAGCAACAAAGGCTGAACCTAGACCAGTCGTGCGACCAGTGGCACCGTAAGTGACTTCGGCTTTCAGGGCGTTAGAGAACGAGCCCAGAGCGACGTTAGTGTCCATTTGGAACAAGGTGCGTCCGCCTGTGCCGCCAACACCTGTCATCGTGACGGCAGTGGTATTCGCATTAAAAGCGGAGGTACCGGTGGAAGAATTGGAAATTGTGGTGATAAAGCCGTTTTGTGATACGACTGGTCCGGAAAACGTGGTGGTCGACATAGTTTTGTCCTTACATGCAAGTGGGGCGTATCTGTCTGCATGTCGTCAGCCGGGACTGTCAGATACACCGGAAACCCCGGAATGTGTCCAATATACACCAAAAGAAAAAGGGGCACAAGGCCCCTTTTTCCGTTTACTCGACCATCAGGCCGCGCCGGGTGAACCGAACATGCCGCGTGGATCGCTGAAGCCGAAGCTGTAGCGTTCACGTGCCTTGTAGCGAACGTTGCCGGTGTCGAAGTCGCCTTCAAAACCAGTTTTCAACGACACACGTGTGAACATCTTCATGCCGTTAGGCGCGTCGGTCTTGATGAAGAACGCGTCTGGGTCCGTCAAGAAGTTGTTGACTGTGTAGCCTTGAGGCACCATGCCCATGTTGCGAATAGCGTTGATGTCGTTATCCGCAGTTCCAACGCGCAGGGTGGATTTCAAAATCCGGTCTGCGGTAAATTGCAACTCTTTAGGAATAATCAACTTCAAGCCTTGCACAGCGATCTTCAAGCCACGCTCATCGGTGAATGCGGAAATGTCAATCAACGACTGCTCCAAGGAGGTCTCAGACAAGTCCGCAGCTGTTGCCAGTGTGTTGGACAAGTTAGGACCACCCAAAGTGGGGTGATTGGTTGCGCACAGAGCAACACCGTCGCCACCGATAGAGGTGGTGAAAGCGCCGTTCAGGATGGCAGCAGCTTTGATCTGCTTGGTTTGAGCCATGGAACGTGCCAAGGCACGTGTATAGCGAGCGCCCAGGCGGTCGTAGAGGTTGTCCTCTACGGCTTCTTCAGTCAAGGAGAAGGCCAGAGCAATCGTCTCATGGGTGTAGCGAGCAGTGTAAACCTCTTGTGCTTGGTCGTATGAAACGCCAGCGCCTTCGGTCTTCACAGGGGCTTCACCAAAACCCGATTCCATCACCTCTTCTTCAAACGCGCGGTCTGAAGTTTCGATTGAATAGATTTGGGTGTGTTGGTTTTCGTAGTTTTTATACTCGAGGCCGAACAAGGCGTTTAAGCCTGGCTCAAGTTCCTTTACGAGTTGTGCGCGGGAAATTGCCATTTATGTTCTCCTTAGGTACTGAAGCCCGGCGTGCCAGTGCTGCCGTACAGGTGTTCATTAATCTTCACAACGAGAACGGCGTATTGGCCCATCTCATTGCCCGGTACGTTCCACAAGCCAACTGCCTTGAGGTTAGTAGCTGCGGTCTCGGTGAAGGTACCGCTCATGGTCATATTGGACACACCAGTTGTGGTGCTGCCTGTGGTGCTGGCAGTGATGTCAGCGTTGAGGCCAATACTTGCTTGAGTAGGAGTACCCGCGTTTTGGATGATGAACAACTGGCTAGGATCGTCGATTACGTCAGCAACGATTTGGCCGCTGGTGATGTTGACGGAACCTGGGTAGTAGTTCTTCCATGTGGGCTTGCCAGTGGTGGGGTCGATATAGCTTACGCCATTCAAGACACCAACAGCAGCCGTATGGTCCGTGTTGTTGAATTTGACAAGGTAGCCATTGTCAATGGTTACCAAGTCGCCTTGGAAGATAGCTCCGGACTGGTTATCGTTAATCAAGTATCCGTACTGTTTTTGACCGCCAGTAGCAGAGAGATTACCGAGAGGACGCAGACCAAAGGGCTTATTGATGTTTGCCATTTGATGATTCCTTTAAAAGATGATTATTCAGCAGCCTTAGGGCCGCCAAAAGTGACGCGAGACTGCCTTGTGGGTCCTTGAATTCGCATGCTCGAGTGTGCATTGCTCTTCATCAACTCATTGTCAGCAGCTTGCATTTGGTCGTTTGCTCGTTGGCGGTAATACGCATTGCGTTCCTGCACGTTCTCTTCGGGAATGCGCGCTAAGAGAAGACCTCCCACGCTGATCACGCCAGCATGTCGGCCATCTTCAACAGATGGAACAGCAAAGTCGGGATATTCATCCGCACGAACAAGCTCATAACCCTCTCGGATTTTTCCTGCTACGTTCGCGCGATCTTCCTGACCGCCAACTTCTGCTCGAATCCATCTGTGCTTCGTTCCCTCCAGAGGAGGTGGGGCATCTAGTCGTGAAGGAGGAGCCCAGGGCTTGCGGCGTGTTTCGCTGTCACGAGTGTTCGCGCTGCGAGATTCACGGTTCAGTGTAGGTACAAGTTTGTCTGTCATCTCTTACTCCTTAACGTACTTGGCGTATTCCTCAAGAGGAACGCCCAACTTTTTGGCCATCGCAACTTGACTCGGTGAGAGCCGTACAGTGCGGCGTGCTGAACTATTCACCCCCGATGATCGGGTTGCAGGAGCCACCGGTTGCACGTTTCTGGTGGTACTGTTGTTTTGCGCTTGAGGAGAAAATTTCCGAGGATACGTTCCTCTCATGCGTTTATCGAGCTCATCATAGTACTCATCTGACGATCCGTCAAATCCCTCGTTGATCACGAGTTGCTTGTGGATGCCCCAGGCGGTGTTTGTCATGACGGTGTCCTGACCATACCATGGGTTCTTCTCCATCCAGTCCTCGAGCTTGGGGTCCACAGGAGCCGGCTGTTGGTACTGTTGGGCAGGCGCTTGTTGCGCCTGAGGAGAGTACTGTTGTTGCTGTGGCGCGGCGGCTTGTTGGCGCACATACGTCTCACGCCGGTGATTCTCCTCAGCCACTTGACGCTGCTCATAGGTCAGGTCCGCCAGGCGCTGCTGGGCCTCGGTCTCGGTGTCAATGTCGCCCTCTTCGCGCGCTTTGCGGATGATCTGCTTTAAGGCAACGACCTGGGTATCGATGCGGCCCTTGGCCTCGTGCAAGCGTTCTTCGTCGGTGCGGAACATGCGCTGCTGCATCTGTTGGGCTTCGGCCTGCACGTTTCTCGCATAGGCAATGGCGGCCTCTTCGCGGCGCTGGGTCTCGCGCAGGCGAGCGGTCAGCTTGTCGATGCGCTTCTTGACGTTCTCGCTGTACTGGTTGAGTTCGTTCTCGGGCTTTTCAACGTTGCCCCCGCTTGTTTCAACGTGGGGGGCCTGCTCACCCTCTTGTATCTTGGGAGACTGTCCGTCTTCTCCCATATCGATATCGACAGGTTCTTCACCCTCGCCGATTTTAAATTCCAATTCCTGTTGTTCATTCATACCTTGGCTCCTTACATGTGCAAAATATCTTCAGGGCTATTGACCACCCCGATGATTTCGTCGTCGTTGAGAATTCGGATTTCTCCGCCATCGATTTGGATGCGAGAACCTGCGTAACGTCCAAAAATAATCCAGTCGCCTTCCTTACACCACGGGCCGTGCGGGAACTTTGATTCGTCCGCATAGGCCAAGCTGCCAGTCTTTAAGACGTAGCCGCAGTTGGTTGCAAGTTGGGTTTTCTTCTGGGTTTCTTCAGACAAGACGATGCCGCCTTTGGTCTTTTCCGCGCCACGATAGGGCAAGACGGCGATGCGCCAGCCTGTGGGGGTAGGAATGCGGTCTCGGACAGCTTGTTCAAGCTTCTCCGGGTTAAACCCGTCTTCCGTATACGCATCGTCAAGGCTTGGGCCTTTTAGTTCAGCTTCTTCGCGCCACTTGCGCTCCAGTGCTGTCAGGTTCTCTTCAACTTCCATTGGCATCTCCTCTGTGGTTAAAAATCATCGGTAGTCCTTCGTGATAAAAGTTCACGAACGGTCTCTTCGGCAAATTTCAATCCTTCGAGGCGACCCATCATGAAGCGATACCGCTCCATATCAGAGATGGTGCCATTTAAAACAATAGCCTCCGAGTCTTCTCGGAGCTTTCTTAATTCTTTGACGACTGCTTCTGCAAATTCGAGCATGGTAATTCCATGAAAAGCAGGTGGTATAAGGCCCCACCCGTTGGCAAGTGCTTACGTCTCAGTATATCTCAACCGGACGGTTGCCGTCTTTCTTCTTTACGACCATGAAAGCGCCACCCTTCTTGGCCTCCTTCGGCTTGCTAGGCCTGTTGGATTTACCAGCAGTAGAAAGAGCAATCGCGACGGCTTGTTTCACCGCTGCGGACTTGTTCTTCGGCTTGCTGGTTCCAATCTTTCCTTTTTCTTTGTATGCGCCCACCATCTCTCCAATGTTGGAACTGACTGTCTTGCGACTTGAGCCTTTTTTAAGCGGCATTTCGGCCTCCTTGAGCAGGTGGTGTGTTTTGTGTGGCGTTCATGCGCTCTCGGGCGACACCGGCTCGAAGTTGCGCAATGTTCTCTTGTGACTTTACACGATTTTGCTGTGCCTGAGCATTTTGCGCAATCTTTTGTTGGTCGAGTGCGAGCTTTTGCTGGTCCAGTGCAATCTTCTTGTTGTCGTTTTCGGCGCGTTGCTGCAATTCCTGTTTCTTAAGCTCGACCAAGGGGTCTCCCTGCTCGCCAGACAGCTGGTTTTGCATGTCCCGAACCTCTTGCATGAACAAAGCAATCTTCAGTGCCACCATGCCTTCTTTTTGGATCGGAGAGACGATGTTGTCGGGGTCCGTGCCGTAGTTTTGGAACAGTTCTGCTTCCACGGCTTCCTCCGCCTTGAGTCTCACGTGGTCCAGGATGTGTTTTTGCAAGGCGGTTGCCGCCATGGCGTTGGCCTGAAGGATAGGAGACAGGCCCATCATCAGGTGACCAGCAATGTGCGCGTCATGCTGCTGGCCGGCAAAGGCTTTCAGGCGCATGTTGTTGAGCACGTCGCTGTTTTCACTGGCCGGGTCCTTGGGCATCTGGGTGTTCTGCGGCAACAAGATGCCGTCGATGTCCCGCACGTTCAAAGCAGAGTACACGCGGTAGTACGCCTCGTACATGTCGTGCATCTGAGGTGCGCTTTGGGCCATTTGCAGCTGCGTTTGGGCCAAGGTGATGCGTTGGGCAGAGCTAAAAATGTTGGGGTCAGCAACTGGCAGCACCGCCACCATGTTGTTGAAGTCCTTCTTCTTGATTGAGCGCGCGCCACCCGGCACATCGTACGGATAGTTGTCCGGCATGTACTTGCCAAAGCCCTTGGCCAGCATCTTGAACTCAAGACTTTGCGCATAGTGCAGGCGTTTGTGGATGGCGGACATGACAATCGAGCCGCGCTCGAGCAATGCAAGGGTTGTCCCTACCTGCGCGTTCTGGTTTGCGTCGCCAACCTGCATATCCGCAGTGCTGGCCAGGCGTTTGCCCGCGTCAACCAAGAATCCAAGCAGTGCAAACAGGGCTTGACTCGGTTCTTTGTACGGCAGGGGCAACAAAGAGGCTTGGAGCTCCGCGCCACCGGCGTCAATGTCTCGCCATTCACCTGGCTGGATGGGACTGTCGTTGTCCGCGATCCGTGCGCCCTTGGCTTTGAAGCCCGCTGGCAAGTTTGAGAGCGTTCCCGCGTCCAAAAGCTGGCGCAGAGCACTGGTTGCGCCTTTGGAGAGGCCTCCAACCATGTGAACAAAGCCCATGCCGTACGCGCCAAGGCCTTCGACGAGCACGTAGTGGACAAAATAGTCCCGACGCACCTTCAATTCGTCGTCTTCGTCCCAGTTTCTGCGAACACCAACCACTTGGAGGCTGTCCTCGACCATGGTGACGACGTAGGGCAAGCGAATTTTGGTAATTTCGCCGTCTTCGCCCTTGTCTTCAAAGCCTGGAATGTCCAAATCCACTTGCATTTCAAGCAAAAAGATTTCTTCAACGTCGTCTGTGGGCTGCACACCCGTGACTTTGTCAACAGCAGCTTGAATTTGGCTCGGATCAGGGTCTTGGTTTTGCGAATCCGCGTCCACATCCAAGTATTCGCCGGACACAACGCGCTTTCTGAACTCGTTAGAGTCCATGGCAATGCGGTGCGTGATCCGTGGGCACTGGGAAACAACGCTTGAGCCGTTGTACGGGATGTAAACATCGTCGGCCAAGCACAATTTGGAGACCATGCGGCCCAATTGGCGGTCGTAGTAGACCTTCTTGAACGTCGAACCACCGTATCCAGTGTAGAAAAGCAGCTGATCGAACTCAGGCGTGTACTCTTCCATCACCGAAGTGATCTGGTAGTTCATGAAATCCTGGACGCGGGAGGCCTGTTGGGCCTTTTCCACCGTCTCACGGCCGACGACTTGCGTGCGAACAGGGCCGCCAGCGGGCATCAGTTCCTTAAACGCCTGTGCCTGGAACTGCACGATGGCCTCTGTCAACATTGGATGGGTCGCGCCCGACGCGCCCCTGAACGGCTTGGTGCGTTCTTCAAGCTTTAAGCCAAGCAAGTCCATGCCCTTGGAGTACATCTGCTCCCAGTCAGAGCGGGATGCCTTGTCGGCCTCGTACATTGCGCCCACGTCCATGGCTATCTGGGCCAGGTCATCCTCGTCAATGACCTCGGCAAGGTTGGCATAGAAGTCAACTTCATTGGCATCGTCTTCGGTCATGTTGACCACGGCACTGCCGTCTTCTTCTAACACAATCTCGATGTCGGGCATCTCCTCGTTGTCAATGACGATGTCCAACTGAGGGGCTTGGTTTACTGCTTTGTCTATGGGCATCGTTCTTCCTTGTTACGTGTGCGCCTTGATGAAGGCCATATTCTTATCTACTGAGCCGCCTTTGGCCAGCCCTAATTCTTTTCGAATCTCTTGGTTCTTGGTAAATTCCTCTTCATTCCTGACAAACTTACCTTCATCAAACTTAAAGAAGTTCTTTTCAAGAATCTTGCTTATCCCTATTGGCATCTGATTGGGAGAAAGCTTTAGTTTATTTACAAAGTCTACCAACTCTTCTGAAAACTTCTCAGGAGCGTCATTTGCAGTTAATGGTCCATTGCCGGTAAGCTGAACAATCTTGCCTCGAAACTTCTCAGGGACACTTGCTTTATTGGTTGCATACTCAACTGTAACCTGTGGGATGTGGTTCTTGTCGTACAAAGAGTAAATCTCTACTTCACCACTGTCCAAGGCACGCCGCCCACGTTTTAACGTACCGTAGGTCTCGGTGGTTGCATAGCTTCCTATGGAATTGTTCATGCCTGCCGCAATTGATTTAACGCCATCAGGGTTGGTGACTTTGACCCATCTCATGTCATTGACGGTAGGCAAGAAATCTGTAACACCAAAGAGCATAGCTTTTGCAGGGGGGTTCTTGCCTTGTTGCAATAGCGACTTGACCTTGGTAAGGTCTTTTTCTATTTGTGCAACTTCTTGGGTAGAGGTATATGCCTTCTTTAAAAAGTCAGTGAATCCCATGCTGTTTAAATCTTTAGCCGAAAGCCTATTTGCTTCTTGTAAAAGTCTATCAGTAGTGAGACCAAAAAGTTTTAGATTGCCATACTCTTGTGCGTCTAATATCGGTTGACTTTTATTTATTGCTGTTTCCAACTCAGGCAAAAAATACCCCTCAGGAAGAGCATCCATTGCTTCAAGCTGATCCTTGGTGAATGCAGGGCCCTGCGGATTAATCATTGCCTCTGTTGCAGTGGTTCCATACAAGCTTGGGTATTTTGCCAAATCTAAATCGGAATACCGGCTTTCCCTTGCAAACACAGTGCGTTCGATATTAGGCTCTAATACAGTGGAAAAAAGATTAGGGTTTTCTTTGAGTTTTAGTCTTACTTCTTTTGCTGCTTTTGCCACGCCATCGGGACCGGGCAATGGTTTTTTGCCTGCGTAAGCAAGCAACTGGCTGTCCGGAATACTGTCAAGATTGTCCCTGACACTTTCAATTATCTGCCTTTTAAGCGTGTTTGGAGGAGGAATGTCATCTGGCCTAGAAGGAACTCTCCTATAAGGCACAACAGCTTTTATGCCCAGCATGTCATCATAGCTTTTCTCTAACAAACGCAAGGCCTGTAAATTCCCTTGTGCCGCCTGCTTAACCAAGACCTGAGGGAAAAAATCTCCCATTTGTGACTTTTCGTCAAATTTAAATTTACCGCTTAGAATGTCCGCCCGTAATGGGTCTTGGATGCTTCCCGCCTGTTTGCTGTAAAAATCCTTTGCCTTTTGATTGAACATCTGAAACAAGGCATCGCGTTTTTCGCCGGGCTCCATTTCCGTGATCTTCTTCAAGACAGGTTGAAAAGACTTATCTACACCCGACAAGATGCCAAGCGTGTAGTCCCTGTTCCCTGTTTCAGCCTTCCATCTGTTGTACTTCTCCCCAAGGGATTCTTTCTTTGGACCAAGGCCAAGGAACGATGCCTTCTGTTTGTCGTCTGCATTAAGCCACGACACAAAGTTTTCCGGGAGATCAGAAAGTTTTGTGTTGTTTATTTCTTCAGCAGTTTTTTCGCCCATCCCACGAGAGGTTGGAAAGTATCCACCAGGCGGGCGAGAGATGTATGACGCGCCGGGCACTACTAACTGGCGGTTGTACTGTTGGAAGTCCTTGGCCACATCGGTAGCCGCTTCCCCGGTCTTCTTGGCAACCTTGACCCCTGCGCGTGTAACGCCGGCAGGATTGGTCAAGTTGGACAAGAGTTCGCCGGCAGTGTAAAAGCCCTTGGCCGTTGGGTCGGCAGGAGGTTCTGGTCGCACGCCGGCCTTGGTCATCTGCGCCTTGATCCAGTCACTGCCCATGACGGGCTTTTCCGTGCTGTAACCAAACGGGCGCAGGAGCATGGTGGCAACATCTACCGGGGCTCCTACGAGGTCGTAAGGAAACTCGGTCACGCCCTTGGCCATGTTCGCATAGGCTTCGCCAGAATCAAGTTGCTGACTGATTGGGCCCTTTTGGCGATTCATGCCAGTGCTTGGTCGTGCCTTGGCAGCATAGTACTGATTGAGCGCGGCCTGGTCGGCGGCCAAACGTTCGATCTGTTGAGGCGTGAGCCGTTCTCCGCTGGCCGGGCTTCCTTCAGCGCGCTTGACGGGTTTGCCAAGATTGATGTTGATCTCCCGCCCACGGCCAGGAGGAATCTTCTCTCCCGCATACTCACGGATCAAGCTGTACGGGCCCATCGCGCCGTACTCGGCCGTGCGCTGCTCTTGCATGCTGTTGGGGTCTCTTGGGGGATTAAAGTCGTAAGTGTCACGAACAACTAAGTTTCCCTTAGCGTCCCGGCCATACTTAAAGCGCCCCAGCGTCGTCTGCACATTGCCCAGTGAATCCGACATGGAAAACAAACTGGGAGTCGTGGAGGCAGGAATCTTGCCCTGCGCACGCATCACTTTCGCCAACGCGTTGTAGTCGCCATACTGGATGTCGCCCGCGTCACCGCCCTTTAAGGCAATCATTTCCTTCATCACCAACAACTCCTCCGGCGAAAAGTTGCCCTCGGTAATTGGGTCACGCTTGCCCTGTACTGTTTCTAAAAATGTACGGCCAGATGTTGGAAAACTCGAGGCCGGCAGGCGCTGCGCAATAAAGTCAGTCACCCGGTTGATGCCCGTCATCTCAGGGCCTTGGTCCTTTTTGTCTGCCGCGCCGCCCTTGGAAAAAGTTCTTGCCATCAAAGGGCCGGGCTTCTCCAAGGTGGGCTGGTCAAAGGCTTGGGTATTAAACGTCGGACGCATGAAGCCACGGCCCGCTCTTTGCGCGGCCTGTGCCTTTAACTGGTACGCTCTTTCCAAGGCATCATATTGCGCCCGGGCCGTTGCAATCTGAACCAACTTTTCCTGTTCCGTTTGCGGCGCGCCAAGTTCAGGAATGGCAGGAGACAAGTCCCCCGCCTCCAAACTCATCTCCTTGGGACGCTTGGACCCGCTTTTACCACCGCCGCTCTTTGCCGTCACCTTCTTGAGCATGGCCTTGGCCGTTTGTGTGGGCCTTGTTGGTTCTGTTGCGTAGGCCGTGGGCATCGCGCCCTCATCCTCGGCCAACAAGTATTTGTTCATCGCCTCGGTCTGAGAATCAAGAGAGACGTCTCCACCCTTGGCGTAGTACTCAATATCTTCCTCTTGCACCTCCCCGCCTTCAGAAAACATCTGAGGTACATATTCAGGGGGCTCGGACGACGCAAGACTGTCGATGTCAATTTCGTCGTCAGGTAAGTATTGTCCGTCCATGGTTCGCCCTAACAAAAGGTGGTGTCAAGGCATTTTATGCCCTAATAGTATTCTGGCACAAGGTCCGGCACCTCATCTTCTTCCTTGTCATCCGTGTGCAAGGAAATGAAGTTGCCAGAGCGAAAACGCATGAGCGCCTGTGTCGTTGAGTCCACCATGTCGTCGTTGTCACCGTTGGGGAACGCGGCGCACTCTTCAACAAGGGCTTCTGCCCACTCACGGTCCGGGGCCCATACCATGCCGGCCTCGAGTATCGGGGCAACAGAGTTGGCACGGCTGATCTTGTCTGTGCCGGCTCGCCGTCCACCAGGCGTGTACATGGTGACAGGGATTCCCATCTTCCGAAGTTCCTGCTGCAAAGTAACACCCGTCGCCTTGGCCTCGATCAATACATTGTCTGGTTGCCAATGGTCATACTCGGCCTTGGCGATTCGCTTGAGTTCAGGAAAGTCCCACCGACCACGCTTGACGTCCAGCAGGATCAGGTTGGGACCTGAGTCTTCAGAGGGCTGGAACACGCCCCAGGTCGTGATCACAGAAAAGTCAGCCGTCTCCTTTTTACTGTAGGCAGTGTCGTAGGACTGAATGATGTACTCCACGATCGGCGGCTCTTCCTTCTCCCAGACCCGCCACCACTCACGTTTGAGAATCGCGCCCTCGTCATTGGTCGGTTGCTGCTGCCACTGGGCTTGCCACTTTTGCGGTGACAAGGAAGCCTTGACAGACAATAATTCCTCTACGCCCCAGAATCCTGGCCATAGGGGTTTTCCACTAGGCAGGATGGCAGGGAACTCAATCACTTCCCACTTGTCCGCTTTGTGGCTGGTTTGCTGCTTGATCAAGCGTGCAGTCAGGTCTTTAGTTCCCCATCTTGTCATCACAACGAC
>Ga0315909_10007741_pt1 | contig 11922 bp, 15 predicted proteins | sample LakEriMetagenome_11_FD_203527 | JGI IMG/M metagenome (GOLD analysis project Ga0315909, IMG submission 203527) | Freshwater fungal communities from buoy surface, Lake Erie, Ohio, United States - Buoy 2 MA125 | ecosystem: Environmental > Aquatic > Freshwater > Lake | place: USA: Lake Erie, Ohio...
CCTTCCAGAAGCTGAGCGTAGTGGGCCTGCGTGATTTCTCGGCAGATAAACTTGGCCTCATCCCCGCAGATGGTTCCGCCAGCGATGGCGGCGAGCTGGGAAATGTGTTCTCCGGACAGCCGGATGACTCTGGCGTCGTGGGCCTGGATCAACTCAGCAGAGTTGTCCACCAGGTCTGGAAGCCCCCCAGGATAACGCACCCAATCCCGTTTGGAGACTGTGTTTTCCCATGTCTGCACCAGTGCAGCTAGCGGGTCGACCCCGAGCGACCCGGCAAGCGCCCAGATGTTGCACAGTATCTGCCTGACCGCGGCCTCGCGGCTTTCTTCTGATGACTCCTCATACCCGGCAGGAAAACAGCAGGTGGTGATGTTGGCTGCATGCCACAGAAAAGACTTCTGTTTGTTTCGGGAATCTTCTGCACATCCGGGAAGCCTGTCCGCAAACTGCGGGCTGAACGGGATCCCGAAGCGGTTCATCGCGTCGAGGAGAAAGATCTGCATGTCCCCGACCGCGTCGAACATCGCGGCGTTGTGTTCCTCCGGGGTTCCGCGGATGCCCTGCTTCTTCTTGAGCACAGCGTGAGCGAGTTCGCCGAGTTCTTCAATGACCCCGATCAACGGGTCGCTCTGGTTCTCGGGCGTTGTCGGCCCGAAATTGTGAAGGCTCCATGCCTTCTGCTCTTTCATTACCTTTCTGATGGCGGTGTATGTGTCCATGGTTTCGTGTTCTGGGGGTTTGGGTAAATTGGCGCAGTAGAGTGGAGTCGAACCACAGCGGCGTCCCGCGTTCCGCCTGATTAACAATCAGGTGCTCTCCAAGAGCTTTCTACCGCAGAAGATGCGGCCCCGGGACGTGTCTCGGCGTCCCGGGGCCTGTCGGAGCCGGAAGGATTACTTGCCCTTCTTGCCACCCTTGGCGGGAGGCATGAACGGGAAAGCAGCTTTCTTCGCGGCGACTTTCTTGCCGGGGACTTTGCCCGCGACTTTCTTGGCTGGCATATTGCTTGCTCAGTTGTCCGGCAGGTTGACCAGTGCCGGTCTGGTTCGCCGGAGAATTCCGGCAGATTGTTACGACACCGGGCGAGCGAGGTTGACCCCCTCAATCTCCTCCGGAGTCAGCTTGCCGAGAAGCTGAATCGACGGCTGGAATGCCTCGCCCTTGTCGAACGGAACCTTCCGGAAGGTCATCTTCCAGCGGTACGTCCAGAACTGCCGGTTGGCCTTGGTGAACTCGAGCAGCTTCTTGACGACGTTCGTGTACGCCACGGAGCTCACCGTGTAGAGCAGAGGGGCATAGAGCTTGCCTCCGACCGACACAGTGAAGAACGCTGCCAGCCCCTCGGTCATCTGCTCCGGCGCTTCGACGAGCAGCAGAAGATTGGCCACACGTTTCACCCCATTCTTGGCCTTCATGTCGTCGCACATCCCGGCCGCATGAACTTCCGCGAGCGAGTGGAAGATGCGTTTGTCCTCTCCCCACGGCTTGTTCTCTTCGTAGAAGAGTTCCAGCGCACAGAAGATGATCGAGATTCCCTGCTCGCCCTGTTTCGCGGCAAGCAGCAGATGGTCCTTGGCGACAACGACGTCGCCGAAGTTGAACGGATTGCCCATCAGCGGGCTGCTCTTCTGGACGAGCGTGAGCCGCGGCGACGTGAGGTCCCGGGACGTGATATCGCCGGAGATCCCCTCGAACTGCTGTGCCTTCACGACGGCGTAGTTTCCGGAAGCAGCCTGTGGGCTGGCCTGCGCCAGCGTGCCGAGAGTCTGGGGCGCAGTCGGCGGAACGATTTCAGCTTCGATACCTGCAAGATTCAATACATCACTCACTTTGGTTGGTTTTCTATGGTTTGTTGCTTTTGCTTCCCCGGAGTGCGGAATGCCCTCCGGAAATCTTGTCACGCCTTCTCTGCGGCGAGAAACTGTGTCTCCTCTCCCTGGGAAATTCCTCCGGCCGCATAAAGCGCCCCGAGTGCCTGCTCAACCGCAGACTTCTTCTCCCCCTTCGGAGCCGCCTTGCTGATCAGCAGCTCCCATTTGGTGACCGGCATGCCGGGAATCGCAGCGATGAACTCCGGTTCCGCTACACCGAACTCCCTGGCGATGCGCAGCGCCTCCTCGACCGAGGTGATCGTGCGCTTCCCGGACCGTTCCTTGATCTCGAATCCTGGAAGGCTGCGCCCCTCTCCGAAGACCATGCGGTTTGCCGTCGCCTTCCAGCCCTCGATCACCTTCTCAAGCACCGGAACCGCCCGGAGCATCGCAGCCGCCTCCGCTTCGGTCATCACCACGTCGGTCTGCGGAAACTCGAACTCGGGATCATGCCGCCGCACTGCTTCCTTGGCCACTCCGTTCCATTTCGGGCAACCTGGCCCTCCCTGCGAAATCCGGGCGCAGTACTTGCAGACATCGTTGTTCAGCCTGAAGTTTTCGGTGAAATACTCTCCCCTGTCGGCTGCTGCCCGCGTAAGACGGGCCCGGCGGAGAACATAAGCGACCTCCGCCAGAAGCGATGGAAGCTCGCTGCGCTGGAACAGCCCGTAGAGAATCTCGTCACGGCGCGGACAGATGAAATAGAACGCCACCTCCTGCACCTCTGGATACTGCTGGAACACGCCGATAATGTATGCCTTGGCCTGCCAGTTCTCGCGGGGCTTGTCGATGGCTCCGCGGCCGGTCTTGTAATCCATTGCCACAGCCCGGTGCTTGCTGCGCGGCATCGAAAGCCGGTCGCATGTACCGAAGGTTTCCTCTTCCAGCGCCCTGATCTTCAGTCTGATCTCCCGGAGATCGTGGTCTCCGATGATGATGCTTTCCCGGTGGTGGATCGCCTTCACGGCCCGGCGGCACCATGATGCCAGTTCCGCCTCTTCGTCCGACTGAAGCTCCGTGTCGCTGTCGGTCTCCAGGGCCAGATGGACCCGGGTTCCCAGCAGAGAAGCCTCGTTGTCCCCGCTGGTTGGGACGTATCCCCCGCATGATGCGTAGTACTTGAGTGCCGAAGGGCCGAACTTGGCGTGTGCGGGCTGAGCTTCCTGTGTGACTGTTTCTGGCATCTTCGTGATTTCAGTGTCTGGTTCTGCGGCGGGAGCCGCGTGCTGGGTTCTATCGTCGGCTGCCGAGTGTGTCAAGTCAGAAAGTGCAAGTTTTTCTTGCAGTCTGTTGAGTACTCTTTCCTCGATGGTTCCGGCAGCTACCATGATGCGCTGCACCGTGTCGGTCTTTGCCGCAGCACGGTCCACCCGGCCGAGCGCCTGCCGGAGCTCTTTCTCGTCATAGGACGGGCTGATGAGCGCAAGCCGCGGACGGCCGCCGTGTTCATCGTGAAGACTGATTCCGACGCCCCCGGCAGCGATGTTCGCAATGCAGACCCGCGTCTCGCCGCGCTGGAACCGGTCCACTTCCGCCTGCCGGACTGTCTGCGCCTGGCCGCCCTGGACAATGGACACCGGGAGGTCGCCAAAGAGCTTCCGCAGCGCCGAAACAGACTCGCGGAAGCACAGCGTGATGAACACGGACATCCCTCCTTCGAGTCCTTCCTGCGCCTGCTCGGCGATCCCGGGCAGCTTGAGCAACTCGACCTCCTGCCGGGCCCGCAGCAGCTTCGTGATGTACTCCGGCGACGGGCCGTCGCTGAGCTTGCGGCTCAGCAGATCATCAAACGCATCCTGCACAGCGGAAAGCGCCTTCGCGATCTTCCCTGAATCTCCAAAATCCCGTGGGGTCCAGTCGATGCTGCACTTCGAGAAATGCTCGCCCAGGTCCCGGCGGGTGAGCCGATAGGCCCGGTCTGCGTAAAGCTGCCGGCTGATGTCCTCCAGCCGCTTGACAGCCTCTTCGTTGTCCTCCGGGAAATACAGCTTCCCCCAGTCGTCCTTGCGGCAGCCTGCCTTTGACGCCCACTCCCAGTACATGTGCTCGGAGAAGAGCCGGAGACCAACCCCATGCGCCTTCATCTCCGTCGGATCGCGGAAAGGGGTCGCAGAAAGGAAAAGGCTGCGGTGCCCTGCCCGGATCGAAGACATCGCCATCGCGCAGTTGAGGCTCTGCCAGTTCTTGAGCTTGTGGCTTTCGTCCCAGATGACGAGCGCCCCGGGCGGGAGCCGGAACGCAAACGTCTTCTTTGCCGAGCGGGCAGTCCATGCCGTATTTCCCGTCCGCAGCAGCTCGTAGTTGACCACCCCGGGGACTGGCAGCCCCTGCTCTTCAAACGCCCGCTGCCACGGAATGATGACTGCTTTCGGACAAACGACGAGCACAGCCGGCGGCGCGAGTTCGCGGGCCATTTCGACGCTCATGAGCGTCTTTCCGGTGCCTGTCTCACTGGAATTGAGCGCTCCTCCAAACACACGGAGGGCCTTCAGAAGAAAGCTGACGGCCTTCTTCTGCTGCGGGTAAAGCTGCTTCATCGGGTCAGTCCGGAGGCAGTGTGGAGAAGAAGCACCGCAGCGCGTAAGTCATCATGCCGCTGATCGATCGTCCCTGCCGGCGGGCGAACGCAACCACCTGGTCAAGTGTTTCCTGATCAAGAGTCACCATCTGCCGCTTTCCAGGAGGCCCCGGTGTGCGCTGAGTTTTCCGTGTCTTTTTCCTGCTAGTCTTCATAACTGGTTGTTTCGTTCTGTTGAAACACTTCGGCCGCGATGTCAATTACTTCCTGCGGCTCCTGCGTCAGTGCTCCAAGCTGAATGATCTGCTGGACCTCTGGTCCGTCTTCGAGTCCGAACGCCTTCCGGACCATGTTGTCCGCAATCTGGGCGTCCTTCCACTTCGTCGGTGCCTCCAGCATCCCGCCTTCCAGCGCCGTTTCCAGCAGCCTTCCGGCGTTCTGAGCCACCATGGCCCGGTACTTGAGCGCCCGGTCGGACGACACGGCCGCAGCTGCCAGATCGAGTTCTGATTGCACCTTCGCCAGTGTCTCGGGATTGGTCAGTCCATACTGCTGGATGATGCGCTCGCGGCGATCCGGCGTGAGCCACTTCTGTGCTTCGGCTCTGACAGAGATCCACTGCTCCGGCACGCCGGACCGGTTTGACACGATCGGGATGGAAACACCGGCAACCACTGCGTCGCGGATGTGCGACCAGACGGCGTCCGGCACGAGGGACACCGAGGAATACTGCTCCGGAGCCGGCTGTGTCGGGTCAAATGGTGCGTCACTCACCGGATGCCTCCTTTCCACCGAGTTCCGCCAGATCCAGTGGAGAGTCCAGCAGATCGGCCAGCCGCAGCAACGGAAGCACCGACAGCGCCATGTCCAGCAGCACCGCCGCCGGGATCTGCGCCTCAGCCGCGGCACTGTCGAGGATTTCCTTGGCCAGAATCGTCACCTTGTTGGTCATGCTGACCATCTTCGGCTTCACTTCAGTTTCTCCGGGTGCGGGTCTCTCCGGGGTATCCACACCGGGAGACTCGAGCCGGAACCGGTAAATGCTGCGCATGACCAGCTCGAGGATCCCGTTCTTCGCCAGTCCGGACGCCTCCGCAGCAGCCTCCAGCGCGTCGATGCTGCTCTGCTGCAGCGAAAAGTTGACAGTGATCCGGGTGCGCCCCTTCTCCGCCAGATCCGCCCTGGTCTTCTCCAGTACCTGCTCGGCTTTCGCCGCCGCTTCTTCCATTCCAAGTCTCTTCATACGAGTTCAACGGCTTCGCTCCGGACCTTCCATCCGAGCCAGTTTCTGCGGGTTGTCGAAGAAAACCCCGGGCGCTCGCCAAGATTCCGCGAGAACCGCTTCGCCGACCAGATGTTCCGGATTCCCTGCTGCTCCGCCCAGCTGCGGTATGCCTGGTAGACGTCGCTCCGGTCCACCGTCTTGCCGGGAGCCGGCTCGAGTCTGTCGTTCACGAAGTCAGCCAGGTCGTCCTCATCGGCGCGGTACTCCTCGACAGCCGAGGATACCTCGGCCGGCAGCTGCCCCGGACGCCAGCGCTGAAGCCCATCGAGCGCCCAGTTGAGGATTCCGGAAAGCTCGCCGCGCAGCTGCTCGACGAGTTCCATGTACGGAATGCGCTCCTCAGCCGGAATCACCGTGCTGAACCGGATGAGCCGGACGCGCCGCCAGATCCCAAGGTCAGTGCCTTCGACTGCCGGACGGTGGTTCCCGGCGATCCACAGCTTCGCAACCGGCTGAAACACGATCGGCTTCTCGTACTTGGCTTCGCCCACGATCTTCTCGCCGCCGGTGATCGATTTGATGGTCTCCTCGCGAACGCGGGCTCCGGCGGAGGTCTCCTCGCAGTACAGGAACCGCTTGCCGGGCAGCATGGCCAGATCGTGCTTCGGGTCGCTGTTCCGCGATTCCTCCAGCAGGTTCCGGCGGCCCTGCTCGGCGTAATCACCCATCAGTTCGGAGATGATCCGCAGGAAGACCGACTTGCCATTGGCTCCAGTGCCGTACAGGAAGTAGAACCCCTGGTCGCTTGTATCGCCAGTCAGCGTGTAGCCCACCAGCGCCTGCAGGTAATTCCGGAGGTTCTCGTCCGGCTGGATCCGCTCAAGGAACGCCAGCCACCTCGGACAAGTCTCTCCGGGCCGGTAGCCAGCGCCGAGGTACTTGGTCACATAGTCGCTCACCTTCGCACTGCCGAACTCCCGGGTGCGCAGGTTCAGCACTCCGTTCTGCGTGCCGACCATGTACGGATCGGTGTTCCAGAGTTCCTCTGGCCGGGTGATGTCCCGGAAGGACTGAGCGGCGCGGAGCATCGCCTCGATCCGGGGCATTTCGCCGTAGGCATCGCAGCTCTTGCGCATGCGCCTGACTGCTTCCTCGTACTGCTTCTGCGCAGACTTGGAACCCTGATCCAGGTCCTGTTGCATGGCTTCCTCCACCTCCTTCATCTGCTGCAGTGCTGCGCGGCGCAGGGCGAACGAATATGCCGTGGTGCGCGTTCCGGTGTCGTCCTCATTCCAGCCGCTCGCCCAGACGCGCCACTGCCGGCGCTCCGGAACGTACCGGAGGTGCTCCCCGAAGTGGGCCAGAAAATATCTCGCCCGGTCCTGGTCGGTCGATCCGTAGTCCCAGGGAGGCGCGAGACCCTCTTTGGGTTCCAGCACGAACCGCAGGAACATTTCCCTGCGCCCGTACTGCATCGCCTGCTCAAGCAGGGCGTCGGAGGCATCAAGATTGAGAGGGGATGGCATCTTCGTCAAAATAGAAACAGGTCTGAGTGATTCCAGGGGCCCGTGTGCCTCCCGGCACACGGACAAGCTGGCACCGGGACCAGGTCGCCGTGTCGGCTCCCAGTGTAGCAGCGGCGGAGAAGAATTTCACCTGTTCTTCCGCAGAGAGATGAAAAGCGGGAAACCATGCATGCAGGGACTTTCCTCCGGAGTGCAGTACGAGGGCCGGACGAAGCAGGTCCATGAGCCGGATGATCCGCCCGGCCTGCGAGTCGAAGCCTGCCCGGTCGTCGAACTCAACGACCTGATACATGCGGGGGCCCGTGTTGGCAAGACACCGCGGGGAAGTCCTCCCGTTCGCCGTCATCCCGCTCAGTGCCGTCATGGCCGACGGAACCATGAACGGGTGCGCTGCTTCCTGCCCGGCCCACGAAGAGAGCTTCCGCACCGCGCACGCCCATGGGGCTGCGCCCAGACAGATGAGCGGGTTTCCGGGGAACAGCCTCCGCAGAGCTTCAGCAGTGCCGGGAAACGGCGACGGGCTCATCTCGGCAAGCTCTTCGACGGGAACCGGCGGGATGGCAGCGATGAGCCCCCGGGATGCCTCCGGGAACCGGGGACGGGGCGCTTCTCCGGATGCTGCGGAAACCGGTTCGCTGGACAGAAGATGCGCCAGCAGGGCTTCGTCGGTCTGCGCGTTGCGGACGGCCTCCCGGACCTCCCTCTCCAGATTCCGGGCGCTGGGCGGACTTTTCGAGATCATGTACTGCACAACCTGCTCGTCCGGCATGTACCGCTTGAGCGCCCGGGAACACTCGAACACCCATTGATGCAGTCCGGCTCCCTGCATGGGCGGAGAAGAGGTCTTCTCGAGGAGCCAAGGCGGAACGTATCTGGAAGAAAGCAGCATGCGGGGGTTTCGCAGGGGTATCCGGGCGCGTCAAACGAAAAGTGCAACAATCTGTTGCTGACTGTTGCTGCTGTGGATCATTGCGGCAGCCCCTGGAGCAGGATGTCCAGCAGCATTCCCTGAACCTGCCAGTCCCTGGAAATCGTCAGCAGCGCGGAGGCTTCCTCGCGGAGCCGCTCTGCCGTCGCCACCGCGTCCGGGGTTTCGATGGCTGCCGCAGCAGCCTCGGCGAGCTTCGCTGCCGCCTGCTCCCGGGCTTCCTGTTCACGCTGGATCACGCTGTCCCGCAGGAGCAGCAGCTCCAACCGCAGCAGCGGAGTCAGTTCGTCGCGGGACTTCACGCCGCAGGCAGCGGGCCGGGAGATGTTCAGCGTGATTGAGGTGGCGGGGACAACAAGATCATTCATAGTGTTGCGTCATTCGCGGCGGGTTCCTGGTGAGTCAACCGAGGGTGCCGCGGAGTTCCATGACGGGAGCGCCCCGGGGATCGCGGCTTGCCGGGGAAGACACGAACAGCCGCATCAGATGGGTCACCGTCTCGATGTCCCGCCGCAGCGCGAAGACCTGATCGGTGAGCTCCTGCAGTTTTTCCTCGATCTCGCGGATCGCGATGGTGCCCCTGGTCACTCCCTTCGGCCGCCCTGGCTTCGCCGTCGGCGGCCAGTTCTCGTGGCTCAGGTCGAGGATGTTCCCGTTTACCGGGCCGGAGAACTTCCGCATGTCGTGCCCGTCCCGGACGAAACTGGCCACCCGGGCGGCGTGCAGCACCTTTCCGCGGTAGCGGACTGCGGGGAACTTCTTCGCTCCGTTGGCAACGAACACCGGGCAGTCTCCCGCCGGCATCTTCATCTGGACCGGCAGTCCGGTCAGCGGGCTGATTCCGGTGACGTAGACCTCCTTCGTGATCAGGGTCTTCTCGCGCTCGTTCCACTCGAACCAGTCCACGACTCCATCGGGGACGGCCTCCTGATTGGACCGGACGCGGGGCGCTGGCTTCTTTGTGCCTTTCTTCTTCGGCTTCGCTTTCGGCGGGATCGGGAGCTTCACGAGGTCCGGTACTTCTGGTGGTGCTGGGTCAGTCATCCGGGCAGTCTTTGAGGTCTCTGCAGAGCGAGTCAATGATTTTCATTCCGGCCTTGAGGTGCGCTTCCGCACGCTCAATCCGGCGGATGATCCGGTTGCGGGATAACCTGCCGGACGCTTTCGGGTCGATCACCAGAGGAGACTCGAAACGGCGGCCTTTCGGTACCGTCCGTTCCTGAAGGTTCGCCAGCTTCCAGTTCATCGGGTTGCCGTCACGGTACCGGACTCCGTATGGAGGAGTCTTCCCGTGAGCGACGCACCAGATGAGCTCGCCCATCTGGTAGTCATGCCCGTTGATCCCGACCAGCACCCCGCTGGGGGTTTTGCATCCGGCCAGCTTCCCGAGCAGATGCGGCTTCCGGTTCTTCTTCCAGGTGAATCTTCCAGTCGCTTTGTCAGCGGCGAAGATCTCCTCCAGGTACGATTTGGTGAGTGCTGGTTTCATGGTGCCGTGAAACTGGCTTCCTGGCCTTGCCGGGGTGGTTCTTCCTGAATGAGGTCCCGGAAGATCTCCGGAGCGGAGTCGCGCATTTTTCCCCAAAGGCGGCAGCGAAGCGCTACAGCAGTTACGCGGAACATGTGCTGATATTCATAGGATCCAAGGAAAGACTGCCCTTTGAGCATTATTGCCTTGGTTTGGGTTTCCTTCCCGGAATGCTCCACGGCTTCCTCGATCTTTTCGAGGCGCTCTTTCACCCATTGGTCCGCCAGCTGCTGGAGTTTTTCTTCGTGCTCCTGCTGTGCCTTGATGGCGATACGAAGTCTGAGTTCGACTGCTTTGCCGACATAGATGTCTTCCGGCTGGCCTGCCGGACATACTCTGGCCAGTGCGGAATCAAACGGGATGAGGAAGTCTTCGAGTGGTGCTTTCATGGCTTTTCAGTATTTCCAACCATCCGTTCATGGTCTTCAGCCGCGACGAGGTAGCGCGGATCGGCCGGCATGGACCGACGTTCTGGAATGCCCCCGGCAACGTAGACCAGCGCAGCTTCCGGGTTGAAGTTGAGCGACCGGCCGATGTTCCAGAGTGCGACGATGATGTCCGCTGCTGCGTTGTTCAGGTCGCGTTCGGTAGCGTCTTTCCAGCCGAATGTGGTGATGGATCTGGTGATTGCGCTGAAGTGGAGGGTGATTGGGATTTCGTACCATTGACGGTATCTGCGGGGGTTGTCGATGCTGGTGCCGATAGCATTGTCAGTCTCGTCCGTGTACTCGACTCCGCGCCAGTTCATCAGTTCCAGCAGGTGCGTGAAGATCCGTCCCACGTAAAGGAAGTCCGGACGGTTGTCGGTGAGCGGTTCCTGCTGGCCCGATCCGTTCCAGACCCCGAGGATGTAGTCGGCGAGTCCTCCGATCTCTCTGATGATTGCCAGCATAGTGGGTTCAATCCCGTAGGTGGGCTCACCTTGGATGGTTTTGCTATTTTCCCTGGGCGACTTGAGCAGGCAGCGGATGGTGGATGGTTGTGGTTGTGGTATGTCTGTCATGGTATTTGGTGGTATGGGTTTTTCCTGAAAAGAGAATCGGCGGCAACTATGGAGTTTCCGTTCATGGATGACCAGATCCCCTCTTCCGCAAGAATCTCGATTATCGGTCGCCCGATGCAGATTGGAATCCTCGCGGCATTTCGCTCGCGCTCCAGTCTACGGGCGTGGATGCTCAATGCCAGATAGTGTTCCGACCATTCCGTGGAATTTTCCGGCATGTGGTCTACGATGACGGCGTCCGTTTCCGGGGTATCCGATGCTGGTTGAGCCGGTAATTCTGGTTCATTCATTGCGCACCTCCTTTCACGACCTTGAACTCGACCACCCATACCCATGGGTTTTCGTCCCATGAGTCGGGACCGTGGATGGATTGCCAGTCTATGCAGAACCCATCCCTGTGCCCGATGCAAGATGGGTCGTCGCTCGGTTCCCAGCATGGACCGTCATAAAACCCATTTTCAGCCCCCTCCGCCTTCGCATCCTCCTCGCTGATGTCTTGCAGCCGCTCCACCCGGACGCTGGCGATCTCCAACGTGATCCGCGAAAGTTTGCGGGGCATGTGGATGGAGGGACTCCAGATCGCCCCGTACTCTTTTGCGATACGCAAGCTGTCTGCGCTTGTGCAGTCCGCCCGATACGCAGCCCCAAGAGGGAATAGGCCTGGTTCAAATCCCATCCCCCTGACATCTGCCCAACACTCCCGCACCCACAGTCTGTCTCTAGGCTGACCGTAGGGGCAATATAGGCCCCCGGTTTCCTCCGGAAATTGCCCCGCGTCCGGCTGCGTCTTCACCACCCGCCGGAACTGCGTCTTTCGTCCCGCGAGGATTGCGCGGACTTCCTCCGCCCTCATGATGCTTGGCCGTTCCTTCACTGGTTACCTCCTTCCCGGAGCTCTTCGATGGCGTCCGAAGCGGCATCCACCTTCGCGAGGAAATCACGCACCTCATTTGCTCTGGCCTCCGCGGTCAGGTGGCTGATGGCGGCAGCCTTCAGCACTTCAATCAGTGTCGGAACGTAGACTTCTCCGGGCTCATCAGGGCCTCCGTCTGCGAGGTTGCTGCGGAGTTTTTTGATGAGGCGCTGTGGAACCTTTACCGATCCCCCGAAAGCGTATGTCGCCGGAAGTTTTCGGTTAATCTCTGCCAGGAGTTTTTCGTCGGCGCGTTTATGCAGAAGTGTGGTCAGGGTGTCTGTGGCGTTCATGGGGTGTGTTTTCGGTTATTTCGGTTGGGTGATTTCGCGGTCAGTGATCACGAACACGGGTTCTCCGTTGATGTCGGGCCGGTACTCCGCGGCCCCGTTCCGGATGAGGACGGCGCG
>Ga0315909_10007747_pt1 | contig 11919 bp, 29 predicted proteins | sample LakEriMetagenome_11_FD_203527 | JGI IMG/M metagenome (GOLD analysis project Ga0315909, IMG submission 203527) | Freshwater fungal communities from buoy surface, Lake Erie, Ohio, United States - Buoy 2 MA125 | ecosystem: Environmental > Aquatic > Freshwater > Lake | place: USA: Lake Erie, Ohio...
CTTTGCAAGCTTCGTTAAATTGTCTGCTAGTTGTGCATCTAATTTAGCTAGCTTATTGATCGCGGTTAGTATCTTCTCTTTGTCTGTCATGATATTTAAAATTGTGTTATTCACCTACGCCCATTCTCTGCATCAGCATCCCTAAGCCCTGGCTAAACATTTGATTAGAATCTTTGGCAGCCTTTAGCGCTAGTTCGTGATCGCTGCGTAAGCGCTCGATCTCCCTGTTGTGCTGATCGCGTAGGTATTGGATTTCTAGCTCTAGGCCTTTGATCTTTTCGCGTAAGGTTGCGTTTTCTTCGTGTTTGCTTAAATACTGCTCTACACCAATAATACCACCGGCGCTAGGATAGCTGGGATTTACCCCGAAACCTGTGATCGGTTCGCTATCCTGCTTTGGTGGATCGAATTCTTTACCCGTAATACTTACCTCGAATGTTTGCGGCTCCTGGCGCGGTACGCCGTTTGTCTTTAGATCGTTGTTAGAATACAGCTTAATGCGGTGAAACCCGGTATTTTTACTCAGGAATTTTCGCATTTTTTCTATGCCATCCTCTAGACTGCGATCATTGAAACTAACAACAACATCGCGGTTAAATTGGTTTGCCACCTGAAAATATCTCAGGTCATTATCCTGCATATATTCTAGTATGTAGTGCGGATCAGTCATTTTATTATTTTTCTGTGGGTGAATAGGTTACTCTTAGCCATACGCTATGGGCTGTTGTAATTGCAGTACCCAGGCTCTCGAACTGGATAAAGCAATTTTGCCATACTACAGGCTCATCAAAATAAAGGTAGTTAGGCTTTCCAGCGTTTAACCTTCTGATAAGCGTATAAAGTGGCAAAGCAGCCAAAATTTCGCGGTTTAAGTTGCAAATATACAAATATCCTTGTGAAGCCTGGCCAGGCGTTAAAGGATCTGTAGTAGGTACGGTAGGCGCTGTAGCGTTAGTACTAGAATCTACCAGCTCGATGCCGGTGATAAAGTTGTTAGCGCTGTCTAGCACCTCATCAGGTTGCAAATAATACTGCTGTCCCAATGTAGCGTTAGAAGTAAAGGGCAGATATACGCTTTTAGTATATGCGCCCTCATACGATCCTACCTGCTTCATTTTCTTTGAAGCAAATAGATATTCGAGTAAAGGGCTAATAATGCGCATATTATTAATCTACTAGATCGTAATACAAGTTAGCAGCTACTGATTCATTCAAGTTCAAACCGGTAGTGTTTGTGATCTGAACGTAGCAGTCAGTCAAGTTAATGATCCTGGGCTTAAGCAATACGATCAATCCAGCGTTGTTGGCGCGGATCAAAGTATACATAGGCACCTGGTACATAAATTCTTGCTTTTTGTTATCGCGCAAGGTAACGGTGATACCGGTAGTAGTTCCAACTACGGTGTTACCTGTAGGGGTGGTAGCTTCCTGGGTAGCAGAGAAAAATTCAATACCGTAAACTACGATATTATTTCTAGACAAGTTAGGGATGTCGGTAGCGAAATAGCGTTTACCGGCTGCGATGGATCCAGTCAAACGAAATTCGATTTGCTGGCTGCGTTTGATGATTAAGTTATTCATAAGTCAAAATATATATGTGTGATACAAATATATATAGAAAAAGGCGAAAGTTTTACCTCTCGCCTTTCTATGGAAGAAACTAAGCCGCGACAGCTTAGAGTTTTTAAAATTAGTTCTTAGCGTTTACCACCAAGAAACCACGCAATTCCAATACAGCGTAGTTAGTTACTGAGCTATCATCCATGATCACAGAAGCGCCCAAATCTACAGAAATATCGATAGTTTGACGGCCAGTGATTTTAACAGGCTCAGATTCTACAAATCCGTACAAGCTGTTAGGGAAAGCGTTGCTCAACTTTTGACCAGAACCGGTAAAGAAAGCGTTAGCAGCAGTTTGAGTATCACCTACGCGGTAGAAAGCGCGCGCTGGGTACGCAGGGATAAAATCCTTACGATCGATGGTGAAGCTCAAAGTACCGTTAAATACAGCGCCTACGTTTACTGAGTTGGTACCAGTAAATACGTTGGTATCGTTGTAAGTGTAAGGTACAGCGTTCAACAACTGGGTGTTAGTTGGAGAATCAGAAGCTACAGTACGCAAAAATACTGTGTAGCTAGTTACCACGAATTCATCATTCAAGTTCAACAAGTTATCAGTAACCAAAGGGCTAGCAACCTGTGAAGTTTGAATTGGGAAGTTAATAACTGACTGTGTACCCAAAGCTACACCTTTTTGGAGGTAAGATTGAGAAAGGTTTTCGTAAGGGATCCCCAAGCGAGAAGCTACGAAATTTTTAGAGTTTACGATAGAGTTCATAATTTTTATATTTGATTATTTGTTTTTACAAAGATAAGATTAATAAGCAGCTTCTGATCCATCGTCATAATAAGCAGCACCGATAGAAGGAGCTACATAGCTAGAATCTGAAGGTACAGCAGAGATCATAGGATTGTCAACGCCTGTATCTAATCCGCTCATCATGGTACCAGCTGAGTAATCCATAGAGTCAACAGCACCCAATCCCAAACCAGGTACTACGTTAGTTTTGATCAAAGCACCAGCAGCTTGAGCGATCATACCCTTACCAGCTTCTTTAGCGAAAAGGTTAGATTGGCCTTGCAACAACAAACCCACTACGATAGGGGCAGCGTCAGCAATGAGTTTACCAGTTTTACCTGATCCTACCAAGTAAGTACCAGGGATAACAGTTCCGCTAGCGTCTTTAGTTTCAGCGCTCTTAGTTAACACTTTTTGTGTTACGTAAGCACCAGCGACAGCACCAGCACCGAGGCCGGCGATTTCAGTCAAAGTTGATTTGTTAAATTTAATCATGGTTTTATGTGTTTATGTGTTTTTGTTATTTTTTAAGTGCGTAACCTACAGCAGCGCCACCGGCAAGTAAAAGCCACCATGGCGTTTTTTTACAATTACAAGGCGGACAAGCTGCGCCTAGTTGTTTTTTGAAATCTTCATAGCTCAGGTAGTTAGTGGTAACGTCTTGGCGATAAAATTCGTAAGCTGCCTGTATATATTTTTCCATCTTATTTTTTCTTAAAAAAGAAGTAGTACAAAAGTAAGGCAGCACCACCGTACAATAGCAAAGTAGAGTTATTAGAAGTTTCTTCAGGCTTTTCTAGTTCCTCTACAAAAATCTCATCTTTGGTTTCTTTGGGTGTTGGCGCTGGGTTGTAGTTTGGATCTACATCGCTATAAGGATTATTAGGGTTAAATACCCCTGATCCATCGTAAGTTACTACGCTATCTGTTGTAGCTCCTAGTAAAGTGTTATTTTCCATTATTTCTTTTTATTAGAGTAAAAGTAGTAAGCAGCAGCAGCGCCACCGATAAGTAAAATAGGCAATAAACCAGATTGAGCAAATTTAGATCCAGTACCCTCGCCTCCTTGGCCTCCTCCTTGGTTGTTAATATCTGTTACATTCTCACCTGGCGCAGGGTTAGCAGTTTGAGTAATATAAGCCAATCCCAAAGTAGTAACTATACCGCTGATCATGGTAGCCCACCATGGCGCGGTGGTTACAGCTACGGCAGTAGTGCTAGCAGGCTCACCAGTAATGGCTCCAGTAGATTCGTTATACTTTTTACCAAAGACAGCACTAACAGCAGCGGCGATCCATTGCGCTACGTTAGGGGTATATCCACCGGCGCGCATTTTCATAAGTTTATTAAAGTAAGCGCCTGTTGGAGTTTTGCTAGCGCCTTCTGAAATACTTTCGTAAAGTTCGTTAGGATTACCGCCTTTATTCAACCATTGCAATTCAATAGAGCGCATCTTATCCCAGGCATCCTCACCCTGGCGCTGAGATCTGCTAGCGATCATTAACTTATTTAAGCTAGTAGCAAAACCACCGGCGTTTTTTTGGATTAAGTTTCTAACAAAAGCCCTACCACCAATGGCAAGGGGTAAAACTTTCTGAGCGCCGATAGTAATTTTTTGACTGTTAGAAAGGTTTATACCATTTCTGCTAGCCCATTCAAAAGCGCCCTCAGTAGCACCTATACCACTATAGCCACAGCTGCGGCCTATTGTTCTGGGCTTATTCATTCCTGCAATGTAACTTATATTCATGTTCTTATATTTTTTAAATGTAGGCTTTTTCTCAGCGTTAAACTTGCCATATACAGCATCAATAATACAGCCGCTATTTGTCATTACGTATATGTGCGTAGGCGTTGGATCTTTTGGATCATAGCTAGCATATACTAGTTTATGAGGTATACCCAGGTTTGATAAAATAGCGCTAGTAAAGACGCTATAGCTTTTACAATCGCCCTGTAGAGTGCGCATCAATCCGCTAGGTAATCTTACCGCCTGATTGGCGCCGTCTGCTTTGTAATTGATGTTATTTTTTAAGTAATCAAAGATCTTTTTGCAGGTTTCGGCCTCATTTTTACCCTTGTAGCGATCAGCAATACTGGCAGCCTGTTTAGTGGCTGCTGGTATTACCGCCTCAATAGCGCGCTGTAATTCGCTATTATTGGCGTTTTGTTTTACTAGTATGGTTTGGCCGGCGCGCATTATACCAATGTAGGTTTGTAATCTTTAGTATTTAATGTAAAGCTGGTAGGAATCGGAAACCCTTTTACATTCATTACGGTATTAAATTTCAATACCGGCCAGTTACCCTTGAAGATACCAAGTGCTAAAGGAATCAAAGTTGTAGTGGCTCTAGATCCCCATGAGATACGGACGTTGTTAGATCCTGGCTTAAGTACTAAGGCTGTACCCTTGTAATCTCCTATTAGAGTTCCATTGGTTGTAGTAACCGTTCCTGTAAAGCCGTCTACTTTGATAGTAGCAGCAGTAGGGTTGATAATATCCACAAACAAAGTACCACCAATAGCGCCGCGCTCTTTGATAATAGAAAAATTGATACCTGTAGGCGCATAGCTCAACTGCTTTAAAGCAGTATAGATCTGGTAGGCCTTAAAGCCCAAATAGCCTACACCGGCTACTAGTAATAATTTTACCTCCTTATTCATCTCTACAAAATTGGGAAAAAGCAAGTGTATAAAGGGATGTTTACTAAGAAAAACCCCACCTTTGTTAAAATTTATTTAAAATCTATGTAATAAAGTTTGTATAATTGTATCACTATGGCAGAATTATTATTGAAATACAAGACGCGACACGTTACGGTATCTTTCCCACCGTATATCCTAGATCTGATGAATGAGCATTGTTATTTAACCGGTTTAAGTAAACAGGATTTAATCCGTTTAGGGGTTAGAAAAGTGCTTACTGAAAAATTTGATCAAGATCTAGAACAAGTCGCCATTGAGAGAATGAAAAAACAAAATCTATAAAAATATGAAGAAACTAATTATTTGGCTTATGGGTTTGATACCCTCACGCCGCCGCGACAAAAACCCTGTTATTCAGGATCTATTAGACAATGACCACCACTACTGCAAAGTGTGTGGCGATTTGTTCTACTCTATTAACCCTAAGAAAGTGTATTGTAGTAATGTATGTAAGAATCATTTTAACAATAACAAGCGTAGAAAATGAGCGATTTAAAAAGAGGTAGCCTGTGGTATGAGGATATGCCACTAGATACGCAAATACTTTATCTAGACAATATCACCGATGATCAGCTAGATATAGTTTTTGATATGTACTTTGAGCATTTCGTAGATTTTTTAAGTGAGTCGTTTGTTTGGAATGAAACGCCAGAAGGTTACGAATACTGGCTAGAGGTATCACGCTATAATTTCATGCACTCATGAAACGTATAAAATACTCTATCGCTATATGGCTTTTTTTCTATTTAGGTATTTCGTTCATTTTGGCTGAATTAAATCCTATGGAATGGAAACAAGAGATAAGATTTTGGTTTGTAGTATTTGCAGCCTTTAGTAATGTAATGGTAGTAACTTATCCTGGATTCAATGAAACTACTTAAAAATTGGCAATGGCGCGAGGATGCTATTATATATACTCGCGCCTGGGACGTAGTTCACCAGCCCTATCCGTTTTACTATTATCTAGTGGATGGGCTAAAGATCGAGCTTAGAAAGCAGGTCAGTAAGTACTGCGCTATTGTTCAGGATGAAAATGAGTTTATACCTAATCCGGTTGTATCGCCTGTGGATCCTATACCAACTACTGAGGATATATACGTAGATCACAGATCCTGGCTTACATTGGGTGAAGTGCCTCACGATCCGATAGATCAAATATCTGAGTTTACATGGGGTAATGCCACTACCAAAATGGAATTTACCGGCGATGGTAAGCTCTATAGCATTAGGCAGTATTTAGATGGTAAAATAATTTATGTAGGGCAGTTTAACTACAATAAGAAAAAAGATAGGTATTTTGTGAGCGGTTACCAGAACAGCCTCGGCGTTAACTGCAAAAAGATAGATACCGGATGGGATTGGATCTCAGGCAAACCACTAATAGAAAAAAAATATGGAAAACGTAAATGAAAAAATACTAGAAGATTATAGGATAGTAGTTATGCGCCTGGATCTAATGAAGGCCGAAGTTGATGAAGTCAATAGGGCTAACTGGAAACTTAGAATGGCATTTAATGAGCTGCTAGAAGTATACCAGGATACGCTAGATAGAATTGATAGTATTAAGGATAGAGGAGAAGTAGAATACTACTGGTGTGAAAAAGCAGGGATTTTAGATTAAAATAATATATCTTTGTAAGGGATAAAGTGAGGTTGTTCTCATCATTGATTTTTCATGTTTAAAGGCCGGGTTTCTCAATTCCCGGCCTTTTTTCTATTTAATGTCTTTGGATTCTAGTAGAGTATAGGTAAAGCTGTTACCATACTTTTTTTCGGCTACGTGCGCCAGGTGCATAAGGTTTGCAAAGTCGGCGCTATCAGCGATCACCTGGCAGCCAGCGCTCCACTTATCTACTCTATTGCTTACTCCTGTAGCGCTAGCCCTGTGAATGTTTATACCGTAGATACCCTTTGTTATATCTTCAATGTGTCTGGTATACGTTAGGTCTTTGTTTTTATCGCGGTAGGTATCTACAGGCTTAAACTGCTTTAGGGCTTTATATATTCCCTGGTGTAGATCTATGCGCCATGTCGATCTGTATTGATTTGGTACCAAGCTCGCAGTACCTCCGGCGTTTATGGGTGCTTGCTGCCAATGCGCGCCTGGATCTGTAGTGCAGGCGTAGTTATGTATTTTCCAGCTACCAGCATCGCGGTAAGCAATAAAAAAAGTGTCATCAAAGGCATTTGTAACCGTATCACCGGTATCTGAGTTTCTTACTCCGATTAGGTTTAAGTTAAAATCGCCCTCCTCAAACCATTTATAGCCCTTGGCTATCATGGCTGATTTAATCTGATCTAGTGTAAATGATTTTATAGGTTTCATAGTTTATCGTTCTATATTTTTAAATATATATCTTACTCCGCTTTCTGTTATTCCTAGAATATCTGCTATCGTCTTGTTGGAATATCCAAAGTCATCACGTAGCAGTATTGCGGCGTATTGCCTAGCGGTATAGTGTTTAAGATCTAGTTTCATCACCATAAAATATACCAGGCATAGTAGCCCGGTGATCCAATTTTATTTTGTTCGCCGTTGTGGCGCGCCTGGTACGCTTTTCTCTTAGATCTTGCTAGGTAACGATCAGATTGATAGTATGTCCAGTAATCGCCATAACCCATAGCTCCAATAGAGGCCACTTTTTCTCCATCTTTATATACATCAATCTTTTTGCCTTTTACAGTAGAAGGCCATAGCATTACCCCTAGCTTCCTAGCAGCTGCGCGCTGCTGTGGTAGTATTTTGTAGGTCATAGTTTTTCTAGTTCCTCTTTTACCTCCCCCCAGTAATCTCTTACGTTTATATATTCAATTCCATAGTGAAGAAATTTCACAGCTTCTATTATCTCATCTACAGCAACAAGCGCACAATCTTTGGTAGTTAGTGCGCTATGATAGTTCTCCTTAATTTGTAAGGCTTTTTCGTATGGTGTCATAGTTTTTCTATTTTAATCTCTAGTAGTTTATACCCCTGCGCCCTGCAAGCTGTTTTGATTTCTCTTAATAGCATCTCCCTAATTAACTGCTGATCTGTTAGGGCTTTCTTTGTATAGCCATAAGTAGCGCACAGAAAATCAGTAGTATTGGTTTCAGGTATTTTGCTCATAGTTTTTATCTTTCTCTATTAGTTCTTTTAATTTTTCTTTACGCTCTTTTCTTAAATACTCTCGGTTTTCAATACGCCATTTGTTTATTGCTATTGCATCCGATTGCTCTGCTGTAGCCAGTAGCTGTTTTATTTTATCATTCATAATAATTTAGTTTGTTTGTTTTTTGCCTCTAGCCGTTCTATTTTTTGGTAGGCATATTCAGCGGTGAACTTTTCGGGTGTATCGATAAAGTCGTTAACGGTATTCCAAAGCGCCATATAGTAACGCTCCTTACACCAGTAAAAGTGGTATTTGTGGTAGCCCATGCGTAATACAAGTTTACGAAATTCATCGGGATGGTTGTAGATCTCATGCAGTAGCTCCTGATACGTGTAAGGTATTTTGTTCATTTTCTAGCGCTTGTAAAATTTTGGTAAAATTACGCGCTAAATTTTTATCGTACATAGTATAGGGTTTTTCCTCGCCGTTTTTGATCATGTTAATAAACAGCTTATCGCCATCCCTAACTACAGAAAAATCTTTTACATTCTCATACTTGTAGTAGTAGCCCTGCTCAGCAAAGATTCTGGTAATCTCGTTAAGCTTTGCCTTTTTGATACCTGGGCGTAAAAAAATACCATCTACCCAATAAAATAAAAAATCACTACCTGCGATCTCAGCAGCCCAGGCCATTAGATCCGTAATCTGATTAATTACAAAAAAGAATATATTGGCATATTCGCCCTCTTTTAATTCCCAGCTGCTAGCATCGCCTTTCTTATACTCTATCCAAACTGATTTTTTGGCAATCATACCAATGGCCGGTAAGCGCTCATTTTTTGGTAGTTGCATTAAGTAATTAAAAGTATCTAAGGTTATTAATTTATTAATAAATAGGCAGTATGGATAGGCCGATGTAATATCTAGGTTTAGGACTGAATTTAGTTTACAAGGCTTTAATCCATTTTTACTATCAAAATTTTCAGTACTCCAATCTCCCTGTAATATCTCTACAGTCCTATCGCTGGCCTTTAGATCCTTTACGATTTTGTTATAGGCGATAAATACCCTTATGCTGTGTTCGGTTTGAACGAACTTTAATACCGATTCCTGGCCTATGATCTGGGTATTGTAGTTTGAATGTTTTACAGTAAAATCTAGGCCGGCCTCTTTGTAGCGCCTTATGATTGATTCCTGTAACTGTGGGTTTTTGAACATTGTCGCGGCGTTTTGTTTTTTCATGTTATGGGGTTTTGTTTAGATCATTTACTTGTACGTTATTTAGGTTAAATGTTACTGTATTGGTATATGGGTTCCAGTCGGTAGATATGTAGATAATTTGTAGCTGTATGTTTTGCCCTGGCTTTGCTTTATCTGTAAACTCCTTTAGTTTCTCGGCTTCAAATTCTCGCATACGATCTATCGCGTTTACTCCGATCTTTATACTGCCATCGGTATCTATTACGCGTATCTCCCTGCCTTGCTTACGTGCTTTATTTAATTTGGTTACTATATCCATCAATGAGCCGGACTCATCGCGGTAAAATTTGGCTTTTTCTCCTTTGTTAAAATCATAAAGTGAGCTAGAAAACTCTAGCCACTTAGATCTATCTTTTTCGTTTAACTTACCTTTGGTAGGGTTTATTCGCTGATCGAAAAAATCTTTAAAATCTTTTTCCGGTAGTAAGTTGGTAAGGTTTCTCTTGCCTTTTAAGTTGGGTAAATTGTCTAGCGCTTTGCGCAGTACGCCTGTGGGATCGTAGTAGCGCTTACCCTTAAAGGTAAAGGTATTGGCAAAGGTGTTACTGGTTTTACCACGATATACCCTTTTTTCCCTTTGTGTTAAACTATCATAGGGGATAGTACCCTTTTGTATCTTCTCTAGGTTATTCTCTACAAAAACTCGCGCTCCCTGAGCTGCTGGCATAAAGCCTGTCTTTGCCTTACCATATTTGGTAAAGCCTTTGGGATAGTTATATTTTCTATCCTTATATTGTACGGTGCTTTTTTTCTTTGCCATGATCCAGGGTTAAAAAAGGGATGGCTACAAAAATAACCATCCCCAGTTAAAACTAGTTTACAAGTTTTACGCAAGCAGCGTAAGGCTGTAAATCTTTAAGTTACCCTTTTTCTCTTTAAAAGTTACCTCTAGCGGTGTACCCTTATCGATACCGGCCTTTTTGCACTCTGATACCAAAGCTACTCCAGCATTAATGCGGATACACTTATCTACCAAAAACGCTGCCGCTGGGATTTGGCGCTGCTCATCTGTTACCTGATCATTTACTGTAATTTCAGTAAAGCCCCAGAAGATACCGCGGAACGATTCGCCTGGCTTTGCTAGCTCGATGTACTCAGGCGAAAGATTGATAGCAGTTTTAAGGTTAGACAAGTTAGCAGAAGCTTCTAACATTTCGGGCGTGATAGCGGCGTTAACATCATTAACGCGGGCTAATTGTTGGTTGTTTTCCATATTTGTTTTGTTTTAAATGGTTTATTAGTTAATAATCTGATCTCTACTGTCTACTCCATAGCTATCCTCGATACTTTGTATTACTTGCATCCAGCCGCGCAGAAATTGTAACTGCATTTTTGGATCCGGTATATTGTGTGGGTTTTTGTTTTCTATAATGTGCATTAGATCGTTATGGGTATTTAGTAACGCCTTTTTTACTGCCTTATAGCACAGTACATATTTTTCGTCCTGGCTTGTCATGGTAGATAGTTATCGTTATAGTACTCATCATTTTTTAACGTATGATCCGGATCCTGTGTGGCATCGTTGATACCATCATGATAGGCCATGTTGATCAATGATTTTTCGTGTAGTGCTAGCTGCTCTTTATTTGTAATATACCAATTACAAAACTCTACAGCATCCCTGGCATCGTTGTAAGCAAGTGCCAACATTTTTACAGGGGTTAGGGCTTTAATGTTTTCTATTTTCATTGCATTGCATAAATTAAAAATGTGGCTAGGCGCTGTATTACCGTCTGCTTTGCGCATTGCCCAGTACTAAACTGAACAAGTACGTTTTGGCTGTCGGGGTTTACGTCCTGAATGATTTTACAGCTAGATTCGATTAGGCTACCATCGTAGGCCTCTAGCTTTGCTGCTACCTTTCTAGGGCAGCTAAAGCGGTGCCGGTGGTAGGTTTGGTTATTTGTTATTTCCGAGGTCATAGTATTGGATTGAAAAATATAGATCGCGTGCTAGTTTTTTACGTGCGCGCAGTTCGTGTTCTGTTAGATTCTCTTGATCTTCCTTGCAGCTTGCCAGGATCTGATCAATCTGATCCTCTATAATAGCTATCATAGCGTTTATGGTTTCAGTACTCATAGTGGATAGCTTATTTCTAGGTTAGTAATAGCAGTTACAAGCTTCATAGAATATACTATCTGTTCAGGATCTAAATCCGGTGTAGTAATTTCTGTTACGTGCTGGATCGCCGCAAACTTTGCAAAAGTTACCATTAGATCGCTGGTTTCAGGATCTTTAATAAAGCCATACAAAGTAAATTTGTTTACCAGGCGCATTGCTTCTAATTGTGGATCGTTCATAGCTGATCCTCCTCCTCACCTTTGATCATGTTTTCAAAAGCTTGTGTACCGATTAATACAGGTATCATTACAAGCAGGAAGCAGAATAGGATAAATAATTCGTTCATTGTGTCGCGGTTTAGTGATGCAATGTTAGTAGGTATTTTTGAATCCTCCAAGCATTTTGCAAAAAAAATGTAAAAAATTTGCAAAAAAGATTTTTCCC
>Ga0315909_10007750_pt1 | contig 11916 bp, 8 predicted proteins | sample LakEriMetagenome_11_FD_203527 | JGI IMG/M metagenome (GOLD analysis project Ga0315909, IMG submission 203527) | Freshwater fungal communities from buoy surface, Lake Erie, Ohio, United States - Buoy 2 MA125 | ecosystem: Environmental > Aquatic > Freshwater > Lake | place: USA: Lake Erie, Ohio...
CATCAAGAAGGGTTGGATGGAGCATCTTGAGGAGTACAAGAAGCACTGCATCGATCAAGCGATTACCGTCTTGACAGCCAACCACAACATCAAGTGCATGTTTGCCACTCCAAAATTGCTCGAAGCCCTCGCGATGGGGTTGGCCGAAAAGGGGACCACGATCCGTGAATGCGGCATCACCGGTATCTTCTCCGGCGGAACGGAATTCACTCCGCAATGGACGCGGTTCTGTGTCGAAGAACTCCTCGAAGGTCTCCCAGAACAAAGCGGTGTGTACATGACACCCACCTACGGCAATACCTTGATGGGATTGGCTTGTTCGCGACCGATCACCGACCAAGACAATTACACGATCGCTTATTATGCTCCCGAGCCCCGAGCCGTGGTCGAAATCGTCGAATTCGATGACTCCAACAAGATCGTCGAATACGGAAAAACTGGGCGAGTGAAACTCTACACCATGACCAAAGAGTTCTTTGTGCCAGGCTTCCTCGAACGAGATGAAGGGGAACGCGAATTGCCTTTTGCCAAGTACCCTTGGGACGGTGTCTCAGGAGTTCGGCCCTACCACGGTTTCGCTTCCTCGACGACCGTCGGCGTGTACTAGATCTATCAGCCTCGAAAAGAACCATTGACCCATGTTAACCATTCAGCCACTGCGTTGGGGCAAGCCCTACAACTCACTAGACACCTTCGACGTGATCCATTTCGATACCGGTGAGGCGATCGCAAAGATCGGACAAGTCACCGGCGGGATGGTGCAACTCGATATGCGCAAGGCCGAGCAAGCCAGGAAAGCTCTTCGTAAGTTTTCGTGCGAGGATCTCATCGAAAAGTGCCAGAAAGCCGCGCAGCTTTTCGAGCATGAACCACTCCCGGTTGGTGATGGAATCCAGAGCGTGAGCGACTTTATCTATCAACAGTCGGCTAGTACAGGTTTGCCTGAGCACATGTGCCAGAGCAACATGAAGAAGAACTGCTTTGTACTGAGCAACATGGGCAAGATCCTCGATTGCCTAACCAGGGGGCTGCCGCTGAGCGTCTACACCCAAGGTTACGGGGAAGAGGGCCGAGGCGTCACGGTCAGCTATCAGTGCCAATCGCCGGTGCTCGGTGCGGTTCTTCCAAACAACTCGCCAGGGGTGCACACGCTGTGGCTCCCTGCCGTTCCGCTTCAGGTTGGGCTGGTTCTCAAACCAGGTTCCCAGGAGCCATGGACCCCCTACCGAATGATCTCCGCATTCATCCAAGCCGGAATTCCGGCAGAAGCCTTCTGCTTGTACCCAGGTGGACACGATGTCGGCTCGACGATCATGAGCAAGTGCGAACGCAGCATGATCTTTGGAAGCGCCCAGACGGTTCAGCAGTATTCAGGAAACCCGAGGGTTCAAGCCCACGGTCCAGGGTTTTCGAAGATCCTCTTGGGGGATGATATCGTCGATCGATGGGAAGACTATCTCGATATGATGGTCGAGAGCGTTGCGAGCAATTCCGGACGCGGTTGCATCAACTGCTCGGGCATCTGGGCTTCTCGTCACACCAAGAAGATTGCCGAGGCCATTGCGGCCAAGATCGGGCCGATGGAAGCACTTCCGCCTACCGATCCCAAAGCCGAGTTGGCCGCTTTTACCAACAAGCAAATGGCGACAGGGACTTGGGCGATGATCCAACAAGATATTGCCGAATCGGGCGTTACCGACATGACCGCTTCGTATGGTCCAAGGCTCATCGAGAAGGAACGCTGCGCGTATCTGCGACCGATGGTCATCCATGCAGATTCACCCTCGCGAGGAGTCGCTGCCAAGGAGTACATGTTCCCGTTCGTATCGGTCGTCGAGTGTCCGCAAAAGGACATGATCAAGTCGATTGGTCAGACTCTCATCGGTACGGCTTTGACCCATGATGCCCTTTGGATCGACGAGTTGACCAACGCTGTGAACATCGATCGACTCAACATCGGTTCGATTGCAACGAATCGACTCAATTGGTTGCAACCCCACGAAGGAAATCTGACAGAGTTTCTGTTCCGAAACCGAGCTTATCAGATCGCAAAGTAGGCAAGGCGCCTGAATCAACCGATACCGCAACTAGGCAGCAGTTTGTCCGCTCCCCAGCGGACAACGTCTTGTGTCGGTAGTCCTGTCTCGTCTTGGATTCTCTGGATCTCATAGCGGGCTTCCGCGTCGCTTAGTCCATGCGAGTTGATCGCAATGCATCGAACTCGCACAGGCGCTAACGCTCCTCCTGCGCATGCGATGCTTTCATACATGGCAACCACATCCTTAAGAGGCGGAATCTTGACCCATTTGAAGTCCCGCAGATGATGCATTTGGGCTCGATGGACCACGACCAAGTCGGTAGGTTGGGCACCACGCAAAAGCGGGAGCGTAGCAGTCGATGCTGGGTTCAGCAGTGAACCTTGCCCCTCGATAAAGACCACATCGCGATCTTGCGAGCATGCGATGAGTTCTTGCTGAACGGCACCCGAAGCAAAGTCGACTCGGATGGCATCCAAAGGGATGCCATCGCCTTCGAGCATCACCCCTGTTTGCCCGGTTGCCATGAATTTCGAACGAACACCTTTGGCGACTGCCGCTCTATGGAACGCAATGGCTGCAGACATCTTACCGATCGACATGTCGGTGCCGACAAAAAGAATCCGTTTGCAATCCAGGAGTCGGGCAAGCCCCATACCCGAGACGAGTCCGGTGGGTTCTTTGCGTATATCCCAGATCCAATTGCCTTCTTGGACATGGGGAGCCAATCGTGGATCGCTGGCTAAAGAGGTGTGCAGGCCATTGAGAATGTTGAGTCCACCACCAAGCGAGACTTGCATGTCGGGAATCCAATCCTCGGGCAGTTTTCCTCCGAGGGCCGCAAGTCCCAGAGCAAGCGTCTGTGGTTTGTAAGCGAGTGCTTCTTGGGCGCTGGCCACGATAGGGATCGGATGATCCAAAGGGATCCCGGTCAATTCTGCTAGGTTGCCTCCCGCAGTGAGTCGATCGATGACCACCACGCACCTTTGAGGAGCAAACCGCAGCAGCGCCAAACCCGTCTTGCCATGGATGCCAGTGATACCACCGTGCAAGAGGATGGCCAAGCGATCGTTGGCGTCGTATTGGGGATGTCTAGGCATGAGTTACTCCAAGTCCGGGTATTTGACGGTTGATTAGGAATCCATCGTCGAACGGGCAACCGACGAAGGGGTCGTCTTTAAGGTTTAAGTGGCTATCAAGATCGACATAATCAACGAGGCTAGCGAGTTGATGGGCGGCGGTGTTTCCTAGGCTCGTTTGGGAGTAACATCCTAACATCAGTTTCAAGTCATGGGCACGGGCCGTATGGATCATTCGAAGTGCTTCGGTCAGTCCTCCGCATTTGAGAATCTTGATATTGATTCCGCTACAGCGACCGACAAGGCTGGGGATGTCTTTGGAGGTGCGGCAAGCTTCGTCGGCCATGATCGGCAAGCTGGAATTTTGATGGACTTGCGCCAATGCATCGAGATTTGCTGGATCGGTCGGTTGCTCGATATGATCGACACCGCGCTGGGCTAGCCATTTGGACATCTCGATTGCATCGGAGATGCTCCAACCGCCGTTGGCATCGACACTGCGATGGACATGATCAGGAAGGATTTTCTCAAGTGCTTCGAACATCGCCTTGTCGGCAGCGATGCCTTCGGGGTTACCCATCTTGACTTTGACGGCCCGGATCGTGCCTAGTTCGAGCCACTGTGCCCATCGTTGCTGGGCCGCTTGGGGGGACTGGATCCCGATCGTTACCGAAGTTGGCACAGGGGAGATTTGCGACAGGCCGAGCAATCGCCAAACGGGCTGACCGGCGGCTTTGCCGCACCAATCCCAGATCGCCATGTCGATACCAGCGATTGCTGATGAAGCGATTTTTTGCTCGACAAGAGCATGGTGGATTTCCTCTCGCTGCCAGGGGTCGAAAGCCCTTAGGATCACCGTGGCTCTGGAGAGTTCGTGATCGAGAAAATCGACAGACTGGGTTGTATGCGGGATCGAGAACTCCGCCGCTTCACCGAACCCTTCCATTCCGTCTTTTAAGATGCGAATATGCAAGTTTTGAGAACTCGCTTGGGTCCCTCGGCTGATGGCTAGCGCGACGCGTTTATGGACTTGGAAACCTCTATAAGTTAACTTCATCGTTCCACTCCATTCGAAAGTGCGGGCCGATTTTTGGGATATCGAAGCGATCGCCGACGACCTTCCAGCCGCTGGCAGAGTAAAAAGCCACCGCCGACTCTCGTGCCTTGCACCATAGTTTCCAATGATGCTTCGATGCAAGCTTAGCCACAAAGGCTAGCAACTGCGTGCCGATACCTTGACCCTGTAGTTCACTTAGGACAGCCATGCCGCGCAACTGAACCCAAGTCTCTTGGGCTTGGGTATGCTCGGGAGGCATGAGGGTCAAGCATCCGACGGGTTGGGAGTTGCAATAAGCCACGATGTGAAGCGTATCTGGGTTATCGTCACCTGCAAAGAGGGTTTCTTCGTAGGGGAGTTCCAGTGGTTTTCTCAGGACCAAGTAGCGGACATGACGAACCTGAGTTATCTCGTCCAAACCGCGAGATGGACGGATCGTTACTTCCTGCATGCAAATCATCTTTCAGGCCAAAGCAAGAATACGGTCGCGAGTAGGTTCGCGTCTAAATGGATTTTTTCCCAAACTGCGTTTCCAATTCAGAGGCAAGTGCCTTGAGTTCCAAGGGATCTTTTGCTGCCAATGCCTCCTGAGGCGACTGGCAAATGCCCAACTGCCTCTGAAAAAACCGTATAAGGCCGATGAGTTCCCCTAATTGGATTCCCTCTTGTCGCCCCTCTTGTCGCCCCTCGACTAAGCCTTCCTGACGCCCCTGTTCTCGTCCCTCAACAAGACCAGCTCTGATCAACCATTGCTGGTCGCGTAATTTTTTTTCGCGAGCGTCATACATGTCTTTATCCTCCGTTATCCTTGCGATTCGGTCGATGGTGTCGGTTGCTTTGAGAAATGCGGGTTGAGGGAACAGATTCCGAAGCGTCTGAAGATCGAATTCATGAGCATGTCGTAACCAAAATAACCAGCGATCCAACAGGCTAGCTTCTGCTAATTCGCTCCTATCAAGATTGTACCATCCAAGCTCTAGAGTGTGAATTTCCGGCGTGTTCGAAAGTATTTTACCCGACTGTAAATCGGCAAAACGAAAGGCATGATGCACCTTAGTCGAGTCCTTCCACAGTTTATCTTCAATCAAGCAAATCGTGAAAACGGGTTTGAGGCACAAATAATCGTCTCCTGATCTGAGTTGGTCGACGTAGACTCTACACCCATAATAGACCAACCTTTGAACTAAGCTTTCAGCGACGGAAATCTGCATCTCGACGTCGTAAATCCAGCCTCGCTGGTCGGACGCTTTGATATCTAAAATCGAGAGTTTGTCATCCATGAAATCCTTCGTATTAAATGGATTTTCAATTCTCAAGTCGACAATTGGATTCCGTAAATCCAAAATCGCATTGAGCAAGCTCACTAGCGCGATTTTATTGGCCGGCGTGCCAAAAGTCTTCAAAAACGCGAAATCATTCGTCGGGCGGATCCCAAGTGGCCCCATCTGAGTGAATCCTTCCTTAGTACACCGATCCAGTAACGTTTTGGTGTGTGAAGGTCGGATTTTAGCGAGATGCTGTATTTCATGCCCGATTTTGGCACGACAATTTTCGCAGAGATGTTCTTGCTACCCAAGGGTCTTGCTGCCCAGTTAACAGATCTTTGCAACAAGACAACTCCGCAAGCCGCTATCGGCCTGGGATCGGTCGCCACTGATTCGAACCGCGAGAATCGCCCGGGCCCAACGAAGAGTTTCCAGAGGAAAGTCGCCCAGAAGTTCCCGGCCTTGCATCCGGCAAACCTCCACCAGAAATCATGCTGCCACCAGGATTGGCCGCCATCCTCGAACTCGGATTGCGACCCTGCAACTTGGCTATCTCTCGCTCGCTCTCCCCGAGCCGCCGCTCAAGTTGCACGTTGCGCTGTTCGAGCTCTTCGGCCCGCTTCTTTTGACTTCGGTACTCTGAGAGCAACCGCTCACTCTCAATCTGGTACTGACGCATCGCATGGTTACCGGGCCACTGCTGACAACCAACGCTACTTGCTACCATGCATAGCAAAACGCACAGCAACACGCCTCGTGTTGGAACAGCTTTTCGAGCCCCTGCTTGCATGGAACGGTTCCTGTGGACTTACCCAATCAAATACGCCCCAAAAGATGTAGCAATTCCAAGGCGACAAGCGGAAGACCATTTTCCAGGAAAAAAACGGCATCAAGCCAATTGAATACCTAATCTCAAAGGATTGACAGCAATTCGGCGGCAAGAACAACCCATCCACATGGTTCTGGGCCCCGAAGACAAGATTCCCATCGCGCGTGCAAGGACCGGGCCCATCGACTATCATGAACCGAACCTCCTACCGCATATCCCCACCCCCCCATACGGCCAATCCCTCCACCGACCATGCGTATCTCCCCTGCCGTCAAGCTTTGGATCGCACTGCTTTTGCTTAGCCCTTGGCTAATCCCCCTCGGCCTTGCCCAAGACTCCCCGCAAGTCGATGCACGCTCGATCGAACTTGAGAAGTCTTTTTCAACTTCGGTGCAAAGCGTTGTTCAGAAATATTGCAGCAAGTGCCATAACGAAAAGCTTAGCGAAGCCGAAGTCGATCTTACCCAGTGGGCCAGTTGGGATCATGTGAAAAAACAGACTCGCACCTTGGCACGTGTCCTGGAGCAATTCCAAACCCAACAAATGCCCCCTCCGGAGGAACCTCAGCCTTCATCCGACGATCGCCAAGCTGTCATCCATTGGATCGAACGTTGGCTTGCACTCCAAGCCGAACGGTTCGCAGGGGACCCAGGACCCGTCATCCTCCGAAGACTCAACAACTCCGAATACACCAACACCATCCGGGATCTGACAAACCTCCCGGAGATCCAGCCGGCCAAAGAGTTCCCCGCAGATAGCGCCGCTGGCGAAGGTTTCTCGAACACCGGTGCAGCACTGGTCATGTCCCCATCCCTGGTCCGTAAGTACCTCGATGCGGCCAAGTCGATCGCCGAGCATGTTGTCTTGCTCCCCGATGGAATCACCTTCGCAGCAAACCCCTCACGCTCGGATATGACCAATTCAACGCTCGATGAAATCCGCCGTTTCTACGCCCCTTTCAGCGATCAATCAGGAGGTGCGAAAGTCAATCTCCAAGGAATCGTCTTTGAGACCAATCAAGGTGGCCGACTGCCGATCGAGAAGTATCTTGTAGCTAGCTTGAAAATCCGCGACGCTCTCCATCGAACCCCCCAAGCCAATCCGCAAGACGTTGAAAAATCGATCGCATCGATCGCCGCTTCCGATGGACTCAACGTAAAGTATTTAACCACACTGTGGAAACAACTGAGCGATCCCAACGCAAAAGGACTTCTCTCAACGATCCAAAAACGTTGGCAAGCCACCCAACTCGATGCACCCGATGCGCTGATCGCCGAGGTGCTTTCGTGGCAAAAAGCTCTTTGGAAATTCTCAAGCGTCGGACACATCGGCAAACGCGATGGACCTAAAGCTTGGCAAGAGCCAGTCAATCCCATCCGCAAGGAGCAGGAGCTTGTGTGGCCTATCGCCAAGGATCCAGGCACCCAAGACATCCTGATTTATCTGCAGCTCGCCGATGCGGGTGATGGAAATCAAGACGATGCAGTGGTGATCTCAAACCCGAGACTTGTTGCCCCTGGCAGACCTGATTTGCCTCTGCGAAATCTCGATGCGCTGGTTCGAACCTTTCAAACCCAGCAGAACATTTGGATCGGGCAAACGCAGTCGGTCCTCACGGCCCTCGATGGCTGGTTGGAGAATCCCCAAGGCAGATCGCTTGAGGAACTCGCCAAACAAATCCAAGCTCCCACGGTTTTGGTGAAGGCCTGGGCCCGCACCTTGGGCCTATCGGATCATTCCGATCCATCCGCCAACGCAAATCCGGATCGCAGGCGACTGGTAAACAAGTCCGAGAGTATGTCTGGATATGCGTTTGTCACCGGTTGGGTCGCTGAGGACGCTTTGAGCATCGTCGCGAACTCTTCGGATCAGCATGTCCGCATCCCAGGCAATATGCCACCCAAAAGTATCGCGGTCCATCCATCTCCATCCCGATCGATCTGTACGTCATGGAAGGCTCCCTTGCCCTTGAACATTGATTGCCAAGCCTTGGTGCGCCATGCGCATACCGAGTGTGGTAATGGGATCGCTTGGAGATTAGAACTCAGGCGAGGTACGCTGAGCCAAGTCCTCTCGTCGGGTTTTTCGGCTGGGGCCAAAGATGTACCGATCGGGCCTCACAAGTCGCTCAGAGTCCGAACGGGTGATGAATTGGTGCTGGTGATCGAACCTCGGGACTCGAACCACTCGTGCGATATGACTGCCATCGACATGACGATTACCAGTTTGCAAACGGCAAGCTCACCCGAAGAGATTTGGAACCTCAGCCAGGATCTGCATCCAAATATTTTGGAGGCCAATCCCCATGCCGATTCCAAGGGACGTCAGGGTGTATGGGAGTTCTTCACCGAACCTGCACTGGGCAATAAAGCCTCGAATCAAAACGGTCTGATTCCCCCCGAAAGCCTTCTTGCCAAATGGCTCAATGAGCCCGATGCCTCGGTTCGCAAGCAACTCATCAGCGATCTTCAAAAGTTGTTGCTCGATCCAAATAGCGCACCTGCAGATAGCCCCGATGGATTGCTTGCCCGTCGACTACCTTCGGCATCCGGCCCGTTTTTTATGGCTGCGATGGAATCCAATATGCAGCCCAATGTGGAGGATCCTTCGGGAACCGATAAGTCTTCGGATTCGGTTCGTTACGGTTGGAGCGCATCGATGTTCGGATCCGAAGTCGAAGGTGCCAAGCTCAATGATAACCAGGCCCTGGTGCGGGCACCAGAAATCATTGAGATTCGATTGCCCGCGAGCATCGCCGCAGGTGCCCAATTGGTCGCTTCGGCCTCCTTGCACCCAGTCGCCGGAAAAAATGGGAGTGTTCAAGTTGCTCTCAGCGATCGGAGGCCCGAGCAAGGCAATGCACCCATCCCCAAAACCGACATCGTTGCGAAAGATCCCAACTGGACCAATGTCTCTCGTCAATTTCAAGTCGACTCCCCAGTTCTAGTTTCTTCAAGCGGCCTAGCCCAACCACGAATCGAGGAGTCCTTTGATCGCTTCCGGGATCTTTTTCCAATCGCGCTGTGTTACACCAAGATCGTGCCCGTCGATGAAGTCGTCACTCTTACGCTCTTTTATCGCGAAGACGATAAGCTCAGGAAGCTCATGCTCGATGACCAACAGACTTTGCAACTCGAGCGCCTCTGGGACCAGTTGCATTTCGTCAGTCAAGATGCCCTCAAGTCGGTCGATGCCTATGAACAGCTTTGGCAGTTTGCAACTCAGGATGCAGACCCAAGTGCGTTTGAACCGCTCAAGGAGCCGATCCTGCGCAAAGCAGCCGAGTTTCGCCAGACCGTGCTCGATGCTCAAGACAAGCATGTCGCCTCGGTCATAGAGTTTGCCCAGCGAGCCTACCGCCAACCGCTTTCCGACATGCAACGACATACGCTCGTGAGTCTTTATAAGAGTCTCATCGCCAACGATACGCCCCATGAGGACGCGATCGGTCTGATGGTCGCGAGGGTTTTGGTCTCGCCTGAGTTTCTCTATCGCGTCGAGCGTCCCACAGAGGGAACCGACAAGCCGACGGACATTACCGATTTGGAACTTGCGAATCGCCTCAGTTACTTTCTATGGGCTTCGATGCCCGACAAAGAGCTCATGGATTTAGCTCGATCCGGCAAACTTTCCGATCCGGCGAACCTGCGAGTTCAAGTCCAAAGGATGCTTAAAGATCCCAAAGCCCAGCGAATGGCTGTCGAATTTGGAACCATGTGGTTGCATATCCGAGACCTAGATGTTCTCGATGAAAAAAGCGAAACGCACTTTCCTGAGTTTGCTCTCATCCGAGGTGATCTCTATAAAGAAGCGATTTGCCTTTTTACCGACGCCCTTGCCAACGACCGAAGTGTGCTCGATCTGCTTTCAGGGGATTACACATTCCTCAACGGTCGGCTCGCAAACTACTACGGAATCCCCGATGTGGGCCCGGCCGATGCAACTGAACCTTGGCGCAAAGTCGACGGCGTACGCAAGTACGCTCGGGGTGGTATCCTGACACTCGGTGCGACGCTCGCCAAACAATCGGGTGCGTCGCGAACAAGTCCGATCCTGCGAGGAAACTGGTTGTGCGAAGTCGTCCTCGGGGAGAAATTGCCCAAGCCTCCCAAGAATGTACCGGTGCTTGCCGAGCTGCCCCCAGAAGGAATCTCCGAAAGAGAACTGACCGAGCGTCATTCAAGCGATCCTGCTTGTTCCAAATGCCACCAACGAATCGATCCTTATGGCTATGCCCTTGAAAACTACGATGCAATCGGCAGATTCCGTAAACTTGACGCATCGGGTAAAGCGATCAATACCACGACGCAGCTTCCAAGTGGCCAAATGATTCAGAATTTCGACGATCTGCGAAGCTACCTCGAAGTCCATCGCAAGGAGGACTTTGTTCGGCAGTTTAATCGCAAACTCCTGGGCTACGCTTTGGGTCGATCGGTTCAACTCTCCGACGAGCCGATCCTCAGCCAGATCATCCAGCAGCAAAGGGCAGGGGGGTGGAGTATCCAAGAGACCATCTGCCAGATCGTCCTAAGCAAACCTTTTCGGCAGATTCGAGGAAAAGATTTCCAAGACGAAGCCCTGCAGCAATAATACCAGAGTTCCATCCACAGAGCCCAATCCATCATTTCAAACCGAAGGTTCCATCATGAATCCAATGGCGAAATTCGACGCCCTTAGTCGCGATCCAGCCTCCTTTTCAAGGCGAGCTTGGCTCCGTGGTCTTGGGGTCACCATGGCACTACCTTGGATGGAATCCCTATCGGCTTGGGGAAGCCAGGATGCGTCGACCAAGTCCCCCGAAGCACCGGTGCGCTTGGCGATCCTTTTTGCCGGTAATGGCTTTCATGGTGGCGAGTGGTGGGCCAAAGAGGAGCAAGGAAAACTGCAACTTGGCCGCGTCTTAGCCCCATTGCAGGAGTTCGCCGATTCGACGTTATTTATCAAAGGGCTCTACAATGCTGAGGCCCTTAAGGGAAACATCCACAGTTCGCAGACAGGGAATCTTCTTTCAGGCGCTTCGCTGACTGCCGGTGGTGAGATCCGTTCAGGAACAAGCATCGATCAACTCTTGGCTCAAACCATCGGTCGACAGACCAAGGTTCCGAGTTTGGTACTAGGTTGCGAAAAATCCAATCCGTCGGTACACAAGAATTACTCGATGATCTACAGTTCGCACATCTCTTGGTCGAGCCCGACGACACCAACTCCACTAGAGCTCTACCCGGCTCTGGCGTTTGATCGGCTCTTTAAGGACGAGAACCATCGCGGAGACCAAAGTGTGCTCGACTCGGTGCTCGAACACGCCGGGGATATTCGCCGTCAGATCAGTAGCACCGATCGGCAAAAGTTCGATGAGTATCTCGATTCGGTCAGGGATGTCGAGCAGCGGATTGCCAACGCAGGAAAGCGAGGCGAATTGCAAGGATGGAAACCGACGCTCGATAAGCCCAATTTCGATCGGCCCGCCGACGGGATCCCCCAAGACATCTCCGAGCACATGCGGCTCATGTGCGATATTTTAGTCTTGGGATTCCAAACCGATACGACTCGTATCTCGACACTTAAACTCAACAACGACCACTCCTCGTTGCGATTCCCGCATCTAGGAGTCGATTACATGATCCACCACCTGCTGTCCCACTCCGACACC
>Ga0315909_10007755_pt1 | contig 11913 bp, 14 predicted proteins | sample LakEriMetagenome_11_FD_203527 | JGI IMG/M metagenome (GOLD analysis project Ga0315909, IMG submission 203527) | Freshwater fungal communities from buoy surface, Lake Erie, Ohio, United States - Buoy 2 MA125 | ecosystem: Environmental > Aquatic > Freshwater > Lake | place: USA: Lake Erie, Ohio...
CAGTTGGCAGTCGCCAGTTTTCCAGCGGTGCATGGCGTTGGTCAGTGCGGCCTCGGTCTTGCACTCGGTCAGGTTGATCGGGCGCAGGTCCTTGAACTTCTCCATGATCCTCTGGGCATCGCTGCGGTACGCATAGGCGCACAGAATCGGTGAGCCTTGGGCTTCGTCGATGATGTCTTCCAGCGCGTCCAGCTTCATGTCATGCACCGGCTCCCACAGCGGCATCCCGGCAATCGGGTACATGGCTCCGTTGGAGAACTGGAGGCACTTGTTGGTCAGAGCCGCTTGGTTGAATGCCTCGACCTCCTTGCCGCTGTCGAGCACCATGAAGAACTCTTTCTCCAGCCGGTCGTACTTGGCCCTCAACTCGTCAGGCATCTCGATCTCGATGTTGTTGACGATCAGGTCAGGCAGCGGGTTGTAGTCCTCGGCTGACATCTCCAGCGTGATGTCACCGATCAGCTTCTTGATGGTGTCCTCGGTGTCCTCATACGGCACCTCTTTGTACGGACCTGCCTTGCGGTAAAACCGGGTGCGGAACGCCGTCTTGCTGGTGCCCAGACGCTCACCTCGGTCCACCACGAGGAACTGACCGTGCAGGTCTTTGTACCCGTTGCTGGCCGGGGTACCGGTGAGGCCCGTGGTCCAGTCGAACTGATCCGCGATCTTGCGAAACGCTTTAACCCGGTTCGTGGCGCTGTTCTTCATCTTACTGATCTCGTCCCAGACAATCCCGTTGAACGGCATCGGGCGATCCTTCTTGACGAAGTAAGTCTGTAAGGTTTCGGCAAGCCAACCGAGGTTTTCGTAATTCACCATGTAGACATCGGCAGGGCGCAGGAGAGCGCGGGTGCGCTGGTCCTTGGTGCCTGCGACCATGCTGAACTTGAGGTGCTTGGTGTGCTCCCACTTCGTAGCCTCCTGCCGCCACACCAGACGGATGACTCGGATCGGGGCGACGATGATCACGCCGCGCAGGAAGCCGGTGCCCAGCAGGTGTGACAAACTGGTCAGCGTGATGACGGTCTTCCCCAATCCCATATCTAACCACAGCATCGAGTGTGGGTGGGTGCATTGGAAGTTGACAGCCTTTTTCTGGTAGTCGTGGAGTAGATCAGGTGTCAGCATATGCTCTCGGTAATGTCAGACGGATTTCGATCCCGTCGTGCTCAAGGCAAAGTTGATCACCGTCAATACGCACCCGCACAGCGTCTTTGGCGCCCCATGCCAAACCGAACGTGCCCAACGCTGTCTTTAGTTTCTCGTATAGCTGATCCATGTTCATACGACCCCCATCACCATCATGTCCACCATCGCCTTACCATCGTCCACGTTGTCCACCACGAACACGGACACCTTGTGCTGGCGCAGCCTGTGGTGCTCACGCTCCTGCGCTTCCGTGGGCTTCTGACCCCCGCGCTTAAACTCGCAGAACCACATGCGCCCATCGGGTCGAATGAACAGGCGATCCGGCACAGCGGCACGAGCGGGGCTGGTGAACTTGTAGACCAGCACGTTCTTGGTCTTGGCGTAGTCGCAGACCTTTTTCTCGATGTCTTTTTCAAGCACCTCGGCACCCCTCATCAAGTTTTTGTTTTACTTCGTCGTCACGCTGTTGCAGCACCTCGGCCAGCTTCTGCATGTAGTGGGCACCCTTGCGAATCTCTTGGACGTTCTCGTCCTTGGTGCCCATGCGCATGACGTACTTGAGAGCGCCGCCACGGTAGAACCCGATGCGCTGCTCAATGGGCCATGTGTCCACCACGTCCCAAGGCTCGACGCCCATGTTCTTGTAGTGGTCACCACCGATCTGAATGTCTCTTGCTTTCATGCCAACCCCAGACATAATTTCTCCACTTCTCGAACGTAGTAGTCAAAATCGACTGGCAGCTTGCCAGCCTCCTGAATGTCGTTGCATGGCTGGACACCCCAGCCACTCTCGACGCCGATCTTGCGCCACTCGTTCTTACCCTTGAGAGGCGGCATCCATTTGAATAAGCGGCCACCACCCTCGGCGATGTAGTAGCGCGTGGTGTTCTGCAACTGTTGGGGCGGTTGACCGTCCCACTCGATTGCCAGATAGCTGCTGCGTGGCACCTTGGTGCGAAGCATGAAGTCCATGATGTCGGGCCACTGCTGCACAGTCTCACGGATTGGCGCACCCTCGACCAGCACCTTTTCGGCCACTTTAGCGACCACGAGGCCACCGGCATTCTGGTGCCAGCCCATCTTCCACTCGTACGCACCCTTGCGCTTGACAGTCGGGTCACCGGGTTTCGCAAACGCTGGGTCGAACACACCAATGTAGTTGTTCACATCGCGGATCATCATGGCCTTGTAGATCGCTTCTTCAAGGTTCAGACCGGTGCGCTCCTGCCATGCAGCGCGGGCCAGATCGACCATGATCTTGTGGCTGCGCGGCACCCGTACAGTCAGGCCATCGGTGTTCACTTGGATCAGGCGCAGCCCGGGGATCGTCATCAGCCCTTCAGCCAGCAGGCACAGCAGCAGTTGACCATTGAGCGTGATGGTCATGGTGTACAGCGGGTCGTAGAACACTGAAAATTGGTTGTTGCTGTCACCGTAAACACCGTTGAGCGCCAGCTTCAGCATCGCTGATTCTGCGGACTTCTTGGGGTACTGTTTGCGCTGCTCGAACAGGTGCTTGTAGATGCTGACAAACTCTTTGCCGAGATGGGCCGGGTGGAACCCATTCGTGATTGCCAAGTTTGGATAGTACGAAGTGACATCGAGGTCCACGATGACGTGTTCATCATCTGACTCGATGACCTCCGATTCGACAGAGCCGTGGATTCCTCCAAGGCCAAAGACAAAAGTGAATCCATTGACGGTTGCAGTGAGGTCCGTAAAGACCCCTTTGGTTTCGGTGATTGACTGAGCCTTGAGCCACTGGAGCACCCGGTTGAACTCGGGCTGCTCAAAGCTGATCCACGGCAGAATGGCGTCTTTGAGATGGATCACCGGGCGCTTGGTCTGCCGGGGTGTGCGACCACTCGGGCCGAAGTCGTAGCACGACACACCGGCTTCTTCCAGCTTCATGACGAAGTAGTCTTTGCCGATCTTGGTGTCGTTGTGGTTCATGAAGTCGCGGGCGTACTTGCGCGTCAACTCCTCGCGGAAGTGGATCATGTCAAGGCTCTTGTGATAGAACGCCTTGGTCATGCTCACGTCGTGCTGGTTGTATCGCTTGAGCACTTCGACCTGCTCACGGTTGAGCGTGGTGCCTACCTTGAACGGCAAGTCCTCGATGTTGTCGGCCCGCATGTTGAACTCCAGCACCTTCAAGCTGGTGGCCCGGGCCTTGTTGTCGAAGTGGTGAATCTTGAACAGGTCGATCTGCGTGACAAACTGGTCGCTGGGCTTGACGAGGTGCGTCCACTTGCTGCCGTCCTCATCCTGCGATCCAATGATCGCCATCGCCTTCTCGTAAAGGGTACCCGCAGTAGAGGTGCCCATGCGGATCAGGGTATGCAAAATCGGGTAGTCCCAACCGATGTTGTTGAACCCAACCATGCGGGCGTTAGTGTCTTTAAGGTACTGAAGAAACTCAATGATTTCACGTGATTGGTTGCGCCAATCGCTTATCTCAAACATGAGTTTGATTGGTGCGTCAACATGCTCAAACGCAATCGTGAACACGTTCGGAAATTCTTCGGTGTCGTACACCCAGTCGTTTGTCATGCTGCGTAAGGTGTCTTGTGATGGGTGAACAACTGATCACGCGCTTTCTGTGCGGCACTTGCTGCTAGTTCAGAAGTATCAAAAAGGCCAAGGGTAATCTGCTGTCGGTTATGGCACACATAAGCGCGAAACTTCTTCAACCGCTTGTCAAATGAAACACCCCGATACCCGGACGTATTGTTCACTTGAAGCGGTACGTTTTCCTGATTCTGTTTATTCGTTGCCTCACGAAGGTTTGTAATCTTGTTGTTAGTCTTATCACCATCGATGTGGTCAAGTTGATTAACCGGAAACCTGCCATTCATGTACAACCACGCAAGTCGATGGGCGACATACAAAGTACCGTCAAGCCTTATCTGGATGTGACCCTTGGTGTTGCGCGACCCGGGTTGTTTTCCAAGCCGATCTGTTCGGTTAGACTCAATGTCAATGCGCGTGAACAAACCAGTTTCGGGATTGTAATGAAGCAGTTGCTTCAATCTTTCTTGTGTGATCATTACGGTTACTCATGAAAAGGGTGTGAGTTGGCCTCACACCCTTGGTTCAATTACTGACCGCCCATCATGAAGGGCGGCAGGCCAGCAGGCGCACCGGGGAACGGTGCAGCAGGCATCGCAGCCTGCGGGGCAGCAGCGGGTGCAAACATGCCAGCAGGAGCACCAGCCACAGCGCCGAACAGGTTTGATGCGTCCACGGCACCTTCACCAAACGGTGTGTCATCGCCAGCGAACTGGACAGCGATCAGGTCGCAGCGGATGCCACGGCCATGCTTGTTCTCTTGCAGCCACGGCTTCACGGCAGCGTTGACACGGCAACCACCGTACATCTTGCGGGCAAGCTGCTGGTAAGCCATCGTGTTGCTCGGGTCGATGGGTTGACCATCGGCTTGGATCATCTGCGGCTGCGAGTCGCGGCCTGCGGTGATGAACACGTGACCAGCGTAGCCGTCGTAGGGTTGGAAGGTCTTTTTGTTGACCTTCTCCTCACCGCGACCATAGCAGCGCAGCTTGCGATCCGCTTGGATCATGCCCATGACAGTCTGGGCGTGTTCTTTCCACTTCTCCAGCGCCATCGCGCCGTAGCGTTGCATAAACTGACCAAAGCCAGCGTGATCCTGCGGCATGATGAACTCGCAGTTGTACGAGATGCGCTCTTTGCCGGTCTGCTCGTTGACCTGCTTCTGGGGTTCGGCAAGGTGGGGGAACGACAAACGGACGTTGGACAGGAAAATGATTTCAGACATGACGATTACCTTTCAGTGATTACGAGAGCCACGAGGGCAGGGATTCGGCAGCGGGTGCTGCTTCTACTGCGCTGAACATCGGCGCAGCATTCGTGATGACAGCGGGGCGGCTGTCAGATTCGGGGGCAACGGTGAGTTTGCCAGCCAGCTTGGCGACATACTCCTGATCCAGACGCTTTAACTGGCGGTCGGTGAGAGACACCTTGGTGCCGTCACGCTTTTCCCACGTCAGCTTTTCAGCCTTGGCAGGAGACACGAGTTTGGTTTCATAGATCGCGGTCTTGGGGATGCCCATCTTCACCAGTTTGTCGGCCATCTCCTCCTCGGGCAGCGCCCAAGCGCGGGAGCCACGACCGTGGACCAGCTTGAGACCGGGGATAGGAGTGCCCGCTTCCAGACGGCGCAGGGCTTCTTTTTCCACTGCTTCGAGGAGTTGGCGCATCAGGGGTGCGGCTTCCATGATCTGACGAATCTGCTGATCGTCCATAGTTGCCGGGTCTTTGTCGGCTGATTGCTGCGCGACATCGAGCGTTTGAGTTACGACTGGCTGGAACATGATTCCGACCTCCTTCATTACGTTACCTGCCAGCGCGGCGCATGAGCCTTTCGCACGGCAGAATTTACATTGACTTTCACCCGGTACAAGCGGCGCATCCGGTGCATCGGTTGCAGCAGCCTGAACCACGATTGTACCGAGGTTGGTGAGCATGTCACGCACTCCTCGCTCCCACGAGGTGATGGCCTTCATGCCCTTCAACGCCAGCTTAGGCTGGATGATGGTCATGATGATCCGCTTGACCGGATACTCGACGTTCACGGGCAGCTTGTAGCCTGCCAGCACCCCGTAGGCGTACTGCTCAAGCTGCATGTTGCCCTCGGCGCTCACCACGCCCATGCCGTCCTTGTAGTCGATGATCTCGATCCAGTCATCGCCGATGATCTGGCAGTCCACGGTGCCCGACAAGTCGTCACGACCCAACAGGTGCTTGGGGTCCACCCGCTCCTCGGAGATGACCTTGAACATGCCGTTCATGGACCGCTCACGGATGTACTCGATAGCGACCTTGACCCGGGCTGCACGGTCGGCATCAACCACGAAGCTGCCATCGTCGTCGGCAAAGACATCGCCGACTTCATCCATCGGGTCAGTCAGGCCACGGTCGATGCAGTGCTCTAGCAGCGTGTGGCTGTGGGTACCGTCGATGGCGGCAGCACCGCTGCGCTCATCGGGATACTTGGCCTCCTCACGGATACTGCCCGGGCACAAGGCCCAGCGGTGCCGTTTGGAGGGCGACAGTTGGGCGTGGGCGCTCACTTGAGTGCTTCCACACCAGCGAACAGAGCGCCGTAGTGCTCGGGTTTGACATCGTTGATGTTCTGATAGCCCAGACCAGTCAGGACGCCTTGGATCATGGCACCCTTCTGCGGGCCGAGAGCCTTGTAGGCACCCATCACGTAGTCGATCAAACCCTTACCGTCGGTGAACGGTGCGCCACCAGCAGCTGGTGCTGCCGCAGGAGCGGGAGCCACGAATGCGGGAGGAGCAGGCATCGCCGGGGCAGCGGCTACGGGTGCCGGTGCAGGAGCAGCAACGGGCGCAGGTGCAGCCACAGGTGCGGGTGCTTGTGCGACAGGGGCTGGGGCTGCTACATTGGCAGACTCCAGCTTCGCAGTGAGAGCCACAACAGCTTGGGTCAGGGCTTCAATCTTGGCTTCGAGGGACATAAAGTTTCTCCTTGGGATTACCGGTTACAGGGGGTTGAATAGTGACGCGATCTTCGATGAAAGCGTCAACGAGTTCACGCAAGACCTCGCTCGGTGTCCCGAACTTTTTGGCCTTGGCGTGGAACTTGAGGCGCGTCTTGTCTGACACTCGGACAGTCAAGTACGCTGATTTGTTGAATAGGGTCATGACGGTGAAATTTTTCTGTGTCGATGTTGCTAGTGTATCACGTGTGTGGCACAATGCAACCCATGACATCAAAAAATTTCCCCGGCAAAGAAAAACCCCGGTGTCTTGCGGACACCGGGGTTAACTTTCACTTGAAGGAGAGGTTCGTGAAAAAACTGGCAACTGCGATCACCAGCGAGAAAAGTATATGACAGCATCCCCATCCGTGCAACCGCATCCCGCATCCATCGACGCCTACATCCGACACGGCTGGAGCCTTGTGCCGATCCCGGGTGGCACCAAAGGCCCGCGCACCCCGGGCTGGAACCTGCGCGAAAACGCCCTCAAGTCACAGAACGACCTGCCTGCGGGCTACGGCATCGGCTTGGCCCATGCGTACAGCGGCACGATGGCACTCGACATCGACAACTGGACCATCACCACGAGTCTGTTGGCAGAGCACGGCATCGACCTGCAAGCCCTGTATGACGCACCCGATGCGGTGGTCATCAACTCGGGCAAGCCGGGGCACGGCAAGCTGCTGTACGCGATGCCCTTCGGTGCTGCGCTGCCAAGCAAGAAAATCCTGCACAACGGCATCACGGCTTATGAGCTACGCTGCGCCACGGTCAGCGGCCTCACGGTGCAGGACGTGCTGCCCCCGAGTATCCACCCCGAGACACGTCAACCCTACCACTGGGCAGGCAAGGGCCACTGGACCCGCCTGCCGGTGATCCCGCAGGGTCTGCTGGACCTGTGGAACGGGATGCTGGCGCAGGACAAAGAGCGCACCATCACCACGGACGGCACGATTGACGCATCATGGGAGGAGATTCGCCAAGCCCTCGATGCGGTACCGGCTGACTGCTCACGCGACGAGTGGGTGTCGATCGGCATGGCCCTGCACTGGGCCGGTACCCAGACCAGTCAGCTTGAGCAGGGGCTGCAACTGTGGAACGAGTGGTCGTCCACTGCCCAGTTCAAGTACCCCGGTGAGCGGGAAATCCTGACGCAGTGGATGTCGTTCAAGCCGGACAAGGCCACCGCTGTCAAGTTGGGGACACTGTTTCACATCGCCAAGCAGCACGGCTGGAGCCGCCCGATCCCCGATGCGTCCGAGTTGTTCAGCAAGGTCAACATCCCGGTCATGGAGCCGCTGGACGTGATTGACGGGCTGCGCCCCAAGCCGCCCGAGATGAACATGGACCTGTGGCCCGACATCCTGCGCCAGCGATCGCTTGAGATTTCAGAAAGCGTGGGCTGCGACCCTTTGGTCCCTTTGTTCGCTGGATTGGCCGCTGTCTGCGGGGTGATTGACGCCCGCATCCGGCTCGAACTCATGCCGGGGTTCAAGGTGCCACCGGTGCTGTGGCTCATGACCCTCGGCGACCCAGCGGACAAGAAGTCCCCCGGATCGCGCCCCATGTTGTCGCCCCTGAAGAACATCGAGGCCGAGGATCGGCCCCGGTACGGCAAGGAACTGCTGGACTGGGAGGGCAAGGAGGCGGCCTACGCCAGCGCCAAGAAGGCGTTTTTGGAGTTCTCAGCCAGCCCCGAGGCCATGCTGGGCGGTGACCAAGCCCCCACGGTGCCCGAGATGCCACCGCAGCCCGTGCCGCTCAAGATCACGGTGTCGGACATCACGAGTCAGAAGCTGGTGCGCCAAGCGGCAGATCGTCCCCGTGGCCTGCTGTGCCACCTCGACGAGATGAACTCATGGGTGAGGAAGTTGACGGACAAGACCAGCGGCGAGGATCGGTCAGCGTGGGTTGTCAGCTACGAGTCAGAACACTACGAGATGGACCGGGTGGGCGCGGGGTCGATTTACTGCGAGAACTTGGCCGTGAGCATCTACGGCAACATCCAGCCCCAAGTGTTCAGGCAAAACCTCGCATCTCTCGCAGCGGATGGCCTGTTGCAGCGATTTATACCTGCGATTCTTCGTGCCCGCAAGACCAAGCTGGGCCACCCGATTCCCGAGTACATGACCAGCGCGGCGGCGTGGGAGAACACCCTGCGCCTGACCTACGCGCTGCCCGCCCAGACTTACCAGTTGTCCACAGAAGCATTCACAGCCTTCCGTGAGTTCCAAGCGTGGTATGAGGAGGCCAAACAGGACGAGCGGGTGCTGGACAGCGGCACCGAGTACATGACGGCCTTCGGTAAGCTGGAGGGCTTGACGGGGCGTCTGATCCTGCTGTTCCACGTCATCGAATCACCCTTCATGCCGCAGGTGCAGGTCGAAGTTGTCCACAGGGTCGTGAGCCTGATCCGTGGCTACGTGATCCCGGCGTACCGCTACGCACTGGGCGAGGTGGGTGGGGCGATCACAAACGACTTCGATCAGTGGGTCATTGACCACATCATTCAGATCAGCGGGGATGCCCAGACGATCGACCTGCGGACCTTGAAGAAGTCAGCCCGCAGGCCGCTGGACGGCAAAACCGACTGGCAGAAGGACCAGATGGTTATGGACGCCATGCTGGTGCTGGAGCAGGCGGGGTGGGTGATCCCCATCGAAATGGAACTGCACAAACACAAGGCGCTGTGGGCCATCAACCCGAGTCTGCCTGAGATGTTTAAGGGCTACCGTGAGAAGGTCATCAAGGCCAAGCAGCGCCACGCCGACTACATCTATCGCTACGCCTACGAGAAGGGCTACGAGCGCAAATTGGTCAAGGGGTATACCCCAGACATGGACGAATGAGAACGGGGCCGCTGGCCCCGTTTTTCATCGCGCCCAGAGCCAAAAGACAAGGCCAGCAAGGGCTATGGTGACGCCAGCGCCGACAAGGGCAGCGCCCAGAAACAAGATGCTCATGGTTGACCCTTTCAAACCGGATTTTCCGACATGACCGAATCGGGAGTCGAGGTGGTTGAGCCGGTGGAACCGGATTTTTCGACATGACCGATTTCCGAAGTCAACTTCTTCACCCGTCCCCGGGTGCGCGGGGTCACCGGGCGCACGGGCGGCAAAAAAGCGGCGAGGATCGCGGGCGCGAGGGCCTCGAGGGTTTCGAGTACGTCAAGCAACCGCACGGCGGCGGCACTGGGTGAGCGGGTGCCCGTGGCCCACTTTCGCGCGGTGAAAATCGGCACCCCGAGGGCCTCGGCGGTGCGGGCCTCATCGAGGGCATGGCGGGCGGCAAAACCCGCGAGGCGGGCGGCAAAATTGGGGTTCATGGTTCATCCTTTCAAGGGGTCAGAAAAACCCGGCACGGGGCCGGGTTCGGGGTTTCAGGGGTGCGGGGTTATAGGTCCAAAAAGCGGCAAATCAGGGGGACTAAAACCGCCCCGGCTAGGGCGATTAAAAGGGCGGTTATCAATCGGGGTCCCCCGGATACGCCCGCTCGTATCGGACAATTTGCAATTCATCGCGCAAATTCTCGTTTTCATCGCGTAGCGTTTCAATCTCGGCCACGGCCTCGCCGAGGGCCTTTTGTAGGTCAGCAATCCGGGCAAATAGGCGGGCGGTGCCCTCGAATCCCTCGGCATAGGCGAGGCGCTCGGCCTCGGGTGCGGGTAACGTCATAAGGTCAAGCGGCATAGTTCATCCTTTCGTGATGGGAATAACGCGGCGGGCTTTTGCATCGGCAACCCGGGCGCGGGTGCCGTGCGCACGAAACCCGATAATCACGGTTCGGTCAGCGCGGGCGCAAAGGCCGCACGTTTCGCACGTGACATCCTCGCGGGTTTGCGCGGGGCAAACGATGATTGTGCGGCCCTCGGGGGTGTAACTTTTCTCGGGTGTATCCGTGGGCACGATGGCGCAAACGGGGCCAAAGGGTGCGAGGGCGTCAGCATCCCCGGCGTCATCGGCGCTCAAATTGACCGTGAACCCCCAGCGCGTAGCATGGCCCGCCCACTCGATGGCCTCGGGGCTTTTCTTGTGGGTATACGTGAACCCGCGCCGCCCGATATTTGCCCGGACAATCTCGCCGAGGGCCACGGGGTCCACGGCCTCGCCGTCGCCGGGTAAATCCCCGGCTACATTCATGCGCCACAATTGCCCCTCGGGCAGTGCCGCCACGGCCTCGCATAGGGCATCGAGGGTGCCGCCCCGCTGGGGTACTTTATCCCATGCCATGCGGGTATAAAAATCCTCGGCGTAGCAATCGGCCCGATAGTGCGGGCACGAGGGCGGGCACGTGGCCCGCTCGGAATAAGTTACCGGGATTGCCCCGGTTTTACGGTTGCTTGACTGGGGGATGAAGTGATAACGCATTATTTGTCCCCCAGCATGGATTTAATTTCGGCCTTGATCCGGCGGGCATCCTCGCCACGCCACGTGCCCGCGTTTGCGAGAAAATACCGGGCAATCGAGCGGGCATCATCGTGAAAATACTTTTCATCGAGGCCCCCGAGGGTGCCCATGGCCTCGATATAGGGCACGGCCCCGAAATAGGGTTTCACCCAGTGGGTGCGGATATCGCGGGCAATCGCGGCGAGGGTGCGGGTTTCGGTTGCGGTGTTCATGGTTGATCCTTTCGAGGGTTACGGTTACAGGTTACAAAGAAAAGAGAAAAACGAGGGAAACATACAAGGCGGCGAGAGTGACAAGCGCCCCCAGCAACTGCGCCCACAATGGCGGGGCCTTTTCGGTTTCCACGGGGGCGGGGTGCAAATCGACGTAGGTCAGTTTATGGCGGTCCATGTTTATCCTTTCAAGGGTTACGGTTTACGGTGTCACGGGGTAAGTATAACCCACTGGGTCAACTTGTCAAGGGGTTCAAAGAAAAAAGATTGTAGGTGTTTTCCCTGACCCACTGGGTGCCTCTTGCGCTTCATGTGACGCACTGGGGACAAATGGCCCTTTTGGTTCTGGGGGTCGGTTTTTGGAAAACCAGAAAATATGTGCCTTTCGAAAAGTATAAAAACAAGGCCTCGGGCGCGCGCGAAAAGGTGTTTTTGTCCCCAGCCCCCGCAAAACCCCTTTTCCTGACCCACTGGGTGCCCCTTTTCCCGGGAATTCCCCGGCTTTCCTCGATTACTCGATTGAACCCCTGACCCACTGGGTTCACGGTTTCCATGCACCCGCAAAACCCAAAAGGTCCGGGGTTCAATCGAGTAATCGAGG
>Ga0315909_10007760_pt1 | contig 11907 bp, 15 predicted proteins | sample LakEriMetagenome_11_FD_203527 | JGI IMG/M metagenome (GOLD analysis project Ga0315909, IMG submission 203527) | Freshwater fungal communities from buoy surface, Lake Erie, Ohio, United States - Buoy 2 MA125 | ecosystem: Environmental > Aquatic > Freshwater > Lake | place: USA: Lake Erie, Ohio...
AGGTCAATGCCGTATTTCTGCCCCCAATGCTCTAATAATGCCTTTACGGCTTGAATCTGTGCATCGGTGTAATCATGGAAATACTTAAACCCTTTGAATGGCTTATCCAATGTGCATACCTCATCGGCTTTTACTTCCTTGCCCACATAATTATAGAACTTATCGCCTTTCTTGGTTAATTGCCCCCAATTACATATTTCAATGCCAATACTTGATTTATCCAATGGGATAAAATTACAACCGTTCTTTTTGAATACATCGTTGGTTAAACCTAAATGATACGCCCAATATTGACTGCCAAACCCTTGTACAATCTCTCCCTTGTCATTGATCACAACGCATGTTGCAACCTTAACGGGGGTAGATTCCCACCACTGGAATACTTGTTCGGCATTGTTATTACCCGCAGTATGGTGTAAATATACTTGGTTCTTGGTAGTGGATTCATGGTAGTACCCACGGAATGTAATTTGTTTAGTTTTCATTGTTTTCTATGGTAAAAAAGTTGGATAGAAACTTACCCAATCCCCCAGCGATGGCACAACCAATCATTACGGGTGGGTGATCCATATTAAACCCCGCAACCATTATTGAGGCGGCTGCTAATGAATCTCCAAAGATTCTAATTCTCTTGGGCGTTGGGCTAAAATATGGTTTTAATTTCACCCTTGTCCTCTGCTTGGTTTGCATGACTTATGTTTATTAATATGCTTGGTATGCCTACCCAATTTCTTTTTAGGTTTACGCCTAAATGTGGATGGGGTGGATTTACTTGCTTTTGCCATTTTTACGCAATAAAGATTTAATGGAAACGGCAATGGCTAATATCACGGCAATGAATTGTAATAATGGTAAGAATGGGGTAATGAATGACGTGGCAACGCCTACCCATACCAATATCAATTCGCCTATATCTTTTTTTATTGTCATGATTCAAATGGATTCGGTTGTATTACTTCAAATTCTGTTGGCTGTCCTAAAATTGGCGTTAATGATTCGTCAAATATAATATACCAAAACTGCGGATTATTTAACTCAGCAAACTGATAATCAACCCAATTTTGAGTTACATCATCGGGAGAAACAGGAATACCATAGTAAGCATCACACGCCTCACGGGCGTTGATTGCATCTTGTTCTGTGGTGTATTGATATCCGTTAATAAATGGCATAGTATGAGTTTATGTTAGTTGATATTCCTGTTCTGTTAGATGATTGATTGCTATTGTAGATAATTACTTCTGAAAGATACCCATTAAAAGCAGCGTCGTTTCCTTTAGCATTAAACATTACAATAATATCTGGATTTAATGTACCTGCATTACCTGATGTTAAATTGTTATTTATACCAATTACAGAATTAGTTGAATTCAATAAACTATATGTTAAATAATTTGTATTAATTGAAATGCTTGTTGTACTATATAAACTTGTACCTGCATTAATTCTTGGATATCCAAGATACCAACCAATAGCTACTGCATTATTAATACTATTCATATCAAGTGCATATGGGTAAGAAACTGGCGTTGATAATGATGTATAGTTAACAACGCCAAAAACAGTATAGGGCTGACTACCTGAAAATGAAACTCGTAAATTTGTAGTATTACTCTGATATCCCCGTATTCTTGGCTTACCGTTAGAATCGACAAAAATACTACCACTACTTACAATTTGCGGTTGATTCGCTGCCGTTGTTTGTGTTGCATTTAACCCGTTTCCGCTTTGGTCATACCAAGTTGTTACAAACCCATTCCCACTTCCGCAAAATGAAGTTAATGAAGATGTATCTAATCCACCTAAGACGCTAAATCCTATGTCTTGCTCAGTGTTATCACTTGACCTACGAACACGAATAGCAGAACCAGTATAAGCACTTCGTAATTTTCTCAATGAATAAGCAGCCGCAGCCGATGGGTATAAATCAAGCAACCCTGTAAATGATGCAATCTGCGATGCAATTATCCCGTGTGTTGCTATTATCATGACGCTATATCCCCAAAAAGGTAGGCTTCTGTTCCACTTATAAATACCAATGTTGCACCGCTATATTGTGCAGATAACTTCAATTTACCACCATTACTTCTTATTGTCATTCCACTACCTGCAACGATAGTGGTTTGTCCTGCTCCGTATTGTGCCAATAATATCTGTGTACCTGTTGAGAATGTTGATGCGGGTACGGTTAAATTGTTAGCACTTGCAACATTCATTTCCACCAACTTATCGGCATCACCTGCAACTAATGTGTAAGATGCAGTTTGTCGGTTAGCCGTAATAAGTTTATTGGTTTTGGCATCAATCTGCGTTTGAATCGCACTTGTTACACCGCTTACATATCCCAACTCGGTAGATGTAACTGAACTAACTGCCACTTTACCACTACCATCGGACGCTAATGCTCTTGATGCAGTTAGGTTTGAACTTACAATTGTAGTCGCACCGCCCGTAATTGTGGCTTGTTTGCTATCGATTTGCGTTTGTACTGCCGATGTAACTCCGCTCAAATACCCTAATTCTGTATCGGTTGTGGCACTTACTGCAACTTTGCCCGTAGCGTTTGAAATAACGGCTCTTGATGCAGTCAAATTCGATGTGGTAATGGTTGTGGCTGCACCCGTAATAGTTGCTTGTTTAGCGTCAATCTGTGTTTGAATCGCTGAGGTAACTCCATCCAAATAGCCAAACTCTGTATTATCAACGCTACCCGTTCCAATTGCAGTTGCATTTATTCCACTTGCAGGGGCTACGCTGATATTTCCGCTACCTAATACGCTTGTAGAATTTATGGTCTTGATGTTAGTACCGCTTACAAGGGTATCTTGTTTGGCATTAATCTGCGTTTGTGCATCGCTTGTTAACCCACCAATATACTGAAACTCCGCATTGCTTACCGTACCATCGGCAATTTTTGCAGCATCAATCCCAGTAGCCACCTTTGCGTTGGTAACCGCTGAATTGTCAATTGTCCATACTGCACCACTTGAACTTACCGTGATATCACCTTTATCGCCATCGGGTATGCTACCGCCACCGCTATATTGTGGGATGTTTAATGTATCGCCCACCAACGTAGCCGCACCACTTGAACCCGTGGTGGTTAGTGTTAAAGTTCCTTGTTTAGAATTTAATTGGGTTTGGATGGAAGATGTTACCCCATTGAGGTATCCATATTCGGTATTGTCCACCGTACCCGATCCGATATCACTTGCCGCCAATGTAACCACACCCGTTTTACCCGCCACGGATTGTACTGGGGCTTGGGATGCGATTTGTGAAATGCTGATTTTTTTTGTTATATCATCCCCTACATCAACAATGGGTAATACGTCCGTTGATGCGATGGTGCTTATTGCCGTTAAATCGGTTATTTTTACGTCTGCCATAATATTAATTTTGTACTTGTACGCCCGTTACACTTCCCACGCCTTGTGCTTGTAAACTACCATCACAACACTTCCGTGAATACTTGCCGTTCTTGCATAAACACGCACGATTGCCCCCTGGTTTTGGGCTTGAACGGGATGGTGTAACCCATGCTTTTGTCATACTTATTAAACGCTTTTTAAACTATTTGTTCTAATTGAGGATTTTATAGAATAATCCCAATACCAATAATAACCCTATCCCAAAAAATACCCAATGGGCATTGCCCCATGCCTCCTTTTCTTTTTCAATGTACTTGGGTGGTAGGGTAATGGTTTTTGTAACTCGTATCGTATCGGGTTTTTGTTTAATTAGGACTTTGATTTTATTGTAATGGCGTACAACCTTAACCCTAATAGAACCCGTGTCAATGGTGATAGTGTCAATCTCTTTGGTCGCAAACGTATCATAAAAGTAAATTGAATCGTGTACAATGAATGTATCTATCTTCACTTTCTGTTCGCATAGGCTTGGTTGCTTTTTACACGCTTGTTTCAAATGATATTCTGCCCCACACGATTGAAATAAGACCATTAGGGCGATTATCTTTATCGTCTTGGCAAATAGTTCACACTTGATACTTGTATTGCCTTTAATCGCCTCCATGTACGTTTTCAACTTTTCAACCTTGGCTGGTTTAGGTTGGTACGTTTTTTTTACATTAGATTCCATCCAGTGTAGTTTGTTGGATAAGATGTTGGATATTGTCCGTTGTTTTGGTTAGCCGTGTACTCGGGGAATAACTGCGGATAATAGGATAAATAATCTACCAATCTTCTTCGGTATGTATCGGCAGTGGCTCGGGTGCGTTCTACCAATGTATTGATTTCATTCTCCGATGGTAATTGTGTACCCTCTGGCGAATTACGCACGATTCCCGCATTGCTTACCTCATACCCATGAAATAACAATAAATCTGCCATGGAATAATGAATCAACATGGGTTGCACGTATTCACTTACAAGTGTTAAATAATTACCCGCCAAAACTCCATCTTGCACATCGGTTAGGATTTTACGATAAAGAACCGTACCCAATAATTGTTGTACCTCAATATCTTGTGCCACCTTTATGAATGGGGTTATTTTATCAATATCAAAATTACCACTCAATTGGGTGTACTTGAATAAGTCATCCTTGGTAATCAATAAAACGTCATCGTTTGCGTACATTGTATTTATCTGTTTTTAAGTGAACCTCTATTTGGTAAATCATTTGTTTTTACACTGGCTACATCCCAATTTGGTGGGGCAAATGGTACTCCCGCTCTATCTGCACTTTGTGAAGATACTCTATCGTAGTTATCCTCAATATCCCGCATGTTGGATGCCTTTTCTTCGGGCGTTAATGGTATTACCTTACCATTGATTTTCTTACGTCTGTAAGTCAATCTGAACCATTGGTGCTTACAATATACACCCCCCTTGTATTTCCAAATGGAATAAGTGGATTTACCTTGTGGTGCAAATTGTCCATTGATGCCATCAAATCCCATATTATCAATATCCTCACGCCTATACACTACCCCCAATTTGGCATTTGCCACCATGTCTTTGCAAAATATGCGGCTATTCTCTTGGGTCCGCAACGGGCTATAACGATAACGCATCAAATAAATACCTTTATCGTCTTTGGATTTCTCATCGGGGTTTGCAAATCGTCTGAAAAATTCGTGGCGATTTAATTGCATTTCCCCATCAGGATCGTCCACGGGGGATTCGTCCACCAACTCCCACAAATCTTCATTGATAACCTCACCTTTATCCTTTAAATATTCCAACCACATGTGTTCATCCTCATGGGTAAACTCAGGGGCTTTTTCTTCCGATAATTTAGCGTCTATTTCTTTTAACTTGCTTTCTGCCCAACGGATTCCCGCATCGCCACCCCATGCATCCCACATCAATCCACCACACCCTTCCGAATATGGTACATCTTTGTTTTGTTGGTGTCTTCGAAATGCCGCCATTCGGGCAATGGTATCACGGCTTATTGGTTCACCCTTTGCCAATTGGTTGGCACGTTGCTTACCTACGGGCGTACCACAATCACCCCAACCATGTTTCTCTGCCCATTCTAACGCACGTTTGGCGTTGTTTTTTGCACCCTCGGGATAATCGGTATAGGATTCTAATTCTACCTTTGAACCCTCCCAATAATTATAACATATTGCAGCGGCTTGGTCTTGTTCTTTACCCTCGCCAACTACCACGGAAATACAACGCCCAATGAAATCGTCTTTGGATTCACCCGCATTGGGTTTTACCAAATCAATCTTTTTTTTTTGGGAAGAAAATCCCATCTCTTGTTCGGCTACTTCCTCGGTAACTGCCTTACCACTTAAATCCGTAAATTCCAATGGTTGCAAGGTCCTAAAATACAACTCCAAGGAAATACCATTGGCATGTAATACCTTTTCCACTCCCTCAATAATTAATCGTTGAAAGGGTCGTATTACAATGTTGTCAAATAGGATGGAGGCACTTTTTAACTCATCCGCATTATTCCCAAGTCCTGTATTGTCTTTAATACCCAACAACATCGGGGAAACAATACGATGGGCTAACATTATCTTCTGGGTGGATTCCCTTGATAGGAATTCGTACTGATTATGAGCATCGCTTAATTGAACGGGCGTTATTTCCGTTGCCGTATCTTTTGAATCGTTAAAACTTATAATTGCACGACCTGCATTGGAAGAACCGCCCCATTTAGCAGTAATTTGTCCCTCTATTGCATTCCGTACTTCCTCGGGTGGTTGCCCATTGTTAAAATTGATTAACATGGATGGGGCTAAACCATTCTTGATATTGTTAATATGGTAGTTACCAATCTCGCATTCTAAATCCGCCCATTGCGTTCCACCTTGATAATCCACGGGGGCAAAGTAGTACGATCCCGTTGAATAGGGTTTAACCACCAAGATACATTCGTTTTCAGTTTCATCAAATCCAAAGGCAGCGAATCGCTTAGGTTGTTGCCCACGCTTTAATTTTGACCAATCGGCACAAAAATAATAACCCTCAATTTCACCATGCTCATTGGCACGTTCGGGGCGTAGTGTTTGTATTGCCCAATGGCTTACTTTAACATACTTTTTCTTATCCTTTGATTTAACGATGTGTAAAGCATACTGCCCCAACATTTTTAAATCCAAGGTAACTGCACGAATACAATCGGGGCTAAATAGTTTTTTAAACTCGATGTAACCTTGTAAATGCCTATCCCCTTTTACCACCTCTAAACCCAATCCATACACCATATCCGCAATACCTTTAATGGCTGCGTTATTGGTAGGGCTACCATGGTACAAATCAATTAAATATTGGTAATAATCATTGTCCTCACCATATTCAACCCAATTTTTGTTCTTATGCTCCACAATTGCGGGGGCAGTATATGACGCTAACGCCATAAATTGGAAATTCTTATTATCTTTTATAGGGTTATCCATTCGGGGCTAATATTACTTGTTGTATCCCAGTGTTTAAATGTCTTATTGATGTTTGTGGATTCATCGGACCATGTAGCCAAATACTCCCACAACAACGTATCTAAATTATAAATGCGGATTAATACCACATCCAAATTTTGTGCAACGTCTGCAATGGGTGTTAATGATGGTAAATCCACGCTTATACGGCTACCAACTTCAACGGGTTGTTTCAAGTCGGATACCATAACTTTGGTATTCTTATGCCACACTTCCACATTAACAAACGAACTACCCTCGGCAGTAATCAATTTATTACCATCTTGGGTTATAATGTAAAAATCGTTTTGGGTAACTAAATAAGACGTTTCACCACCACTTGTAACCGATTCAAAGGAAACAAACGGATAAAATGAAATAGATGTTGTGCCTAAATTAATTACCATCTATCTTATTAACGCAATAATGCAAATTCGTTGTAAAACAAAAACCCCCACCACATGGGCAGGGGCTTTCAATCTATGAACGAAAACCGAAATTAAGCGGGTACGGTGATAACGGTTAACACCTCTGCATAGGTTTCCGCATCTACGGGGGCAGGGGGTAAAGTTTCGCTACCGATAAAGGTTAAGGTGTTCAAACGAGCATCGCCCATTTGTGTACCCCATGACAATGTACCACCAGTGGAATCGCATCCCTCATCAGAACCTAACAACCAAAATTGGTCGTTTCTATCCCAAATGATAATTCTCCATCTTCCTTGGGAAAGGGTATTCACGGTGTCCATATCCAAATCGCCACTATTAGGAGTAACGCCACTTGGTTTAAAAGACAAAGTGAATGTTTGGGTGTACATAGTATTCCCGTTATCACGGCTACTTGTTGGGGCTACTTCCAAGGTTGACAAACCTTTAAGTTCCCAGAACCATCCAGTTACGTTAACGGGGGTAGGCGTTGCACCATTGTTGATGGATGTTACTAATCCACTTGCATCCTTGGTTACTACGTTTGAGAAAACGTAAGGCACAAAAAAGGCACCACGAATACCACCGACAAATTGTTTACATGGTTCGTATCTGTTTGCTAAAGTATTACAAGACATTTTTATTTTATTTTTTGGTGTTTAAACTAAAATAAAAGGGCAGGGCATTTTTGTAAACCCCGCCCCTTTACATTTTAAATTATTTGTTTATTAGGAGATGTTTAATACTACTTGTTGTGTTGGGTTAGTAGCAATCAAACCACCAGTGAAACGCATGATGATACGCACGTTCTGTGATCCGTCAATATCGCTCATATCAATGAATTTAACTTGGTTGTAATCGCTCAACAAACCTGTACCGAAGTGCAAATCGCTCTTCAATCCCAATACGCAATCAGAATCGTTTAATCCTGGACACATTGTAACGGGAATACCTTGGAAGTTCATTGGCTTTTCACCAACATAGAACTGGAAGTTATAGTTACCAGCAGATAAAGCGGCTTGATATGCTTTCATGGTTGTAGGACCAACATAGAATTGGTATCCATCTTTGCCATACAAAGCACTTGGAGATGCATCCAACATTGCTTGTAAACGTGCAACTACGTTTGCACCTGTGGTAACGCCAGTGGCAGTAACGGTAATTGCTGAATTATCCAACAAATAACCTACCATACCCTCATCGGCAGTACCATTGTAGAATAAAGTAGTTTTCCAAATACCCAATTCAACGGCTTGTGCAACCTCTGCGGCTGTTTGTGCTAATGCGAACTCTTCAAAAGTAGCGGGTAATTTCTCAAATGCGGAGAATCCTGCTTGTGCTGCCTCCCATGTAGTACGCAATTGGTTCTTACACAATTGTAAGTTCACTTGCTTTTCTACGGTGGTCAACACGTATTCGCCCAAAGTTACGCTTGATGAATCTGTGAAATCACAAGTTGCATCGGCAATAACGATGGAATTTTGGTAGTTACGAATGACCTCTTTGTAGGCTACATTGGGGTGAACGGTAATCAATTCTTTTGCAAGGGTATCACCCGACAAAAGGGCGGCTGCGATGTATTTGTTCGCAAATAAACCCGCATAGGTGTTCGGGTTGATTGTTGGACCGCTAAATGCAAATTTATTTCTCATTTTTATGGTTGTTAATAGGTTTAAAATAATGAATCGAATACTCTATCTTTAATGTTTTTCTCACGCTTGGCACCAATCTTGAAATTCAATTCGTGTTTGGTTTCTGCCTCGGGAGAGAATTTGGTGTGTTCTGCGGGGGTTTCTGCCAATTGCTTTTTCAATTCCTCATTTTCTGCACTCAACTTAATGTTTTCGGCTTTCAATGATTCGTTGGTAGATTCGATGGCGGATAATCTTGCCTCAATCTTTGAAAAATAAGATTCTTCCATTTCGGTTTTAGATTTCACCACCTTTTTAGGCATAGAATCTTTACCCATCATTCCAGTTTCTTCTTTTTCAATCATGTCTTTTGCCTCAACTTCCTCAACTACCTCTTCGGCTTTTTCTTCGCCCTCAACAGATACTTCCTTAATAATACCTTTGTCATCAACTTCAATTTTCATCCCATCTTCAAGGATGTAAGTTCCAAAAGGTACGGGAATGTTACCCTCTTCTGTTACAATAAAAACGGGTTCATCTACTGCAAAGTTTTCACTATCCAATATTACTTCCCCATCCATTGTTTTCTTTTGAGCCATTTCCACTTCAATAGTGGCATCGGCTTTACCCAAACCAAGTACATCAAGTACACGATTCAAGGTATCTTTTGCGTTGCTCATATTAGTTATACGATTAATTTGTTTTGTGTTGTATTTTTAGAATCCAATCTCTACTTTGTTTAGAGATGCAATGATTTTTTCACCTTTTTTAATATCCTCTTTAAATGATGCTACCCATCTTGTAAAAGTATCAATGCTATTTTGTTCACCTAATTCTTTTGCTGCCTCCAATCCTTTTTCGGCTTTTTTCAACCCCTCTTTATTCATAGTCATTGATTTCTCTACTTGCATTATTGCTCTACCAACAAAACTTTGTACAACTAATAATGAACCTGCCTCCATATTAATTTGCAGTAAATCGTCTAATAACGCCATTTCAACCTTTACCCCTTTGGTAGCATCCATAAACTTATGGAATGATGTTTTATTTTCCATTGATATAATCTTTTAAAATATTTACTATTTCGTTTAATTTCACCTCATCCTCATCCACCTTGCTCATTTGTGCTGGAATTGATTTATCGGCAAAGAATCCCTCAATTGAAAATCCCTTAACCTTGCCAGTTTTAACAAAGTCATTCCAAATCTCATCGTTCACAATCTTCATTGCAACATACCATGTACCTACGGGATCGTTGAACCCATACGCAACGGATTTATCATTCACCTCATCCACCTTTAACCACGTTTCAACCACGATTGCCCCATCCACTCCAAATTGGTGTTCAATGGTTGTTTTGGCTTGGTTGCCACGCATCATGTATAATTGGGATGCTTTTTCTATGGTTGCCTTGGAAAAATAAACGTAGAACTCCTCTTCCTTGCCATTTAATTCTTGATGGCGATAAATTGGCTTGTTTGGAATTAATGCAGGACCTAACAACACACGCTTTTCGGAATCCATTGTTTTAAACTCCAACTTGTGTGAATTTAAGGCAATGAAATTGGATTCAATGGCGGGTGATTCAACAATGCTAATTGCCTCAATGCCCGTAGCCAATTGTTGTTCATCCAATATTAATTCAACTATCTTCATTTATCTTAATAACGAATTATTTACCCAATGTTGCATTTTGTGAAATATGCCTGTCCAAGGATTGTTGTGATGTCATATCTTGTCCAACGGCATACGCTCTAATTGGCTTACCCATTACCCCACCAAATGCCTGTGCTAATTGTGCATTGTTGTTCATCTGACCACCTACGATGCCAACGGATGGACCGAACGATGGCGTTGCGGGTACGCTTGTGGTATCGCCTCCACCACCTCCACCAAATTCACTTGGGGGATCGGGTAACTTTTGTGCCGTGATGGCTTTTACTTGTGCCAATCCCGATGCAATAACACCAGCGGCTAATATAGGACCAGCAACCCCACCTTCGGCAATTGCCTTGGATGCACCTAAATAAGTATTAATGATGGCTTGTGTTACCGCCAATGCTTTACCCCATTTTGATTCTGCACCTACCAATTCAATTACTCCCCCAAGGGCTTGATTTGTGGCATCCAATGCAGAATTTGTTGCCGCTACTTTTGCTTTGGCAGTTTCAATATCGGATTCTTTTTTAAACTTGTTATATGCCTTGTAATTCTGTAATAATTGCAACTCCAATGCCGTTGTATCTTTACCCGCATCTTTTGCCGCTTGGATTTGGTTTTGTATTCGCTCTTGTTCTAACTTTAATAAAGTTTCTTGCAATTTCTTCTCATCCGAAATCGTGCGTTCAATCTCCAATTGTTTCTTTTGGAATTGTAAATCAATAAACGCTTGTTCATCGGATGCGGCTTTTTCTTGAAATGCCTTTAATTCAGTTTGGCGTTTGGTTTCCCCATCAATTGCAATCTGTGTTAATTTCTGTTGATGTTGAATGTCCAATTGCTGAATCATTCTATCCTTTTCCTTTTTCGTGAACTCGGAACGCTGAACCTCACGTTTGGCATTTTGTAAATCAAATTCCGCTTGTTTGATTGCACGTTTCTCTTCCGATGCAATGGAGGCTAAAATATTTTGTTGCTCTAATGAACGTATTTTATCCAATGCATCCATTCGGGCTTTGGCATATTCCTTTGCCTTGTCTGCCTTTTCTTTTGCCGATGCCTTTTCCTCTTCATCCAATTTCTTTTGCTCACGATTGAACAACCTACGCTTTGCAGCCAATTCAGTTTCTGCATTTGCCACGGCAATAACCGCCTCACTGATTGCCTTTTTGCTTTCCTCGGTTTGCCCATTCAATTTTTGGTCTAATCGGGCAGCCGCTAATCGATCCTTTGCAAACTTTAATTCCTTGGTGGCTAAATCGGTTTCACTATCACTAACTTGCTTTAATGC
>Ga0315909_10007763_pt1 | contig 11903 bp, 17 predicted proteins | sample LakEriMetagenome_11_FD_203527 | JGI IMG/M metagenome (GOLD analysis project Ga0315909, IMG submission 203527) | Freshwater fungal communities from buoy surface, Lake Erie, Ohio, United States - Buoy 2 MA125 | ecosystem: Environmental > Aquatic > Freshwater > Lake | place: USA: Lake Erie, Ohio...
CTTTCACAGTAACAGGAACAACACTATCTTAAAAATAAAATATCATGACATACAAATTTCCACAATTTAACGTACAGATTGTAAACCCTACAATCGCTATAAACCTAAACACTATTTCAGACAAAGCACTTGACAAACTTTTAGGCGTTGACGTGCTTTTGACAACAGATACAGCGGAGTTCGGAGTTCGTGCTGAGGATATGCCTTATACAGATAGTTGGGATGATGCCGATGTGCCCGATATGGTTAATATTTGGCTGGCTCAATTCGCTGTTTAATGTAATGTGCAAAACTAAGGTCGGACTTTTAACGGAGGAGGAGAAGGAAGCGATCGAGGGTAAGCGATACGCAAAGGGGCGATACTTTACTCCCCTGCAAGATGCCAACGGTAACTGGGTATTAAAAATTGAACAAATAAAAAATAACAAAAACATAGACTTTTGGTGGGTTAAACACCTGCCCCTCATTGATTATAAACCCCAACAAATGGACAAAAGTATTATTGTAGATGTCGCTGCTTTTTCAGGGCTATTTTTATTTACCGGTGCAGAGGTTGCAATCGAGTCAACTATCTTTGAAATTATATCTAAGTTTGGAGTTGTTGCCGTGCTTTGGTTTTGGCTCAAAGAAATGAAGGAGCAAATGAAGAACCAGGTTAAAGGATTCAACGAAGAAACCGAGAAACTGCGCAACGAACACAAAAATACGATGCACGAGATTAGTGAGATTCACAAGGAGCATAAAGAATCCTTGAATGAGCAGCTTAAAGCAAAGGATGATATCATCAAGCAGCTGCAAAAATAAAAACAGCTGCACGGTATTTCCGAACAGCTGCTCACTTCAATAATCACTAAAAAACTAAAACGGTAATTCTGCCTCATCAGCACTTCCTGGCACCTCAGCTCTGAGTTGTGCCAGTTGCTCTGTTGTAAGACTGAACTTATCTTGTATCTGTGCCATTGTCAGCTCACCTTTTTTTACTTTTATCTTCATTGCCACCATTTGACCGTTGGTAGGTTCGGATAGTGTTGGTGTAGCTTCGTGCTGCTCATTCTGTTTTTCTGCCTTAGAATTGATTTTACGAACATACGAGGCAATAATATCGGTGTAGTACTTACCATCGTGCTCACGGTATTCAACTTTTCCTTCTAAATAAACCAGGTCACCTTTGTCAGCTTTGAACTCCTTGAACAATGTGCAACGATGCCATTGTGTTTTCTCCTGCCATTCACCGCTCTTATCCTTATAGCTGTCTGATGTTGCCACAGAAAGATTGGTGAGCTTATCTCCTGACTTGGTGTCTTTGGTTTCGATTTGACCGATGCGCCCGATCAGCGTAATTTTGTTTACCATCTTAATTGTTTTTTGGTTCGTAATACTTATATTTATTTTTTCGTTTCGGTGGCATGTAACCAACTTTTTCTGTCAACAGCAACAGGCCGAGACCTGTGCTGAGACAAAAAATTGCTATTCCTAACACCATATCGACTCCTCCGTATCATTTTCATAAGCTTCTGAAAGTTCCTCGCAGAAATATCGGTCAAGTTCTTTAGAAGACTTCTCAAATAAGATAGCTGCTTCGTCAATGGTGACACTTTTATTATAATCTTCGATGTAGATGCCAGTCAGTTCAAAATAACCGCCTAAATCGGGTTCTAATTGACAGCCATAAGAATCTCTACTGCCCATTTCAGGTTCAACATAGTAACCTGAGATTTTAACGTAAACTTCGTTTGTCGGAAAATTGTCGCACTCCATAAAGAGTCCTGTGGTGAAAATTGCGTTTGTCATAACTTGGTAGTTTTAAATTTCTTGAAAATCGGTTACAGGTTTAAAAATTTTATAGCCCTTAGATTTTAATAATTCAACAGCTCGTTCTTCTGAAATAAATAAAGATTCTTGATTTGTAATAGGTTTAGATTTAGTTTGTTGCTTTTTTTCTAAACCTGACCTTGTATTATCTCTTAATTGTTTAGAATAAGCACGGACTTTTTCAACTTCTTTCATAGTTGGTTCGCATCCTATCCATTTATAATTCTGACCTTCGCCTCTAATAAGATTGTAATGTAAAAGTGATTTTGTTAAATAAGTATCAATTTTATAATCTCTTATTTCTTTACTTACAGAAAAATATTTTTTCTGATACAAATAAGTTAAAAAATCTAAATACTTAATTGAAATGCTTGAACTTTCCATAACTTGGTAGTTTTAATTATTAACGATGCACAAAGATAATAATATTTTATTACATTGTATGCTTTACAGCACATTTTTTAAATTTATTTGCACACATCTGCCAATTAAACCCGAACTAAATCGAGTAGTTTTCCGCTTTTCTGCTCCAGGATGCCTTGTCAATACCGTGCTGTAACTTACTGCCCACGGTGTGCGACTCAAAACTTGCTTAACAAAAACTGATGTGTTCAGAATGAGCAAATATTTTTCTTTCTGCTCTTCAATTACCCTCAATCCAAGCCTCTGAAGCCTTTCATCCGCTGCCGATTGCTTAATTTTTGCCTGGGGTTCATACTCCGAAGCATATTCGACCAACTCACCAACTGTAACAGTACCAATAAAATCTCCTTCGATTCGAGTTTCGTGCTGTAAAATCGTTTGAAGGCATCTTTGTTCATCTGTCAAGTCCTCTTTGTCTTCCAAAATTCCTTTCGCATCCAATATTGTCGCAGCTTCTTCCAATGCCATTTCAGGTTCAACAACATCATCGTTCCAGGTATGCCACCATCCACCGAGTAATGCACCATATTGGTCAGCAACTGCACGATCACCAACAAGTTCCGATATGGCTTCCGTAAAAATGTAAATACTTTTTAGCATATTTGGTAACAGATTGACCATTCGTGCAATAAATCGCAAACCAAAATCACCTGTAATGGTATGCTTCTTTTTCTTGTTCAGCTCCTTGAACTTGTCTTCACTATTGTGCTTTGCAAGTTCGAAGATTGTAAACCTTCTCTTGTCGCTATCATTCACCAACTGAGGATTGATTGACACCATCAGGAAGCAGCTGCGAACAAAATAATCGGTTGCCTTTCCATCCTTGCCACCTTTCGGAATAGCAGGTGACTTCTCGGAACTTCCTGCCCGGGCAAGTGCAATAACTTCCTGCATTCTCCTTGCTGCATTCTCATCGTTGCCTTCACTCTCGTCAATCGTTACTGGCATAGCATCAGAGTTTAGCTTCTGCCTTATTGCTGCTTCCGTTGCTGCTGTCCCCTGAGCATTGATACAAAAGTCTGACAGCACAGGGTGAATAATCTGTTCCAAAACATAAGTCTTGCCATTACCACGAGGGCCAGTAATCCAACAATGAGGCCGCCAAGATAGCGCACCACAAACAGGAGCAATGGCTAACCATCCTGCGAGCAACTTACCATCAGCATCAGTATTCCAATTGAGTGAAGATAGTATCTTTGTCAGTAAGGAACATTCTAACTTATCCATCGAAGTTTCGATTGGTATGCGGATGTTCTTTCTCATTTCATAGGTAAAATCCGTATCAATGCTGCCGAGATTGTATCGTATCTTGTCGCTCAGCAACTGCATACCAGTATGGAAGATAATTCTGTCAGATTCTTTCCAAGCTCCTCGGCCTCTGATGCTCTGCAAATCAAAATAACCTACTGCATTACACATCGTAATCAGGTAGTCTGCAATAAACTCGCTCTTGTCAAAACATTCATTCTGCCAAAATTCTATTGGTGCGAGCTGTACAACGTGCTGCTTCGTAAACTTCGATGTGCTAAATGCCAAAATCGCATTACTCAACTTCGAGTAAAAGTAGAAACGCTGAAATCTGCTTTCAGAATCCCATCCTAATGGCTTGAAATAACCACCGACAAATCCTCTTTGGTCTGTTGTTGGTGTGTTGCCAGGTGCCGCTTGTGCTTTTGGTTTGCGCTGCTTAGGTTTTTTTGGTTCTTCCTGATCGGATTCCCAATTGATTGGTGGTAGTTTTTTCATTGCTTAGATTTTAATCCGTATTTTTCCTCTTGGTATTCCATAAACTCATTCGCTCTTTGGATGCTTTCTGCTCGGGCAGCTTCCTTTCCATAAAGACCTTGAACCTTTCTTATGCTCATATCGCATCTTGTTTCGAGTTTAAGGGTGTGCAAGGTAGGAGAAACAGTTGGAACTTCCAAAAAAATTGTTTCAGATTCTGCATTTTTTAGTTCTTCAATCAGTTCATTCAATACAGATAGCTGTCTTTCTTTCTTCTCACGATAGGCTTTCTTGGTAACTTCATCCTTTAAGAATCCATCCATATATTTTGCCTCGGAGATAAGCTCTTGGATGACTTTTTGTGCTTGCTCAATCATATTCTTTCGATTTTTGCGATGCCGCCTGCATCATTAACATTTTTTATGAATCGTTTCTGTTCATCACTTACTCTGCCAGTCTTTGTTTTTACTTCGACTGCTGTGAAGACTGCAATACGTTTGCCTACCATATCAGGAGTGATTGTTATCTCAGTCCATCCAATCAAATCGGAACTACCTTTGCACAATCCGAACTCGACAAAGCGAGGGTACAACAAAACTCTGTCACCGTTGATGCTGCCCATCTGCCCCTGGTATGCTGTGCCGACATTGTTACGGAATAAAACTCCTTTGGTAGAGTGAGCTGCTCTGATTCTGTCATAGTGCTGCTGTTCTTTCATATTATATTTGTCTAAAAAATCATCTAAATAATCATTTATAACTTTTGGGTTTCGATAGAGTGGAGAACTCATATTTTCCGAAATTTTTCAAGGTATTTCAATGTCGATTTATTCTGATATCCTGATGGGCCGCCATTCCACATCCTTGCAAGCTCTTCATACGTTGGATATCTGCCATTCCGCTGAGCAAAGGTATGCGAGTGAACGCCCATCGTTGCCCAAAATACATGATCTGCCTTCGTGCTGTCAAACATATCAGCGTGAGTATAGCCAAGTAAGTCCATAAGTCCGCTGCCCTTTACGCAAATCTGATGTATCTGATATCTGCCATAAGCTCTGCCACCATCACCAATAATCGAATCCAAGTTGTTGGTTTCAATCTGTCCAATCTTTGCCTGGAACTGACTATCACAAGTATCACGGTAAATTATAACCGTTTCAGTTACAATCCTTGTTTCGGGTTTTTGGCAGCCTAATCCAAGAGAAAAGGCTGCCAAGATAAATATTTTTTTCATAATTATAATTTTTTTAATTGTCCTGTGGCATCGGATTGAACGATGCTTAAAGCCTGAACTTTTAATAAAGCCTTGTTTTTCGCCACATAAACTACACAGGAATTATTTTTAATTTATATCAGTCCATTTACGCTTCGTGTTCATCCTTAGCTTTTTTAAGGTAGTAAACAGCTTCTTGGATAATAATTTTAAGACTTCCTAATTGTGCGTGAGCTTTGTACTCTTTGTCAACACAAACCATATCAGCAGTTTCGCTGGACCGTTCCATTGCAGTTTCAAGTTGTTTCAATGCCTGCTCGATGCAGAACTCAACAAAAGTGTCATTTTTCATAACTTTGGTAGTTTTGATATGTTAATAATTGATTACGGTTGTAAAGGTAAGTAATAATATTTTATTACGTTGTACTTTTAATAAGATTTTTTATAATTTTTTTTCATTTCAAGTCTTTTAAGGCTATAAAATGTATTCCAGGCCTTCTCAATTTGTATTTCTATATCACCTAACCATTGTAAATCCAAGCCATATTTTTTATTTAGATACTCGACTGATGCGTGTTCTATCTTGTCAATTTTACATTCTTTTGGATTCAATGATGCAATATTTAATTTTTCATTTTCAAAATCCTTTAGTACATAATATTTAAAAAGATGCCAAACACGCCCATCTTTATGCCCTTGCAATTTAACTTGTTGCCATAGTTGTTCTAATTTACTATTCATTCCTTGCTGCTTCGGTTGTGGCTTTCCATTCAACAACTCTTCCAATGTAGTGGTATCTTTTACTGCGATGCCTTTTGAAAATTTTACAGTCCTTTTTTTCTTCTCATTTATCAATCCGCACTTAGGACAGCACTCTTCTGTCTTCTCATATAAAAAGTAGCAGCTTTCACAAAAATAATATTCATCATCCTCATCCTTCTCTTCATCCTCCTTCTTTTTCTTGCGTTTCTTCTTCATTCCTTCCAATGTCCAATATCTTTTCTTTAATGGATGACCAAATCTATCGAAGTTACCAACGTGATCAAATATAATGCACTTCTCTTTGCCCTCACAAGGTCTTAATCCCCTTCCGACAATCTGTAAGTATAATGCCATCGACATCGTTGGTCGGCATAAACCTACAACAGACACAGCTGGTATATCTGTGCCCTCACTTATCAGGTCGCAGAATGTCACCACATTGATGGTCTTATCGGCCAGTCCTTTGAATATCCGCTCAATCTCTTCATCTTTCAACTCACCGTGAACTGCTTCCGCTGTATATCCTGCATCCCGAAAATTATTCGCTAACTTTTTGGACTCTTCAATACTAACACAGCTATAAATTGCAGGTTCACCAGGTGCAAGTTTTGTGTACTCCTTTACAGCATCACCGATTAAACCCGATTGCTCTAATAACTTGTTAAGTTCTTTTTGATTATATTCTCCGTGCTTGTCGAGCTTCAAATTATCCAATCCTTTAAGCTTCTTAAAAGTATAATAATCAGGCATCACCAAGTTGCCCATCTTCACCAGTTCCGCAGGTGTCGGGCCCAATACCATATCCTGAAAAATATCTCCAAGTCCTTGCCCATCAGTTCTGATTGGTGTGGCTGTTACTCCAAGTGTATAGACTTCGGAGTAATAATCTAAAATTGCTTTCCAGGTTCCTGCATTACTATGGTGTGCCTCATCCACAATAATCAAATCAGGTACCGGTACATCAGACAATCTGTTCTTCAAGGTCTGAACGCTGCAAATCTGTGCCGGCAAGTAATACTGCTTAGAATATCCTCCTGCAATAATGCCATGTCTAAGATTATACTTTTTGCACCGCTCGCTTATCTGTCGCACCAGGTTCTTTTTATGCACCAGGAAGAACACAGTCTTGCCCATTGACATCGCTCTTTCTGCTATGTAAATAAAGGTCTCGGTTTTTCCTCCGCCTGTTGGTAGTACGTACAGCACTCTTTTATTCTTTTTGAGGCTGTTGCGGATGCCTTGTACACCATCTTCCTGGTATGGTCTAAGAGTTACGCTCATCGAGATATTTTTTAAGGTTAGCATCCTCTTGTTTTCCAAGCTCGTCATTTATGCGCTCTAAATACATCAATGTCTGCGGTTCAACTCTGCTCCATTTGTCCAATGTCTGTTTGTGAATGCCTGTTCTGCGGCACAACTCACGGATGCTGATGCCTGCACGATCTGCTCGTTCCTTGATTTTTTGGTAAGTCTTCATTTTTTTTTAAGATTTTTGAAAAAATATTGTTTGATAGTGCAAATGTAATAATATTTTATTATCTTTGTGTAATAATTCGTTAAAATTTTAAAAAATAACTACCAATGACAAACAAACAGTATCACTCAATGGTCGAGTACCTGAGCAAATCTTCACTCGATCAACTCCACAAATCACCTGCTCATTTCCAAGCCTATATTCAAGGCGAGAAAAAAGAACCAACATCAGCAATGAACTTCGGTAGCCTTGTGCATTCTGTGCTATTCGACCAGGATGATTATGCTATTATGCCATCTTGTGACCGCAGAACCAAAGAAGGCAAGATGTTATACGAGGCATTCCTTGAAACGGCAGAAGGTAAGGAGCTGATTGTAACATCAGAACAGCACGAACAGGCATTGCTTATTGCTCAGTCAGTTGCCAAGCATCCAAAGGCAGCAGCACTCCTTTCTGAAGGTGTTGCAGAAATACCAGTATTTGGTCAGCTCGGTGGTATGCCTGCAAAATGCAAACCCGATTTTCACAATACCAAGTTTAACGTACTGGTTGATCTAAAGACCACCAACGATGCAAGTCCAACTGAGTTTGCCAAGTCTGTTTGGAACTTCCGCTATCATGTTCAGGCCGCCTTATACATGGACTTGACCAATGCAAAAAGATTCTTCTTTATTGCTGTTGAGAAGGAAGCTCCTTTCAATTGCGAAATCTACGAACTTGATGAAGAGTCAATCAGCATAGGCAGAGCAGAATATCTCGCAGATATTGAAACCTACAAAAAATGCCTGAAGACTGACAACTGGCACGGTTATACAGAAGAAGCTGCAATTCATGTAATCGGTTTACCTGCCTGGGCAAAAAAATAATTCTTAATCTTTAAATAACTACCACAATGTCAAACATCACAAAACTTCCAACATTCCAGGATCTAATCACAGATACACAGGAATCCTTAAAACAAAACGCCTTAACTGTACTGCTAAATCAAGACCCTCCTAAGGCTTGGCTTGTAACACATCCGATGATTAAGGGGTATAATTATATGCCAATTGAGAAAATTGAGTATCTTTTAACACGTATTTTTACAAAATGGTCGGTTGAGGTAAAATCCGTTCAAATCCTCGCAAACAGCGTCTGCGTCACGGTTAGACTATTTGTAACAAACCCAATTACTGGAGAAACAGAATGGCAAGATGGTATTGGTGCTGCTCCGATACAAACAGACAAGGGAAGTGGTGCAACTGATTGGAACTCAGTTAAAACGGATGGAGTTCAGAAGGCTGCACCCGCTGCTGAAAGTTACGCAATAAAAGACGCAGCGGAGAAATTTGGTAAGATTTTTGGGCGTGATGTTAGCAGAAAAACAACGATGGATTACAACTCGTTACTTAAAAAATCAGATTTTAACGACCAAGTTTAGTGTGTTAATAGTTTGTTTTAGAGTGCCTTATATCGGGGCACTCTTTTTTTTTTGCTCATGTAACAGCTTTTTTAACTTGTTACAATTTTGATACAGATAACTTATTGATAATCAATTCGTGTAACAATGTAACGCTTGTAACGGGAAAATACATTCATTATGAAGAACACTATTATACTCTTATATGTAAATACATAATACCTGTTACATCTGTTACATTGTTACAATATAGTATTAGTGGGTGTTCTGATGTAACAAAAATGTAACGCTTGTAACACTTCACTTTTTCGAAAAAAAAACATATTTTTGCAGTGCTTTGTAAACAGGTTTTAAGTTTGTCTCTTAGGGGAAAGGTTATTGGTAGTTTCCTTTCCCCGATTTTAAAAATAGCCGATTTAAGACACTTTTTTTATACGAGTGGTATATTGATACCAAAAAGGAAAGATAATTGATTGTAGGTACTAAAGAATGATAAATAAGGCTAAGATGACCATTAAAAAAATGGAAATAAATGGGATTATTTGAAAAAGGACACAAAATGGCAACTGGCAGACCGAAAGGTAGCCTTAACAAAACCACAGCCGAAACAAAAACCTTCCTGGCGAGGATAGCAAACAAGCTTGGGGAACATATCGAAGAAGACCTCGAAATGATGGAACCCAAAGACAGAGTGAAGATTTGGCTTGAGCTTCAGGAATACCTAATACCAAAACTAAGCCGCACCGAGATAACTGGCGAAGATGGTGGAATGATAGAGATAAAACAAACATTAAAACTGGAAAACCTTGGCCTTGATCAACTCAGAGAACTTGAACGAATTGCTGAACTTGCAGCGGATCCGACAACTGATAGCAGCGAAGGATTTTAAACGATTCGTTAAACATACCAAACCTGACTACCAGTTCTCCTGGCATCACAATCTACTGATTGAGTACCTTCAAAAGTTCGCAGAAGGCAAGATTAGAAAGCTGATGGTATTTATGCCGCCACAGCACGGTAAGTCGGAGCTGACATCGAGAAGATTACCTGCGTACTTGCTTGGCATCAACCCAAAGTTAAAGATTGTCGGTTGCTCATATTCTGCTGACCTAAGCCGAAGTTTTAACCGTGATGTGCAGCGCATTATGGATGATGATGTTTACATCGATGTATTTCCAAACACCAGGCTAAACTCTTCCAATATCCGAACATCTGCAAAGGGCAGTTTTTTGCGTAATGCCGACATCTTTGAGATTGTCGAAAATGTTGGTTTTTATAAGTCCGTTGGTGTTGGTGGGTCACTTACAGGTACACCAGTTGACATTGGCATCATTGATGACCCTGTCAAAGATGTTGTTGAGGCCAACAGTATGACATACCGAGCAAGGGTTTGGGATTGGTACAATGGTGTTTTCTCTACTCGTCTGCACAATAACTCACAAGTATTGATTACTCAAACCCGATGGCACGAAGATGACTTGTCAGGCAGAATCTTAAAGCAGAAGGATGCACACGAGTGGACAGTCTTAACGCTTCCAGGCATCCTGATGACAGCAGACAAAAGGCAAGACGATCCGAGAAACATTGGTGAAGCATTATGGCCCGAAAGACACAGCCTTGAAAAACTGCAAAAGTTTCAGGACAATTCTCCGAGGTTGTTCCAAGCTATGTATCAGCAAGACCCGAAACCGTTCGAAGGTGGTTTGGTGTATCCGAAATGGAATGCGATTGATGAGGCTGAGTACAGGCAGATTGGCATTGAGCCTATTTACGGACTTGACTTTGGTTACAGCACCAGTCCTGCGGCATTCGTTGAGATTAAGTTGGATATGCTGACCCGAAAGATTTACATTAAGCAGCTTATTTACAAGCGAGGGATGGGGATTGATGAGTTAGGCAACGAGATAAACCGAACGATACAGACGAGCAGAGGCAAGATAATTGCTGATTCTGCCGATCCGATTTTGATTGACCATCTTAGAGGCAAGCATAGGCTGAACGTACACAAGGCTGACAAGGGTAAGGACAGTATTTCATACGGCATATCAGCTATCAATGAGTTTGAGTTGGTAGTTACCAAGGAAAGCAAAGATGTTGCCATTGAGCTTTCGAACTACCGATACAAGGAAGATGCTGATGGTAATCCATTGGATGAAGCGATAAAAGAATTTGACCATAGTTTGGATGCGATGCGCTATGCAGTAACATCTGTAATCTCAAAAAAGAATAACAAATTTATATTATTATGATTAACGCTAAGGATATGAAAACACATCTTGACCTGATGATTGGTGAGGTCGAAGATAAGACAGAAAAATGGAGCTTGCAGACAAGGCAGCTGCTCAATAACTTGGTTGCAGCTCGCAGGATATGTGAGCGCATCATCACAGACCAGTCCATCTTGGATAAGCAAGGTAAGGAATATTTTCAGCATTCCATACCAGCGGAGAAGAAACAGATTAAAATCAGCAAACCAAAAGCGAAATGATTGACATCAAGATTGAAGGCATCAAGTACCAACTGCCGAAACTGAGCGAGGTAAGCATCAGTCGCTTTGTTGATTATTTGGAGTTCATTGACGATTATGAACCTGAAGAAGACAATAAAGACTTGGTTGTTTGGTTGAACTATTACACTAAGCACATTGCCTTTTTTACTGGTGCTGAAGAGAAGCTGATACGGAAGTGCAAAGCTGAAGACATTGCAGGAGTTTACGCTGTGCATCAAAATTATTTGGCACCAGTTGAAAATACTACATTTAATTGCTTTGAATTATCGGGAGAAATATATTATCTTCCGCAGCGATTTATGCAAAACAGTACAATCGAGGACTTTGCAGAGGCGAATGAGTATGAGAAGCAGTTGGCTGATGTGATGAATGGGCAGTACAAAGCATTGCCAAAAGTAGCAGCAGTTCTCTGCCGAAAGGAGGGTGAGGGTTTTGATGATTACAAGGTTGAAGAGCGAGCCAAGTTATTTGAAAGTATGTTGAATGCCGATGATTTATTCCAGGTAGGTTTTTTTTTGCTGAGACAAAGCGAGAAATTGCAGAAAGATTTGCAAATCTATACGACGAGCCAGACGCTCGCAGCCTTA
>Ga0315909_10007767_pt1 | contig 11897 bp, 14 predicted proteins | sample LakEriMetagenome_11_FD_203527 | JGI IMG/M metagenome (GOLD analysis project Ga0315909, IMG submission 203527) | Freshwater fungal communities from buoy surface, Lake Erie, Ohio, United States - Buoy 2 MA125 | ecosystem: Environmental > Aquatic > Freshwater > Lake | place: USA: Lake Erie, Ohio...
GTGGCAATAGACGATCCTCGCAAAGAGGGCAGAGCTAGGGTCAGAGTCTTTGGAGTGCATGATGACATCGCTGCAGAGGACTTGCCGTGGGCCTACCCTAAGAACAGATCAGTCTTTTTTGGACAAGGAGGAGGCGGAGGATCAGTATCAGTTCCCAAGGTAAATAGTGTGGTCGCAGTAAGATTCGACAACGGTAATCCTTATTCTCCAGAATACTTTGCGATTCAGGAACTTGCACAGGACGTAAAGGATGAGCTCAATAGTGAGTATGACGGCTCTCATGTGATCCTTTTTGATGGAGATCAAGAATTAAAGATCTGGTTTACTGTGGGTAAGGGACTCACGATATCAATAAAGGAGGCAAGCATAAACATCGATCCTAATAACCTGATCACAGTAAAGACTTCAAATAAAGTAGTGATCGATTCTCCAAATATTGAGCTTGGAAAAGACGCCGCCGAATCTGTGATCAAGGGAGACTCATTTAAGACTTTCTTTGACACTCACACTCACCCATCGGCTGGAGCGCCACCGGCTCTACCTTTACCTAGTGCTCTCTTGAGCAAGACTTCAAAAACTAAATAATTATGGCAATAGAAGCACAATTATCTTCCGCGTTAAAATTAGGAGATTTAGGAGAGAGCATTCCTGGACTCAATACAGACACCGTCATCGAAAATCTGGTAAAGAAGGATGAGGGAATGGCAAATTACCTTAAACTTATTGAGGATGAACGTAAAGAAAACGTGGAAAGAGGAATGTCAGAAGAAGAGGCTAAAGCTGAAGCTGATGCCAAAGCGAAGGAGGCGGTTGAAACAATGAAGAAGAACATAAAACCTGCAGTGGAGGAGGACATCACAAAGATGAAACAGGAGTATAAGATCGCGAAAGAGGCGATCGATTCTATCCCTACTGAGGCACAGACAGTTGCAGCATTAGTTGTAGTTCCTCCATCAATCTCAGTGCCCCCATCTAGTGCTAATCCTGCGTATACGTTAGGAGTAGCGACTCAGACTAAAAAGACTCTATTGAAGAGCCTTTCTATCGCAACATCGGCACTGACTAATTTGATCTTGATAGCGTCTAAACTAAAGTTTGAGCTACCTAGCGCAATACTTGGACTAGTTGGAGCACTTAGCGCAGTGACTACTGCAATCTCACTCATTCCTGGGTAATCACTTATAAAGGTTATCAATGCTCTCATAACGAAACATCTTATTTAGATTGGAGTTGGGATTCACTGAGATTACGCGTATTCCTCTGGCCTTTATCTTTCTAAAGTTTTCCGACATTTTAACAAATCGCGTGGTGTACCAATCTTGACCGTGTTTATTCAATGATTCGTATTCCATCTCCTTCCAAAAGTGACTAGGATTAGTCCATTTTAGGGAAACTCCAGCAAGGTAATAAGTCACCCGCTTATCAGTTAAAAAATTAGATGAAAAGATATTTATTGCAGTACTTACAGAGTCTGGAAAAGAGATCGCGTTGGTTCGTCGGTGTATTTCTATCCATTGAGGAATGGTTCTTTTTAATTTATGCCTAATCCAATCACTAGAAAAACACTTAGTATTAGATTGAAGTTGAGCCATTATTTCAGGATGTCTTTCAATCTCAGTCAAGATCTGAATATCATTGAAAAAAAGATAGTCAGGTATGTGTTTCAACCAGATCCTATTCACGCCCAGTGTGATCACTTCAGGCTTCAATCTGTCAAAATCAATGGTGTTGATCTGAGGATCGTTGCCTAGGACAAGTACCTTTACGTTACTTGCTGAGCCAATCATTCGAATTGATGTTTTTATCGTCTATGAAGAAATCGTATGCAGGTTTACCGAATTTGAGCTCATGATATTTTACTTCCCAAGAGATGAGTTGACTCTCAGTTAACTGTCTCCAATCCTTGCCACTAACAGTCCCTCTAGCAGTCCAGAAGACGATGCGATGGCCTTCTTCATAGAGACGATTCACCTTCTCAATGGCTTTTGGAATGGGTGTAGCTGATCCATAGTTCATGGACTCAGATAGAGTACATATCGTGTCGTCAATGTCAATGTAATAGATCATTTACCTCAATGTTATTTTCCTTTTTATACTCTTCCCAGTCCTTCTTTGACATGAGATCAGGAAATCTTTCTCCTCCATTACAAGACTCTTTTACATACAGCTTTCCCGGGACGTCGCAACCGCAGTAAACGCAATATCCTAGCTTCACACACTCTTCCTTACAGATCTGAGATCTAAAGAATACTTGTTCTTTTTCATGTTCAGGTAGGAGATAAAACATGTCTCCCAACATCTTGATGTTGCCTTCAAAGAACTGAAGGATCTTTTTTGGAGTTATCTTCATTTTCCTCTAAGTGTTTTTCTTTTTTCTTTTTCTGAGGCTAGGACTTCTCTAGCGCCATATCCTCCCCTGGAGAGCTCAATGTCTCTAATGCTCTTTACCAATTTAATCAAGCCTTGCGGTTCAACTGAGGCCATCTGATCGCTACCCCAGTGAGTTCGGTCTAATGTTATGTGTCGTTCAATCCACCTTGCGCCCAAAAGATTAGCAGCAAGAGTGGTGTTTAGCCCAAACTCATGACCGGAATACCCTACTTCAAACTTCTTCTTAAATTCAATTGAGATGTGATTGAGATATGGTATGTAATCTAATTTTAGCTCTGATACTGGAGAAGGGTAGGTTGAATTTGTATGGAACACTACATCTGGCTCGCCTGTCTCGATAGCAAGATCGATCTCACTCTGCCTGCTCATGCCAGTAGAGATGAGAAGAAAATCTGAACACTCTTTAGCGTATTGTACTAGGCTAAGATCCGTGATTAACGCAGATGGTATCTTAAGCATGATTCCCCACTTGCCGTTCGGTAAAGGACTTGTGTATCTTCTCATGAAATCCACTGAATCCTTGTCCCAGACTGACGCGAACCAGCCTATCTCCTTTTCTCGACAGTAATCGTCGATCTCATCAAATTCCTTTTGCCAAAGCTCAATGTCTTTTTTATAATGCAGATAGGTAGTCTCTTCTTTTCTCCAAGGAACCCTTTTAGGTTTATCTCTCTCATTTTGAGGAACGCAAGATTCAGGATTGCGTTTTTGAAACTTAACGTAATCTACACCAGAAACTTTCGCTACGTCGATAAGTCTCTTTATATTATCCATAAAGAGAGATTGAGACTCACCATATGCATAATTAATTCCGATCTCAGCAATGATTAGTGTTTTCATTTTTTATTTCTCCATTTTATCCAAGGAGACCATTTTGCTCCCGGAGTATAACTTCTAGCTAGTTTATTTGCCATTAACCATGATCGACCAATATCTTTTGAAAGCTCTTGAGCCGGATTATAATAAATTGAGCGATTTTTAAATAAACCAGTCGACTTATTTTTAAAAAGAACTTTCATTTGATATTCAGGATTAATATCAAGTCTAAAGTTAGTTAGATATTTTTTCCAATATTGCGTTGCGATTAGAGAAGGAACAAAACATGGTTCACCAGTCTCCTTTATTGTAATTGAAGTCCTTCCCTTATTTAATACACACTGTAAATTAGATGTTCCTAGTTTTGAGATCATCGAATGGATGTTAATAGCCTTCATAAGTTTCCAATCGTCTTCCAAATGAAAAAAAAATTCACCCTTTACTTGAGAAAAACACCAAAGAGCCGCTGCTGCAAAATTAGGAGAAGATGAATAATTAACAATAACTGTGCCGAAATATTTCCTTGCAACTTCCTCTACCATTTGAATATTTTTAGAATCAGGCGCAGGATCAACATTCAAATATACTGTGCTTTTTGAAAAGTCTATGCCTGTAAGATTCTTACAATATGATGCATATGTTGCGTTTAATACTGAAGGCCGATTACAGGCAGTTGTTGTAAATTCCAAAGCTATTTTAGACATTTCTTAAAATTATTTCCATTTTTGATAAGGTATATTAAATATGTTCTCACACTGAATCAGTTTTATCGAATTCAGTCCAGGAAATATTATCTTCTTAAAACTGAAATTAGAACTTTTCTCGTTTACATTCTTAATACTATCAACTAGCTCAGAAGTTCTAGCGCGAGCAAATACTGCTCGAGTGGTAGAGTCATACTTTAGGGTCAGATTCTTTCTTACTGTTTCCATGTGATGCATTGTGATAATGCTTGGAGCGAATTCATGTTTATTCTTACTTGCGCTAGTAAGTCCCCTAGTAGGATCACACTTAACGAAGAATGAAGGAGTCATCTTAGTCGAACGGTCTATCCTACAGATGAAAGGAACCCTGATGGAATCATATCCTCGATGAACGATAGGAACGTTGACGTAATTGATGAGTCTAACGGCGGTCTGGTCATATCCTTTGCTGATTATCTCAGACTTAGCCTTAGCAAATTCTTCTGACTTGTAGAATTCATCAACGTCCATGCAAAGATAATGAGTGCACCCACGATTAAGAGTGATACTTAGACCCAACTGTCGCTTGGTTCGCTCGTATCCCTTTGCCTTCATTATTCCCTGATGATTCTTGACTCGAATGGGAGAAAAGTCGTTAAATAGTGTGAGCTCATCTATAAGTCGAGCCGACGTTAGAGACTTGAGCTTGATTAAATCTTCCTTTGAGATGGGAGTGCCAAACCATGAATGATTTTGATAGATCACGTTGATGTGATCAACGTGAGGGCGTATCTGTCTTATTGAATGTTCAAGAAGCTCTATCCCGTCGAACACTATGTATGCTACTCCTAATTTCATGGATTGAATTTCTGATAATAATTTTTAGTTTTAACCATTTCTCTGTGACTCGAGGTAAATGACTCTACTACCTTCTTTCTAACTGATCCACCGAGCGGTATTTTTTTAGTCAAGTTTTCTCCATGTAAATAGGATTTTATTAGTACCCTAGGAACTGTCGAAATGGATTTTGGATGACATAGTAAGAGGCGCTTCTTGTATTCAGTATCGCTTCCTACTCTGTGAGTCGCATAGTATCCAATGGATTCAAAAACCTTTCTTGAAAAAATTAGAACTGATTCATCAGTCTTCAAGGTAGTACTCATTACTTTCCCAGTTGAGTGGTCAACTCTATTGTAACCACAGCCGACTGCTAAGATTCCGTTTGAAAATTTAGAAAGCTGTGCTTTAAATCTTCCAGGAAGGGAAACATCGTCTGCTCCATGAACGGTAAAGTGGGTCCATGAAGGATCGGAAGCTGAGGAAACTAGAGCTCGATTAATTGAATAATACGTTCCCATGTTTTTGAGGTTTCGTATCACATTGATGTTTGAATTTTTAGGAATTTGAGAAACTGTTTTATCGATTGATCCGTCGTCTATCACAACAACTTGAATTAAAATATTTTGCGATAATATCGAAGAAATACTCTCCTTTATAAAAGACTGAGCGTTATATGCTGGAACAATCACTAATAATTTCATAGTTATATTTTTTTAATAAATCAATATTGTGTGGGTCTGAATTCAACTTTTTTACTTCAATATGATCCATGTGATTCTTCCATTTTCCAATTGACTTTTGATGAGGGCTTTGAATTTTACGATGGCTCCAAGCATCAGATTCTTTATATTTTGTAAAGTCAGTGTAGTTAGTCAATTGATCACAGTATTCAATCTCACAAAATTCACAGATATCGAGAAGAGTTTCCTTAAAATTAAGAATTAAATCTTCATATCTAAATGTTTTAAACCATGGAAAATCTTCACACTCAATCCCATACTCAATTTCAGTTTTCCAAAAGTCAGCAGTTACGTATTGTGTGTCTTCCTTTCCTGGATACTTCGATAGAACAACATCTCGACCGTCTCTTACAAGATTTATGATCTTAACTTGATCATTAAAATAGTCGGCTATTCTTTTATAGACAAGGGTATTTCTAGGGGTCTTTTCTAAAAATCTATTGTTCTCTTTACTTGGAGGAGAGTCAATGAGTACTTCCTCTAGAATGGAAAGACTAAATGGAACGTTTCTATTTAAGGGATCCATCCATGCACTGGGACAGAATGCCATAGTTTCGTAAGTATATGAATAGATACTTGGATGAGATGAAAGAATTGCAGCAAGAAGAGTTGTTCCAGATCTGCCACAGCCTCCAATAATAATAGGTGAATTGGTAAATTTAGATAATGATTGCATTTGTATGTATTATATTTTATATCGTATGACTTCATATGCTTCAGCCAGATCTACGCCATTTTGTATTCCCCGAACCTTAGCTAAGGAGCGAATAAATTCTTCAGAGAGATATGATCTTCCTTGTTGCGTTTCATAATTCTTAAGAGCTTTTATTTTGTTCTTGATATGCCTTTCCTCTAAGACATAGTAAAGCTGATTCTTAAATCCAGTGTTGTTCCATATCAATTCATAAGAAAGGATTGAGCAGCCGTTTTTGAAACACCTAACTCCTTCCTCAGCAACGGTCTTATGATCTTGATGATAATCATCTAGTGAAGGAATGAATACAAGATCAGGCAACATCTTCTTCTTTAACTGTACTAGATCTTCTAATATTGACTGTCTACTGTAGTTAAAGACTCTAACTTGATAGTCATAATGGATGATTTGATCCTTATTTAAACCCAATGAGACTAACGAATTTATGCTCTCAGTTTTTAAGGTCCCTGGAGAAAATCCAGGAGGAAGCGACTCATCACAGGTTGAGAATATTGCAACCCATACTGAGTGACCTTCCTCAATGAGACGCGATATCGTTCCTCCGCAACCGAGCTCAGCATCATCCGTGTGTGGAGATAATATTAATACTGTCATCGATTCTTATTTTTTTACTTTTCCGTTGTCGATCCACGCCTTTTTCCAAGCTAAAAATCCCAAGGCAGAACTTCTTAAGTATTGAAGGTCTCTTCCTAAATTACCTTTAGTACATGAAATAGACAAAAACCCTTCTCTTTTGAGCTCCTTTACTGCTAAGTCTTTGATCGATTCTATGCTATTGAAATAGGAAGAAATGAGACTAAATCCCAGTTTATCCCTATTCCAAATCGATTCATCGACTCCTTCAGAATCTAAGATCTTCTTTAAAAAGTGTTTTCTTCCATTTTTGATATTAATGTGTCGAGTCTCATCCAAGCTTAAAGCGGCCTCAACTAGTCGATAATCTAAGAAAGGAGCCCTTACCTCTAAGGAGTTTGCCATGCTTGCAAAATCTAGAGTGTTATTAAGATCGCCCTTTACGTAGGTCATTAGTTCGAGCCATCTGTATTTTGAAGACTGTGGAAAGTCTTCATTTTGGTTGAAATCCTTTAATTCTAGCTCAATCAATCTCAATAGATCAGCCATTGAACTAACTTTTCCTGAAAGAGGAATAGAAAAATTGTCAGGGTGTCTAAAGATTTCAGCAATCTGTCCATCTGGCTGACTTGACCGACGATTTATGTTGATGTTTCGTCTTTTGCTTAACTTATCAAAGAATTCATTTTTTATTTTTGGTGTGGGAATTCTAAGATATCCAAAAAACAGTTCATCTGCTCCATTCGCGCTTATTGCCACCTTATATTCACCAGAAATTGCTTTGCTTGTCACATAAGGAATGAATCCTGCCATCGTTGCCTCTCCTGAAAATTCAGAATACTTGAATAACGTTTCCGAGATGTCTAAACTCGCCGGTTGGACTACTTTGAATCTCATTTTGAATTTTTCAGCGACCTTTCTCGCAGAATCAACCTCATCTGATATCAGGTGAACTGCATCAGTGTCTTTAAGCACAGCAGCAACTGCACTGGAGTCAACTCCTCCACTTAAGAACAGAACAATTGGGACGTCTGAGACTGTTCGGCTCGTTATCGCTTCTCTGATTAGCGAGTCAAGATCAGAATCAGTCAAATTAGGCTGAAATACTGGTGTCCAATACTTAGATATAGTTATTTCGTTATTAACATAGCTTAAGACGGAAGCAGAATCAAGTCGATTGATCCCTTTGAATAGAGTCTTATCGGAAAAAATTCCTCCGAGGACAAAATATTCCCATAGTCCTTCGTAATCAAGATGCCAGTCTACTTGAGGTAATGAATTCACTATCGCTGAAGGATTCGATGAAAAGTAAAGGGTCGAATTCTCATCCACGTAGTAAAAAAGAGGCTTCTCGCCGAGTCTGTCCCTAACTAGATGAACCTCCTTTGTGTATTTATTGTATGCACAAAATGAGAAGATACCGTTTATCTTTTGTAGTGCTTCCTGGATTCCAAACCTAGATATACAGGTCAAGAGAACCTCAGTATCAGAAGAACCGATAAAGGTCTCACCTAATCCTATGAGCTCGTCTCTTAGTTCCACATAATTATAGATCTCCCCGTTAAAGACTATCACCCAATCCTCATTTTGCATGGGCTGATTTCCTGCTGGACTAAGATCAAGTATCGAAAGTCTATTATGAGCTAAAAATACTTTAGTATCATTAAACTCACCAGAAGAATCAGGTCCTCTCAGATGCTGTGAGGATTTCATGTGTTCCAATTCGAGTCTAGCTTGAGTGAAGTCAGTGCAATGCTCTTTAAAAATTATTCCGCTTATTCCGCACATTATATGTCTTTTATCTTTTTTGCTGGGACTCCGACCACTAATGAGCCTTCATCCACGTTTGAAATCACGACTGAACCTAAGCCAGTCATCGATCTTGATCCCACAGTTTTACCGTTTATCACAGAAGTTGAGGGCGCGATCCATACGTCATCGCCTATCTCAGAGCTTCCAGCAATCATGGAATTTGCGATGACTAGAGAATTTCTTCCTATCTTTACTCCATGTGCGATATGAACTAGGTTATCTATCTTGGAATTTTTACAGAGAAGGGTTGATCCAAGAACCGCTCTATCAATGCAATTATTGTTTCCTATCTCAACGTCATCCTCAATTACAACGTTTCCTATGTGAGAAATCAGTTCATATTCTCCATTCTCTCCCCTTTCGTAACCAAAGCCGACCGCTCCTATCGTGTTGTTCGAACCTACCTTAACGTTATCTCCAATGACTGTTCCTGATAGAATGACATTATTGTATCCAATGACTACGTTTTCACCGATTGTCACCCCTTTTTCAATAATTGTCCCTTTTCCTACTTTAGAGCTTTTTGGGACATTTGACATGATCGTGACTAAAGAACCAATTGGAATCAAATTATTGCTAGGCTTGAAGAATTCGTTAATTATTAAGCTAAATGCCTTTCTAGGATTTTCACAAATCAATAGAGTTCCATTAAAATTATTAGGACGAGCGATTGATCGTGGAGCTATCAAAGTCCCAGTAACAAGATCCCTTGTCTGTGGAAGGTTCTTTTCACTTATCCAAAAAAGAATTGAATTGTCCAGGTTTGCCGGATCAAATTTTATTATTTTAGAGATCGATTGATCTTCACCAACATTTCCATAAATTATTTCAAGATCCATTTTTTCAGATAGGTACGCTATTACGTTTCTTAAAGTTATCATATTTCAATTTCTTTACGATCTATTTTAAGATTATTGAGTATTGTAGAGAGCCGTGTCGTAACATCAATTACTCTTATTCGATTCCTAGCTTTAAGTATAGCATCAGTTGAATTAATGACTTCCCAGCTTCCTTTTATACTTAAAATAAAATTATCTTGAGATATTAGAGACATTGAATTACTAAATGCTTCAATCAATTCATATCCATACTCGTCCAGGTGAACTGGTCGTAGTGGTTTAAATATCTCCCAGTCAACTGCATCTAAAAAGTTCTTAGAGAACATCTTTCCTCCGCCTAAAAATATTTTCACGCTAGGCAAGTAAGAAAGATTGTAGAGCTTCCGTGAGGTATCGTATATAAACCAGCTACGATTGCCGACCAGGTCCACGCCAGTCCCGCTCGATCCGTTACCGCGATCAATCATTGAGTAACACTTCTTAAAGTAATCTAGTGATAGTAGATCATCTGATCCGAGTATCATCAGTCCTCTAACGTTCAGACGCTGTGCATACTTTACCCCGGCTCTCCACTTTCCGCCTATTGGATAATTTTGATAGTAGGTGACGAACACGTTAGGATATCTTTCAATTAACCCATTAGCAAATGCAGCATCTGTTGGATTTGAAGCAACTAGGACTATCGCAGGTACCAAACTTTGTTGGCTTAGAAGCTTGACATTAAGTTCAACCATCTCATGCCGATCTAAAAATGCTATCACACAAGCAGTAGCATAATCGTGTCGAGGAGGAGTCTCAGAATATTGTGAGACAGTTTCATGATATTGAGAAAGACTCTCTGCTTTTTTCTTCTCATTAAGTAAGTATCTCTTATCCGTTTCCCTGACTCTTAAGAGACTTCTCGCCTTATTTAGATTTACTTCCTTTGTGGCCGACTGGATGTTCTTATTTTGAGTTGGCTGAGCCTGTGGAGAATTAAGTAGTCCATCAAGTTTAGGGGAGAGACTTTTATTTAAAGTCCTCTTTCCTTTGAAGGATGCCGGTCTTTTTAGGATGTTTTTGACTACCTTTTGATGCTGAATCCAAATATAGTTTATCTTAGAATAGTTCCTAGATTCTCCTCTTAATGTGTCATATTTAATGAAATTAAGAAGATTTAAGACTGATTTCTTCTTTAGAAAGACCCTATCATTAAAACTAGAAGAAGTTTCTCCCAAAACAGTTGTGATCTTTTGGTTAGTTTGAAACAGGGAAAGTATTGAATTACGATCAGTAAAAACCTGATTGAGTAATTGAGAGATTGATAGAGAAGAATTAGCTATCTTATTTCGATAGAATACAGAAAAGTCTATTTCTGCTGATGGATTGCTAATCAGCGTTACTTCGTTGGTGCCTAGTAATTTACTCAAGTCCTTGAAGATGAGACACCCACTTGAAATGAATAGGACACGTTCCTCTTTAATGTAAAGGCTTTTGATTGAAAGAATAGTTTGAATCTTTGTTAAGTCAGAAGAGGCTTTACTTAATTCATTTGAAAAATTCAAATCTTCTTGAGCATTGACTATCTCAAAATTCTCATAGATTGATAGAATTTCCGAAGAGATTCTAGAAGTAATCACAGAATGCTTGGGCACTATTATGTATATCTTACCATCAAACCATTTGTTAGTATTCAGGAATGAATGTATTGAGGTAATAGCATTAAATTCATATCCTTCTAGACAGTCTATTGCTAAGTTAATTTTCATAAAATTGATTTAGGTCTCTCTGTAAGTCAACGTCAACTACATCGTCTATTCCATAGAAAACAGTAGTTTCAGAATACAGATTACTATTTAAGTTATTTATGTAATGCGCCTTAAAGATTATGACAAAGTGACTTATCTCAAAACAGGAAGGATAGTCTTGGCGTCGATATAGGTCGTGTGGGATGACTTGGGTACCAAATGGTCCCTTCTCAAACATCATCAAGTATGGGCTCGGGCATTCCTTTTTACAGAGTAGAGAGTTAACGCTGAAATCTAGTGAATCGGCGTACTCCATAGCAGACTTAACGTCTTTCCAGGAACGCTGAGGATAAGTAAGATAGAGAACAATGACATCCTCGTAAGGATCGGGATTAATTTCACCCAGTGCATGGATCAAGACATCTTTAGTGGAAGTTGTATCTTGAGCAAGGCAAAAGGGTCGGTCGATGACATTGAAACCATGAGCTCTAGCCATTATCATGATATCTGAATCGTCCGTCGTGACGAATGTGTCTCCTCTTAATTCATTAGGAATCGATTCTGCCGTGTACTTAAACAACGTTCTATTCTTAAATGGAAGACCCTTGGATCCCATTCGAGCGGGTATTATTATCTTCATATCTTTTTAAACTCCTCCAAGCTTATTTTTCGTATTGCGAGGTTGCTGATTGGACTTAGGTTGACTAGCGTTGTGCCTCTCTTAGCAAGCTCGCTGCTAAGAGTCTGATAGGCTGAATTCA
>Ga0315909_10007769_pt1 | contig 11895 bp, 22 predicted proteins | sample LakEriMetagenome_11_FD_203527 | JGI IMG/M metagenome (GOLD analysis project Ga0315909, IMG submission 203527) | Freshwater fungal communities from buoy surface, Lake Erie, Ohio, United States - Buoy 2 MA125 | ecosystem: Environmental > Aquatic > Freshwater > Lake | place: USA: Lake Erie, Ohio...
TACTTTACACGCGCTTATTTACCAGTTGGTCAACAGGCTAACCAATCAATGCCAACTGAATTAGAATCAGTATTTATGGATGGTGTTGTAGGTCGTTTTGGTGAAATTATCGAGCGCGCAATTTGGCTAGGTGATACAGGTTCAGGTGATGCGAACTTGAATAAGTTTGACGGATTTAACAAGATTTTAGACGTAGCTACTTCGGCTAACTCTTTCAATCCTGCTACTTCTGCATGGTCAATTTCAACTTCATTTGATATTATCGATGGTGTTATTAACGCTATCCCAGCTGAGGTAATCGATAAAGAAGATACCCAAGTTTACATCTCAATGCCTCGTTTCCGCGAATACTTGACAAGATTACGTCAATTAAACTTATTCCACTACAATGGAAATGCAGCGGTTGAAGGTGGAACTCCAAGTTTTGAAATCGTACACCCAGGCACTAACGTTAAAGTTGTAGCGTTAAACGGATTGACTAACTCAAACAGAATCTGGGCTGGTCAGGCTTCAAACTTTGTAATCGGTGTAGACAACCCATTTGAATCAACCTTGATGGATATGTGGTATTCACAAGATAACCGCGAAGTGCGTTTCGCATTAGAGGGTATGATGGGTGTTCAAGTTTACTACCCTGAACAAATTGTTCGTCAAGTAATCACAGTAGCTTAATAATTAACAAGGGGCGGTATTTCACGCCCCATATTTTAAAATAATATGTGTAATTTAACAACAAATATCACAGTTGACTGCCGTAATTCGGTTGGTGGTATAAAGGAGTTGAAATTACGTAAGCACCCAAGCACTAACGATATTACACTTACCTCAGCAAATGTTGTGAGTGCTATTGCTACAAGTGGTTGGTACAAATACGAATTTCGTCCTGAGACTGCCTCGTTTACTGAAACAGAAAACGAAAACGATGTAAATGGAACGGTGTTTTATGAGCAAGTACTAAATGTAATGCTTCATAAACTAAACACTACTACCCGTAATGAATTAAGAATATTAGCACAAGCCCGTTTAGATGTGGTTGTAGCTGATAGAAATGGTAAGTACTGGTTATTGGGTTGGAACAACGGTTTAACTAAATCGGGAACAGCCGTAACAGGTCAAGCCATGGGAGATATGAATGGTTATACGTTGGTGTTCACAGGTAAAGAAGAATTATCAATGGTAGAAATCACTTCAGCAACATACGCCACACTCACAGCTTAATCCATATTTTCTAATTGTTTAAAGGCCACTCTTAACGGGGTGGCTTTTTGTTTTGTAAAATAATCAATGTTTTTTGTTTTATTAGTATGATTAGCATTAACAAAGGCGAACTTAACGAGGTATATTTAACTCTTGCAGAAAAGACAACTGTTACCGTGCCTCAATATTTATTCGAGGTTCAAAATGCAACTACACTTGTAAAGAAATACTTTACTGCTAATTACACTACAAGCGCACAATATCAAGTATTTTATATTTTAGATAGCGCAACCGAAGACTTATATAACGGGGTGGTTGATTTTGTGAGTGGATTTTATCAATACAAAATTTATCAAGAGCGCAACGGATTAGTGCCAGTTGGTGAACCGATTGAATATGGCAAAGTACAAGTAATAGCTGAACCATACACAGAAACATACTACACTAATTTAGTACAAACGAATAAAGTATATACGAATGAGCAATAATATTAAAGTAATAAAATTAGCCGTAACCAAGGTAGAGGATTTTCAAGAAAAAAAGGGAAATCAGAAATGGGTGTTTTGGGGAAAGTTTAATGACTATCCGCAAAAGTTAATTAAGCTATTTAACGAAAGTGCAAAGCATGGTGCTATTGTAACAGGTAAAGCCAGTTATGTAGTAGGGCGTGGAGTAATTCACACTAACCCAACAGCAGAAACTGACAAGTTTATAAACAAAGCAAATCCAAATGATACACTCGAAGTATTATTAAAGAAATTAGCATTAGATTATGAGTTGTTTGGTGGGTATGCTATATTGGTAGTGCCTAATATTCTAAAAGATAAACCAGCTTCTTACTATCATGTAGATATATCAAAGGTTCGTTTAAGTGAAGACTGCAAAACGGTGTTCATTAGTGATGAATGGGAAACGGCTAAAACGGGCAAGCCTAAAAAGGCCGTGAGAGAATATCCTGTATTTGATGGTTCGTATCAAAGTGAAAGTATTATCTTATACACCTGCTACCGTCCAAATATAGGCATATACCCACAGCCTGAATACACACAAGGGTTAGCAGCGATTGAAACCGATGCAAGGGTGAGCAATTTCCATTTGAACAATTTAAGAAACGGGTTTTTTGCTAATAAGATAATCAACTTTAACAACGGATTACCAAGCGCAGAAGAACAGGACGATATAGAAAGAGCCGTACAGGACAAGTTTACTTCGGATGAAAATGCAGGTAAATTTATGCTTGCATTTAATGACGGTACGGAACGTGCAACCACAATAACCGATTTAAGTGCGGGTGATTTTGGAGACCAGTTTTCTCAGTTACGCAAAGATACCGAACAGGAAATATTTATTGCCCATAAGATTCCAAGTCCGATGTTATTTGGTGTAAGGGCAGAAGGCCAATTAGGAGGCCGTAATGAGTTATTAGAAGCGTTTGAATTGTTTAAAAACACCTATGTAGAGGAACGCGTATTACATTTTGAAAACTTAATAAACGAATTAGGTACATTAAAAGGCTTGCCGACTGGATTTGAATTATTGCCATTTGTGCCTATGCAAATGCAAATGAGTGAAAACGTAATGTCTCAGGTATTAACTAAGGATGAGATACGCGAAATGTATGGATTTAAAGCTATTGATATTAAGACTAACTTAAACGCTACAAATGATGCAATTAACTCTTTAAGCCCATTAGTTGCGAATAAGGTACTTGAATCAATGACACCAAATGAGATTCGTGGTTTAGTAGCCTTGCCTCCTAAAGAGGATGGAGGGATAATACCTGAAACTCAGCCAGCGCAATTTAAATTTAATGATGTAAAAGAAATTGCTGTTTTTAGCAAATACGGTTCATTAAAAGAAAAGTTTGAAAAGTTAAATGCGGTGCAGGTTAAACACCTAAGTATGGCTGATATGGACACCTTTCATATTTCATTTAATGAAATCCAAAAAGAGCAAGGTGTAAATGAGTACGAAAAAGGGATATTGAAAAAAATTGCCCAAGGGCAAAATCCAAAAATTGAAGCCAAAACTGAAGAAAAACTTAAGGGCAAAAAATTAATTGTAACAGATCGCGAAAGCGGGGCTTATAAATTAACTGAGTTGGGTGGTTTGCTCTTAACCGAGTTGCAACCAAATAGAGAGTTGGCAAAGTTGCGCACGGTCTATGAGTATGTTAAAAGACCAGATGCAAGCGGCCCTGATATTTTGCCTGATGGTAGAACCCGTGGATTTTGCGAAGCGTTGGTTAAGTCAAATAAATATTTTAGCCGTGAGGATATCAACAATATTAGTGCGGAATTAGGCTATGATGTTTGGACTTTTAGGGGCGGTTGGTTGACATTGCCTAATGGAAATCACAGGCCATCATGTAGACATATTTGGAACGCAGTTTTAGTAGCAGAAAAATGAGAACAGCAATATTTATAACTGAAGATTACTTGAAAGAAAATAGCGTTATTAATGGTAACGTTGATTTCAAATACATATTAGCCAACTTAAAAACGGTTGAAGATATGTACATTCAAACTATTATTGGTACTAATCTTTATCGTGAGTTAAATAGCCAAATAACTAATGGCACAGTAACGGCCTTAAATAGTACGTTAATTGAAGAATACATACAGCCAACTATGATTTATTACTTACTTGCTGAAATGCCTTATGACATGACGTACAAGTGGGAAAACAAAGGCATAATGAAAAAGAGTTCAGAAAATAGCGCACCTATTGAATTGAATGAGATTGAAAAGTTGGCTGCAAAGAAACTTCAAACTGCGAGGTTTTACGCTCAACGTTTAATTGATTATTTATGTGCCAATAAAGAGCTATACCCAGCATACTTTACTACTACAGGAGAGATTGACGAAATGAAGCCCGTTGATAGTATGTATAGTTATGGTGGCATTTATTTGGGCCAACAAAGAAAAAAGACTTTGCAAGAGAAATACAACAACCCATGAGAAAAATAGGCAGCAAAAAAAAGGATAACTTCAATAAGTTAATGTCATTTATTTCACAAGTAAAAGAAAATGCAATCAGCAACGATAAATCAGATAAAGGATTGGCTGCAAACAAAGTGTTTAGCACATCCAAAAATTAAGTCATACGAATGGGAAAGCGAGGCCGACAGTAACACGGAGTTGGATTTCCCTGTGGCGTTGTGTATGGTTGGCGGGCAAGTAACGCAGGCGGGTGTGGTTATGTCCCTGCCTTTGTCTATTATCTTAATGGATTTAGTCAACAAAGGAGATAACAATAAATACGATGTAAGTTCAGATATGCTAGAAGTAGCTAAGGACTTAACCGCTGAATTGAGGGCCGAAAATGACTTATTTATACTGGATGAAAACACGATTGGATTTCAGGATTTCTATGATGAAAAGTTTGATACCGAGGCCACAGGTTGGATATTAACAGCTACCGTTAAATTGGTAAATGACTTCAATATTTGTTATAAAGTAGACGAACCTGTATTTTTAATGGATGAACAAGGAAACTTTTTAACCGATGAGACAGGGGTGTTATTAACGCAGGAATAATGGCAGCAAGTAAAAAACTATATTCAGGATATACAGAGGTAACTAATAATCAGTTAACCGACCAAGTTCCAGTATTGCAAAATGGGAATAAAAAAACCACTTTGCAAAAGGTGTACAGTTTATTTAAGACTTCATTTGATACCGTATATGCGACCATTGCAAGTATTGATGAAAAACAGGATAAACAGTCTATCAGCGTTATAGGTATTAATGCACAAGGCGGCAGTACATTAGTTTCAGCAAATTGTATATTATCTATCTCCAATATTCCAAGCGGTACAGGTAATAAACAAATAACAATAAATACAGGCGGGTTTCTTAACAATGGAGATTTTTTACAGTTAACTGTGAAGTATAATGGATTTGATGTAAACTTAAGATCATATACTATTGAAAATGGAACATTAAAACTTTTCATTAACGTACATAGCAATCCAACCGAACCAGTAATAATTTCAATGAATAAAATTAACTAATAATATGAGTACAGTTATAGAACAAATAGCAGGCGGTCATAGAGGCCAAAAATATATCTCCAGTTCAATTACTGGTCAAAAATTCCACACTATTATAGTACATGATGACGCGGTAATTGATTTATTAACCGATACAGCGGGTAACAATTTAATTACTGATTATGCTATTAGTGGAGTAACATTAAGAGCAGGAACGGTAATAACTACCAAAGGCTATCCAATAGCCAGCGCGGGTGTTGCAAGTGGTTCATTAATGGGTTATTCAGAATGATTTTAACGAATACTAATTTAAGTATTTTTGCAAGGCGTAATAACGAACCGCCAACGCCAGCTGCGCCCGTAAATGTGGTTTTACCTTCATTAACTGGAACGGGTTTGGTAGGTTCTACTATTACTTGTAATAAAGGAACATGGACTGGTTATCCTACTCCATCCTTTGAATATAACTTTAAAGCCGATGGTGTAAGCGTTCAACTCGGTATAAGTAATGAGTATGTAACAGCAGGCCCTGACATTAACAAAGTTATTACGTGCGAAGTAACCGCTACTAACTCACAAGGTAGTGCAAGTGCAACAACATCTAATAGCATTACAGTTGGTACAGCACCTGTTAATACGGTTGCACCAACAGTTTCTCCAAGCGGAACACAAATTACAGGTACCGTTATTACTGCAAGTGTAGGCACATGGACAGGAACACCAACCATTACATACGAATACAGATGGACACGTAACGGTTCGCCAATCACAGGAGCGGTAAATACCACCTATACCATACAAGCAGCCGATGACGGCACAACTATTAGGTGTGAAGTACGAGGCACTAACGCTTATGGTGTAAGTTCGTATGTTGCAAGTTCAAACAGCGTAAGTGCGGTAAATGCTATTGCACCTGTTAATACCGTTGCGCCTGTAATAAGTGGCAACCAATGGACGGGGCAAACCATTTCAGCTACCACAGGAACATGGACGGGTATTCCTACACCTACATTTGCCTATCAATGGAGGCGAAATGGGGTAAACATTGGAGGTGCAACGGCTTCTACTTATACATTAGTACAAGCAGATGCGGGTAACACATCAAATATTACTTGTGTGGTTACGGCTACCAATACCGCAGGTTCAGCAAGTGCAACAAGCAATACTATTGCAAGAATATTAGATGCTTTAACAAGTGCCTATATAACAGGCTTAACACTTGCAAGTGCTGAAATTGATAGCTTTAATGACTTGTACATATCAATTAGGAATAATAATTATCATAACGAAATTGACAATTTAATTATATACGCAACAGCTACAAGTGCAGCGGCATTAAAGCCGTTGTTTGGTAATAATGTAATAACTCCAGTCAATTCCCCAGTGTGGGTAAGAAAACAAGGATACAGACACACGGGAACATCATACATTAACAGGGGAACTTCTCAAAACGTTAGGTTTACGGCAAACAATCACATATTTATGTTTGGTTGCGCAAACAAAAACACAACAACAAATGGTACAAATGGTGGTCAAACATCTGGTGCGGGGCCTTGTTATGTAACGCTAACAAATACAGCATCTGTTAACACAAGTAGTTTATCAGGGCAAGATAACAATGTGTTTACCCGAAACATAAACAATCGGGATTATGCAATTTTACGACAATCCTCAACACAGTATAGGGCGTTTCAAGATGGGGTAGCAAGTGTTGTTTTAAACAGAACCACAACCCCACCGCCACCAACACTATTATTTGATGGTGCATACAATGCCGTTGGTAGTCCTACTAACCTGTTTGAAAATGGTTCGTTTAGCACTTATTCGTTACAAGGCAGCGGTTCAATAGACCCAGCAATAATGAGAAACATAATTAACACATTTATTAATTCATTATAATGGAAGTTTACATCATACCAAACAATAAAGTAAATGATTGGGAAAACGAAACGTTTAACCCAGTTATTGACGGGCGTGGTAATTATGTTGTTGCTGTAAATGCAGATTACTCAATGCAGCCTTTTTGTAATGAATTGTTACAGTGTGAAGTTATTGAATATGTAGCACCAATTAATGACTTAAAGTAATGGCAAAGAGTATAAGCAAACCAACACAAAAGAAAAGTTTTGGAACTCGCAAAAAAGGTGTGGCAAAAAAGAAGTTAAATAAACACGAATGTAAAAAAGAATACAACCGACAAGGCAGATAAGAAAAATTTACCCCTATGAATTTTGATATACAATACCTTTTTAACACTATTGGCGGAGCGTTGTGCGCTGCTTACCTTTATCTATTTCGGGAACAAGCAAGCCTACAAAAACGGGTTCAATCACTTGAAGACGTACATACTATTAAGATTGATGACGTTGCGAAAAAAGTTGACAAACTCGAACAAAAGATTGAGGAGTTGAGCCACAATATCCACAAAGAAAAAAACATTGAAAGCCAATTAACGGTTGCTATTGGATTATTAATTAAGAAACTCGATGAAAAACCTTAATAAAAAAACACGTTCACACCTAAGTACAGTAATAGGGGCTTTGGTGGCTATTGCAAACGCTTATGTAAATGTTGATTGGAGTACATTTACATTCGATTATAAGCACGTTGCTCCACTTGTAATAAGTGGATTAATCGCTTTAGGTGGTTACATGACTGAAATTGAAAGTAAGTAATGAGTAAAATAAGTAAACACATATCTTTTGACGAGGCTACCAAAAGTATTACAGCTATTCGCAGAGGAATACACAATGTGCCAAGTGCTGAAATATTAGCCAATATGAAATTGGTTGCTGAAAAATGCTTTGAACCATTAAGAGAATGGTATGGTAAGCCTATCCGTATTAATTCATTTTATAGAAGTGCAGCCTTAAATACTGCCGTTGGTGGTAGTAGGACTTCAGATCATGTCAAAGGTATGGCAATAGACCTTGATACTCCAAGCAATGCAGAAAACAAAAAGCTTTTTGACTGGTTAAAAGATAACGTGGAGTTCACGCAGTTAATTTGGGAATACGGAGATAAAAGCGGGCCTGACTGGGTTCATATAAGCTACGATAAAAACAACCTTAAAAAACAAATCCTTTATATCAAATGACCGATAAGTTCAATACGTTTGTAGTGGTGATTTGCACCGTGGTTTTTTTTATGTTAGTTGCTGAACATTGCAACATGAACCGAGAGCGTGTGAATTTTACGCATGAGTTGAACTCGCTAATGGCTGAACGTGTGGATTTGTTGGATAGCATAGCGGTTTTAGAAATGGAGCGAGTAACATTAAAGGCGCAAAAAGAAAAAGTAATTACAAAGTACGTTCAGTTACCCGCTAAGGAACGTGTGAAATTAATCCATGTGATAGATAGCAACGCTACTTTAACAGACAGTTCAGCTACTTTAAGCATGGCCGGGATTGATTCGATTAACAAACTACAGATACACTACAAATACTTACAGTTAGACCTTGATAAATGTGATAGCATAAGTGATCTTAAATCAAATGTTATTGCATCAGATAGTGTTATTATTCATTCACAACAAAAGCACATGAGAGAGCAAAAAAAAGCGGCTAAAACCGTATTGATTAGAGCCGCTTTGTTGAGTAGTTTAGTGGGTGTGATTATTGGATTAATGCTTTAATCTTCATTCGATACCTTGTTTTAATTTCAAGTAGTTCTAAATCCGTGTATTTGCGTACACGTGTAGCCTCTGCCAATGATTCTAATTCCGTTACTTTATCCAGTCCTATCTTATTAATTAATCCTTCACGGTATTTCAACTCATTTCCACCTAAGTAGCGATTGCATTTTCCGCATTGTCTATTGGTGTTATGTTCGTGGAATATTACACCGCTGTAAAGTTCAGCTTTCTTAAAATGGCCTGCATCCCATACGCTTGAAGTGGTAGCCCCACAACTGATGCACGGTTGGTTAGCATCCCTTAGCCTGATATACTTTTGGAATATCACCTTAACCTCGTTTACACGCTGCGAATATGTCTTTAGCTTTTCCTTTTCTGCACGTTTCATTGCCCTTAATTCTGCCTTATATTCGCTCACTTTCTTTTGCTCACGTTTGGCCGTTTGTCGGATTCCGTATTCAATAGCACACTTTGCCGAACACGCTTGCTGAGTACTTCGCATAGGCTTAAATTCAGCTGAACATATTTTGCACTTCTTAGGCTTCATTAAATTAGCTTACTTTTCTTAGCATGTTTGGTGTCGAGAGTGTACGAGAAATGATAACCTTTCGTGCCATATCTGGTTTCATGGGCGATTACCTTTTTATCAATCCTAAATCCTGAATTGATAAACTCGCTTACCCGGGTGGATAGCTTAGTGCATCCTGTGAGTTGATAGGCTTTGATAAAATCAACTGGTTTGCCTTTTAGCATTAATTTAAGTAATGCCTGCTTTTGGGTTAGTTTGCCCTTTTTGTGTTTTTCCATAGTTTTAACATTTGTATTGTTGGTTCGTTTACTTGCAATTTACGTTTAAAATCTAACTTTTCAAAGCTTTTCAATACTTCTTTTACTGAATCAACCATGGGCCAATGGTAGAAAAAATTAGAATCCGTGAAATTGTCCATTATGTAATTGAATGGACTTAGCGTATCGAAGCCGCCTTTTGATCGTGATATTTCGGCACGCTCTATGTGTGTTTCGCTTCCGTTAACTCTCATTTAAAATCAATTTTTTTGCCGTTACCTACATAAACCTTAGCTTGCTTTGCCTCTCTTTCTTCTTTGGTTTGCCTGATGTAGCAAGTGTGGGTATTTTCATATTTGTCTTTTTCTTTCAACTCAACCGCTGAAATAGTGATGTACTGTTTGCCATTGTTGGCTTTGTAAATTTTAGCTTCGGGAATATCCGATAAGCAGATGTTTAAATTAAGCATGGTTTGATATCCAAATAATAAATGATACAATAAATAATCCTAAGAAAATCCCAATAACATACGCAGTCAATGTGTGGTTTACTACGTTGTAGCGCCCTTTGTATTCTTTGTTTTTGTCAAATACAAATACGTGCTTATCGGTTGTGATATTTAACACGGTGTCGAAAGAGTTTGCCTCTTTTAGCTTTACAACTTCAATAGGTAAGTCCTTTTTTTCTAAGGTTTGGGTGTCGCATGAGGCAAATAACATTACCCCTAATGCAATAAATAATAGTTTTTTAATCATTTGTTTGTGAAATTAATTTGTTATAAACTCCTAAGGCCGCTTCATAAGTTGGCCTAAAAACTGTTTCGATATATGAGTCGGTCTCATTCTGTACCATGTACCCTGCACTTGTACGATACAGGGCTATGGTGCGACCGTTGAGTGTTACTTTACTTAATAAATGGTCCATTGATTTGATATTTGGTTTTTAAAAACTCTCTTGCTTCTTTAACACGTGAAGTAATTAATTGATATTTGGAATCATCACGGGTAAAATTATACTCAAATAGTCTTTCTTCCTCTGGAATTTCAATAAAAGAGTTTATTGCCATTTCTGTTATTTCATCTCCGCCTAATCCTCTCATGGTAATAAATCTTTCAAATTCGTCATTAGTAAAAATCATTGATTTAATAATTTCAACCTCAATCCATTCTGGGATTTCATGCCCTGGGTGATTGTAGCTTTCTGACTCTAATGCTTTTAAAACTAAACTTTCTGGGGCGTTATTAAGAGTATAAATCAATTTTGCGCTATCACAATCAAATAATTCCATATAACATCTTAACTGCCATTCGTAATCAGTATTTAATTTAAGTGTGGAATCGTTAAAAGTAAATATATCCCAACTGTTTTTTACATCTATAACACACTTATTATGTATGCTGTCACATTCTCCAGTAATAAACTCATTATCTTTTCGCAAATCGTTTTTAACTAAATCTAAGCCTAAAACATTTTTTATCATTCTAAAAGAAAGATGCTCACACGCAATCCCTTTCTCCAAGTATTTACTTTTAATAGACTTTCGTCTGCCATACTTATATTCTAAGTAAGTGTAAATTGCTCTTTTTTTGCCTGTATCGCCTAATCCTTTAACGCCCATTAAATCCCCGATTGAATGGCATCTGAATAAAATTTCATCAATCATTTGCGTATGTATTTAACTCTTACTGCATCTACGGTTTCTCCAAAAGCCCTGACTGGCACAACGTGTAATATAATTTGTTTGCCTGCCCATTGTTCAATGTAAGGTGTCCCAGTAACTTTAGTAATTAGCTTCATGTTTTCTTTGTTCAAAATCATTGGTTTTTTTGCACCTTTGAATTTAGCCAAAATACAATCTTTAACTTCTAATCCCTTACCGTTAAATAATTCGATTTTTTCTTTTGTAATACTTTCAATGGTTACTGTTAACTCTTGACCTGGTTGGAAATCATGAGAACCAATGTAATTAGGGTCTGTTAATTTTTTCCAGTGCGTAACTGGCTGATTTGTTTGTTCACTCATAATGTTGTTTGTTTGGTATGCAATGTTAAAGTTTTATTTGATTAAATGCAACTACTTTTTAGGATTAATCAAATTTAATTTTGATGAAAGCAAGTATTGTATTTGTAGGTACTTTTCCCTGAACTGTTTATCAGTATCAAACAAATCACCAACCTTAGTTACAGCGTGCAAAATAGAACTGTGATCCCTACCACCAAATTTAACCCCAATATTCACAAGTGAAAGACCTGTATTTTTACGGATTAACTCCATGGCTATAT
>Ga0315909_10007772_pt1 | contig 11894 bp, 10 predicted proteins | sample LakEriMetagenome_11_FD_203527 | JGI IMG/M metagenome (GOLD analysis project Ga0315909, IMG submission 203527) | Freshwater fungal communities from buoy surface, Lake Erie, Ohio, United States - Buoy 2 MA125 | ecosystem: Environmental > Aquatic > Freshwater > Lake | place: USA: Lake Erie, Ohio...
CAGCTGGTGAAGCATCTTGTCCTGAAACAGGAACCTTCAAGCCAGCCTTATCTAGAATTGTGATGATGTTTGCAGCGTTGTTGTCGTTTGGTGCAAGAACTGCATCAACTTTTCCACCAACTGCTGTAAGTGCCTGCTCGAACAATGTTCCGGCCTTTGCGCCATCCCATGTTCCAGCCATGCTGAAGATTGGCTTTACGCCAGCTGGCTCAAGAACTGAAAGTGCTCCGTCATAGAACATCTTTGCATTTCCATCTGTTGGATCTCCCTGACCGTAGATAACACGGGCAGTCTTTGGATCCTTACCTGCTGCTGCTAGACCATCAAGAATTGCTTGGCCTTGTAGTGCTCCAACTGACTCGTTGTCGAATGACACGTAGTAGTCAGCACCTTCGATTGGGCGGTCGTAAGCGATAACAGGAATTCCTGCTTCCTTAGCCTTAGCCGCAACCTGAATACCAGCACCCTGGTAATCAACAAGGATCATTACACCGCAGCCCTTTGTGAGCATCTGGTCAGCAATTGTTGCGTACTTTGCTGTATCACCCTGTGCGTTCTGAATATCTGTTTCAAATCCTGCACCTGTAAGTGCTGAATCCATTGCTGGACGATCTCCGTTTTCCCAACGTGTAGATGACTCTGAGTCAGGAAGGATCATGCAAGCACGCTTTCCTGCTGAATCGTCACTGCTTGAGCAACCTGAGATCAATAGTGCTGCTGCTGCAACTGCAGCGGCAATAACTAGACGGCGCTTTGCCATATGTTCATACCTTTCGAAAGGTGTTCTCGCCCCTGGCCAAAACTATTTCGGCCAGACATGAGGGCGCGGACACTGCTGAGGGTATTAGGAATTTCTCATAAGGTCACTACCCCGAAGGTTACAATCTGGTAAACGCATCAGATGGCCGTAAGCGGGTAACCTTGCGTAATGGCGCAACTATCTAGCTCAGAATCTCTTGAGGCGGCGATCCTTGCCGCGATCAAGCGGGCATTTGAGCAAGGCGAATTACTGGGAACGATACCAGTAGCCGTTTCCCTTGAGCGCCCCAAGAATCGCGACCATGGAGACTATGCGACGTCGATCGCCCTGCAGTTAGCAAAGGGTGCCGGCAAGAACCCGAGAGAGGTTGCGGAGATTCTTCGCTCTCACTTAGCGAGCCTGCCTGGAGTCAGTGCAGTAGATATTGCAGGACCAGGATTTATCAACATCACTTTGAATAGAAGTAGCCAAGCAGAATTGGTACGAACAATTTTATCTGCACCAACATCGTACGGATCTGGAAATGCGCTCGCAGGTGTCGCAATCAACCTTGAATTTATTAGCGCTAATCCAACAGGGCCGCTGCATTTGGGTCATACACGTTGGGCTGCAGTAGGCGATGCTCTCGGTCGCGTACTTTCTGCAGCAGGAGCAGATGTGACTCGAGAGTTTTATATCAACGATCGCGGAAATCAGATGGAACTCTTTGGCCAATCTGTTGAGGCCGCCGCCCTTGGCTTACCAATTCCAGAAGATGGTTATCAAGGTGCATACATTTCTGATTTAGCAGCAAAGGTTGTGAGTGACAATCCGAAAATCACAGAGCTAGAAGGCGATGTTCGTCGTGACGCTTTCCGCGAAGCTGCCTACGCAATGCAGCTGGCTCAACAACAAGGAGTTCTAAAAACATTTAATACAGATTTTGATATCTGGTTCTCGGAACGTTCACTCCACGAGGCAGGTGCGGTTGAACACGCTGTAGAGAAACTACGTAAACAAGGACATGTCTTTGATTCTGAAGGCGCAATCTGGCTTCGTACAACTGATTTTGGTGACGATAAAGATCGTGTGATCACAAAGGCAAATGGTGATCTCACATACTTCGCATCCGATACTGCGTATTACATCAATAAGCGCGAGCGTGGATTTGAAATCTGCATATATATGCTCGGCGCTGACCATCACGGATACGTCAATCGACTCCGCGCCACTGCTGCCTGTGCTGGAGATAACCCCGATTACAACGTTGAAGTACTCATCGGCCAACTTGTAAAAATTATGGAGGGCGGCGAAGAGGTCAAACTCTCCAAGCGTGCGGGCACAATCATTACTCTGGAAGAGTTGGTAGAAAAAGTTGGCGTAGATGCTGCTCGCTACACATTGATTCGTTATCCAGTTGATACGCCGATGGTGATGGATATCGATATCTTGCGCAGAAACACTAATGAGAATCCTGTCTATTACGTGCAGTATGCCCATGCCCGTATCGCGGCAGTTCTTCGTAACGTCGAAGAGCTCGCTATTCCGATGGGTCTTGATCACTTTGATCCTGCCCAGCTCTCACACGATCGTGAAAATGAACTTCTTGGAACCCTCGCAGAGTTTCCCCGAGTGGTCGCAGCAGCTGCGCAGTTCCGTGAACCGCATAGAGTCGCTCGTTATCTCGAAGAGCTCGCTGGTGTTTACCACGGCTTTTATGCAGATTGCCGAGTGCTCCCTCTTGGTGATGAGGCGATCTCCCCATTGCACTCCGCGCGCGCTAATCTTTGCGCAGCGACGAAGCAGATTTTGAAAAACGGACTAGATCTTCTTGGCGTCAGCGCGCCAGAGAGGATGTGAACCACATGTGGTCATTTGGTGTTTCCTTTAGCAATCGTGGACTTGAAATTGGTGGAATAAGTTCTCGAACACTGGCCACTGAATTTGGAACACCCACATTTTTTATCGATGAAAATCACTTTCGTGCTCGTGCTCAGTTGTGGACTGATGCGCTCGAAGCCTCTTTCGGTGACTCGGCAGGAACTGTTTATTACGCTGCAAAAGCATTCATCTGCACTGATGTAGCGCGATGGATTAAAGAGGTAGGAATCGGAATTGATGTCTGCACAAGTGGAGAATTAGCAGTTGCCTTAGCAGGAGGAATTGACCCAAAGAAAATTGAATTGCATGGCAATAACAAATCGGTTTCAGAAATCAACCGTGCCGTAGAAGTTGGTGTGCGAATAATCGTAATTGATTCACTTTTTGAGATTGATCGAGTAAGTGCTGCTGCAGAGCGAAAAGGTATCCGCCAAGCCGTGATGCTCAGACTGACCCCTGGCGTTCAGGCACATACACATCAATCAATTTCGACCGCCCATGAAGATGTGAAATTTGGTTTCTCGATTGCAAGCGGTGCCGCCTGGAATGCAATTGCGAAGGTAATGTCCGATCACAATCTTGAACTCAGAGGTTTTCATTGTCACGTAGGCTCTCAAATATTTGGTACCGATTCTTTCGAACTTGCCGCTACCCGCATTATTGGATTAATGGCTAAGTTCAAAGGGGAATACGGGAGCGAGCTACCTGAACTTGATTTAGGTGGCGGATATGCAATCGCATATCTTCCTGGTGAAATTACTGTCGAGCCAGAAGATGTTCTGCCATCTCTGAGTGAAGTAGTGAAGAGAGAGTGTGCGGCAGCAGGACTTGCACTCCCACTTATTTCCATTGAGCCTGGACGAAATATTGTTGGCCCAACAACATTTACTTTGTACGAAGTTGGCACTGTAAAAGATGTAACGCTGGAAGATGGCGCAATCCGCAGATATATCTCTGTTGATGGCGGCATGAGCGAGAACATGCGCACCTCTTTATACGACGCCCAGTACTTCGCTGTATTGGCCGATCGTGAATCATCTGCGCCACTGACTCAATCGCGAGTAGTAGGAAAGCATTGCGAGACCGGAGATATCGTTATTCGCGATATCAATCTTCCTTCAGATATCGAACCCGGTGACCTTCTCGCTACTCCAGCCACAGGGGCATATGGCAGAAGTATGGCGAGCAACTACAACCATGTGCCTAGACCACCAGTTGTTGCGATTAAAGATGGGAAAGCCCGCGTAATAGTTCGCCGAGAAAATGAGGCAGATCTACTCGCACTCGATGTGAAAGAATAGGCAGATGAGATCCCCAGATCAGCCAGTTCGAATCGGCATGCTTGGTTGTGGCGTGGTCGGAAGTGAAGTGGCTCGCTTGATTTTGGCAGATACTGCTGAACTCTCTACTCGCGCTGGTGCAAAGATTGAACTCGCAAAAATTGCTGTCCGCGAGATTAAGCCGCGCAAAGGAATTCCCAACGAACTCTTCACTCTTGATGCTGATTCCATCGTTAACGATCCCCAGATTGATTTAATCATTGAAGTGATGGGTGGAATCGAACCAGCTCGCGCACTTATCTTGCAGGCGATTGGTAATCGTAAATCTATTGTGACTGCCAATAAGGCCTTACTAGCAAGCCACGGTGCAGATTTGTTTACCGCTGCCTACGCACAAGGTGAAGATATCTACTATGAAGCGGCAGTTGCTGGGGCGATCCCAATTATTCGCCCTATGCGAGATTCTTTGGCAGGTGATCATGTAGTTCGCTTGATGGGAATTGTGAATGGAACAACAAATTACATTTTGACAAAGATGCATGAGGATAACCGCGAGTTTGTTGATGTGTTAGCTGAGGCGCAGAAGCTTGGCTATGCCGAGGCTGATCCGACTGCAGATGTCGAGGGTTTTGATGCTGCTGCTAAGGCTGCGATTTTATCTGGCCTTGCTTTCCATACTCGCGTCACCGTTGAAGATGTATACCGCGAAGGCATTTCTCAGATTACGTTGGATGATGTCCAGATAGCCAAATCTATGGACCATGTGATCAAGTTGTTAGCAATCGCAGAGTTAACCCCGGCAGATGAGATTTCGGTTCGCGTCCATCCTGTTCTATTACACAAGAGCCATCCATTGGCGTCTGTGCGCGATGCATTTAACGCAGTCTTCATTGAAGCAGAATCTGCAGGACCACTCATGTTCTACGGTCGCGGTGCCGGCGGTGCTCCGACAGCATCTGCAATTCTCGGTGACGTTGTTGCAGTGTCACGACACATTGCACTGAACTCAATCGGCCAGCGCGAGACAGATTATGCAGATAGAGATATTGCACCAATTGAGACCACAAAGACTAAGTTCCTCATTCGTCTCGAAGTTGAGGATAAATCAGGTGTTTTAGCGACAATTGCGCAGACTTTCGCCGAGCAGGATGTCTCTATTCAAACTGTTGACCAAAATGGTCGTGATGATGATGCCGAACTCATTATCGTGACACACGGTGCAACCGAAGGCGAGTTAAAGGCGACCGTTGAAGCGCTCAAGAAGCTTTCGATCGTGACTAAAATTTCAAGTGTCATACGTGTGGAAGGCTCCACTTCGTTATGAGCATCTTCGGGTCGAAGAAAAATTCAGGTGCGCATCAGTGGCGTGGAGTGATTGAGGAATATCGTCACCGTCTTCCAGTGAGTGCTACTACGCCAATCGTTTCGTTACGTGAAGGTGGTACTCCACTTATTTATGCTTGCAATCTCTCCGAGCTCCTTGGCAATAATGTGTGGATTAAGTACGAAGGTCTTAACCCAACAGGATCATTTAAAGATCGCGGTATGACTATGGCGATTTCAAAGGCTGCAGAAGATGGAGCCAAGGCAGTTATCTGTGCTTCGACTGGAAATACATCTGCATCTGCTGCAGCGTATGCAGTGAAGGCTGGAATGACTCCTGCAGTACTTATACCTAAAGGTAAAATTGCAATGGGCAAGTTAGCCCAAGCGGTGATTCATAACTCAACAATCTTGCAGGTAAATGGCAATTTCGATGACTGTCTTACCTTGGCGCGCGAACTTTCTGAGAATTATCCAGTGGCGCTCGTAAACTCAGTAAATCCATATCGTATTGAGGGACAGAAGACTGCTGCATTTGAAGTTGTAGATATGCTCAAAGATGCTCCTGACATTCACGCTCTTCCAGTAGGTAATGCTGGAAATATCACTGCATACTGGAAGGGATATAAGGAGTATCGCGCAGATCGCCTCTCTACCAAACTTCCTCAAATGTACGGATTCCAAGCTGCAGGTGCTGCGCCAATTGTTAAGGGAAAGATTGTAAAAAATCCTGACACAATTGCCACAGCAATTCGAATTGGTAATCCAGCTTCGTGGGAGCAGGCAGTTGAGGCGCGCGATACATCTGGTGGAGTAATTGACTCTGTAACCGATAAAGAAATCCTTGCCGCATACCGCCTCATCGCCGCCCAAGAAGGAATCTTCGTTGAACCTTCATCGGCTGCTGGCCTAGCTGGCCTGATCAAATATAAGAAGGCTGGAAAACTTCCTTCAGGAAAGACAATTGTTATTACAGTTACTGGCCATGGGCTCAAAGACATTCCATATGCCCTTGAATCTGCAAAGAAGCCAATCGTTGTTCCGGTTAATGTCAAAGCCGCTGCAAAAGCGTTGGGACTTAAGTAAATGGCTAAGCCAACATTTAAAGCCAACCCAATGCAGGTTCAGGTTCCGGCAACAAGTGCAAATCTTGGTCCAGGTTTTGATTGTTTCGGATTAGCGCTGGATCTGCACGATCGCTATGTCGCGCAGATTCTTGACGAACCAGGTTTAGATTTAGATGTTGCTGGTGAGGGTGCCGGCACCCTTCCACTCAATGAGAAAAACCTTCTGATCAAAGCAATGAATAAAGGTTTTGAATTTCTAGGTGGTAAGCCAAAAGGAATCGCCGTTCGCGCACTCAATGTGATTCCGCACGGTCGAGGTTTGGGCTCATCGGCTAGTGCAATAGTTGGCGGACTTGTTCTCGCCCGATCTGTTGTCTTAACGGGCAGCGACAAGATGAGTGATCAAGCGTTATTAGATTTAGCAACAGCAATGGAAGGACATCCAGATAATGTTGCGGCAGCGCTCTACGGTGGCGCGACGATCGCGTGGCAGGAAGATCATCATGGAAAGTTAGTCTCTCAAGCGCTACCACTAGCTGTTGACTCACGAATTCGTGCGATTGCATTTATTCCAAAACAAGAATTTTCTACAAGCAAGGCTCGCAAACTTCTTCCGGAAAGCGTTCCTCACGCCGATGCCGCTGCAAACTCTGCTCGAAGCGCCCTGTTATCGCATGCACTCACGCATCGCCCAGATTTACTCTTTAGAGCAACGGAAGATTTTCTCCATCAGGAATATCGCAGTATGGGAATGCCAGCATCGCTCAAATTAATGAATACCCTGCGTAAGGCTGGTGTTGCTGCATGTATTTCGGGTGCAGGACCAACAGTTCTTGTTCTTCACACCAGCGATCAATCCGAGCTCGAAGAGTTGATGAGGGCTGCCGGCGATGGATTTGAGGCAAAATCCCTCGATATTGCAGTTCGTGGCGCAACCCTGTTATAATTTCGCCATCACCTTATAGCCCGCAAGTCAGGGCCAGAAGTTAAGTTGATAAATAAAAAATCCCTTGGGTTTGATTCACATATTTTTGCGGCAAACCCCAAACTGAAAAGATACAAATGACTGAAAAAGAACCTGTCCGTTCCAGCAGCCCTGAGCTCACGGCGATGACCCTTCCAAAATTAAAGGAAGTGGCCTCACAACTTGGTATTGAAGGCGCAGCGAAGATGAAGAAGGACCAACTCGCTGGCGCTATTGCAGATCTACAAGCGAAGAACCGCGAAGAGGCAAAGGCTGAACGCGAAGCACGCCGCGAAGCACGCAATGCAAAACGTAACGCTGGCCGTGAAGCAAAAGATAATTCTGATGGCGATGACGAGAGCGAAGGCGATTCTGCTGATAATTCACAGGAGAGCGGTGACCGTGGTGATCGCAATGATCGCAACCGTGGCCGTGATCGCAACCGTGGCCGTGATCGCAACCGTGATCGTAACGACCGAAATCGCGATAGAGGTCCTCGCGAAGAGCGCGAACCAGTCATTGGTGAAGATGATGTTCTAGTACCTGTCGGCGGACTCGTCGACATCATGGATAACTATTCATTTATTCGCACAGGTGGATACCTGCCTGGACCAAACGATGTCTATGTATCACAGAGCCAAGTCCGTAAATACGGCCTTCGCAAAGGTGATGTTGTTACCGGTCAAGTTCGTCAATTGCGTGAAGGAGAACAGCGTCAGAAGTACAACCCGCTGATCACTCTCGAGACAATCAATGGCGTCACTCCTGAAGAGGCACGCGGACGTGTCGAATTTGGAAAGCTCGTCCCTCTCTATCCGCAAGAGCGTCTTCGCCTTGAAACCGAACCAAATATTCTTACAACGCGCGTCATCGATCTCATTGCTCCGATCGGTAAAGGTCAGCGTGGTCTTATCGTTTCACCTCCTAAGGCTGGTAAAACTATGGTCTTGCAGTCGATTGCAAATGCGATCACAACAAACAACCCTGAATGTCACTTAATGGTTGTACTCGTTGATGAGCGCCCAGAAGAAGTTACTGATATGCAGCGAAGCGTGAAAGGTGAAGTAATTGCTTCAACCTTTGATCGCCCAGCTGATGATCACACCACAATCGCAGAGCTAGCGATCGAGCGCGCAAAGCGTCTTGTTGAACTTGGTCACGATGTTGTTGTACTTCTTGATTCGATTACTCGACTTGGACGTGCCTACAACATTGCAGCACCAGCATCAGGGCGAATTCTCTCGGGTGGTGTTGATTCAGCAGCCCTCTATCCACCAAAGAAGTTCTTTGGCGCTGCTCGTAATATTGAAGATGGTGGCTCGCTCACTATCTTGGCAACCGCGCTTGTTGATACTGGCTCACGCATGGATGAAGTGATCTTCGAAGAGTTTAAGGGCACTGGAAATATGGAGCTCATTCTCGATCGACGCATGGCCGATAAGCGCATCTTCCCAGCGGTAAACGTTGTGGCTTCAGGAACCCGTAAAGAAGAAATTCTTATGGGAACCGAAGAGCTCAATATCGTCTGGAAACTTCGCCGAGTTCTTCATGCTCTTGAACCACAAGCCGCACTTGAACTTCTCCTTGAGAAGATGAAGGGCACTAAATCAAACGTTGAGTTCTTGATGCAGATCCAGAAAACAACATCAGGGCCAGACGACTCTAAGTAACCTACGGCGATGACCATTCATTGTTGAGTGGGATCCGCTGTGGCAGCTCGCCCTCTTTCATAATAAAGAGACTGAGGAACACCCGACGCCCTCAGTATTGGAGTGCGTAATGAGTCAAGAACAGAGCTATGCCGGAAATGTATTGGCTAAGCAAGCGGTGGCGAAATACTCGGATTCAATCATTCGGTGGGGTGGAGTTTTCCGGACCATTCTCACAGTCCTTGGTTGGATTTATCTAGTAGGTGGACCACTATTTGGATTTATTGCTTGGCAAAATTCCTTTACCGGTGAGGCTTCATACATTCTTTTGGGAATCTTGGTTGGTGCCGTTGGTGGAATAGGAATGTTTGGCTACCGACTTATTTTTGATTACCTCTTAATGAGAGCACATCAAAGCAAGCTTTAAAGAGTAAAGAACAAGGCACCGGGACAGATGTCTCGGTGCCTTGTTCTTTAATTCGACTTAATCTTGTGGAACGAATACTTCTCTAATCACGCGATTGACGAGAGAGATATAGGCATCGTTATCAACTGGCGTTTCACTCAAGTCATCAACAATTTTACCGAGCGTCCACGCCTGCATTAATACAGCGAGGGCGTGTGGCTCAATCTCTTGGTTACAGAGTCCACGTGATTGAGCACCAGCAATCAAATCTGCAAGTACATCAGTCAAGCGTTGTTGCTCATGGCGCAACAGATCTGACATGCGAGGGCTTGTAATCGCTCTACCAATTGTTAGCGCTCGTTCTTGGCGTGCGCGTTGCATACCTTCACCTTGGGTTACTGCCGAAATTTTCGCTAGTCCGACATACAAACCTTCTGCTGTTGTTGCGGATTCGATGAGTGATCGAAGCGATGCGATGTTTGTATCTACATAACGTGCAAAGCGCGAAATCATTGCAGCCTCAAGAAGATGATAAATATCTTCGAAGTGATGGTAGAGAGAACCTTTAGAAATGCTGGATCGATCTAAGACCATCTCTACGGTAATTTCATCAAAGCGATACTTATCTAAAAGATCAGCAGCACATTCAATGAGTGCGGTCTTTGTCGGATGCGTCGTCTTCGGCATGGCAATATTCTGGCAAGCCATTCGCGATTTTGCCTAATCGGCTCACACCAAATGAAGCATGAACTTCGCCACTGAATTGTGAAGAATTCTCACAGAGAACCCACAAAGTTATTAAAATATTAAAATAATTTTTTACATTTGAGTGAAGCCATCGACGGGAGTGGCCGGCGACCCTCGACTTTTGAGACCAACTGATTCGACTCAGATCGGGGGTGGAAAGCCTGATTCCCGCGTAAAAATGAGAGCGATTTCTCAGGTGCAGGGGAGAGCGGATACTCTTTCCCCCTATCAATCGAACACTTGGTTCACTTACCTCACGAGGGTAAGACCCAAGTCGAAGAAGAGGAAAAATAATGAAGCCAGAGATTCACCCAGAATATAAAGAGACCCAAGTAACCTGTGGTTGCGGTGAAAAGTTTGTTACCCGCTCAACAGTTGCCAGCGGTTCAATCTATGTCGAAGTATGTTCAGTCTGTCACCCGTTCTACACAGGTAAGCAGCGCATCCTTGATACTGGTGGACGTGTGGCTAAGTTCGAAGAGCGCTTCGGAAAAAAGTCAGCTAACTAGCTTTTTTAAGAGACCGCCTCGCTCGCCTTCATGGCTAGCGGTGCGGTCTTTTTATTTCTTGCACCAGAATCAATAAATTAGTACAGAAGCTAGAGAAGGGAGTCAGAGATGAGTAATGATCGCTTTGCATCAGCGCACGAAATGGTTCGTGAATATCAAGAACTCGAAAAACTCATGGCCGACCCTTCAATTCATGAGGATCAAGGCAAGGCCCGCCAACTTGGCCGTCGCTATGCTCAATTGGGTCCAGTGGTCGCGGGATTTAACCAATGGAAATCTGCCGCCGATGATCTTGAGGCTGCTAAAGAGATGGCCTTAGATGATCCTGATTTTGCATCTGAGATCCCAGCCCTTGAAGAAACAGTCGAGCGCACAGCAACTCGACTTGAAGAACTCTTATTGCCTCGAGATCCTAATGATGATCGTGATGTGATTATTGAAGTGAAGGCTGGTGCTGGCGGTGATGAATCAGCGCTCTTTGCTGGTGACTTAGTTCGCATGTATCAAAGGTATGCAGAAAAGCGTGGCTGGAAAATCGAGATCATCGATATGACTGAATCTGATCTTGGCGGGTATAAAGATATTTCTATGGCTGTTAAATCAAAGGGCAGCGCTGAGCCAGGAACTACACCGTATGCGCGTTTGAAATTTGAGGGTGGAGTGCACCGTGTTCAACGAGTTCCAGAAACTGAGAGCCAAGGAAGAATTCACACCTCTGCCGCTGGAGTTCTCGTCTTACCTGAAGCGGAAGAAGTTGATGTTGAATTAAATATGAACGATGTTCGAGTTGATGTATATCGCTCTTCTGGCCCTGGTGGTCAATCAGTGAACACGACCGACTCTGCGGTTCGCCTAACCCATGTCCCTACAGGGATTGTTGTTTCTTGTCAGAATGAAAAATCACAACTCCAGAATAAAGAGTCAGCGCTGCGTATTTTAAGAGCACGCCTATTGGCCGATGCTCAGGAAAAGGCGGAAGCTGCTGCGATGGCTGAGCGAAAGAGCCAGGTTCGAACAGTTGATCGTTCCGAGAGAATTCGTACCTATAACTATCCGGAAAATCGCCTCAGTGATCACCGCGTGAATTACAAGTCAAATAACTTAGATGCTGTACTCAACGGAGAGCTCGATGATGTTGTCCAAGCACTGCTCGATGCAGATAAGGCTGCAAAGTTAGCCTCAACTGATTAAGAGCACGATGATGGACTTTAAAGAATTCTTAGGCCAGGGCAAAGAACAATTACGTGCAGCCGGAATTGAAGCAACAGATGCCGAGCATTTGATGGCATACGCTCTCGGAATCTCACGAATGGATCTACATAATCCAGT
>Ga0315909_10007776_pt1 | contig 11890 bp, 26 predicted proteins | sample LakEriMetagenome_11_FD_203527 | JGI IMG/M metagenome (GOLD analysis project Ga0315909, IMG submission 203527) | Freshwater fungal communities from buoy surface, Lake Erie, Ohio, United States - Buoy 2 MA125 | ecosystem: Environmental > Aquatic > Freshwater > Lake | place: USA: Lake Erie, Ohio...
TTGCAAGAGTTTATTATAATCTTTACGGATTAAAAACAATATCCCTTAGATACTTCAATGTGTATGGAGATAGACAACCATTAAAAGGTCAATACGCACCAGTAATAGGACTATTTTTAAAACAATATCATGAGTCAAAACCATTGACAGTAGTTGGAGATGGATCTCAGCGTAGAGATTTTACTAATGTTTCAGATGTAGTACAGGCAAACATACTTGCATCTAAAGTAGATTATGGATTTGGAGAAATGTATAACATAGGATATGGAAGTAATTATTCTATACTTGAGATTGCTAATATGATATCAAATGATATTAAATTTATCCCGCCAAGAATTGGTGAAGTGCAAGAAACCCTTGCGTCTAATACAAAGTTTAAAGATTTAACTGGATGGATGCCAAAGGTATCACTAATAGAATGGTTACAGAAATGACCGAAATGAGAAAAGTAACGATAAATGGTGACTTTGAAATTACATTGCCAGAACATCGTGCAGCACGTCCTGATTGGTATCAACCCCATGGTTGGGAAAAGCCAAGGCTAAAACATATGTCAGAAAACATTTCATCTGGAGATGTTATGTATTATGTTGGTGCAGAAGAAGGAGAGATGCCTGCTTTGTGTCAAATGTGGGGATCAGAAGTTGTTTTATTTGAACCTAATCCAAAGGTTTGGTCACACTTTCCATTGCTTTGGAGTGCTAATAATTTAGAAATGCCTCTTGCCTGCATACCTGGTTTTGCATCAGATAAAGACAATAAACTTGCACGTATTTATTATGGTGAGTTTCCACCAGAAGCAAATGCCCCAATAGAAGCAGCCCACGGATTTAAAGAACTTCAGTATGAAGCAGATAAGTATGGTCAGACAAAGATTGATACTCTTGTTTATGAAAAAGGAATGAAGCCACCAACAGCAATATCCCTTGATGTTGAGGGTAGTGAATGGAGGGTCCTAGGAGGGGCTGAGAGGGTCCTTAGAGAGCATAGACCTAAGATTTGGCTATCTGGACACCCAGAATTTATGATGATGTATTGGAAAGAATATCTGTATGATTTAAGACAGTTTATTAAAGGTATTGGCTACAAAGAAACCTTGCTTGACTATCAGCATGAGGTACACTTATTTTATGAACGATCTTAAGGCATATCTCTACTCAGTTAAACAAGAAGATTGTGCTGCTGATAAATGGGATTACGGCTTATTAAAACAATTTTTTAATAAAAATAATATTAAACCAGATAAGGTAACAACCTTGCCTAACACAGATAGAGCCTTTGTTGTTATTCCTGGACCCCAAAATGTAGATTATGAAGATCAAATATCTAAAGAGTTAAATAAAATAGGCAGGGTAGTTTTATTTATTACTGGAGATGAAAGCGCTACCTTTAAAGTTGATAAGATAGAACATAGTAATATTGAGATTTGGATTCAATACCCGCACAGAAAACATTCACAATACAATAAGTTAGCACTAGGTGTGCCACAACACCTATCAAATAATTTGCCAGAGTATCAAGATAAATCTTATGATGTATTTTTTTCAGGACAAATAACCCATCAAAGAAGGCAAGAACTCGCAACGGTTATGCCTGAAATACCAAATTCTTTTTATAATCCAACTAATGGGTTTGCAGAAGGATTAAAACCAAAAGAATATTATGACAAAATGTTTATGTCAAAAATTGTTCCTTGCCCTAGCGGAGCAATGGTTGTTGATTCGTTTAGATTTTATGAAGCAATTGAAATGCTCTGCTTACCTATAGGAGATAAGTTAAACTCAAAAATGAAAAACACAGACTTTTTTAATTTTTTATTTGAAGGTAATTGTGCAGTAAAAACTTTTGAAAATTGGCAACACTTGCCTGATTTATTACCAAAATTATTAAATAACTATACATCCGAAATGCACCAAATTGTTTGTTGGTGGATCAAATATAAAAGAGATTTATTTATTGAGTTAATGAGGCAAGTAAATGCATAAAAGAGATATAACAATTGTCATGGCTACCTCTGTAATTCCAGATCACCCAAGCACAAAAATGATAGATCAGACAATTAGTGATATTCGTGTTCACTTTCCAGATAACGAAATTATTATGCAAATAGATGGTCTCAGAGAAGAACAACAAGATCGTAAAAAAGATTACGATGAATATAAAAACCGCATTTTGTGGAAATGTTTGCATGAAGATAAAAATATTTTACCTTTTGTATTTAAAGAACACAGCCATCAAACTAACATGATGCGTAAAACAATTAATGAAATTAAAACTCCATTGCTTCTTTATGTTGAAGGCGATGCTCCATTAACTCCAGATATTCCAATAGACTGGGATAAATGTTTAGATATGTTTGAATATAATAAAGCAAACACTATCCGTTTTCATTTTGAATCAAAAATACCAAAAGAGCATGAACACCTTATGTTTGGTTTAGAAGATGGATTTATGAAAACTATTCAGTGGAGTCAACGACCACATATAAGTAGAAAAAAATACTACAAAGACATTGTTCTTCCAAGATGCAAAGATAAATTTTTTATAGAAGATACATTTCACGGAGCAGTTCAAGATGATATACTTCCATATAAAATATTTAATCAAGAGGGTTGGGACATGCATAAACTTTGGATTTATCATCCTGAAGGTAGTATTAAACGTTCTTATCATTTAGATGGTCGTCAGGGTACCCGCAAATTTACAGTAGATGATGAAACTTGGGGATATAAAGAATGAGATTAGGAATTATTGCACGGTCTGATAATACTGGTCTTGGTAATCAAACTAGAGAATTAGTAAATATGCTTAATCCAGATAAAATTCTTTTAATTGATTCAACACCTTTTAATAAAAACATACAACATCCAGAGTGGTACGAAAAGTATAGTTGTATTAAGAGCAGTGGTTTTCCATCATTACAACATATAAAATTATTTTTAAAAGATATAGATGTTGTGTTAAGTTGTGAAACATTTTATGATCAAAACTTTATAAGGTATGCAAATAAGTATAATGTTAAAACGATTCTTCAATATAATTACGAATTATTTGGACATTTGTCAAACCCTAACCTACCACTTCCAACAGTACTTTTATCCCCAAGCATGTGGCAAATTGAACACATTAAAAAAATGTTTGGTAGCAAAACAAAAGTTATTCATCTTCCACCACCAACAAATGAAGAATTATTTAGTAAGATAAAAGAAAATAACCTATCTAAATCACATAACAGAATATTGCATATTGCTGGTAAAAAAGCAGCAAAAGACAGAAATGGTACTGAAACTGTTATTGATATGCTTAAACACTCTAAAGCAGATTATGAGTTAGTGGTTAGAAGCCAAAGCGAAATAGAAACAAACATTAAAGATTCCAGGCTTAGGGTTGAAATTGGTAATCCAGACAATAGGGAAAGCATGTATGATGGATTTGATGCTATGGTACTTCCTAGACGCTATGCTGGTCTTTGTTTACCTATGAATGAGGCTCTTATGAGTGCCCTGCCAGTTTTTATGACAGATATATCTCCCAATAATTTTATTTTACCGCCAGAATGGTTGGTTAAAAGTGATTCAATAGGAACGATCAGAACTAAGATTAGGCTTGAATTATTTGAAGCAGATCCAAAGGCTTTAGCAAAAACAATTGATAATTACGTCAATGTTAAAGATAAAACTTCTTATAAAGAGCAAGCATATAATATTGGCATTTCAAACTTTTCTCCAGTTATTTTAAAAGAAAAATATTTAGAACTTATCTCTCAAATTTAGTTTTTTGTTTAAACTGAATCTTAAGTATATTATTCCAAATAATATCAAAAGAACTATCTGCACTAGATAAATATGTATGATTATCTATATCTAAATTATAAGACTTAAAGACTAATGGACCTCTAGTATAAACCTTAACATCTTGCATCTCTGATCCACCAACTTTAAATATATTTCCATACATGGATCTCCATAAAAACTGGTCATTCTTATCTAATACTTCTTGCAATTTTTGTTTTTCCATAACCATAGGTACGTGTAGTTCATAGTCTAGGGGGTCATCAATTCCAATGGCTTTTAGTCTTTTATATGTAGCACTAAGTTTTCTAGTATAGTTAGAATTACCATTTAGTTTTTGATATAAGTTTATTTTATCTAATAAATACCCGCCATGAAAAGTGTCTATGTTATCTATTTTTTTAATAATATAGAAGTCGTCATTCATTAAAACAAATTCATTAGATATTTGTGGTGAGGAACAAATCATTTTTAAATTCTCTACAGCATTTTTATATTTAGTATGTATCTGATGAACTTCAATATAGTTTCCTACGTACCAGTCAGGCTTACCACCAACAACCCATATATTTGAGTCTGGAAAACTTTCAACGACAGATCTAATAGAATACTTTAATTCTTCGTTAACGCCTTCTTTGCAAATATATACAAAGTCCATATTCTCCCCATTATAAAAAGATAAAGAGGGCAAGTTTTAAATTTGCCCCCTCTATCAAAATAAACTACTTCTTTTTAGCAGCAGCCTTCTTTTTTGCTGGAGCCTTCTTAGCAGGCACAATCTTGCTAAGTGCATCTGAAACAGCACCAGTGTCTGGTAGTACGCCAAACGCTTTATCATTAGGATTAAGCGCTCTCAATGCAACGGGCGCTAGAGCAGCAACTAGTGCAGCCCATAGATCTTTTGGATCTGTTACGCCAGCCATATAAAGTGCAATTACTGAACCAAGGACGGATCGTCCATATGATGCAAGCATTGCCTTTGTTTTATCATTTAGTAAGTTATTCATTATTCCTCCTAGGATATAATTTGTGTTAATGTTGTAAAGCCAATCCATAAACCAATTATTCCTGCGACTCCCGCAAAAACTGGTGGTGCTGGTACTGGCAATTTGAATGCTGCGAACACGACACCGCATCCAAAACCTGTTAGTGTAGATAGTAAAACATCTTTCATATTATTTCTCTCCCACAGTTGGTGGCAATAATGATAAAAGTTTGTCGGAGTAGTCATTGAGACCCCTGTTTTTAAGTTCCTCTGATACTTCTTTAATAGTTTTTTGTGACATTTCAATATACTCAAAAGCCCAATCTCTTGAATCAGAAAGAAATTTAATAAAATTTTCTTTGTGTACTGAATCATCTGAAACTCCAGCATCGTTCTTTATTCTATTTGTTAATTCTTCAAGCGCTGCATTTTTTATAAGAAGGTCAGCCATTAAAATATTAGATTTTTTAAGTCTGTCAAGGGTAGCCCAATATGCTATAGAAAAAGAAAAAGACAGGGTACTAAAAAATAGAATAAGCATAATTTCCATACTAACTATTGTACTCTATCCCTAACAGCATGGGTTGCCCAATAATATAAACATTTATCACAGCAAGGTTTATTATTTTTATTTTTTGTATCAACATAAAATTTAGCATAATACTCTGGATCTTTACGATAAAGGTTAGCCCTATGGGTAATGTTAATTCTATTCAAATGTAGGCCAGAAGGGTTAGCCCAGAAAGGCTTATTAGTACCCCATATAGGGCTACAAAGGGCTTCTAGAGCGTCTATATTGGCTTCGTTCTTGTCTGTCTTTATACCCCTTGATTTAGCCTCTGAGATCATGGTTTTAGCATATGTCCTCAATGAATACTCTGCATTTTTCCACATTAATACTGCGGGATGATTTCTCCATGCACCCGAAGGTGACTGACCAGATAGCACCTTAAGTATTTGGTAAGCCTCAAGTATTTGTTTATTTAAACGTTTATTATCTAAAGATTCTGCAGATTCTGCATAATTTTGAAATGGTAAAAACGTTTGCATTAATCTTCTTCTATATTAAAAATATCTAAATCAGACATTTTTTTAAAATTAGAGGCTGCCCAAAGAGATATGGCAGTTAAGAAAGATAACACTATTAATACTAATAACTTTGTTTTCTTTTTCATATTGCTATCATTGCTCCACATCTTGTACAAGCATTATAATTTTTCCCAGTAAATGGACATGCTCCAGCAGTAACCAAAACATGTTTTTTAAATTTACAAATAATAAACCTTAACATATTGTTTGCTCTTTTCTAGTCATATTCTTTTTTTTGCCAAAATAAATTCCTATAAGCATTATAAAATACGGAACGTGTTTTGAACATTATCTTCTCTGCATCTTTTATTTCTTTATCAGATCCAATTTTATAGGTCCAGGAGTCTCTTTTAAATGGTATCACTTGAGCCATTGGCGTGCCTGCTGGAATTATTCCTGTCCAATTTCTATCATTTAACACAAATGGAAATAAAACTGGAGAATGATAAGTATCTGTATCTACGACTCCTTCAAAAATTGTAAAAATTTTATTAGGGTTATGCATAGGTGGTAAAAACAAAATTGAATATCCAGGGGGTGTTGTAATTGCATAAGGACTATTAAATTTTGGATAACCACCGATGTTTCTAAATGGGTGTAATGGCGCTTGCTGAAGTGGATGATGACCAACAAAATTTTGACCCGAAGAAGAAAACTGTTGTAGTCCAAATTTTTGAGTTACTTGAACATCTGCTTGTGTGTATAAAATATATCCAGCAGTTATGGCGTCAAAAACTGGCAGACATCTTTTAATTGTGCTTGAATTTTCATCTTTAAATTTAATTTCTTTTTCGTTATTATTTACATAAGTGTTTGTATTTTTATACCACTCTGGAATATTGTTTTTTGCTGGAGTGGGAGGATAAAGGTTGAGGTCTAGCATATCTGTAAAAATAATTTCTTTTTTATTTTTCATTTTATTGCCTCTCTAGTTACCAAAACAATTGCTCCACAATCTTCCAATGCTTTTTTAAGTTTTACAACATATTGAAGTGCTGATATTTTGTCATCATGCCCCATGTGTAAAAACTTCCTTTCATCTAATTTTACCGTAAGAAAGTGATCATTGTCAATAATTTGCACTCCAAAACCTTTTGGGGCAGGTATAGAATGAACAGCATGTTTCATTAAATCTGTATACATTTTTATTCCATTGTCAAAGATTGCCAAGTTTCAGACCAATCTTTTTTAGTTTTATGCTTATTAAATTCTCTTGAAATCTCTCCACTTTCTAAATAAACACCGCCCCAAACACCCCACTCTTTTCCAGAAACACCATTAGCAAAGCATATTTTTTTTACTGGGCACTGCTTACACAATGCATCAACATTGTGCCTAGAATTTTCTTGATCTTCATATTTATCAAAATAAATATTTGTATCAAGACCTAAACATAAGGCTTGATCTTTCCACAAATGCTGTTTCAAGATTAATCCTTATACTTATTTGGTATATCCCAGCCAATACGAGAAGGGCTATAAGTTCTATGTAAATACCATTTATTTTTTACTCTAATGCCTAATGGCGACGTTCTTGCTATTTCTGATTCTTTTAAATCAATAACATCCCAACCATTCCAAATTAAATTTTCATTTTTGTTTACAATTTTTTCCATAGTATTTAAACTTTTGATAATCATTTTTTCTCCTAATATCTAAAAAGGCCAACATCAATATTGTTTGCTTCTGCAGTTAGAACCAATTTTGATTTTGGTTCTTTTGGACTACTTAAAAAAGCAAAATAATTAATTTGATCTATATTTTCATTTAACCAAGCAGGTGCTACATTGTAGAATTTAATTTTTTTGCCTCTTGCTTTCATGCCACGTTCTGACAAATTAGAAAATTCTGAAACAAAATTATTTATTTTTAATGGTCCAGCAGAATAAATAATGAACTCATTGTCTTCATCTTTCATTCCTGATAAAGCAACACTCATAGCACGTAGAAATACATTGTATTCACTAAATTCTTTTGTTCCCTGCACTGCCACTATCATTTGGTCCTACCCCTTGTTTTAAGTCATCAAGTATTGATAACATTTTATTTAATTCTTTTGTTGGCATATTCTCAATATCCAATGTCTTTATTGTTTCTTCATCTACTCTGCCACTTATGGCATTAGCAGTATAAAAAACATTGTTCAATATCCAATACGCTTTTCCTTCTGTTATCACTACCTTTAACATATTTTTTTGAATATGTTTTTCAGATTGTGTTATAACTTTAGGTTTATCAAATACTTGTTTTGGAACAATATCTTTAACTATTTCATAAATATAACTTTGTTTATACTTATGTTTTTTTAAAAACATCATTCGTTTTTTGTTTGATATTTTAATTATAGACCAAGAAGCAAGCAATGTCAAGCCTATAATTAATAAATATTTCATTTATTTAGTTTTTTTCTCTGGCTGCTTATTTAAAGTTAAAATTATTGAATTAAGTTTATTAATTTCAAGTTGTAATTTTAATGACTCTAATTCTGTGTCAGATAGTTTTTGCTTATAAAATGTAATTAATTGTATTAATTCATTTTTTTCTAAATTATCCACATATCCCCCCTTACTTTCTTAGATCAAACGCAGTCCCCTGCCAAACCTTTTCTACCTGTTTCTTTTCTCTTTCAACAATAGCACGGCTCCATGCAAACCCTGCATCTCCGCCCCATGCATCCCACATAATACGACCATTGGATGGAAACTCTGGGCCATCGTAAAATCCTTTACCCTTTTTGTCTACTTCGTGACGAGAGAAAAATGAATACATACGTTTAACAGTACTTAAAGACATTGCTCTACCAGCAACTATATCTGTTGCTCTGCCCCAACCTACAGGAGTTCCTGCACCAGTTGCTTTACCATCTTCTTTCCATTTTAGTGCACGTCTAGCAGCAGCCTTCATGCCAGCATTAGGTGTATATGTATCAGCCATGATTAACTTTCTTTTGTGATTTATTTAAATATGGACCAAGATCTGCTTTAACTGTTCCGTCTTTTCTAAGACGAACAATTCTTCCATTTTTAATCTGTGTTGGATTAAATGCAGTTGCTTTTCTTTTTGGCATTATCTTAGAAAATTCTTTGGATCTAACAAACCATCATCCCAGATAGTTTTAGTTATTGTTTTTTCTGATTTATAAGTTCCACCACGGCGTTTATATTCTTGAACTACCCAAGAGTTAGCAACTGCAGATGGATAAACGTCAAACTTATCTTTTGCTTCTTGAATAATACGTGCATATAATCTAGCATTTGATGGCTCACTACCACCACTACGTGGCTTAATCATTTCACCATAGTTTGGTTTTTTTGCTTTACCAATTGATGCATCATACATTGCCATACCAACTTCGCTATCATATTCTGGAATTTCAGAACCACTTGATCCCATTTCAACAACTAAATCAACTGCTACTGATAATGATTCAATCTTAATAACTTCAGACATCCTATGGTAACAAACATATTCTTCTTCTTCCCAAGCGCCATCTTCTTCCTCATATTTACGAACAATAATTGGCTTATCATCTTCTGCATATTCAAGTGCGTACTCTGATCCTGGAAGTCCAAGTAATCCTGGGTTTGTCATTACATACTCAACACGACCAACCATAATTTCATCATCTTCGCCCATGTACATAACAAAGTCACCCTCAGTAACCATTGACTTTTCTACAGTTGATACAAACTTTTTTGCTGTACTTGCCCAGATAGCACGAGCCTGTGCTTGTGCACGAGCCTTTGTTGGGTGACATCCATGAACTGTTCCATCAGCACTTACAGTTGGGAATCCATCGCATCCGTAACTACCTCTTGCACCTGCACGATAACCACCTGCTGGCTTTCCGCCTCCGCCTACTGGCATAGTAAACCTCCTAAGTCTCTATACTGATTATATCAGACTTTAGTTATTTGGATGTTTGCCAGACAGCCTCTTGAGTTCTTCAATAGACCATTTGTCACGTTTATTTAATTTAGATATTTCTGTCTCATCAAAAGACTTTAAAGCCAAGGTAACGATTGGATCTTTAGATAAAAGGTCTATATCTACATATCCTCTTTCCCATAAAGAAAGTATTTCAGCATTTACAGAATTTATATGATCATTATATAGTTCTGGCATTAGTTCTTTAATTTTGGGAGTAAAGGCATACAATAATGATCCATCTTCAGAGTCAATGCCAGCGATTTCTAGACCACCATCAAGAATAAGTTTATCAATTAACTCTTCTTCTTTATCGTCCATGTTGTATAAAATCTATTAAAGAATTTTTTGTTTGATTTCCCATCATGCGTTTAATTTCGCAACCATCTTCAAACAAAACAAATGTTGGAATAGAACTAATTTGAAAAGTTATAGCCATTTCTCTTTCTATCTCAACATCAACCATTTGAAATATTCCAGGAAAATTTTCTCTATTAACTTCTTCTACAATTGGTTTTGTTTTTTTACATGATGGGCACCAATCTGCAGAAAAATAAATTACTGATCTTTCTTTCATTTGCCTGACCTTTCTCTAGCCTTTTTAAGAACCTCAAAATCTTTTATCTTTGTTTCTCCAAGATATCCCCAAGCATAACCATCATTAATCATTTTATTATTAACAGATTCGGATTCTCCATTAACATATACCCAGCCAAGAATACGACCATACTTTTCAGATGAATCCATTTTTTCTGTGCGAATAACTACAGACTTTGCATCCTTCAAATGTTTTTTTAAATATTCTTTAGCCTCAATACCAAGAGCCTTCTCAGCCTTATTTGTTGTACGAGATTCTGGAGTGTCAATACCAGCCAAACGAACACGGGAAGAAAATAAAATATCAAATCCTAAATCAATAATCACGTCAATAGTATCACCATCAACCACATTCTTTACTTCTTTTACAAAATATTCATACATTATCTTTTCCCCTTTTCTATTCTTTAACTAACTTTTCACGCTCATCAATAATTGTAAGCATAAAAGACATCATTTTCTTGTACCCTTCAGGGTTGTCCATGATTTTATTGTAGTGATGACCACAAAACATTAGGTCTCCGCTTAGCCCTGTAACTTTTACTAACGCTTGTGCCGAACAAGAATCACAGCGATCATTTGCACTTAAAATCCATTCTTTTGGTTTTACACTTGGATGATCTTTGATTGCACTATTCATAGTATTATTATACATCTACTTTCTGTTATCGGTGCTATAAAAGCCACGGCCATTAAAAATTACACCTGGGGAACTCCATACCCTTTGCATGGATTCATTACAACATGTTGGAAGGTGTTCATCGCCAATTGATTTTTCAAATTCAATTTGTCCAGAACAAACAGAACATTTGTAATCATATCTTGGCATTTAACAACTCCTTTTTAAAAATAATAAGCAGTTTATGGACATGCTCAGGTCTTATATATATTGTACAGCGTTAGTTACTTTTTTGCAACTTTGATTGCAATTTCTTTTGGCTTTTTATCCTCTGGAATAATGCGATCAATGTCAATATGTAACATACCATCTTTCATTTCAGCACCAGTTACCTCCATATATTCACCAAGTGCAAAGGTGCGGGTAAACTTTCTACCAGCAATACCCTTGTGAACAATTTCTGCATCTGCTGCTTCAACAAGTTCTCCCTTAATGATTAATGTTCCATTATCTACAGATACACTAATATCATCTTTTGAGAATCCAGCAACTGCTAAAGACAACTTATATGTGTCTTCATCTAACTTAAAAATGTCGTATGGCGGATACGCCTGACGAGTTGCTGTGTTATGTACTGTGTTTAAACGGTCCAACTCTCTGTTGAAACCAATAAAAAATGGATCCTTAAAAAGATCCAATGTAAATGAACTTACCATATTTATTCTCCTTTTCAGCGAGTTTCATTTTTGTACCCCCTTTTGGCAGGTACAAACCTATTATACCACTTTTGAGCCTCCTGTAGGATTTGAACCTACGACAACCCGCTTACAAGGCGGGTACTCTACCCCTGAGTTAAGGAGGCAGTACCCCCAAGGGGAATTGA
>Ga0315909_10007779_pt1 | contig 11884 bp, 24 predicted proteins | sample LakEriMetagenome_11_FD_203527 | JGI IMG/M metagenome (GOLD analysis project Ga0315909, IMG submission 203527) | Freshwater fungal communities from buoy surface, Lake Erie, Ohio, United States - Buoy 2 MA125 | ecosystem: Environmental > Aquatic > Freshwater > Lake | place: USA: Lake Erie, Ohio...
AAAGAGACAACAATTATCTGGAAAGGCGGCAAGGGTTGTGACCTTGGCCACAGACTTACCCACTCCCTCTTGATAATTCCACCTTCCTCGGAGTCCAGCAGCTCTCCCATAAGCTCCTGCCTGCCGATCTTTGTACCATCGTACTGGGCAAGGTTCTGGAAAAAGCTCGCAGGTAAGTTAGCTTCATTGTCAAATGTTGACCCACGGATCAACAAAGTCCCCGGCAAGTTGACCAATCTCCTGACAGTAGGTGTCGGCCTTGGTGTCGTTGTCCACACAGTCTGCGGGTTATCCCCCAACCGCATACCAAATTGCAGCATATCCCAAACCTCGTCGCCATTTTCCCAAGCAGCCAACTCGTCACACCAAGCCCAATGGTGCTGCGGTCCTCTCAACCGATCAGGCTCACTTGCAGAAAATCCCTGCATGGTCGATCCGTTAACAAACGTAATCTTCAATTCACTCTTGTTGTAACTTTTAATAATTCCGGCAGGAGCCTGAGCCAGTATCCCCGCTGGCCCTTCAATACAAACAGACTGCGCATCGTATCTCGTAGGTGCAATAATTGCCCCAAACGTCTTGGGCTGGCTCCATCCCTGCCACCAAGACCACGCCGCCCCCATCATCGTCTTGCCAAATCCACGCCCTGCCAACGCACCGCAGAAACTCCAGTCCTTCTCCTCCGGAATAATCTGGTTGGGCCGTGCCGTCTGTAGCCACTTCAACCTAGCAAGTATCGCCTCCTGCCCAACATGATCCATCCCCGGCACAGATTCCTGAACAATCCGCATGGCCTCATCAGGACTAATCATACGTTTCCTCCAGCTTGAACTGCTTCATCACAGCCTCCCTATCAAACTCGATGCTGTAACTACTCCAGTCATTCAGAACAACCAACTCGTCATTCTCATCCAACGATACATAAATCGGAGTATCCGGCCCCTCCCAAGCACCTACAATATTGTAATCAGCCCACTCAATCGCATCCTCCAAATCCCAGTCAGGCTGCGCATCCATCAATCTCTTCAGCAACTGCCCGTAAGTATAAACATCAACCTTCACGCCGTCTCTATGCCCGATCATCCTTCTGCTCCCTTCATCAACCCAGTCAACCTCTCCTCAAACTCGTCAACATCAAACCCGCTACGCATCTCACGCATCATATCCCTGCGATAAGACCCCGTAACAAGAACAAGCTGCGCCCTGACAACAGCCAGCTCGGATTCCAAATCTTTAACCAATTCTATCAGCTCGGGTTTTGTTTTTAGCTCTAACATGGTCATTATGCCCTAAATCATAAGTTTGAAAACGGGAGAGAGGGGGGCGTCGGGGGTAGCACGCAGCGCTCGATGGGGGAGCCGACCTCGCCTAAGCCGTTGCGGATGCTGCGTTTTCCGGTCATTCTATGCGCATTCCATATCCATGCCACCCTCGGGGGGACGGATACTTGACTGGGCAGGATGTCCACATTTGAACATCCGGCTATTCTGTCCATGTTCCGGCCTCGAGCATCTGCGGCTCCGGCTCGAGATCAATTGTACGGGTGCGCGCCAGTTCTGCTAGCGCCTTGAGTGCCTGCCCGATGTCACTCTGTACCTGCAAGGGCGCAGCTGCATCGCCCTTGACCTCTACAGATGCTAGGCGCGGGTGGACATAGGGAGCAGCTGCGATAGCACATTGTATGCGCTCGCTCAGTTTGATGTCGTCTGTCGGACTGGACATGATCCCGAGCAGGTACGCTAGCGGCGTCTTATCTGGCCCCGATCCTATGGCATTCAGCACCTGATCGACATTTATCTTCCGCATCTGACGGTCACTTGTACCAGTCCTACGCCCTGCCCCTACCCTTACCCCGCCCCTTGCCATTGTAATCCCCTGTTATCCCGTCTGATCGGTCTGATTATAATCATTTCAGATTGATTGTCTATGATACCGGATCATTACACCAGTCTTGCCCCTGTCCTGCCCTAGAGCAGCCCCTAGAGCCTCTTGGATCGGATCGGACTGGTTCCTGTATCATCCCCTAGTCTATCCCTTTCCTTGCCTTCCCCCTGCAAGTGAGTGTGAAGCATCGCCGCCCCTGAATTTTTCCCGCTTTGCTGTTCCGGATGATTAACGGCTGCGGAGGCGTTTTCTGCTGCCGAGCTGCTCGAGCTGCTCGATAACTGGCCCCAGTCTCTATGCCCCATGCTATCCGGCAAGGAGCAGGTGATTTGCGCAAATCACCCTACTTCATGCGCTGGTAAGCCACTCATAAGCCATTGAGATCACACTACAATAAAAAGCGCTTGACAGCAATCTGGACATTATGCCCTATACCAACACGACCCGACCCGACCGCTGTTTGACATCGTGAAAATACGGACCAACTGGAAGCCCTGCGCTTCCCGTTGTTTCCGGATGATCGGTTGCACCAGTGACCGATTTTCCGGCAACATCGCCGACTACAAGGAGAACCACCCAATGAATAAGCTAGTTGCAAGATTTGAAGCCGCCGGAACCCTCGAGAATGCGGAGCGGCTGCTCGATTATATCAGGATGCACCCGATGGCTCTAGCAATGATCGATACCTATGCCCAGACATGGATCGAGGTTGCGGAAGACATGGTAGACGCTGCGCTCGATGCCGAGATCGAGGCCCAAGAGTGGGAAGCAGAACTTGAGCTGCTCGATTGACTGACAACAGCCCGAGCGCATCCCCTGCGGTGCGCTCCCACGGTTGCCAGTACCGGAACCGATCACAGAGGAGAACCACACAATGACGATGCACTACATTGAATTACCGCGCGGAACAATCATCACCACCGAGAACCCGAGCATATACGATGGCCCCTTTTTATCCGGCAAACGGCTCAGCCAAAAGGATGGCAAGCTCGGGATCAAATTTCAAGCACTGGGCGATCTGCTCAGACTGGGCTTGAAGGCGGGTGATACGGTTTACAGCGTCCTGCGGCACGTCTCAAAATCTGGAATGTCTCGCAACATTGACTTTTACATAATCAAAAACGATCAACCGCTCTGGTTGACTGGATCAATCGCCAATCTGCTCGACCTGAAGCAAGCCAAGAATGGCTACGGCCTCACGGTGACGGGCTGCGGAACAGATGTCGGCTTTGGTGTCGTCTATAACTTAGGCAAGGTCATCTGGCCGGATGGGACGCCGGAACCGCACGGAACCAGAAACGGGCAGCCCGATAGTGACGGCGGCTATGCTCTAAAATCGGTTTGGATTTGACCATGTACACAGCGCAACAGAACGCACACGGGAATGTGATCATCTGCAAGGGTGAGGATGTCCGCAACAGCTATACCATCGTTTTCAGGGGATCGTATCAGGATTGCCTGTATTTCAAACTGAAGAGGCTTTGACCATGCGAGTGATGCAGCAGCTGCGGCAGCTGCATCAATCAGATGGCCCGACCATCTGGCAGCGGAAATTGGTTCCGCAGCCGTCAAAAGGAGAACCACAAAATGACAAGTGAAATCGTTATCAGCGCAGCCGGAACCACATTCAGTGGATCGGATGCTGTTTTGCTTTTTAAGGCGATCACCCTCCGGTCTGGCCTGAAATTGGCACAGGCGGGGATCAAGCTAAACCGTTGGACGACCACAAGCGATCTTTTCAAGATGGCGACCACCTACACGGGCAAGACGTACAAGCGAGGCCAGTATGATCAAGCAAGAGCCGATCTCACGGTCTGGATCGACACCATGCGGTCGGCCCTGCCAGTGACGGTTGAAGAAGGACACCAACACTATCCGGTCTATCTGGACGGTCAAAAGGTGATGGATTGACCATCCGAGTGACGCAGCAGCCCAGTTGCTGCGTCAATCAGATGGCCTGACCATCTCGGCAGCGGAAATCGGTTCCGCAGCCGTCAAACTTGGAGAACCACGATGAAGCATTATGCCCTTGTCCGATTTGCCTACAACGATTGTTTGGTTTTGCCTCTTGAAAAGGCGGCTGCCTTGCTCGAGCTGATTAATTCTGTCGATCACCGTTTTGAGTACGCATACAACTACGGCGACGACCACAAAGAGGAGAACCACGGGACAGCACTTGTCCCACGGAAAAGCAATCTTGAAATCGGGATTGTTAACGACACCGAGTTGACCGAGCATAGGCGGCGCGGTCTTGCAGAATATTGGCAGCGCGAGGAGAAAATCGCTGCTCGCAAGGCTGCGGAAGCGCAGGAGGCAGGGCAATGATCGGTCGCGCCCTTATCGCCCTGCTCGAGGACGTTTTTGAACTGGCTTGTCTCGGCGCGATGCTCACCGCCTTGATGCTTTGGATATCCTGACAACGGCCCAGTCGCATCCCCCCGAGGGGGGGGTGCGGCTCCACGGTTGCCAGATCGGAGCCGATACCCACCCAACTCCACAAACCCCAGAGAGAACCAGTAAGAGGGCCATAATGTTAAAACCAAATTTCACCTTCCATTTTATCGACGAACCACAATTCCGGACTACAGCGCCACGCCAGACACTCGCAAACGAGCTGCGAGCCTACCGCAAGCATCCGGAGAGATGCTCAGTCAAAAAGATAGGTCTGCACCGCTATGCGATCCAGATCAACCCTTGGCGCGACAAGCCACCGACAGTGATAATCGAGATCGAGCGTTGACAACAGCCCAGTCGCATCCTTGCAGGGTGCGGCTCCACGGTTGCCAATACTGGAAGCCGACAACAAGTAGGAGAACCACAATGACGACCACGACTATCCGGATAGCGTCCAATGCGATGATTTACTCTATCGGTTTCTTCAGATGGATCGAGGAGTGCATCATGCCATACGACGACAACAAGGCGCGAGAATTCCTGAATGCTTTGGGCATCCGCTCCGATATGATCGAGCCTATCCTGCATGGTCAATACACCAAGAAGGCAGATGGCGAGACACTGGTATTGGAGATCGAGCAATGAAGATCACCATGACAGAAACCGCATTTGATATCTTTGATGACCGTGAGGAAAACCCAAACGGTGGATATCGCATATTCAAGATCGGAACCAGAGTGAGAGTACCGACAGGCCAGATCGGCTATGTCGTCAAGATCGGGCGCTACCGACTGGGTGTGAGGCTGCGCACCCTGCAAGGCAACCCGACACGGATGTATGAGGCGCAGCTGCTAGACATAATAGGAGAGCAACAATGACCGAGAAGATCAAAGCGACAGAAGAGAAGCAAGCCACAACCCGAGAAGAGTATCGGGCAATGGAGTTCCGAGACAGCGGATACGGGATAGGTGAAGACGATTACTTTGATGAGGTAAACGAGTTTGAAGAAGAAGAGGAAGAGGAGTGACAACAGCCTAGCTGCATCCTACGGGGTGCAGCTTCACGGTTGCCATGATGGAGCCGATCACAGAGGAGAACCACAATGCCTAATTGGTGCTACAATAATTTGTGCGTGACACATGAAGACCCTGCAAAGATCACCATTCTTGCCCAGAAGTTAAAAGACGGCAGGATGTTTGAACATTTTGTTCCGCTCCCAAATGGCGAGTGGGATTACGATTTTTGCGTTGGTAACTGGGGAACCAAGTGGGAAATATCCGGCCCTGAAATCCATGCTCACCATGCCACGATGCTCGATACCTATTTTATGACAGCATGGGCGCCACCGACCAAGGTGTACGAGAAGATGAAGGAGCAAGGCTACGTCATCCAAGCTGAATACTGGGAGGAAGGCGGTTTCTTTGTCGGCAAGTGGGATGATGGCGTTGACCGCTGCTTCTCACCGGATAACGCACCAGATGATATGTCTCATCTTGTTGCCAATTCTGGGCCATATCCTGACGAGGACGGCGAGAAGACGACAGCAATCGACGCCAAGATCGACGCTGAAGCATTAGCGCATGAAGCGGCAACCAATAGCTACTGATAACAACAGCTTGGACGCATCTTACGGGGTGCGGCCTCACGGTTGTTAATGGTGGCAATCGACAAAAGGAGAAACACTATGCACGAAGAAGAAAGCAAAAAACATTGGGAACTCTATGTCACCAAAGCGTTGGTCGGGAAAAAGATAGTGGCAGCTCGCTATCTTAACGATGACGAAGTGGAAAGCCTCGGATGGTACAAGTCTACCATCGTGTTGCTGCTCGATGACGGCACTTATGTCTACCCGTCGAGAGACGACGAGGGCAACGGTGCAGGGGCATTGTTCACGTCCCACGCCGATCTGCCAGTCATTCCCGTAATTTGAGGAGACGACGATGTATAAGGAAATGATCAAGTATCGCGTCACACTAGAAGTATCTGGAACGGATACCTACGAGATTACAAGCGATCTGCCGGAGGACAGGTTCCGGCAATGGGCGATCAACAACGCTGAAAGGATACCAAAAGACCATAACTCGGTTCAAGACCGCACAAACATAGAAGTCTTGTATCTTGTCGTCGTCGATCAAAAAATGGAAGCCTACGATAAATTGGAGAAATACATCATGGGGATTACCTCAAATATCGAGCCTCTTGAATTACTAGAAAAACTGAAACCGTAAGGAGCGCAAATGTACAGCGTAGCGATTTATTTGACCGATCTTGCCTATGGTGGGCCGGAGGAAGGCGGTTGGTGGTACACCAGTGGATATCCATCGACCGACCATGCGGAGTTTACCAGATACTTTGATGTAGAGGATGACGCATGGGAGTACGCCAACAGGATCAACAATACCATCTGCGCAGAGATGAACGGGGATCGTCCGTTGATATCGTCTGTCGCTTCAACAGGGGTATACGATACTCACGTCACGGAGGGTGAACCCCGTCCATTCCCAGAAGAACGTCCATATTATTCATAAGGAGCAATCAAATGTCAGATACAAAAACGATAGAAAATTTTGCAAAATGGTTTGCCATCACAGAAGATGAACTCAGAAAGACTATGCTGAAACTCATGTTAAAAGCGCGCAATGAAGGTGAAAAGGTGGACGAAACTATAAATAGTGTTACGTTTGCCCTTCTTGATTTTGCTCTGAAGTCTCAGATAATCAGCGGGTTGCCTATCGAGGTACTCCGTGCTTTGTGCGACAAATCAATTGATCAGCTCACCACAAAAGACCCAGATGTTTTGGGGTATTTTAGAGCAATAGAGAAGGAAAGGCAGTGAGCGAGATCAAACCGATAGAGCTGTTGGCCTATCTTAAAAAGGTAGGCTTCACTCAAGTCGCTTTTGCCAAACGACTAGGCGTCAATGACAGGACGGTGCGTCGATGGCTTTCTGGCGCGACACCGATCCCAAAATGGATGAAATTCATCATCGAGTAAGAAACAGCCCTAGCGGGAGAACCACCAACCGCTAGGGCTTTTTTGTTGCTATAAGCGCGCAACAATCCGTTATCCGTATCTACGTTCCCTGACCTTCTCTTTTGCTACTTCATTCCCCAGCAAGGTGAGGACATCGTTCCAATCTGCCCCGAGGATATCCGGCACAGCCACCTGAACAGATGCAAACTTTTGTGTCGCTCTCAAAGCGTACCCCAACTTATATGCAGCGGACTGCCCAGTAAAGCTATGGTCGTTGTCCCCAAATACCCAGACATTCTTGATAGCCTCCGGCGGCGTCCACTTCAGCAGCATAGGTGCTGACGTTGCCGACCATGTTGGTATGCCAAAGATTGCAAACGCAGAGATGGCAGTCTCGATCCCCTCGGCAATCCCGAGCGTGTCAGTATACGGAAATAGCCGGATCGCGGCCCCGTCAACCAATGATCCCGCCATCAGCATCCTCGACCGCTCTAGCGCTGCCTTCTCCCCTTCCGCTGTCAGCCAAGTCCTATGGATACTGATAGGCTTGTTTTCAGGGTCTACAACCTTTGCCACCATTGCAGGAAGGCCAGACTTGGCATCTGGTTGCCAGAGATCGGGGTGATAGCGCAGTGACTTGGGATGCTCTTTCAGCCCAGTCCGCTTGTAAAGATAGTTGTAGACAGGATCACCGACCACTATTTCTTTTGCGCCAGTCCACGTTTCATTTAACTGTTTCTTCCGCTCGGCATCACTCAATTCTTCTTTTTGCACTTTTCTCTCCACCGATCCCACGACCACTTTAACTTCATTCATGGTCTGCTTCATCGTCCATCCCTTGATGGATGATAGCAACATGAAGCCGCTTCCTGCTCCGCAATGGCTGCAATAGTAAGTTCCACGGCCCTGCTTGTCGTCAAAGATAAACCTGTCCTTCCCTCCGCAGACGGGACACGGCCCATGTCTACGAGGTTTCAGGCTTATGCCAAAGTGGCTGAATATACCGCTCCACTTTCCTCTAGCGTCTTCTACTACATCACTCACCTGAACGCTCCGGCCTTGGCTTCAGCCATCTTCTTCTTGATCCACATATGCTTGAGCCAACTCACCGTCTTGGCTGATGGTGGCATGGGAACCTCGGCAAAGGTAGCGTCAGGCTTCTCTTTGTATTTAGCCATGTACTGGTGATAGGCCCACCCCTTCTTGTATTGCCGCTGATCGGCAACGCCAAGCAATTCACGGTAAAACAACTCACGTTCATCCCAAGGTGAAGATGCTTCAAAATATGACTTTGTTTTTCCTTTGCCTCTAACTTCTGCCAGTTCTCCGTCAACGACGAACACATTGGACTTTGGCTTGGCCTCAAACCCACAATTAGGACAGACACGGACGCGAGCAGGACGCAGATAAGTGCAGCTTGGGCATTCTTTTGGCAGCGGCTCATCTTTCTCCTTCTTGGAGGCAGAACCTTGCTGCTTCTTGCCGTCATTCAACTTATCATGGTGAATATCAGTGACGAACCCTAAACGCGCTGTTGTGTCGGAATGATCGAGGATCAGGCAATCAGTCTTGCCTTCCGATATTCTCAATCCACGCCCGACAATCTGACAGTACAGCATCTCGCTCTTGGTCGGACGCGCAAGTATCAAACAAGATACAAACGGCAGATCGACACCCGTTGTCATCACGCCCACATTGCAGATGATCTTGTAGTCGCCATTGCGGAATTGCTTTGCCAGATCATCGCGCTCATCGAGCGGCGTTTCACCATCGACATATCCGGCAGATATTCCGGCACGATTAAATTCGTCACAGATGTTGGCGGCGTGGGCGCGGTTAACCGCAAAGCACAAGGTCGGCCTGTCTTGACCTAATTCAATCCAAGTCTTCACTAAGTCAGCAGTGATCTTCTTCTGGTTCATGGCTGTCTCAAGACCTGCCAGATCGTAATCCCCTGCAACGGTCTTAATGCCTGTCAGATCGGGCTTGGATGGGGCAAAAACTCTAAACGGGGAAAGATAGCCCTTATCAATCAGCTCTTGCGTTGTCGTCCCCACCACAAGATCGTCGTACAGCTTGCCCAACCCCTTAGTCCACGGCGTGGCTGACAATCCAATGATCGGGACATCTTTCCACTCGGGGTTGTTGAACCATTTGGAATACAGATCAAAGACAACATGGGCCTCGTCTACGATTACCAGATCAACCTTTGGCACTCCACGTCGAGCAAGCGTTTGCACAGAGCATATCTGGACTGGGGCATCTGGGTCGTGCATCCAGTGTTGGCCTTGAATGACGCCTATCTCGTCAACGCCATCCTTCTCAAAGCTGCGGACGGTTTGGGTGATAAGAGATAGTGCAGGAACAGTAAAGATGGCCTTTCTTCCCTTGCCCAGAGCAGAGGCGACGATTGATCCGGCGATGGCGGTTTTGCCGCCGCCAGTCGGAACCTGAAGCACAACGCGCTTGTTGCCGGAAGCAATAGATGCTCTCAGGTTTTCAATCGCCTTCTGCTGATAATCGCGTAGTTCATGTTTCATTTTCTGCTTTCCCACGGCACTGGTGGGAACCCACAACGCTTCAAAATTTGAGATATTCTGGCAGGAGTAACTTTGAACTTTGCCGCTATGTGTCTTTTTTTCACACCGGACTTGAAGTCGGCAACGATTTCAACCTCCCTCGCATAGTTCCTGACTGGCTTTATCCCTTTTGGCTTGGCTTGTTTTTTGACCCTTTCTCCCTTGAGAAATTCAATCTCTACCTTGTTCTTGTCAATGATAATCCGCAGCCCATCAATGATAGTCACCGCAGTGCCAAGGATGTTGATGCACCTAGATATGTAGGCGTCATTGAAAGGCGGCTTCTGCTTGGTCAGACTTTTCACATCGTCCAGAAAGTAATCCATTCCCGTTTTCATTTTGTGGGCTTCCCTTTTCTCAAGTGGATTGCGCTATAGATGCCGTCAAATTTTTCACTAAGAATTGGCTCAAGAACTGATCGGAAATCAGTTGTTTCTTTTCCAAATTCTTCTTGGATACCAGCCCCAAAATGTTCGGGATTTTTTATGGCCAACTGTTTAACCAGATTAAACGCCAATTCAGCAATTCTATAATTGTATCTTTCTCGGTCTGTCCTTTCTTCTTCCGGCTTAGTTGATCCCTTGTATGCGCTGAACAAAAAAGAATTTTTCTCTTCTTCAGTCATTGTCTTTCCCAGATGCTCTATCAGTGCTTTGTCTTTAATACTGGTCTTTTTCTCTCCCCAAGCCTTATCAAAGCGCATGAATCTCTGGTTTCTCCATACTTTTTTCGTCACAAAATCCTCCATTTCCATTTTAGTCACAATTCCGCTTCCGCTATCCCCCTGATCCTTAGACCAGCTGCGTACCGAGGGAGAGCGCTAACACCGTTTACCCACAGATGCCCATTTGTCGGTGGGCCAGTCCGTCCCCCTTGCTGGCTCTACAGCAATCATTGGGGTGTCTAAGTCTGTGGTTATCCCCTAGCTTGCTCAGCGTTGGGGCCGTTGGAATGTCCCACCATCTCCAGTGGGGTAAGTTCCGGCGGTGTCCATCCGGTTTGAAACTCCGGCTCGTCGCCATTCTTTTTATGGGGGAATAGTCAAAGCCCCATTGAACCTGAGTACACAAACTGCTCAGTCGATTGTACCAATCGGGCAGTTTGGTATAATCGTTTCAATGGAGGAGCTTCAAACGGGGTTGTCAAAATGCCTACACGCACTTATAACAGTCCTTGTCTGAACCGCTCGTCTCCGCCAAGAAACAATTGGGTTCAGATGGGCCTCGGTTTGGGATATCCCACCGAGGCCATCTTTTTTTAGGATACAACTTACTTACTTGATGTCAATAGCAACTTGCACGGTTTCACTGGCGATGTACGATACCCAAAAGTGAAATCCAGAACCATGCCTTGTATTGCCTTCATCATGTTAAGAAATGCAGAACTTAACATGACTTCACAATCGCCCGTTGTTGCTGCGGCTGCGGGGGAACACCTTCACTTTGGTAGATCAAAAGGGGATATCGTCCTCCAAGTCCGGCGACGACGAATTCCCTGATTGCGATTTAGCTTCTTTAGGTTTGAATGCCAGAGAGTAGAACCCCTTGCCGTCCTTCTCTTTCTTCCATCCGGACATCCAATACTCGACGCCATTAACAGTTGCCTGACCTTGAATGTCAGGGTGATTGTCTTTCTGTTTACGCTCGTTCTTGCCGATAATCCCGCTATTGTCATACGCCATCGTTGATCTCCTTCTTAATCTGTCTCTGTGTGGCCTTGCGCTCTGCGCTCCAAAATACTTTCTTCCAGTCTTTCAAGTGATCCCACCACTGCGGTGCTGATGTGAGAACGCCTTTCTTTTTTGTCGCCATCATTCTTTCTCCTCCGGCGCATTGGCTTCCTGACATCAGGAAGCCAATATGTGTTGATATTTACTGGCTTGCGGAACTCCCATCACTCACCCCCACCAAAATACAAAGAACCACACCATAAACATGATTAACGGGAACAACATAATTGACACCGTTTTCACGTTCACGTCGTAGTCCTTATAGGTGAAGTAAAACGGGCAACCCGCCACCCAGATAATCGCAACCGCCAGTAGCTTCAAAGTC
>Ga0315909_10007781_pt1 | contig 11883 bp, 8 predicted proteins | sample LakEriMetagenome_11_FD_203527 | JGI IMG/M metagenome (GOLD analysis project Ga0315909, IMG submission 203527) | Freshwater fungal communities from buoy surface, Lake Erie, Ohio, United States - Buoy 2 MA125 | ecosystem: Environmental > Aquatic > Freshwater > Lake | place: USA: Lake Erie, Ohio...
CTGACTTTCCTAGAGTGTGCATAGTGTCCCGTCCAACCTGATCTTTTCCGCTTGCTAAACATCCACAATCTGAAATTTCGGCTTCAGTTAAATAAACCCCTGATGTTAGGGCGTATTCGGTGACATAGACTTTTAGCAGTTTTGGTTGTGGATTATTCATTGTAAATTTTTTGGAGGGTTGATTAGCTGTTCCCAGTTTAACAGAATTTTTCCAAACTGTCAACAGTTGATAACTGTACTACTTAACCAAAATCAATAAAACTCAATCATATCAAGGGTTTTAACATTTTACACTTTAAAAAACACCATTTTAAAATCAATAAAACTCAGTCATAGTATAGCTTAGACCTGTTTGTACTATGTAGTAGGGGGGATAACTTTATTTTTTTTATCCCTACCCTCTTTAATCATCGCATTTAAATACTAAAAAACATATACAATCTAGAGTGAGCAGATTGAAGCATTTGGAAGCCTCAACGAGTCAAAACTGTTTTTTGCTTTGACAAGGTGGGGGTTTAGACTTTTTCGTTTATCAGCCTTTTCCCACACTTCAGAGCGGGTCATGATACTTTTACCATTAAACTAATTTGTAATGGTCTGAGGGGTAAAAATGGGTAAATGGGTGAATGTGGGCTAATTATATAAAATATATATTTAATTTTTGGTAGGCTGATTTGTGAATACCCTAGGATTAAAGTATCCTAGTATCCTATCCACCACTCTATTTTTTGATATGTATATAGCATAGCATAGGAATAAACAAAATGTCAAGAGGTAGTGGAAAAATATTTTTGGGGTAAAGGGGGTGGGAGGGAAGAAGGCAAAAAAGCATGAGAGTTTTTTAATGCGATAATTAAAGAGGGTAGGGATAAAAAAAATAAAGTTATCCCCCCTACTACATAGTACAAACGGGTCTAAGCCATACTATGACTGAGTTTTATTGATTTTAAAATGTTGTTTTTAAATTTCTAAAATGTTAAAACCCTTGATATGATTGAGTTTTATTGATTTTGAGCTAAGTAGTACAATCAATTTTGAGTATGTCAAAAAGTAGTTTAATTTAGAGATTTCTAAGTCCTTTGCTTTTTTCGCTCAAAATATGATTGACTTTCCACTTAAAGAATTGATTTAATTATGCCCGAAACTTTGCCTAAGACTTCTATAATTGCCCAATTTTTAGATGAAGGGGAACCATTAGGTACTTTAATGCTAGATGGGACGGAATATAAAATCACAGCCCCTGAAGATTTATCTGAAGCCGAATATATTGAATATTTTCAAGCTAGAGCAGAAGCTATGGATGTTTTGCTTCTTGTTTACGGTGTTGAAAATGAAGATGGAGAACTAATACTTGAAAAAAGTGTAGGTGCTTCAGATTCAGTAAAAAAAGCGAAATTAGAAGCTTTAATGTATAAACCTGCCCGTCGAATGGTTGAAGCATTGTTAGGAGTACCGGCTGGGACATTTAAACGAAAAAGAAGTAAAACAGTGATGTCATTATACAATCATTGTCAACAACTTTTAGAAGAAAAACAAACTGTCGAGCCAGTCAACAAAAAACAAAGTGCTGAGGAAGATTTAGAAGTCCCTTTGGATGGGAGAATCGAGCAAGAGTAGTGAGATATGTTAACACTCTTATCGATTGTCTACCAATATTCTATAGTTTTGGTATTTCTAGATTAGAACTTTTAAAAATGCGCCATTGGGAAGTTCTAGAAATCATATCAGGACACTATAAACATCGTGCTAGGTTAGTGCTTGATTTGACCGATGCTGTAACTTTAGGGGCTGGATGGGGTGATGCCGAATCTAAAGAACAAATGCAACGTGATTTAGTGGGTAAAGCTGGATTCCCCCGTCGTAAAACGAAAGTACCTAAAAAGTTTACAGGAAAATCTTGGACTTCTGATTTGATGACCGCCATTTAATGGGATACAAGTCCCAACCTTGAAAACAAATAGCCAAATTAAGTATCTCAAAATGGAATGTCTAAACTAATTAAATTAACTAATCCTGAAGAAGTTCCTGAGTTAATAAAAGAGGCTATTTGTTATTATAGGGGTTGTTATCCTCAATATTCAGATGCTGAAATAGCCAGACGAGTAAATAAAAATCTTGATTGCATTAATATAGACGAAAAACTTGTTTTAGATGTTTTAGAATTAGAGCCAGACCGTCTTTTTAAACATAAATTTGGAGGAGCGGAATCTGTAAAATTGGGGATACTTTTAGGGGAACTAAAATTTTCAACTTTACACTCTAGAGTCAAATTTTTAACCGAGATAATGATAATGGGTAAAGAAGGATATGAAGAACAAAAAGCCACTAACAGAGGTGATATTGTTACTTTGACAGCTAAAAACCTCAATGCCTCATTAGAAGCACATAAACAATTAGGAATGATTCTCGAAAAAGTTGATTCTCTGACAGAACGGGAAGAAGAAGTTTTTTTAGAAGTTGATGTTTACCCCCAATTTTTACCGACTACTAACCTTGCTTCTAATGATGAAGACGATGTTTTGAACTGAAAGTAACCACGCCCATTTCAAAAGTAATCCTTTATTTAAAACCTACCAAATGGTCAACATTGCAAAAGGTCTTAAACCCAAGAACCACTCGCAAGCAAAATTCTTACAGTCCATTCGAGAAAATACCATTACGTTAGGAATTGGTGAAGCAGGGACAGGAAAAACGTTATTAGCCATGTATGCGGCTATTTTAGCTATAAATAATCCTGACTCACCTATTGATTCTATTCTTTATGTCAGACCATTTGTTAATGAACCAGATGAACAAGATATTGGGGCTTTACCCGGTGAATACGAGGAAAAAATTGATTTTTTAGGACTTCCTCTTTGGACTAATTTATCTGAAATTTGTTCCCCTGATGAGCTTAGAAAGTTTAAAACCAGATTAGAAATTTCACATATTGGAAAACTTAAAGGGGCATCATTATCTAACACATTTATTATTTTTGATGAAGCAGAAGATGCGACTCAAAGACTTTTTAATTGTGTAATCACGAGAATATCACACGGGTCAAAACTTGTTATTATTGGCGACCCATCCCAAAGTAGTCTTTATTGCGGAGGCTTTTTTCATGTTGCGGCACATAGATTATTTGATACTCCAGATGTAGGGATTGTTTGGTTTCCTAAAGGTTCCTGTGTAAGACACCCTATAATTCCCCATGTATTAAGTGCTTTGGCATCTTAATCAAAAAAAAAGTTACCAACTTTTGTTGGCAACAGTTCACCGAGCTTAATAAGTTGACAAACCTTAACGGAAATCACCGTCTCCCTGAATAGTACCCGCATTTTTGCGTTTTGTCAACTTATTAGTATTATCGTCCATGACAGTTTTCAAATCACTATTCAAGTCATAGGCTAGTTCGTCAATTATCAAGAACAGAAGGAATAGGTAGGATTCACAAAAAACCTGTAAAAGAGACAATTCTTGATAATTGGAGTCACCACGAACATATTTTTTGATAAGCCCTGCTAATGTTCCCGACGCAAAATTAAGAGCCATATAAGTCGTGAAAAAATCAGATTCTTCAAGACTTTTATTAGATTTCGACTCTAAATAATTTTGAGCATTAACTAGAAAAATTTTGACAGAGCGATAACCGAGGTGAATACACAAACGAGTCACATAGTAAAGTATATCGCCTAGTTCTAAAAGCAACGTGGTTCGTTCTAAGTCTAAAACACTTTCTTCGACCTCTAGCGCACCGTCTTGGTGACCAATAAGCAAGGCAAAAGAGTCGTTAGCAAATTCGTTGATTTCACTAATCAAACCGAGAGTAACGTATTCCAGTGATTTTTCTGAAGGATATACGGCGGTAGTGCTTGTGAACTCCCAGTAAGAAGCTAGAGCATTTACAAATTCATCGGAAATGGATTGACGCATATCTTGTATTAGCTAAGATTAAATTATGCTTGACATACTCACCGTCCTAAAAGAGCGGTGATTCTTGACACTTCACTGACCGATGCAACCAAAGTAGTCTTACCCAGTCTCCATGTCCGTTTAAAGTCTCCCAATGCCCTATGGCGACTATACACCAATTATAACTTAAAGCCGTCCTACTTGTCAAGGAGTTTTTGCAAATCTGTGTTGAAACTACCGTTAAGGAAAGTTTCGCCCATTTTTTTTGATGAGAGTTTCGATAAACTTTGAATAGGGTTTTGGATGTTAAAAAAGGATAAAACATTAAAGTTATATTTGCACCCAGGTCAACAAACAGTGTTTGTTAGTCCTAAAAGATTTAAAGTATTAGTGAGTTCCCGAAGATACGGTAAATCGAGACTCATGATAACAATGATTATTGATAAGGCACTAAATTATAAAGGGGCGTATGATAAAGCATCACCACCAGTAGTTTTATTAGGAATGCCATCTTTAAAACAAGCCAAACAAATTCATTGGAATCCTTTAGTAAAATTATTAGAGGGGCATCCTGGAATAGAGAGGATTTATAAATCTGAATGTCGAATTTCATTTAAAGGAAACAAACCAGATATAATTTTAAGGGGTTTAAATGAGGACAATGGGGACAATTGTAGGGGGTTAAAAATTTATTTCGCAGGATTAGATGAAATGCAAGACGTTAAACCTATAGCATGGACGGAAGTTATTATGCCAGCATTAATTGATACAAAAGGGTCATGTGCTTTATTGACAGGTTGTGTGGCTCCTAACACCTTTGTCTTACCTAGACAAGGCATGACAGAAATTGTTGAATTTAATCAGGATAGTTGTGCAAAAGAGTATCAACCGCTAAAAGATGTTGAACTTTATGGACTCAATAATGAATTTCATAAAGCAGATTCTTTTTTTAATAATGGATATACCGATACCAAAATCATCACATCTTCTTTTGGATTCACTTTAGAAGCTTCTTTAAACCATCCTATTTGGACAAAAAATGGCTGGAAAAAAATGGAAGAACTGAAAGAGGGGGACACAGTGGCTATAGCACATGGTATGGACATTTGGGGTACTAAAGACCCTATAGATGGTTTCAAAATCAAAAGACAATATGTTCCTAAAACAAAAGGTTGGCTACAACCTAATCAAGGCATGACCAAAGATTTTGCTTATTTTCTTGGTCTATGGTTTTCTCAAGGAACCCACAAAAAACAAAATGGTAAGTATTACATTTCCGTAAAAACTACTACTCAACAAATGAGAGAGTTTCTAGAAAGTGGTAAGATTTTAGGGGCTATTTTTAAACAAGATGTAGGAAATGTTTGGTCGTATGTAGATAGCGATTTAGTAGAGTTACTAAAGCATATAGGGATGTCCACTGTGAGTCGGAGAAGAAGAACCTTACCATTATGGTTGTTTCAAGGGCGTAAATCTTGGGCTATCTCTTTTATTCAAGGGTATATGGACATTGCTGGTTCGATTGGTACTACAGGTAACAGAGTAGCAAAAATTATCCATTTCACTTGTAATAAAACATTAGCTCAACAATTTCAATTGTTACTTTCTAACTTAGGGGTAATTGCAAAAGTATTTTTATTGCCACATGACCCAGAAATGGCTCAATTAGAACTAACTGGTTCACATTTTGATACTTATTGTCAATTAATTGGTTTTGGGTCTGATAACAAAAAAACAAGTAGCCTAGGAGTACAAAAGTTAAACCCTCCCGATGAACCGTTTAATTTTAATGACTATTTTTGGGACACTATAGAATCAATTAGTGACTCTGAAAATCAGACTTATGATTTTACAGTACCTAACACAAATTCTTTTTGGAGTAACGGGTTTATTAGTCATAATACACCTAAAGGTTATGGAACTTTTTTTCACAGTTTGTACGAAAATGGTGATAAATACAAAGATTGGGGTGCTTTCCATCGTACAATTTATGACAACCCCTTTATTCCTCGTGAAGAAATTGAACGTATAAAAGAATCTTTACCAGAAAAAGTATTTAGACAAGAATGTTTGGCTTCTTGGGAAAATTTTGATGGTCAAATTTTTTCTGCCTTATCTACTGACAATATTATTTCTGATGAGAATTTACCTACTTACTTTGAACAAGTATATTTAGGTGTTGACTGGGGAGATGTCAATCCTGCTTTAGTTGTGGTGGGTAAAATGGGTAACACTTACTTTATTATTGATTTCTGGGAAAATCCTAACCCTAATACTGCCATTGAACAACGAGTACACAACGACAAAGCTCTTCAGTTTGTGAGTGAACACAATGTGAGCCGTGCATTTGCTGACCCTTCACAACCCGGTCGAATTTTAACTATGAGAAAGTCTGGGATTCCTAAACTTATGGGGGGTTATAACCGTGTTAGTGAAGGTAATGGTATTGTAAACACTTTACTTTATCAAAAACGCTTAATGATAGCCGAATCTTGCAGAAGGGTTTATGAAGATATGGGAGCATATCATCGGGCATCCAAAGAAGGATTTATTAAAGAAGAAGTCGCTGAATCTCAACAAGACCATCTTTGTTTTGTGGCTGGCACACAGGTTTTAACAGAAACAGGATGGCAAAATATAGAAAGCCTGAAAGTTAAAGACAAAGTGTGGTCTTCTAATGGTTTAAAAAATATTACTTTCACTGGTTCCCGATTGGCAGAAACGATAGAAGTTAAAGATTACAATTCTTCTGCTATTGTGCGCTGTACTCCAGACCACCCCTTTTACACGAATAATGGTTTGATAAGTGCCGAGAACCTTAGTGTTATGAACCATTTAAACCATCTTGACCAATCTCAATGGGAGTCACTTATTGGAATTTCTAATTTAACAGATACTCTATGGTCAAGTCCAGCCCTAGAATGTGTAGGTAAATGCTCAATAAACCGAGTATATAACATAGAAGTCGAGGAGTCACACAATTACTTCATCAAAATTGGCTCAAACGCAGTCTTAGTCAGTAATTGCGATGCTTTAAGATATGTGTTAGCAACTTTAGAACACAAAAACATCGAAAACATTATCCCAGAGGGTTCTGTCATTACTACACCAGAAAAACCCGTTACAAAGTCTAACTCTTTATTTGCTGGTTTAATTTAAGCCTAAAATCGCCCAACACTCTAGTAGCGTTGGGTTTTTAAATGGAATATCCAAAAAAAGTAGCATTTGAAATTTTAGAATCTGTCCATCCTGAAGTTGAACAAAATCAGGAACTTTTTAATATGACTGACGACTTGTTAGGCGGCGGGCAAAGATTAAAAGATAATTTAGAGAAATATTTAATTAAAAAACCTGATGAAGATGCTGAAATTTACAAATACCGTAAAAGACTCTTCACTTATGTTCCTATTTTAGGGCAATGTTTAGCTCAATTATTGAATAGGATGACTGCCTCTAATCATACTATTAATGGTTTTTCAGAAAGCCCTAAACGCAAAGAATTTTGGTTTAAATTTAGAGAATCTATTAACGGTAATCATCAAAAAGAAAAAGCTTTTATTAAAGATGTTTTCTTTAAACTTTTAAAATATGGGAAAGTATACGCAGTAATAGAAAAAGATTATTCAGACATTTTACCGACTAATAAAAAAGAAGAAGAAGAATTAGGTTTAATGCCTTATATTGCGTTGTATGACCCTCGTTCTGTTACTCACTATCAAGAACTTGATGGAAAGCTAAAATGGATAAAAATTAGAGAATTAGAAACCAATTATAGCCCTGTAGGTGAAACGCAATATTTTCTGAAATGGACATTTATCGATGATACTTTTATTACTAGCTATCGTTGCCCAATGATTCTTAGTAATACTGGAAAACTTGCACCCGATGTCCAATCGGAGTTTAATTCAAGTTCTTATATGATTCCTTTATTTAAACAAGTTGCTCATGAAAGAGGCACTATTCCCGTTGTAAATATTCAAATTCCTGAAAATCTTTGGGTCACTAAAGAAGCTATATTTTTAGTTTTGGAGCATATTAGGGTTCATAATAATTTGACATATACCGCAAATGTTGCTGGTCAAATTCAAAGATTATTTACTCCTATGTCAGAATCCGCAGATAAAATGGTTGACTTGGAAGAAGCCAGAGGTCAAACAGGAAACCATCGAGTATTAATTGGACAAGGATTTACTTTTAATGAAACTACTGGTACGGCTATTAATACCATTGCTGGCTATCTAGGAAAACTAGAAAGTAGAATTAAAGATTTAATTTTTTCTAATGGTATTTCTGCTGGTGATGATAGACCAATGCAAGAATCTGGCGTAGCTAAAAGTATGGACTTTATTAGTCAAGAACAAGCTCTTGCCGCTTACGGTGAACAATTATTGTTTTTTCTTGAAGAATGTTATAAATTAGTTGCTTTAACTCAGGGTTTTAGTAAAGAGGAAATTTCTCAAATTTCAGTTTCTGGTCTTAATGAATTTGTTTTAGATACTGTTGACACAAAAGTAAATAGAATTTCCCTTTTAGAGGCTTTAGACACTCCTATTTCCAATACTGCTATGCGCCTAGTGGTTGAAGACCTACAACGAGCTTTAACCCCTAACGCTTCAATTCTTGAACAAGAAATTATTCATAACGAAACGTTACAAGACTTCTCAGCAGTCGACCATCCTGAACTTGGTTTAGAAGAACTTACGTCGTTAGTCTTAAACCAAATCGTTTCTGTTTCTACTGCTCAAAAATTATTAGGCTTTGACCCCTCTGTAGAATGGGACAGAATTAAAGAACAAATGCTTGAAATGCAAGCTATTCAAAACCCTGAAGGTAAAAACTCACCTACAACTGAAACTGAAGAAACTGAAGAAACTGAAGAAACTGAAGAAACTGTTGACCCCTTTGAAACTGTGGTAAATCTAGCTAATGCCTTAGCTACTCTTTCTAATAAAAAAACTGAAGATATTCTTGCTTCTGTTAATTTTAATGAAGATATTTCATCTGACGAAGCAAAACAAATAATTATGATATTAGCTAAAGAATTAGGTAAATTAATTGACGCTACACCAGAAGAAGTTTTAGAGGGGGTTGGTTATGAGGCGGAATAGAAAGGCTAAAGGCTTAAAAATAAATACCAAAGCCAAAATTAAAGGGTCAATTGCCTATCGCACAAAAGCTTTTGGTAAGTTTAACATATACAGAACATTTAAAGAATCTGATGTTAAACGAGATGCTAGTGGGAAATTTACATTTGAGGGAGCCGTAAGTAAAGCTTATGGTAAATTTAATCGTCAACAAATAAATGAAAAGATAGCTAATGATAAAAAATCTCAACTTAAAAATCAAAATCAGGAGTCTAAATCTAATCTTATAAATCAGGATTCCAAAAGTGCAAAAAAAAATCAACCTAACTCAAAATTGATTCGCATATCTTTTGCTAAAAAAATTAAGCCTCTTTTAGAAAAAATTGAAGAAATAGTTACTCAAAAAAGTAAACCCTTAAGTTCCAAAGGTACAGCTTTACCTAAAGATTCTAGAGGTAAAATAAAACCAGCCGGTATTATGCTAAAATCGGGTGAGCGAAACTTTTCTGTTATGCTAAACAATCTTAAAGAATTTAGAGATGCTTTTGGAGAATTTTCAACAAAACAAATTTTATTGTCTTATAATATTAGTCTGCTTACTGCTGAAAATAGAAAAAAACTCTTAGATGAATATCGAAGATTTCTGAATTTTAAGGCTCCTGAACTTTTTGCTGACGGTCAAGTTTACAATTCTTTAAAAGATATTAGAGCGGCTTTAATTAAACAAAACGACGTAGACGCATTAAACAAAGAATTTTTTGAAAGTAGGTTAGTTGCTTCTTTTTTAAGTTCTACGACTTCGGCAAAATTAAGCACTGTTCCAGAATATAAAGTTAATGAACTATTTAAAGATATTAAATCTATCTATGATTCTGCAAATTCAAAGCTAAAAAACTTTAGAGCCGCAAAAGAAGCTGGTACATATAAGGTCGAAAAAGTTGCTGACAAAGAGCAAATAGCACAGTTCCTAAAATCAGCTATAGACTCCATTAACATTCAAAAAGAAGAACTTATACGAAATGCTTTAATTGCTAACGAATCCGCAAAAGTACCCAAATCTGATAAAGAAATAATAAAAGAAATAGAAACAGAAACAAAACTATTAATTGAGTATGTTACAAAACTTGGTAGAAATGCTGAAGTCGTAGGTGATAGAACTATTCTTAGTAATAAACTCCAAATTAAGGATACGTTTTTAAGAAAATTACCAATTTTAGAATTAATGCAATTACGGGAACAATTACGTTTTGAAATTGCTAATGATGTTGATAAGGCAAAAATTCAACTTTTTCTTTTTAACTTGGAAAAAGATGATATTTATAAAGTCCCTATTACTAAAATTAAACAGGGGTATCAACTCCATCATGTAAACCAATTTGCATCTTTTGATGTTAATGGTAATCCTTATTTTGCCATTGAAAAAGCTTATGGTAGTAATAGTAAAGATTCACTTAAAGCTATTTCCGAAGAAGATTTGTTAGGCTTAACCGTAAACTATGATGAAAATGGTAATATATCTTATTTTTCTAAAGATTATTTCTCGGAAAAAGGCGCAAAAATAAAAGGTTCTGTTTTTTTTAAAGATTTACCATTAAGTTATTATCGCAATAATTGGGAGTTAATTGTAGACAAAACCGACAACACTATCATTGGGTTTAAAAATCCTGAATCTGGAGAAACTGTTTCTTGGGACAAAGCTATTTCTGAAATGAACCACTCGCCTAAGTTATATCTGGATTTACCCATTGCTTATCATGAGAAGTCTAGAGTAAACAGTTTATATGGTTTATTACACCCTGTCGAAAATTACACCATAAACCCTGATAATGAGATTCAAAAATCTCAACTATCAAACCTTTCTGAATTAGCTTCTAAATTAAACGTCTCTAAAAAACTTCAGACAGAATTAGAAGAAGGACTCAAAACAGGAAAGTTAAAAGCTGGTAAAGGTCAAGTAGAGTCTGAAAAACATGATGAGGTTCGTGATAATTTATACTTGTATCGTCGTATTGAACTTTATGAACAAGTTGAAAAAGCAGTAATATCTCTACTTGAAGAAATACCCTCAGAAAGAGAAAAAGCTATTATCTCTAATTCCGCTAAGTATAATTACTACAACAATGGAATCAGACCTTCCTATGTCAATAATTTGAGTAAATTAGAAGAAAGATTAGCTTTTTTAACCCAGTCTGCGGCTTCAATAAATGATTTGTTACCTTCAGACCAAAATTCTTCCCAAAGTGAGGCTATTAAAAATCTTCAAGAAAAAATAAAGAACACAAAAAACGTGATTAAAGAAATTGATAAGGTGACTAAATTCATTATCAATCAAGGACTTAACGCTGACTATATTAGAAATCACACACCAAGCCAATTCTTTGACTCTGCTATAAAAAATCCTAGAATTTGGGGACTTCCTGCTAATGCTACCCCCAAAATGGTGATGAATGCTATAATGAATGGACTTAATGGCTCGACTCTATCAGACAACTTCCCTAATTTAGACGACCAATTAAAACCTTTGCCTAAAGAACCAGATATTTCCGATGAATAACAATATCGATTTAACCATCTACTCCCCTTATAATGCTTCACTAATGTTGGCTGTTAATAATCTTTCTGAAGATTTTTGGCTTAATGTGAATGAATACTCCGACAATCAAAATTATTCCTTTTTTGGGTATGCTTTTGGTGGTGGTTCTGCTAAACATATTCAAAATCCTGATAAGTGGATTTTGATTAAAGATACTGATTTGCTCTCTATACGCCCTTCTGAAAATCCTAACGCCACTCCAGATTCTGTCTACGAATGGGATGTCTATAACGGCTTAGTTATTGGTTTGAAAGATGACCAATTTGGATTATTTGATTATCACAAAATTCCTTTTATTCATCCTGATATTTTATA
>Ga0315909_10007783_pt1 | contig 11883 bp, 11 predicted proteins | sample LakEriMetagenome_11_FD_203527 | JGI IMG/M metagenome (GOLD analysis project Ga0315909, IMG submission 203527) | Freshwater fungal communities from buoy surface, Lake Erie, Ohio, United States - Buoy 2 MA125 | ecosystem: Environmental > Aquatic > Freshwater > Lake | place: USA: Lake Erie, Ohio...
GGTAATGCAAATAGCTGCTCCAGTTGTAATTCTTCTTAAAGTTTCTTCAGCGGTGTTTTCAAAATCAACAACGCATTGAATATTATGTAAAGTTGAACCATCGTTCAACGCAATAAATTGATTATTTCTAAATGTTCTAACCCAACCTTTTGCCGTTACTTCATGTAGCGTTTTCGAACTGTTTAAAAGGTCTATTACTTTTGAGTGTTTCATTTTCAAATATATTTATGTGCAAACCTACATAAAATTTCAATATTATATAAGGCTTTCAGGTTTATAATGTAGGTTCTTTCTTTCCTTTGACAAAGATAACACGAAAGAAAAAATATACTATTTCTCGTTTGAATTTTCTTCTTCAAAATCTTCTTCAGAAAATCCATCTAATTCAATTTTATCGACTTCGCCCACTTCTTCGTCGCTTAAGATATTGATTGTAGGCTCTCCAAATTCTTGCTGATTGGCTAATTTTTTATTGAGTGTTAATACTAAAGAAGGCAATAAGACCAAATTTGACAGCATACCAAACAATAAAGTGATGGAAACCAATCCGCCTAAAGCAATAGTTCCTCCAAAACTTGACAACATGAATACTGAAAATCCTGAAAACAATACCACTGAAGTATAGAACATGCTCAAGCCCGATTCGTTAATGGTTGCAAATACAGATTTTTTAATTTTCCAATTGTTTCGCGTTAAGGCTTGTCGGTATTCTGCTAAAAACCGTATGGTATCGTCAACCGATAGTCCAAACGCGATACCAAACACTAAAATGGTCGACGGTTTTAAAGGAATATTGAAATAGCCCATGATTCCGGCGGTCATTAATAAAGGCAATAAATTGGGCAATAAAGCTACTAAGATCATTTTAATGGATCGGAACATAAACGCAATTAAAAGCGCCGTTATGAATACCGATAGTAACAACGATTGCAGAAGGTTGTCTAGCAAATATTTTGTTCCTTTTTGAAACACAACCGCTTTCCCAGTTATAGAAACTGTATATTTTTCTTTTGGAAAAAGTTCGTCAATTTTTGTTTGTAATTTGGATTCTATAACATCCAAATTATTGATGCCCTCATCTTTAATAAAAGTGGTAATTCGAGAATATTGGCCTGTTGTGTCAACATAGCTTTTCATCATATTCTCTGGGTTGGTTTTTGTCGAATTTTTGGCAAAAGATAAAATAAAGGCTTGCTCTTGCGAAGAGGGCAATTCGTAATATTCAGGATTATTATTGTAATAGGCTTGTTTCGAATATTTAACTAAATTGACAATTGAAATCGGTTTAGATAATTCGGGAATGGAATCAATGGTTTGTTGCAACTCATCCATTCTTTTAAGGGTTGCTAATTTCATGACTCCTTTTTTCTTTTTGGTGTCAATTAGTATTTCAATTGGCATAACACCATCAAATTCTTTTTCAAAAAACACAATATCATCATAGAAGGCCGCTTTTTTAGGCATGTCTTCTATTAAACTTCCAGAAATTCGCATCTTAAAAATTCCTATAGTACCCATAGTTAGCAATAAAACAACCACTACATATACAAGTCGCCTTTTGTTTATTATGGTTTTTTGCACCCAGTTTAAAAAACTTACGGCATAGCTGCGTTCTAAATGATCTAAATGGCGTTCTTTTGGCGTAGACATATAACTATAGGCCACCGGAATTACAAAAAGACAGAGGAAGAATAAGGCGATAATATTTATAGAAGTGACGACTCCAAATTCTTTTAATAATTCATTATTGGTTACAATAAATGTTGCAAATCCAAACGATGTGGTAAGATTAGTAATCAAGGTTGGCGTTCCCACCTTTGTAATTACACGAACTAAAGCCTTTGCCTGATTTCCGTGTATTCTGCACTCTTGATGGTACTTATTGGTCAAGAAAATACAGTTTGGAATTCCTATAACAATCATTAATGTGGGCACTAAAGCAGTTAAAACAGTAATTTCATATCGCAGTAATCCCAGAAATCCAAACGACCACATTACCCCCACAATTACAATACACATTGAAATTAATGTTGTTCTAAAGGATCTAAAAAAGAAAAAGAAAATCAAAGAAGTTATCCCCAATGCTGCTCCAATAAAGAGGCTAATTTCGCTAATGATATATTCCGAATTAAGCGATCGAATGTAAGGCATGCCCGAAACATGTAAATCCACTTTTGTTTCTTTTTCAAAAGCTTCAATGGCGGGGATAATTTTATGCAATACTAAATCTTTGCGTTCGGGGGTGTTTACAATTTTTTTATCTAAATAAATAGCCGACCGAATAATACCCGAATGATTGAACAACAACCCATCATAAAAAGGCATTTGCGTTAATAATTCTTTCTTTTTTTCATTTAAATAGGCCGCATTTTTTGTTTGAGTAGGGTCAATTAGCGCGGTCAATTCAAAGGAAGAAAGGCTGTCGTTTTTTTGTAATTTTTTTAAGTCGTTGAGCGAAATAATTCCGTCTACTTCAGGATTTTTTTTGAGCTTAAGCATCAATTTCTCCCAAGAATCATAAATTTTAGGTGTAAAAATCAGGCGGTCTTCTATGCCTATTACGATGAGGTTTCCTTCTTCGCCAAATTTTTCTAAAAAAGAATTGTATTCTAAATTTGCTTTTTCGGAAGCTGGAAGTAGATTGGCTTCAGTGGTAGTAAATTTAATATGCTTCCACTGCGAAGCCATAAAAAGGGTAAAAAGTGCAACGGTTACTAATAAACCTATTCTGTTTCGTAAAATTTTACTGGCGATAAAATCCCAAAAATTGGTGTTGAACCACTTTACCATTTCTCAAAAATTAAGTGGCAAAGGTAGGTATTCTTGCTTAATTAATGGGCTTACATTGGGATAAATTACTGAAAATTAAATCCCCAAATCCAACTGAAAAGAAATTTTTATTGCAATGTTGTCTTCAAAACGGGCTAATTGATAGGGCCCATATCTATAAAATGCAACCCATCCAAATCCTTTAAACAGTTTATTGCATTCAACGCCACTTTCAAAGAACCCTTTCTCCATGGTATTATAGGTAATTCCGAGGTGTTGGGTAGACCGGTTATTGGAACCAAATGCCATGCGTGTAACTATGGTAAATTCTGGGTTTATTTTTGGGGCCACTTGTATTTTGTTAAACGTATGTTTTAGTTGTAAAGAAACATATTTATTAGAGAAAAATTCGTTGAAATACATGGTTTCAAAACTGTTTTTTCCAGAAAATGTAATCCGTTGCAATACAGCATCTCGGTTTAAATTATTGGGCTGTATGCTGTATAAGTGCGTAATTGGTACCGCTCCAAAAGCAATTCCTGTTTGCACCAAAACGGAGCTTTTTTGCCCCGATAAATAAGGCAGTTCATAATAGGATTTAAAATCCAATTTGGAAAATTCAAAATCGTTGCCCAATATTTTAGGCAAGCTTTGGGTATATTGTAACGAAAATTTAGGATGCCGTTTTTCGATTTCAATTTTTCCAATAGGAGTTTGCATGTAATCGCTAAATGGGTTCCATTGCAAGCCGAGTTGCACCGAAGTGATCGAATAATTGGTATAGGAAATTCCATTATGGATGAATGTATAATTGAATAAGGGTTGAATTTGACTGTTTGAAAGGGCAAAATAGCTCGAAGTTTTAGGCAAAATTTTACTTTCTACATAAATGGAAGTGTTCTTATTGTTGTAGAAAGTAGTAATATTTAATGGGCGCGGATCGTAAATTTTAAAGCGCCTCAAATCGGTAGCAAAATTAGTTTGTGCAATTTCATTAATATCATCAAAATAAGAAGCACTGATCCATGTTTCTGATGATTGATGGGCCAAATAAGAGGGCGTTATACCAAATTTTGCTTCCTTATCTTTTAATCCATAAGCACCATAAAATGCAATTTTGTAGCGGGAGGAAAGGCGGCTATTGGTTACACCCCCCAATCCAAATCGAAACCCTTCATAATGATCATATTTAATAATGCTTCTAAGATCAACATCGATAATGGAAACAGGAAAATAGCCGTTAATTATTTTTCGGCCTTGAAAAATTTTATGTTCAATTTTTTCTGAAAGTGACAAACTATCAATGGCGGTATAAGTTTTAATTTTTCGTTGGTCTAAAGTGTCTTTTGTAAAAGTATTCCAATACTCGGTTGATTTTTTTAAGCTCGTTGCCGGAACCTCAATTTTGACAGTAGGTTTTGAAAGAATTACAGGCTTATTTATTTCAACATCAAAAGGGGTAGATTCGAGATATAAATAGACTTGGTCGGTTGCGTTTTTACGTTCGGTAAAGTCTAGAGAAGAACTGAATTTTATAGTACCACCTAATAGATTAATGTCGTCATAATTATTCCCTTTTTGCACTTTAAAAAAGCGCTTTTCAGGAAACCAAAGTTGCTGTTCTTTTAAGTACGAAAAAGTATAGGTGGCATGTATGTTTACTATCCCATAAATTCGATAATATGCTTTTGAAATGGCATACGTTTCGGCATCAATATACAACAAGCCACGAAGTTTATTTCCGTTGAATTTTTTGGGTTGGAAATAAATACGAAATGCCTTTCGTCCTGCAATGGAGACGGTATCGATTAATTTATAGGTATACAATCGACGCCCATAGTTTGAAATGGGATTTTGAACCGGAATTTCAAGTATTTCAAACGGATTTTCATATACTGAATAAGAGACTAATTTTAATCCTAGATACTCATAAAGCGGCTGATCAAATCCCGCCATTCGCGTGGCTAAAATGGTTTCTTTACTTTTTTTATGGGCAAACTGAATTAAATTTACTTTTTCGGTTTGATACAGATGTTGTTTTTCTACTACTTTTTTGAATTTATAATTGGTTGAGTCCAGTTTTATTTTTGGTTTTCGAAGTAAATTATATTTAATAATTGTATCTATTTTTGAAGAAATACTATCGGGGTTTGCTGTTACCTTGAGATACTCGTAGTTTTTATATTGAAAACTGGAGAGTGCTTTTGTAGGGTCGTTTTGTTTTTTATTTTCTATGACCTTTTTTATGATATTATTGACTTCAATTTCTGAATAAATTTCTTTCTTTTTACTGTTTATATTTCGAATTAATTTTACAGTAATACTAGCGCTTAATGCAGAGGGATAGGCTATTTTTTCAAGATATCCAGGGTAATTTATTTTTATAGGAAGCTTGGGGTCTTCAACAGTCAAATTAAATTTTCCTTCCCAATCAGCACTTATTGAAGAGGAATTGTAGGTTATCGAAGCAAAAGCAATGGGAATTGCACTATCAAAATCAATAACTTGGCCTTTGACATTGGTTTGCGCTATCAAGCTTGAAGTAAAAAGACAACATAATAAAGACCAAAAGTAGTTCATGGATATTTTGCAATAGATCACAAAGATATTTAAAATAAAAAACCCCGAGAGTGAATCGGGATTTAAATTTATACTTTCATAATTTCGGCTTCTTTAACCGCTAAAATTTCTTCGATTTTCTTTATAAAAGAATCCGTTAGTTTTTGAACGTCTTCTTCTGCTTTTTTACAGATGTCTTCTGCAGTGCCTTCTTTTTCTTCTTTTTTAATATCGGAATTGGCGTCTTTTCTGTGATTTCTAATTCCAATTTTTGCTTCTTCTGCCTCCGCTTTTGCTTGTTTTACTAAGTCGCGTCTTCTTTCTTCCGTCAAAGCTGGAATATTGATGATGATAGTATCTCCATTATTCATCGGATTTAAACCTAAGTTGGCAATCATAATGGCTTTTTCAATAGGATGCAACATGTTTTTTTCCCATGGAGCCACAGTAAGCGTTCTCGCATCGGCAGCATTAATATTGGCAATTTGTGATAATGGGGTTTGCGAACCGTAGTAATCTACAAAAACACCGCCCAACATTTGAGGAGAAGCTTTTCCTGCTCTAATGTTTAAAAATTCTTTTTCTAAGTGGGCAACAGATCCCAACATTGCTTCTTGAGCACTTTCTAAAATAAAGTTAATTTCTTCCGTCATTTTTTGATTCAAAATTGAGGTTTCAGGTTTCAAACAATAACAGGATGAAACGTGAAACAAAATTATAGTGTTACCGTGGTTCCAATGGTTTCTCCGTTACACACTTTTAATAAATTTCCGGCCTTATTCATATCAAATATAATAATTGGCAGTTTGTTTTCTTGGCTCAAGGTAAAAGCGGTCGTGTCCATAACATTTAATCCTTTTGCCAATACGTCTTCAAATGAAATGAAATCAAATTTAACGGCATCTGTATTTTTTTCAGGATCTGAAGTGTACACTCCGTCTACACGTGTTCCTTTTAAAATGACATCTGCACTTACTTCTATTCCTCGTAACACAGCAGCAGTATCCGTTGTAAAATAGGGATTTCCAGTACCTGCACCAAAAATCACAATACGCCCTTTTTCTAAATGGCGCGTTGCTTTTCTTTTGATGTAGGGTTCGGCAATCGCTTCAATCTTTAAAGCAGTTTGTAAACGCGTTTGCATTCCGGCTTCTTCCAAGGCGCCTTGTAATGCCATACCGTTAATAACGGTGGCAAGCATTCCCATGTAATCACCCTGTACTCTGTCCATTCCATTACTTGCGCCAGAGACTCCTCTAAAAATATTGCCCCCACCGATAACGATAGCAATTTCTACTCCTTTTTCATGAATCTGTTTGATCTCTGTAGCATACTCTGCTAATCGTTGTGGATCGATACCATATTGTCGATCACCCATTAATGCTTCGCCGCTTAATTTCAGAAGAATTCTTTTGTACTTCATTAGAATGTTTTGTTTTGTTTTGCAAATATAGTTAATTCGTTTTTTCCTAAAAAAAATGTGAGCAACATTTATAGGAACAAATTAGTATTTAATGGATCAGGATCTATAAACCGCCAGTTTTGTTCAAATCATTACTGCTCTTGTGTAACATATCTTACTTAAAAATAACAAAAATTGCCTTATTTTTGGGCCATAAATATAAAAATCATGAAAGAAATAATTCAAAACGCGTTACAAAATAGTTTTACCTATACCGAATATCGAAAATTAGCATCAAAACTTGTAGCACAAGGGAAGCCTACTGGGCATGATCTTTCAGAAGCACTAGCGCATTATGCTGAATTAAATGAAACCCGAATGAATCGTTTGGAAAAAACCATAACAATATCTGAGGGGGTAAAAGTAAAATTAGAAAAAAATAGCAAAGACTATATTTGGTTGGTATTATCAGAAAGTTGGTGTGGCGATGCCGCTCAAATATTGCCAGTTATAAATAAAATGTGTGAGGTTTCCGATGCGATTCAACTCAAGATTGTATTACGTGATGATAACGATTCTTTAATGCAACAATTTTTAACTAACGGGGCAAAGGCCATTCCAAAACTAATTATTTTAGACGCTCAAACATTAAGCGTAGTTGCTCATTGGGGCCCTCGTCCTCAAGGGGCTAAACAATTAATTGAAGTTTACAAATCAGCTCATGGAGTAGTAGATGAAGCTGGAAAAATTGAATTACAAAAATGGTATTTGCACGATAAAGGCATCTCCATTCAGCAAGAAATTACGGAAATCATGGACCAATTATAAATGGCTTTTTGGATTTAATTTACCGTTCCAATAATCTTCAATTTATCTGAAGTAGAAATGCCTCCAGGATTACAGCCGGGTTTGCCTTCTGGAATTTCTATGTTTAATTTTTTGTAATAGTCTACCCATACTTCGAAATATTCTTTTGTTTTTGGCGATTTGAAAGTCATCGGAAATAAATCAAATAGGGGTTTTTTATTAGCATGTAAGAAAGCGTCATAGAGTAATTCCGAACAATAATATTTTCCGTTATTGTACACATATTCTTCGTCATAGGGCACACCAATTTGTTGCAAAGCAAAAGCTATAGCTTCTGGAATAAGCGCTCGGTATTTTCGTTTTAATCGGCCCACAAACATTTTTTCAGCGGTATACGTTTTGAACGTTTCGTAGGGTGTAATTTTTACCGACGAGCCCGCTGCTTCAATAACAAGTATGGAGTCGTTTTTAATATAAACTAAGCCTAAATGGCTAAAATCGTGTCCTTGGTAGCCTGAAGTCACTTCGTTAATCGCCTCGCATAGTGGCCCGCAATTCATCGATTGAAAGAGAAGATCTCCCGATTTAAGGGTAATATTTTGTGAAAAACCCACAAAAGAAAAGAAAAAAATAAAGGCGATCGTTTTCTTCATATTAAAAGGAGACTAATGAAAATCCAACACTAATACTTCCTTGCGAACGGTTATGCAGCTGAAAACCATAGGAAGTAATTTCTATAAAAAGCTGTAATTCTGAGGCTTCTAGATTTAATTTTAGTCGTTTATATGTTCCGGATAAGTCGCCTCTTCCCAGAGCAAAGGATTGACCAAGCCCTATATCGAGACCCAATCTTGTTACTTCACCAATTTTTGGCATGATTCTCAAATTAGAAAACACAGGTGCAACGATTAATTTTTCAGATAACTTCATTCCAATTCCAGTGTGTGCACTCAGCCCAAGCCATTCGTTCAAATGGATTCCATATCCAAACGAACTGTTGATGCCTTCGGGAACAAACCAACTATTATTGACACTTCCATCCGGAAAAACCTCACCTCTGTTTTTGTTTCCTTGTAGCGGAACGGCGAGTTCAAATTGAGTAAAAGTGATGGTATTCTCTGGTTTTGCAGAAGCCGAATCATTTATGGTAGTTTCTACTTGAGCAAATGACCAATTGATCAGTAAAATAAGAAACAGTAAAAATTTAGACTTCATTTTGCATTGATTTTTCAAATTCTGCGGGTGTTACAGCATTGTTAACGCTATAATCGCCAATTTTTGTGCGTCGTAATGCCGATAAGTGACCGCCCGATTCAAGGGCTAAGCCAAAGTCAAAAGCTAACGATCGAATGTAGGTTCCTTTACTGCAGGTAACTCTAAAATCGACTTCGGGCAATTGTATACGCGTAATTTCAAATTCATAAATGGTTGTTTTTCTCGCTTGAATTTCGACTTCTTCGCCTGCTCTAGCATGTTCATACAATCGTTTTCCGTCTTTTTTTATGGCCGAAAATACGGGAGGTTTTTGGTCAATCTCTCCGATAAATTGTTGGGTTGTTTCAAAAATTAAATGTTCCGTAAGATGCTTGGTTGGGAAATGAGCATTAATTTCGGTCTCTAAATCATAAGATGGGGTAGTAGCACCTAATTGTATAGTCCCGGTATATTCTTTAGCCTGCGCTTGTATTTCGGTGATTTTTTTTGTGAATTTTCCCGTACAAATGATCAGTAATCCCGAAGCTAGTGGATCCAAAGTTCCGGCGTGTCCAATTTTAAATTTTTTGGGTAAATCAAATTTTCGTTTTAAAATGTACTTCAATTTATTCACCGCTTGAAACGAGCTCCAAGTGAGCGGTTTGTCTATTAAAATTATACTACCAGCTACTACTTCTTCAGACGTCATTAGATAATGGTTAATTTTTGAACAAAGAAGTGAACAAATAATATCACGATACCCGCAAGTATTCTATAATAACCAAAAATTTTAAAGCCATTTTTTGTTAAAAAACCAATAAACGATTTGATCGCGATGAGCGCAACGATGAAGCCCACAATATTTCCAATAATCAGTAAATTGATTTGATCCCCAGAAAGGACAAAACCCGCTTTGTAATAATCGTAAGATTTTTTTAACGTAGCGCCTAACATGGTAGGAATGGCCAAGAAAAATGAAAATTCGGCTGCGGTAGTTCGCGATATTTTTTGCGTCATTCCACCCACTATACTAGCGCCACTTCTCGAAACACCGGGAATCATAGCTAAACATTGGAACAATCCAATTTTAAACGCCGTACGATAGGATATTTCGGTACCTTCGGCGGCACCAAACCACTCATCTACTTTTAAAAGTAAAATTCCGCCCACAATGAGTGATACGGCCACAGTGATCGGATTTTCTAATAAACCATCAATAATATCGCTAAATAGCAATCCAAAAAGCACCGCAGGAACAAATGCCACAACTAATTTATAATAAAAATCAAGGGATTGAAAAAAGCGTTTAAAATATAATACAATAACAGAAAGTATGGTTCCTAATTGGATTACAATAGTAAAAAGTTTTGTAAAATCGTCTTGAGCAATTCCAAAAAAAGAAGAGGCAACTATCATGTGGCCCGTTGAAGAAACAGGTAAAAATTCGGTAATTCCTTCAATAATCGCTAGAACAATAGCTTGGAGTGTATTCATGGAGTAGAGATTAGTAAAATGTGAATAGAAAATATACCAATTGCTATTAACATATTACGAATTACTTTTTTGGATTTTTCAGGATAGAATAGATTGTAATTCCGAAACCGATCAACACCACAGCTGGCGCTAAGCGGATGCGTCTAAAACTGAAAATTTCTTCATTAAAAACAGCAGGGTTTTCACTACCGCCGCCACTCATTAATAAGAATCCTAGCGCAATGATTGCCAATCCAATACATAAAATTTTGTAATTGATGGGGTCAAATAGAAATTCAGGTTTTTTGTTTTTATCCATTTTGTACAGTTTAATTTCACGAAACATTTCTGTTTCAAGGAATATTAATAAAGATCGTCTGTTTTTAAGTTCAAGAAACGTTGTGTAGCAAAATAAGTACTAATTGAAGTAATAATTGTCCCAATTAATAACACACCAAATATCACAATTCCAATAGAAGTGTAATCGTTTGCAATGCCTAGACTTGGGAATAATCCGTCTATATAAACCACTACGCCCATCAATCCGATAATAGCTAATCCAGCACCAATCAAGCCTAATTTAATACTGGTCCAAATGAACGGTTTTCTGATGAATGATTTTGTAGCTCCCACCATTTGCATGGTTTTAATCGTAAAGCGATGTGAATAGACCGAAAGGCGTAGCGAACTATTAATTAATAACATAGCTACAACAGTTAAAACACCACTTACCACTAATATCCAAAAACTAATTTCTTTAACATTATTGTTTACTAAATCTACTAATTCTTTATCGTATATGATTTCGGTTACCATTTCATTTTTTCGAAACGAACGTTCAATTTTTTTGATGCTACCGGAGTTTACATAGTCTCCTTTTAAATGAATGTCAAACGAATTTTGTAGCGGGTTGAAGCCCAAAAATTCCATAAAATCTTTCCCTACAATATCCACATTATTTTTGGCCGCACTATCTTTGTGAACAAAAGCATAATCTTTAATAAACTGGGCATTTTTTAATTCCAAATCGAAGGAACTCAAAACGCTATCAGTAGCTTCGTTATTAAAGAATACAGTCATGGGGATATTTTCTTTAAAATCATCGGATATTTTCTTTGAATTAATTACAAATAATCCCAAGGTTCCTAAAAGGAATAACACTAAAAAAATACTTAATACTACTGAGAAATATGAAGAAATTAATCTTCGTTTGTTGTAATTTTCAAAAGATGATGCCATAAAATTGTATTTAAGCCGTAAAAATACTAAAGAAATTTTGTTTACCTAGAATATACTCACAAAGATTTAACAATAGCGATTAATTTTTATAAAAGACACGTTTGACCCGTTGCGAAATTCCAGTTACTATTTCATAGGAAATGGTTTGCATGGCGGCGGCCATTTCTGTGATGGTTGGAGTCGCTCCAAAAACAATAACGTCATCTCCTTCTTTACAAGGAATATGGGTCACATCAACCATCATCATGTCCATGCAAATAGCACCTAAAATTGTTGCTTTTTGTTGCTGTATCGTTACATATCCTTTTTGATTTCCCCAAGCTCTACTAATTCCGTCGGCATAGCCAATAGGTAAGGTGGCTACTCGCATCGTTTTTTGAACCATAAATCTTCGGCTATAGCCTATACTTTCTCCGGGTTCAAGTGTTCTAATTTGTGAA
>Ga0315909_10007785_pt1 | contig 11881 bp, 22 predicted proteins | sample LakEriMetagenome_11_FD_203527 | JGI IMG/M metagenome (GOLD analysis project Ga0315909, IMG submission 203527) | Freshwater fungal communities from buoy surface, Lake Erie, Ohio, United States - Buoy 2 MA125 | ecosystem: Environmental > Aquatic > Freshwater > Lake | place: USA: Lake Erie, Ohio...
TCCAGCTTTGGCAAAGGTACTTAAATTTTTAAGGAGTCTTAAATGGCTTATCCCGTCGTCTCGGCCCCCTACGGCCTAAAGCCGATCAACCTGATCGGTGGTCAGGTATTTGCTGGTTCTACCCGCATTTACTCGATCCAGTATGGTTTTGCGTCAAACATCTTTTACGGTGATTTGGTCAATATTGTTCGTGGTTCTATTGTTAAGAACACTGACACTACTGACTCTACTGGCAATGGTTTGGTTGGTGTGTTCTTGGGTTGTGAATATACAAACCCTACAACTAAGCAAACGCAATTTGCTCAGTACTGGCCCGCTGGTACTACTGCTACTGGTAGAGCTATCGTCTGTGATGATCCTGACACAGTGTTTAAAGTAGTAATGTGTTCCGCTACAACGGTCATTGCTTCTGCTTCTACTGCTCTGTTAGGTCAAAACTTTGGTTTGATTCAAAATGCAGGTAACGTCAACACAGGTAATTCTGCTGTTGCCGCTCTGTATGGCTCATCAAGCACAAGTGTTGATTTTGCTCTACGTGCAGTTGGTTTGGTTGAAGAAACTGCCATTCAAACTAGCGCAACTGGTTCATCTTCCTCTACTACCATTACATTGACTGGCTCTGGTTTACCTAGCGCGTTGGTGGTGGGTACAGAAGTTGGCTACCTTGCTGCTAATGGTCAGTACATTCAATCTGGCTCGTACGTATCTGCGGCTGCGGCTGCTGGTGCAACAACAGTGACCATCAATTCTGCGATTGCAGTTCCCGGCGGTGTTACGGCTATTCCAGCCGCTTCCACTATTCTTTTCACCCAGTATCCAGAAATGCTTGTCAAATTAAACTTTGGCACACATTCCTATTACACTGGCACAGCCGTCTAAGGAGCTAAATCATGGCTATTTCACGCGCACAACTACTTAAAGAACTTCTCCCCGGCCTGAACGCTTTGTTCGGTTTGGAGTACGCAAAATATGGTGAAGAGCATAAAGAAATTTATGAAACTGAAACCTCTGAGCGTTCTTTTGAAGAAGAAACGAAACTGTCTGGTTTCTCTGCTGCCCCCGTTAAAAACGAGGGTTCTGCCATTGCTTATGACAATGCGCAGGAAGCATGGACTGCCCGATACAACCACGAAACCATCGCTTTGGGTTTCTCGCTGACCGAAGAGGCCATCGAAGACAACTTGTACGACAGCCTGTCTGCTCGTTACACCAAAGCTCTGGCTCGTGCTATGGCCTACACCAAGCAAGTTAAAGCTGCTGCTGTTCTAAACAACGGTTTCAGCAATGCTTACGCTGGTGGTGACGGTGTTGCTCTGTTCTCCAGCGCACACCCATTGGTGTCTGGTGGTACTAACAGTAACATTCCATCTACCCCTGCCGACCTGAATGAGACTTCTCTTGAGAACGCTGTTATTCAGATTAGCTTGTGGACAGACGAGCGTGGCTTGTTGATCGCCGCTAAACCTAGCAAATTGGTGGTTCCACCTGCACTCCAGTTCACGGCAACTCGCTTGCTTGAGACTGAATTGCGTGTGGCTACTGCTGACAATGATATCAACGCATTGAAGAACAATGGCTCTATCCCCGGTGGATATACCATTAACCACTTCTTGACTGATACCAATGCTTGGTTCTTGTGCACAGACGTGCCTAACGGTATGAAGCACTTTGTGCGTTCGCCTTTGGCTCAGTCAATGGACGGCGACTTCGATACAGGTAACGTTCGTTACAAGTCTCGTGAGCGTTACAGCTTCGGCTGGTCTGACCCATTGGGCATGTTTGGTTCTGCCGGTGCTTAATATTTCTTAGGAAATATTTGGAGAAGGGGGCTTGTGCCCCCTTTTCTTTTGTTGTATATTGCTTTCAACCCGGGGTTATCCGGTGCATTAGACAGTCCCGGCTGACGACATACAGACTAATGCACTTCACTTGTATGTAAGGACACATCATGGCAACCACCACGTTCTCCGGCCCAGTCGTATCTAACAACGGCTTTGATACGGGCACTTCAGCTTCCCCCCTTGCTGTAACTACAGCGCAAAACGTTAATGCTGCATTTGTTACAACATCTGCTACTACTGGCGATACACGTCTAAGCTACAACAAGCTGACCTTTACCTCTACAGGTTCAGGCGAAACTCTCCGTGCTTTTTCTGTTGTGACTGGCACTGCTGCTGCAACAGGCGGAACGATCAACGGCGCACACATTTCTTTAAGTGTTGACGGCGCATCAGCAACTATCTCCGGCGCAGCTAATGCAATCCGCGCTACTTTAGGCGGGTCTGACGCTACTCCCGGCGGTACTTTGTCTGTGATTCAACTGGACACCGCCTACACAGTTAATGCAACTTTGCCTGCAACTGCTTCGTTCATTCGCGTGTCTGACAGCGGCACAAATACGGGTGAGATTCCTTTGTTGATGAACATTGAGACAGCCCCTGCTGCTACGATTGCGCCTACAGCAACCAGCGTTACTACTGTAGCCAAAGCAATCAAAGTGATGATTGGCGGCACTGTGTACTACGTTCCTGCGTACTCGACCTTTGCATAATGCAGATCACCAAGGAATTCTTGGAGTCTGAGATTAGTGAACTTGAGACTGAAGCACAGAAAGCCCAAACCTTTTTGACTCAGGCTCAAGCCACAATCCAAGCGTACAAGATGCTCATAAACAGGCTAGAAGCACCAGAACCGGAGCAACAACATGACGATGCAATATGACGTAGAGTCGTATCACAACACTGTATCGGGTGTAGCTGTGCCTTATCGCACCCGTTTAAAGGGGGTTGTAATATCTCCCACAACGTCTACTACATACAACATAGCTTTTGCCAATAATGTGGCCCAGTCTGGTACGTATGACATCCCCGGGACTACAACTTGTACAGTGACTATTGCGGGTCATGGGGTTGCTTTAGGTTCACGTGTGTGGCTAGAGTTTGCTACTGGTAGTGGCGTCAGCAATATGTATTTGGTAACAGCGGTAACACAAAATACTTTTACGGTGACAACAGGAGTGTTAACTACTTCTGGAAATGTGACTGTGTACAACCAAATTTTGGTTGAGATTGATTGCTCAACTGCTACTTCGTTCTATACGTTCATTCCGGGCGAAGGTGTTTTGGCTTTAGATGGTATTTATGTGGGATTGCCCGCAGCGAGTGTCGTAACCTCAACCATTTTTTATGGATAAGGGGTAAGCCATGACAATGCAGTATGACGTTAAAGCAATCCATCAAAGTGCTTCGGGCACGGCGGTAAGTTACGCTACACGGTTAAAAGGTATTACTGTAACTTCTGGCACATCTTCAATACGTAATATGGCTGTTGCTGATCCCACAGTGAGTAAATCAGGCACATACACCCAAACAACAACCACAATCACCGTTACGATTGTGGGCCACGGTTTAGTCAATGGGCAACGTGTCTTTTTGGATTTTACAACTGGCACATCAAGAGATGCAGTATTTGCAGTAACAGTCACAGATGCAAACGTGTTTACTGTAACTTCTACAACCGCTAGTGCATCCGGCAACGTGACCATGTACACCACTTTGTTATTGGAATTGGACACATTCAGCACGGTAGGCTTGCCAATCAGGATTCCCGGCGAAGGTATTTATTGTCCCAACGGTGTTTACGTTGGCCTTGGTAATTCTGTAACGGCAACGATTTATTATGGCTAAGTCACCAGCATGGACGAGAAAAGAAGGCAAGAACCCCGAGGGCGGGTTGAACGCCAAAGGTCGAGCCTCTGCGAAAGCGCAAGGCATGAATTTGAAACGTCCCCAGCCAGAAGGCGGCTCCCGGCGAGACTCTTTCTGTGCGAGGATGAGTGGCATGAAAAAGAAGCTAACCAGCGCGAAGACGGCAAACGATCCGGATTCCCGAATCAATAAGTCCTTGCGGGCTTGGAACTGCTGAAATGGAACTCATGGTCTGGAACGTAATACTCTCCTTTGCATCAGCACTGCTGATGTTCTGGGTGAAGGCGTCTCACGATGAAGTGAAACGCTTGAGTATTCTTTTGAGCAAAACTCGTGAAGAGAATGCTGAGAAATACGTAACCAAGTCAGATGTTCACAACGACATTGACCGGGTACTTGCAAGATTAGACCGACTTGAGAGCAAGATTGATGACTTCATGAAGGAGCAACGCAGTGCCCTCGGTTAGCAAGAAACAACACAATTTCATGGCAGCGATTGCAAATTCGCCATCGTTTGCTAAGAAAGTAGGCGTCCCACAGTCCGTGGGCAAAGAATTTTCTAACGCGGACAAGAACCGCAAATTTTCAAAAGGTGGTGATACTATGGCTTCTAATATGAAAAAAGGCGGCATGCCCATGAAAATGAAAGACGGCAAGAAAGTGCCTATCTTCATGAACAAAGGTGGCATGGCTGCATCTGCAATGGGCAAAGTTAAAACTGCTGCTCCTAGCAAAGACGGTGTTGCTGTCAAAGGCAAGACCAAGGGTACGCAAATCAAAATGGCTGGCTCTGGTGTCCCCGGTGGCATTGGTTCCCGCGTGATGAAAAAGGGCGGCAAAACTTGCTGATCTAAGGAGCTATCATGGCAACTGAAATGACTGGGCTTATGGATCAAATTGACAGTAGCTTTAAAAAGCGCGGTCTTGATACGACTCGTGAAGGTAATAACGTCACTGTCCAAGGTGTTAAAAAACCGGACGCCGGTGCGGGTCGTGGCGGTCAAGGTGGCCCTACTGCTAAAGAACTTGCCGATTACGAGCGTAAGCAAAATGCTGGTATTTTTACTGAAGGTAAGAAGATGCCCCCATCTCCCCGTGAGATGGCTAAAGGCGGTTCAGCTTCATCCCGTGCAGACGGCATCGCCCAGCGCGGTAAAACTCGTGGAAAGATGGTGTAATTATGGGAATCGAAATAGGTGATGTATCCCCTTTAGCGGGAATAATTTCGGGCAAAGGCTTAATGGGCGAACTGGCGGCAAAAGGTGGCTTGGGTTTATTGCCTGCTGGAATTGCACGTGACGCACAGTCGAACGATGAAGAGAGGCGCAAAAAGCAAACTGCTGGCGCGTCGTCTGCTCCAGCTACTGCGACCATGAAAAAAGGTGGCAAAGTTTCTTCTGCTTCTAAGCGGGCTGACGGTATTGCTACCAAAGGCAAGACTCGCGGTACTATGATCACCATGAAAGGCGGCGGTTACGCCTGTTAAATTATGATGCCATCCCGTGGTATGGGCGCAATTCGCCCCTCAAAAATGCCCGGCGCTAAGACAAAAGCGCGGCGGGATGACACTGATTTCACCCAGTTCAAAGAGGGTGGTAAGGTAAACGCCGCTGGTAATTACACGAAGCCTAGTCTGCGAAAGCGGATTGTGTCGCAGGTAAAAGCCGCAGCAACGCAGGGCACTGGCGCAGGTCAGTGGTCAGCGCGTAAAGCACAGCTTGTTGCCAAGAAGTACAAGGCGGCTGGCGGGGGTTATCGAGATTGAAAGCGCCTCAAAAATCATTGAAGGATTGGGGCGACCAAAAATGGAGAACCAAAAGTGGTAAAAAATCTTCTGACACTGGTGAAAGATACCTTCCAAGTGCTGCGATCAAAAGTCTCAGCCCTGCTGAGTACGCTGCGACGACCAAAGCCAAGCGGGCAGGAAAAGCCGCCGGAAAACAATTCGTAGCCCAACCCAAAACAATCGCAAAGAAAACAGCAGGGTATAGATAATGGCTAAGACCACCGGAACCACAGCCTTTGATCTCGACATGAACGACCTCATTGAGGAGGCGTTTGAGCGTTGTGGTCAAGAACTTCGCACGGGTTATAACTTCCGCACTGCACGTCGGTCGTTGAACCTGCTGACGATTGAGTGGGCAAACCGTGGTTTGAACTTTTGGACTGTAGAACAGGGCCAGATTCCAATGGTGACGGGTCAGGCTATATACCCCATGCCTACGGACACAATCAATCTCCTAGACATGGTTATACGCCAGAGTAACGCCACATCTAACCAGATCGACATCAACATCAGCGGTATTTCAGAATCGACCTACATGAGTCTGCCAAACAAGTTGGCACAAGGTCGCCCAATTCAGGTCTGGTACAACCGTCAGTCTGGTCAAGAGAACAGCACTACGGTTACCCTTAACGGAACCATTTCATCTACAGCCACTACAATCACGTTGTCTAATGTGGACGGTTTGACCACTGCTGGGTTTATTAAGATTGATAATGAGACCATTAGTTACCCCAACATAGACCCTGTAAACAACCAGTTGTTAAACTGCGCTCGTGGACAGAATGGCACAACCGCTGCGGCGCATACTACTGGTGCAGCTATAACCGTGCAGAACCTACCTGCTATCAATGTGTGGCCTACACCTAACGCCCCCGGGGATCAGTACATGTTTGTGTACTACCGCATGCGCCGTATTCAGGACGCTGGCTCTGGTGTAACTGTCCAAGACATTCCATTCCGCTTTATCCCCTGCATGGTGGCAGGATTGGCCTATCTGTTGAGCATGAAGTTGCCAGATGTTGATCCAAACCGTGTAATGGGTCTAAAGGCTGAGTATGAACAGCAGTGGGAATTGGCCCAGTCGGAAGACCGCGATACCTCTCCGTTGAGGTTTGTGCCAAGGAATTTGTTCTATGCCTAATCGGTTTGCTTCCGGTAAGCATGCAATTGCTGAATGCGACCGTTGTGCGCAGAGGTACATGCTCAAGGAACTAAAGACACAGGTAGTCAAGACTAAGCCATTTAAGGTCAAAGTTTGCCCCGCATGTTGGGATCCCGATCAGCCACAGTTGCAACTGGGTATGTATCCAGTTAATGATCCGCAAGCTGTGCGTGAGCCGCGCCCCGATGTGAGCTACCAAGTTTCTGGCCAAAGTGGCCTACAGATTTTGCTAACGGACAGCACCACTCAAGATGGGTTTGGTTATCCAGAGCAAGGTAGTCGAGTCTTTCAATGGGGATACAACCCTGTTGGTGGTGCAAGTGGGTTTGATACACTTTTAACGCCAAATAACTTGGTGTTAGCGATAGAACTTGGTACAGTTACGGTTACAACGACATAAGGAGTCGAACATGGACAAAGCAGATTTGAAACAAGACAAGAAGATGGTAGCTGGAGCCGTGCACAAGCACGAGAAGAAGCTGCATCCCGGTCAGCCTATGACCAAATTGGCCAAAGGCGGTAAAACCAACCTGCAAATGAAGCAGTTGGGTCGTGGTCTAGCCAAAGTGGCTAACCAGAAGAAGTCTTCCTTCACCTACAAAAAAGGCGGTTGATATGGCAACTTTTAGCAAAAAAATGATGGGCAAAGAAGTTGGTGATGCCAGCGTCTATGCTCCGCCCCACAACATGAATGGCGAAGCGGGTGTGGACATCAAGAACAGTGGCTATAACGGTGGCAATCGTTTAACCGCCAATGATGTAAACATGTCTGTTGGTAACATCAGTCGTGATCCATACAAAGAACCAAAGACCTCTGGTATTAAAATGCGCGGTACTGGCTGTGCTACCAAAGGCGTGATGTCACGAGGCCCAATGGCTTGATATGAATTACATTGAACTGTTCAATACTATTCAGTCGTATACGGAAAATACCTTTCCGGACTTTACCGCTTCTAACAGCGATACGGTTACGCCTACTGAACAGATCAATCGGTTCATTGAACAAGCTGAATTACGCATCTATAACACGGTGCAGTTTCCGTCTCTTCGCAAGAACATGACTGGCAACATCACGTCAGGTAACAAGTACCTCAAAGCTCCGGATGACTATCTTGCTACATATTCTTTGGCTGTGATAGATGCGTCTGGTAACTACGAGTACTTGTTAAACAAAGACGTAAATTACATTCGGCAGGCATTCCCCAATCCGACTACAGATACTGGGATTCCAAAGTACTATGCGTTGTTTGGCCCCTCTGTGCAAAGCAGTGTCATTACAAACGAGTTGACGTTTATTCTTGGCCCAACACCTGATGCGGCGTATACAGCGGAACTGCATTTCTACTACTACCCTGTGTCTATTGTGCAGGCGGTGATCTCATCTTTTGGGACACTGACAGGTGGTTCTGGCTACACCAATGGTCTGTACTACAACGTGCCGTTGACGGGCGGTAGTGGCTCTGGCGCTTATGCAGATATCACTGTAAGTGGCGGCGCTGTAGTAGGAGTTGTTATCCGCAACGGTGGGTGTTTGTACAAAGTAGGCAATGCGTTGTCAGCGGCAGTGGCTGATATTGGCGGTACAGGGACTGGGTTTTCTGTTCCCGTAGCTACAGTGTCAAACGTAACTGGCACTTCATGGCTGGGCGATAACTTTGACACAGTGCTCTTGTATGGCTCACTGGTTGAGGCTTATACCTACATGAAGGGCGAAACAGATATGCTTGCCCTATACGATGGCAAATACAAAGAAGCCCTTGCACAAGCTAAACGTTTGGGTGATGGTATGGAGCGTCAGGATGCCTATCGTTCTGGTCAATATAGACAGGCGGTGACCTGATGGCTTTCACAGGTAATTACTCCTGCAACACGTTGCGGACTGGCTTGATTAACGGGACGTTGAATTTTTCAACTGACACGTTTTATTTGGCGTTGTATACCAATTCTGCTACTTTGAATCAGCTTACGACAGCTTACACCTCTGATGGTGAGACTTCCGGCGGCAATTATGCGGCTGGTGGGCTGGTAGTGACGGCGACAGTGAATACTGCGCTTAGTTCAAACAGCAGTACTATTTACGTTAACTTTTCCAGCCCAGCGTGGACTGGTGCTATTACGGCTCGTGGCGCGTTGATTTATAAAGCCGGAGCTAATGGCGCTGTTTGTGTTCTGGACTTTGGGAATAACATAACATCGACTGGCACTTTCACTGTAACGATGCCTGCTAACACTAGCTCGGCTGCACTCATTAGACTTGTATAGGAGAAAACATGGCACTGGTCACAACCACCAAAGGCGAAATGGACGATTCTCTTCTTGAGAAAAAAGAAGGCTTCGTTGATAATGACAACGAATACACGACTTGGGTTGAGTATTGGTTAGATGGCGAACTTGTTCACCGCTCTGCCCATGTCGCCCTGAAACAATCCGTAACATTAGCCGCTGAAGCGGCATCTTTTAACTAAGGAGCCTAACATGGCAAATACCCAAGCGATGACAACAAGTTTTATGGGCGAGTTGATGACCGCAACCCATAACTTTGGCACTGCCCCCGTCCGCGCAAGCGGCGCAACTGATGCGTTTAAAGCTGCTTTGTATTTGGCAACGGCTACGTACAACGCATCTACCACTGCCTATGCAACTACAAATGAAGTGACGGGCACTGGCTACTCTGCGGGCGGTGTTGCGGTTACATTTGGAACCCCACCTACGGCTACTAACTCTTCTGTTACTGCGGGCGTTGCATTTGTCACGCCTTCGGCCAGTATTACTTATAGCGGCGTAACATTGTCTACAGCTTTTGATGCCGTGTTGATCTACAACTCAACGCAAAGCAATAAAGCGGTGAGCGTCCATACTTTCGGTTCACAGACAATTACTGCTGGTACGTTTACTCTTACCATGCCTGCGAATACAACTTCGACTGCTTTGATTCGTCTGGCTACAACCTAATAGGGCCGGTGGGGTAACTCACCGGAGTAGCCATGTTCGGTATCTCCGCATTTGCCGAAGCGCCATTTGCCTCGCTTGCGGGGCAGACAGTAGTCGTTGCTCTTACCGGCGTTCAGGCATCTGGCGCGGTAGGAACAGTCACGAACGGTGGAGTCTCAGTTGAATTAACTGGAGTCCAAGCTACCGGCAATGTAGATACAGCAGCCCCAGTCATTACTGTTGACCTTACAGGCGTTCAAGCAAGCGGTGCAGTAGGATCAGTTGAGGAATCTTTTTCTTCAGCACTCACGGGCGTTTTAGCGACGGGCGCAGTAGATACAGTTGGAGTTGAACGCTCTCTAGGTATTACGGGCGTATCTGCTACGGGTGAAGTTGGTAATGCCGTATATGCTGAAACTGATGCACTGACAGGCGTAGCGGCTACGGGAGCGGTTGGTTCTGTTACTGCTACTACGCTGTCTATAGAGTTGAATGGTGTTGCGGCTGCTGGCGCAGTTGGTACTGTAGATGTTGCACAAACTAGCGCTGAGAATGGCGTATTAGGAATTGGTAGTGTAGGAACTGTTGGGCCTGATATTTCAGTTGCACTGACTGGTGTTGAGGCTTCTGGCTCAGTTGGTACAGTCATATTTTATGTTGTCTACGAACGGGCTTTAACGGGCGTCTCCGCAGAGGGAGCTGTTGGCTCAGTCGGGGGAGCATCAGACAGGGCTGTTGACTTGTCTGGGGTTAGTGCTTCTGGAGGGCTTGGCACTACCGGTGTTTTGCACGAGAATGCGCTTAACGCGGAAGGCGGCTGGGGTTCGGGCACATGGGGTGAGTACGGTTGGGGTGAAGGCCCAGTCAATACAACGTTTATTAGTGGGCAAGTTGGCACAGTCACACCCGGAAATGCCCCCGCCCTGACAGGCGTAGAAGCCAGAGGGTTTGTTGGTATGTTCGGCGTTATCCATATCAATGGACTGCTGGGCGTCATGGCACGGGGAAATGTAGGAAATGTTTCTAATTATTTCTGGACAACTATTGATGACAATCAGATTCCAGACTGGCATAATATCAACGATTCCGATACCGCCAACTGGGCGCTGATTGAAACGGAAGACGCATGAGTAAGGATGCAATATGGCTCTAGTATTAGCTGATCGCGTTAAAGAAACCACTACCACGGCTGGTACGGGGACTGTTACGCTTGACGGCGCAGCTACGGGCTTTCAATCCTTCGCCGTAATTGGTAATAGCAACACAACGTTTTATACGATTGCTGGGCAGACTAGCAACGAATGGGAAGTGGGTGTTGGTACATACACTTCTTCTGGTACTTTACTGGCCCGCACTACGGTTTTATCTAATAGCGCAGGAACACAACCATCGGCTCTATCATTCTCAGCCGGTACAAAAGATGTGTTTGTAACCTATCCAGCAGGATACGCTGTGGCTTCTACTAATGTGGGTACAGCGGGTCAGTTGCTTACATCAAACGGTACGGGTGTAGCTCCTACATTCCAAACAAGCACGGCAGCATCAAAATCGTATGTACAGGCAATGAGCATCCTGAATGGACTATAAGGAACTAACATGGCAGTAACAAACTTTTCCCCTCTCCTTGGTCTGGCACTGCCGACTACGGGAGACTTGTCTGGTACGTGGGGTACTGTAGTCAATGACTCTATCACGGGCCTCCTTGATTCAGCAGTTGCTGGTACAACTACGCTTTCAGCCGATGCGGACGTAACTCTTTCAACGACCAACGGCGCGGCTAACCAAGCACGTAGTGCTATCATCTTGTGGACAGCCAGTAACGGCGCAACCACTCGTAACATCACGGCTCCCGCCCAGAGCAAAGCCTATTTGGTCATCAATGCTGGCACTGGCTCTATTGTGATTCGCGGTTCTGGCCCAACGACTGGCGTAACGGTTGCCTCTGGTGTTCGCGCCTTGGTAGCATGGAACGGTTCTGACTTTGTAAAGATTGTCAGTAATCCAGTGGTGTTGACAACGGATGTGTCTGGGATTCTTCCAGTAGCAAATGGTGGTACAGCCACAGCCACTCCAAGTTTGGTGCAAGGATCAAACATCACCATCACTGGAACATGGCCTAACCAAACAATTGCCGCCGCTGCTGGCGGTATTACCGCTGGTCAATCCATTGCTTTTGCTTTAATATTCTCTATCTAAAGGAGTTCTCATGGCCGCACCAAATATTGTTGCTGTAACAACAATTACACCAAACACACTGTCTATCACACCTGCTGATACGTCACGTAATGCGCTTGT
>Ga0315909_10007787_pt1 | contig 11880 bp, 28 predicted proteins | sample LakEriMetagenome_11_FD_203527 | JGI IMG/M metagenome (GOLD analysis project Ga0315909, IMG submission 203527) | Freshwater fungal communities from buoy surface, Lake Erie, Ohio, United States - Buoy 2 MA125 | ecosystem: Environmental > Aquatic > Freshwater > Lake | place: USA: Lake Erie, Ohio...
CTTCTTTTAAAATATATTCTAAAATTTCTGAGTCAGGATCTAAAGATAAAACACCACCAACTACGCATGGTCCTTGTTGTAAAGAAGCAAAAATATTATCTTTAAAGTTCCAGTCTGGAGATAGACATATAGTATCTGCATCTACCCAGGTCATGCCAGTCTTTTTTATCATATTATATCTAAAAATATCTGAAAATGCAGCATATGAATTTTCCACTTTAAATAAAAGTTCCTCTGGCAAGATTTCTCTAGCATCTGCTTTTTTAACTCCACGTGGAACTGCCATTTCTAAATCATAAACATATAGCGTAATGTCATGACCATGATATACAAAAGAAGATAGGCACATCAACTGAATCTTTGGCATCGGAATGCCTACCCATAAAGATGCAAATTCCATAGCTTTTCTATTATACACCAGGGTATAATTAAAAGATGACAGTTTTATATTTACTTTATCACCCAGAACTAAAAGCTATCAAAATAGGTATATCTGATATTTCTGGTAGACGGTATCGCAAGCATAAAACACAGGGATGGGTGCTCATTCGGTACTGGTATTTTTCCGAGCGGGGTATAGCAAAAAGAGTCGAATCCACCCTAATAGAAACACTAACCAATAAACACGGACATTTCCTTGATAAGAAAGATATGCCACAACACGGCTATACAGAAACGTTTGATGCCTCAAAAATAACACGTAGAGGTTTGATCCGTATGGTCAATAAGGCTATAAAAGATTTAGATATTTCTTGATTCCAGGTCAGATATTCTTTTGATGAGTGGTTTGATCATAGCCTTCACAAGCAGATAGTCGCAGGCTAATCCAACAAATAAACCGACCAAAAACCAGATCACACTTGACATATAAAGATTATACCGCATGCAAAGTTCGGCGGTAAATAGAAGACTACCAAACACTCCTAATAACAACCATAAGGAATAACACATATGAGATATAGCCTGATATGAAACCATATAGGAAGATAGCTGGTTTACACATTAGGATATCCTTGATACTTTTATGTTTCATATGGCTATTATACATATACTTTTCCACAGGGTTATCCACAGATATTGATATAAAAATGTGATTGTTTGATAGAGTTATCCACAGATATCGTTGATATTATGGTTTAAAAATGTAGGTTGTCAACAGGTTATCCACATGTTTATCCACAGAAAAATGTTACTGATATTTTTATTATATAGGGTTAAAGTGGAGAGAAGTGGAGGATAGTGGAGTATAGAGCACTTTCTGTAGAGCGGCCCTTCTTTCCAAACATCCCAAACCACATATCCTGGATATCCCGCTGCATTTTACACCAAACATATGTGTTTGTCAAACCTCAATATCCCCAAATATGCCCATAAAAAATATCAAAAAACCATATAAAAATGTTTGAAAATGTGGAAAAATATTTGGATATCGTAATGTTTTATTTGGAAATGTTTGAAAACTTTCAGGGATTTTTTGGAAGGCGTTCTTAATGTCTTTTATGGTATCAAGGGGATCTCTCTATACCCTGCCGCCTGCGGCGGCGTTAAATGGCGGGGTATAAAAGAATATCCCAAACACCTATATACCCATATACAGTATATAGAAGCTATAAGGGTTTGACAAATAGAGATGTTTGATATAAAATGTTTGGCAAACTTTTAGGGATTTTTTAGATGCGTTCGTAATAAAATTTCTGGAAATGTTTTTGGTGTTTCGTAATATGGAAATATATATGTTTGTCGTAAATGTCCGATTTGTATAGGTTTGATCCGGCCCCCCGAAGGGGGCTTTGTCAAGCTTACTTTCCAAACCTCATTAGCAAATCCTCTAATGATTCATATTCCTCATCAGGGGCTTCTAGTGAAGCAAGTAGTAGGTCATATGTTTCATTGATATAGATTTCTGCTTCAGGGGTCTTATTGACTATACCCTCGGCTAGAAAATATCCCAATGGCAAACCTATATCATTGTATTCTATGAAGTCTTGAAAGTTTGCTTCATCTCTGAACTCCATCCAAAGTGAACCAAGAATCTCACACTTCTTAGAGAAGTCTATCGGCATAGTATTTTCCTATCTCTCTGTATTCTGCTACTTCATTATTATACTCTGCTGACTCTAGAACTTCAAGAGCCCTACGATAAATAATATATGGCTGTGCTGTGCCAAGATATTTTCCTACCGCTTCTAGGTCAAGAGTTAGGTCAGATAACAATCTGCCAATGGAAAGAGCAACCTTCTCCTCTTTGCTTGTTGGCAATCTGTGTGCTCGTCTCATAGCCCTCCAGTCTATCAAATATGTGAGGGGAGCGCAAGCGAAAGGATGACCTGCGCTCTACCCTCGTGCCTAGGGTCACCACTCCTAAGCCTTCGCTAAATACTCTTCCTTTGCAAAATGATATGTAACAAAATCATCTATTGAATGCGTCCCAGTATCATCATGAACAATCTTATTTACTAAATCAATGATAACTGGGTGGTCCATGAAACCTAAATCATTTGGATTACATGCATATATTCCATATCCTGTTTCTGACATTAGTTCATGCTGTAGCAAATAACTGATTGCCATACGTGTTCCATATGCAGGGTCTCCCATATCGATACGTGGTTTGGCATGACTTAGGGCCCCAGCCAAATCAATATACATGGAGTCTTCTCCCCAATGGCTGTACAGTGCCACCGCCTGGTCCTCCGCCTGCTTGAATACAAATGTACAACGTGCTCCCATGTTACTCTTCCTCTCTGTTAGTTTGTTTCATGATATCAAAATCCAGCGGTAGTGTCAACTGCTCCCACATTATTCTAACCACCCGTCATCGTCCAAGGGCACCAGGAAATCATTCTCCCGCATCCAGTCCATTATTACTTCTTCTATGATCATGCCACCGCTGTCCATAGATAGACCTAAGTTATCTACATCTTCCCAAAACTTATCAAATATTTCTTTTAGGGTAATGCCAGTAGGAACAGCCTCTTCTACAGAGTTATCATCAGCAACCAAGTCATGGTAGTGATTCTGATATACCTCACGTAGAATATCAAAGGTCCAGACCCATAGCAATGACGGGAATACAGGAATAGATTGCAACTTATCTACAATCTCGTTTAGTTCTGTATATACATCATCTCTACGAGTTGCATCTTGTAGATCTATTTGTGCCTTTAGCACATCGATTGATTCAATGATATGTGCCTTATCCATTCTTACCGTCTCTTTCATCAATAGCAAAATACAGTCCATATGTCAGTGTGTACATAGCCTGGATAGCCTCACATTGGCCCTCCCAGTATGTGCGTTCCATAGAGTCCATTGCTTCACCTGACTCGTCTTCAGTCTGTTGAGCCATGAGGAGTTCTTCCTCTGCCTCCACGAGCATGCGCTTTAGTTCTCCGTGCATGATGTCTAGGGGCTCAATCTTGTGGTCTACAGCCTTTTGAATATGTGGCTCTAACTCAGTATTGATTACCATGGTCATCCTTTCTTTTCTCCATTGTACTTGATGTCGCTGTATACCTGCAATAGGTGTGCGGTAGTAGACCAAGCGGCTTCTAGTTGTCTGTATGGAACTACATCCTCAGAGGATAGAACTTGCATATCTTGTTCTAAACTAATCAGATGTAGTTTGGCATACTCAATGAACTCATCAGTCATTACATATCCGCCATTGGGATTACTTGGTCGTTGATAAGTTGCGAACCTGTTGAGACAACGATTTCTCCGTCAATCTCACCAAAGATAGCATTAGGAAATATGGGTAGCACCTGCGCTACCATTTCATCAAAGGTCATTATTACTCCTCCTCAGGTTCAGTTGATAGTGTGCCGTCATTGTGCTCATACCAGCCTGTGTAGATAACGATTTGACCGTCGTTATCCAACTCGTAGCCATGAGACATTACCTTCGTTAGCATTGCGCTATTCATGCGTTTTCCTTTCTGTAATCAGGGATGTTGTCTAAGTATAACTTGTGGGTCTGACACTCCTTGGCATAGTCTAGGTCAATCTCCCCTAGATAGTTACAGGATGAGCATATATTACCGTCACAGTTATCACAGTATTCCATGCAGTCGTATGCATCACAGTCCATACAGCGTGACTCATAGTCCATGCTAGATGTGACTTCTCCTGCAACAAACTCAAACTCCCCACCAAAGCCCTGCTCTTCTTGCCAAGATAGAGTTAGGACAGCAGTAGGATACTGATTAGATAGATGAATCATAGCCTGAACAGGTGGACCCCAAGCGGTATCAAAACGATATCCTACCCAGTTATCCATACCGTCTGCCTTGAAATCAGTCATACATGTATCTGAGTATTCATCCTCATCTGATTTGGCTACATCCCACTTAGTACCCCACTCCCTATTGTTGAATGAATACCAGTCGTCACCACCATAGGGGTCAGCAGAGTTGAAATCAGATTGTTTCTCATATGCCTCTAAATCAAGAGGGGCTTTGATATTCCAAAATGAGAATACAGGATTATTATATTTGACAGTCTTGGTAATAAAACCCTGTGTTTCTCTATCCCAGTAATGGGTGTAGGTTCTCTCAAAAGGACGATTGAGTTGGTCCTTGATGAGGTGTACGGTCTCAGGATTTGAGTCCTGAATCATAAGATTATTGAAGCACCAGTTTGGCATTATTCTAACTCATCCGTTTCCCAATAGACATCTACATTGTCCACCATATAGGGCAACATATTGTCTAGAATATTACTGATAGAGGCATTTACATCTTCATTATCAGTAGAGTAACTGATAGTGATTACTACGTCCACGATATATCCTTTCTAGTTGATATTCTAAGTATCGCATATTTGGTGGTATTTGGCAAGGTATAGGAGTGTGACTTACACCACATTAGATATGCCCACAGCCACAGTTACAACAGCTATTACATCTACCCTCGTATCTTTCACACATTAGATCTATGAGGTCCTCTTCACCGCAGGTACTACAAGTAAACTCAGATGTTTCATCTATACATCTAAAACAAATCTCTTGATTATCTACATTTACTGTCTGTACCCCATAGGCATTACAAATGTCACACATAAATCCCCTTTCTGTGAGATATATTTATTATCCCATGTTTGGCGAAATAATACAAGTCTGACGTAATAAAAATTTGGGAAAAATCTAAGATTATCGTAATTCAAATGTGGTAAAAATCACACCCCGCCGGGGCCCCATTTATGCAGAAAGCAGGCAGTTTATACTCATGCCTAGGAGTTGCGATTTATTTATGCAATCGCTAACACATTTTGCACTGTTTGCAATATGCGATTCTTTTCTGCAGTAATAGAAGCATCAAAGCCAGAAGCAGCAGCAAGCACTGATTCATTATTACCACCACGAGCAGAGCGATGCCAATCTAATCTCTCAGTGAGAGCATTCATTGCACCCCATGCAGTGTTAGCAATCATGCCATTGAACTCACCCGTATAAATATCATTGATGAGGTCAATCTTATTTTGCCACTTAGTGAGAGCAATCTTCTTCTCACCTTCTGGCTTAGGATATACCGCAAGCACAATATCATTGAATTGTTGCGCTGTGATTTCTTTCTCAATCATGGTCTTAGCCATGAGATCAAAAGCATCCATGTATTTATTAGCAAGCCCAAGAGTCTCACGAGCAATCTGAACACGACCTGTTGCAGATTGTGTGTGACGAATCTTGAACGATTGTTTGACGGCATTCTTGCCACGCTTAGAGCCTAGAGCAAGATTGAGAGTATTGGCGCATACAACACGAACGGGCGTGATTGATGCCTGAATAGCAATAGACCCGTCATGCGAGGTATTGATGAGAAGATAAGTCTTTACCTTATCGGATACACCGCTAGGGTCTAGCACTGTCTCACGCTCAAGAGCAAGAGAGCCAAATACTACACGCCCACCCTTGATTGAGCCAGCCGTTTCCCAACGACCGCCACCATCAAGAATGTTATCTCCGAATGCAAATAAATCTTCATTCTGCAATGGAACATAACGCTCACCAACAACACCTAGAACATCTGTCTGGTTATTGTTAGTAGGATTAGTGCGAACAACATATTGATAAGACTTATCTGATGTAAGAGTATTAGGAATCTCAACATCAACAAGGCGAACATTCCAGTTGTTTAGATTAGCAGCAGCCAACATTTCTGCTGTATTCTTTTCCTCCATGAATACGGTTCCAAGACCATGCCATGCAGGTTCACGGAAAGATGCAAAAGATGCAACTCCGTTTTGTGTTTCTAACTCATGAGCCATTTTATTTCCTTTCTAGTTATCTTATTTCAAGTTTAGCACACTGGGAAAATAATATCAAGTTACGTAAACCAAATCGGACATATGGTACAAATGCCCCGCCGGACTTAACGGGAAGCGGGCCCTAGGAAACCACCACGATCCCAGGGCCCAAGATTACATTGCTACTCCCACTCCTCTTCATCGATAGTTTCAACATAGTAAGTATTTATTTCTGTATCACCATTATTTGAATCTACAGATAACTCATCGTTGATGAAGTAGCGCAAATCAAATGAATCAACTTCGCTAAGTAGAACGTCCGTTGAGCCTTCTACTCTAATGGTGGCGGACCAGTTTAGAGTTGTCTTAGCCTCATAACTAAGAATGGTGCACAACTGCTCCAGCACCTCTTCTTTGGTAACATCAGCACTGTACCAGCCATGGGCTGCAAGATTGTCTTGAATCTTGTCTATCTTTGCGTTGGCAGATTCCAAGAATGATTCAGTGAACTGCTTCTTACGAAATATCTCATTGATATCATGCTTAGTTAGCATGTATGTAACGGTCTCACCGTTTGGCTTGAACTCTAATGCCTCCACGAGATAGTTGTCATAGAGGGTGGTTCTCTGTGTGTCTTCCATTATTCCATTTCCTTTCCAAGTTCCTCAAACTCTGCGATTTCTTCCATCATAGCATTCATCTGTTCTTCGGTCAATAATACGGATGTAACTAGATGTGCTGTTAGCGCTGTTAGATGTGTTGAGTAGATAAACATTTCTCTCAACATTTCTTCATCACTAAGAATATTTTTATTCTCTAATATGTATTTGACTCCGCTTACGATATCGTCGGAGTGTAATGCCTGCTTACTTGCTTCTGCTACTGCTAACGCTGTTGCGCTCATTGGTGGTTCCTTTCTGTATATACCAAGTTTAGCAAAAATCTGGGAAAAATACAACTTCTGACGTAAAGCTCCCGTGTGAGAAAGATCACAGGCCGGGCCCCATTTTGACGGGGAAGTGAGCAGTTTTACTTCATGCTCAGGAAGATTTTATTAGTAGGTTTTCACCATAGCGAAACGCTGTTGTCCATTAGCAAGACGAAGCATTACACGAGTTACATTTCTACGAATAGGAGTGAACTTCTCAATCCTACCTGTAACACCTGTTTTGCTAGTAGTGAAGAGATCTCCTACTTGATATGTATATCCTCCGAGAGTCATTTGCTTTTCCTTTCTGTTAGTGTTTGGTGGGCAGTTTTACCTTAGGTGATGCCCAGCACCAAGTCTCATTTAGAGATAACGAGCAACTGCCTGATATGTAGATGTGGAGACTACTTCCTCATCGGTCATCTTGAGAATACGAATCGCATTAGAGATTTCCTCTTTTTGCTGGTCATATTCATAGCGACCAAGAGTTACGAAGTCACGCTTTGGCTCATCAGGAATAGTGATAGTTCCTGCTGGTAGGTTGAAATCAACATTTATTGTGCCGTTCCAACGAGTATTGGCAGACAACTCTGTTGCCTTTGCGATATGTGCTAGAGCCAACTTAGCAACTTCCTTGTTGTGCTTCTCTTGTGCCTTCTTGAACTTTGCCTCATTAGCCTCTTGAGTAGAGTAATCCTTCTCAAGTTTTGCGAGGGCAGATTCAAGTGCCTTGATTACCTTAGTTGTTGCTATCTTTACTGAGATAGCCTTACCTCTGCTTGCCATTTGTTTCCCTTTCTGTTTGGTGGTTTCCATCTTAGCATTTTGCTAAGTGAATATCAAGTTGAGCAGTTTATCCTCCACTTGCTCAGGTGGCGTTAGCGTTTGCTAAACCTACTTTTGCTTCCAAGTAGTCCAACGAGTCTTACCCTCAACATCAAGACGAACACGAACTGTGCCGTTTGCCTGTGGGTTGATTTCCTTGATGACTCCTGTGACCTTGCTCTTTTGCGAGGTGTAGGTATCGCCTACCTTGTATAGTGCTGTGGCTACTGCCATTTTCTTTCTCCTTTGTTTGTTTGTTGCTTACTGTATTATTATCGCATTATTTACTTGTGTCCGTCAAGTTATTTCTGATATTTCTCATATTTTGAGATTATTTATCCCATAGACCTGCTAGCGTTAGGATTAGCAGAACAAGGAATAAGATTATTATTATGCTCACCCATGCCCCCTACTTTTTCTTAGCAGAGAACACTATATCAGATTTTTGGTATACGCACAAGCCACAAGAGACACAAGCAGATCCCTTCTCAGATATTAGCGGGATAGCCTTTTTATTCTCAGGACACTTTGCCCCTACCCTGCCAATCATGGCTTTCATGTCTGCCTGCCCAATAGCGAATGTATCAGCAAGATAAGCTAATCTTACTTCTTTACTAGCTAGGGTAACGGCAATATCTTTATTATCTTGATCTGTTGAGAAATAGAGAGATAGGTTATCAATACCCTTGAGGATATTAGTTGCGGAGGGTACACGAGTATAAACCCAGAATCTAATATCAGGATTATCTAGAATCGTGTTCCTCCATGCCCATGTATATGAATCATTGAAGAAGTCCCCGTCCCAGTGAATACGGAAGAGTTTTTCAGCATTGCGCTTATCACAATCTTTGCGGAAGTCTTCAATCATTTCTGACAATAGATCTTCCATAGTATCTTGATCTGCGTCTTTCAATAGATCCCAGTTATGGATTAGAACATTTCTAACACCCTTATAGATCTTTTCTAACTTACCCGCATAGCAGACTTTGGCGCATGTAGGTGTTTGACCAGGGCATGAATATTCTTTCCCTGCGGGTAGTCCGAATGTATTAGCAATAGTAGGTGTCTTGCCATTAGGTGAAACGGCATTAGTAACTTTTCTGTCCTTAGATCTAATAAGCATAATAGTCATTCTCCATTTCTAGCCATACTGTTTCCTTGATTGATTGATCAGATCCGTATAGAGATCCATTACAATCATTCATTTCATGACCGCAACATGGAAAGTCTTCACAAGTATTCATTTTATTCCCTTTCTGAATAATCCAAGTCTAGCATTTCAGGGAAAAAATATCAACTTAGCGTAATAGGGTGTTTCTACGTAAATAGGGCAAAACGGACAGCGGCCGGGCCCCTTTCGGAGCTTTACTCTACATAGACATAGAGTTCAATTTTTTCATCATCAAAGAAGAATGTATCAATAACTTCTTCATATTCATCAATAATGGCAACATTACATCCTTCTTCGCCTTCATTGATATTTTTGATAGTGAAGAACTCTCCATCAACTTTTATTAGATCGCCTTCCATAAGTTGATTTGGATAGAGTAAGTCAGCAAAGCGTATTTCCATATCCATCATTGTAGCAGTCATTTTATTACTACCTCGCCATTCGCATAGAAAGTTTTTGTGAACATTTTACCTGTTGGGTCAGTTAGATTATATCTAGCATAGACCTTAGCATTTCCATAGTCCTTACACTTAGCCCAAGCGTCATGAGCCTCCATGAAGTCATGAAGTCGCAAGGTAGAAACGAGTTCATCGTCATACCAAGTTGTTAGTGCGTATGCGTATTCCATTTTAGTATTCCTCTCTCTCAATAATCCAAGCGTCTAGGTGGTGTGCCTCAATAATAGCATGGGCAGGTGCCATGTCCTCACCACGCCACGAAACACCCTCTGGTAACTTGATAGGCAAATCCCAAAGTCCTAAGTCATTTACTGCGTCAATAGCCTGAATACATGGCTGAATCATAGTGCTAGGAACGGGAGGGTAGTGATTAGATGAGAGATGAATCCCTATCTGTTGCTCAATGCTTAGCATGATACCCATATCTTCTAAGACTCCGCTTGCCATTTCATTTGCCATATTGCTTCCCATTTTATTTCCCCTTATCGTGCTTCTGGTGTAGTGAATAGTTCGCCTACTAAGTATAGGCTATGTTGGTTATACTTCTCAAGTCCTGCCTCACAATGGCAATACTCAAAGTCAAACTCCTCGCCAAGGGCAAAGTATATCTCTCCGCTATCATAGCAAAGAAAGCAGTTAGTTTTCATTTCATTTCCTTTCTTCCAATACGATAAACTTATCACAACCCTCCGACAACCTCAAACCGACACGCCGAGTTCTGCAAAAAATTTCTGGGTCGCCGTAAAGTGTAACGTAAATCATATTGTGGATAACCTGTGGAAAACGCCCCGGCGCCCTCGGGCGTGTTGCTATTTCTTTTTTATTTCTCTTTCTGCGATTGAGATCTCTAGCAAAGTTACCAAACTATAAGCAAGAATAAAAATCGTTGCCAAAGTTGCGAAGTCACTTATTCCCATTATGCTAAAACCTTTCCTAGTTCATCAACACCGCAGGCTTTTTCAAACCTTGCTTTATCAAAGTTTTCATTATCACTCTGAAACCAATCAGCAAATAAATCTACCATATCCTCAAACACTCTCGCAGGAATTTCATCAGCGAAAGAGTTGAGAATGTTGGCGGTCTTTATGTAGTCCTTGCGAGTCATTAGTTATTTTCTCCTAAGTCTATGAATGCTTCACTACCATTTTCATTGATACGCTCTAACTCTGAGATAAGTTGCTCACGAGTTAGTTTTGAAACATTTCCTAGAATACTTCTAAGGCATTCCTTATTCATAGCGATAAACATTTCCTGAGGAATGCTAGAGATTTGAATTCCCATCGGTGAATCTGGGTTATAGCGTGAGACGAAGTTGATACCATCAACCTCAAACGGAACAGTTACGAAGTTAGACATTAGTTTTCCTTTCTTGTTGTATTATTCATTGTAGCGGTTAGCACCGACAAGGCTTGCGCTTGGCTTTCCTTGCGTTGCTGGATTACATGCTGGCGGAATTCTTCTAGATTCATTTCTAGTCCTCCTCTATTTCTGTAACTTTGATTAGGTGAATGCCAAAGGCAGGATTACTTAGCGCATCAAGACGCCTTAGCATATTCTCGTAGTTTTCTTCATAGGATAGAAACTCGTCAAAGTCTCCTTCGATATGAAACTCAGCGGTTAGTGTATAAGTAGGCATTTTTGCCCCTTTCTTTTTGTTGAGATAATCTTATCGTATTCAGTTATTTATAGCAAGCCTAAGCGTTGTGAGGTTGGTCACATGGACACTTAGGATTAGTCTTAGCAAAGTAGCGAATCAACATCATTCGCTCATTAGTAGTTAGTCCAAATACTGAGCGGATACCGCCGTCATTGTATTCATGGATTAGCTTTATTACTTTTTCATCAGTGAGCATTTTTGCCCCTTTCTTATTTTCTTACTCTGTAAGTTTATCACTTTGGTCTGACAATATCAACTTAGAAATGCGGATAAATCGGACAATCTGCAAAATATTTTTGTGAGTCGTATCACATCGTACGTAAATGGTACAAAACGGACATAGGGCCCGGCATTTTTCGGCGCATTGTCAAATCAACACGCCGATTTTTTATTTATTTTTTATGGATATTTCTTTTCATCTTCATCAACTAGAAACGAGATGTATTCAGAGAATCCAATATCATACGCAATCGGATCAACTGCTTTCAGAACATCAGACGGGGAATAAAGAAGATTCCCAATCACTATCTGCTCATTCGTTTCATCTAACATCTGGTCATACAGCGGAAGAAGTAAATCTTCATTCATCGCTTTACCTC
>Ga0315909_10007793_pt1 | contig 11871 bp, 16 predicted proteins | sample LakEriMetagenome_11_FD_203527 | JGI IMG/M metagenome (GOLD analysis project Ga0315909, IMG submission 203527) | Freshwater fungal communities from buoy surface, Lake Erie, Ohio, United States - Buoy 2 MA125 | ecosystem: Environmental > Aquatic > Freshwater > Lake | place: USA: Lake Erie, Ohio...
TAACATCTGCCGTCTGCGTTTTTAACATATTGCTCCCTTGTAAACCCTAGGAAATTGGATTTACGGGATAATCGTATTTAATTAAATCGATTTAGACAAGAAGTAAGGTGGCGTGTCGGCAGTCTAAAAAGCCAACCTCTTTAGATTCTTGCTGTGATCCGGCAAAATCAGTCTTTGATGGAAGCACCTTTAAAAGCCATTCAGGGGCGTTTATAGCCCCTAAGTCGAACTGGTAGATACCTTTAGGCGTCGAGTTGATATAAAGCGTCCTAGCGCCCGTTCTAGCCCGTATTTCGGCCAAGTAATCCCACTTCTTCTTCTCAATCATAAGTTGGTTGTAATGGGTTCGGCGGCACTTGAGCTCGATATAGGCGTCGTGGGTAACGCCATCTACCCGGTCGGTCGCCGATAGTGGCGTCAAGTCCGGATATTCGGCCTTAAGCGCCTCAAAGAGTTCGGCTTCTCGGAAGTAGATTAGACGTCTTCCTCGCCGTCTTCCCAACCAATTTTCTTAATTGGGTCGGCAGGATCAATAAACCAATCCGGCCAAGATTCGCGCTCCATAGCAAAGGCCAAAGCAAAATCGGCTTTCCATCCAGCCGCTAGAGCCGCGTCGTAAATCGCCTTTGATTCAATAAATCGTTGCTCAAGCTTTGTGGGAAAAGGATTGGCTACTGTGCGCGGTCTGCGAACTTTGCGCTTCTTTGGCGCTTTTTTAGCGACGCGTCTTCTTTGTGCCATTGGTAATCCTCTCCCTAAGAACTAATTCAAGGGTAGATTCTAACTTGTCAAGTCTCGAAATTAGTGGAAGGTTCTCAAGTTTTATTATGTATCGAAGTCCGGCAATTAGTAGGCCGATTGAGCCTAGAACCGAAGCTACGAAGGCCGCTACGTTACTTGCGTCCATACTGCTTGGAGTTCTTATCTGCCCAGCGAACGGCTGGAGCTGTGATTGCGCCAATCAAAACGGCGTATTCGGGAGCAAAGTCGAGAAGCAAAGAGACACCCATAGTTACAGCTGAGGCGGCTACTGCTAGGCAGTAATCCTTAAATGCCTCTTGAAACTGTGGGCTTTTAATGCGAGCGATTAGGTCTTTCATTTATTTACTCCTTCAAGGTCGAACCAGCTTCCGTCATTGTCTCCCGATGGATTGAAACTTATATGGATGTGGGATTGATGGGGGTTGCCTGTGTATTTACGCCAGCGCCAGCGGAGACGAGAGGAAGCAATACGGCGATCATATATAACATATTTGATACGTTGGTCGCCTCGCTTTGCGCAAAGTCTAATTCGCTCGGCGAGTGCGTGAGCTTCTTCTTTGTGAGCTTGAAGGTCGGAATCAACATCTATAGCTCTGACGACTCCATCAATTGGGATATGGTCTGAAGTGCCTTTAGCGAGATGGCGACTATCAGCAATCCAGCCATCGCTACGGCGATCGCGGCTCGGATAATCATCATCTATCTGCTCTCGAAGTTGGACACCAGCTCGGCATAACTTAGCCAAGAAGCAATCTCGCTTCATCTTCGGTTAGACCAAGGCGGTCGAAAATTGCTTGGCGAGCGGCGGCTTTGGCTTCTGCTTCGGCTTTGCGTTGTGCTTCGACTTCTTGGTCTGTTTGATATTGTGCGAATTCAGCCTCATTCATTTCTCGCTCAATTTCTTCGCCAGTTTCACAATTAATAATTTTTATTTTTAATTCATTCATTATTTAATACCCCATAATTCAATAGTTCCTGAATTGTAATTACCACTAGCAGAAAAAATTTGTAAAGAAGAAATTGCGGAAATTTGGTTATATCCACCTTGTATTACTTGTGACCGCATTTGCGTTTTATCATTGTAGTTAGTTTGAAATAGCCATCCTTGAATAAATTTCCAAGTAGTAGCATTAGCATAATCATAAATTCTATAAATACCTAAATTGTAATCTGTTCCAGCACCGCTGTTTTTTGTAAAAATTTTTGAATCGATGCTAGTATCATTAGGAGTTACAGAAGTTCCATCAATCCAAGTAGTAGTGTTAAAATTAAAATGTCTATTTGCTGTGCTATCGGCATTAAACCGCAAAAGAGTATTTCTTTCAATGGTAGTAGTAACTGCGTTCCTAATAATTATTAAAATATCTTCATAGGTTGATGGTATTGAACTTAAAGTAAAGGAAGAACTTCCTGACATATCAGTAGTCGAAATTAAAGTCATACCACCCGAAACCGGAGCTGACCACTTCAATCCAGTTGCGGTGCTTGTATCAACTGTTAAAACATCTCCATTAACCGCCGAACTCGCCAATCTTGCTGGCGTATCTGCCGCAGTTGCGGAAATTAAATCGCCTTTGGCGTCCACAATCGCGTTCTGAATTGCGTTCGAGTCATCTTGAGCAACCCAGCTAAAATCTAAATCTGTATTAGAAGCTTTGCTTAATACTTGTCCAGTCGTTCCACCTTTAAGATCGACTAATGACGTATCTATACCATTACCTAACGTTCTAATGGCGGCCGCACCATCTTTAACTAAATCCGTATCGGCTGGGGTTGTCCAACCAAAATTACTCGTAGTAGGCATTGTTCTCCTTTAAGCGACTATTGTAGCGTTAAGCCAATCTAGGGTTGGGGATATTGTCTGCCAAGTCTCGGTTGCCGGGACATTGTTCCAGCGGAAGGCTTGGAGAGAATAAGCGATAGGTGAGACATTAAGAGTGAGTCGTAGGCGGTTGTAGGAAGCTGTCCAAGTCCAACCTTCAACGAATCCTTGGAACTCGCCGCCAACCATATTGGTTGGCAGATTGGCGATGTTAAGCGGAAGTCCCATAAACACATTCAGAAGCGCGTCTCGGTCGGCATTGTCAATTTCCGGGCTGTGAACCTCGAAAGTAATCTGTTTTAGAAGGTATTGAGGATAGGCTCGAATTTCAAGATAGAAGGCGGCTTGGTCTTCCGCGTCGGACTGATTGCGAAGGGTAGTAACAATCGTCGAGGCTAGTTGGCCGTATTCGCTAATTGACGCAAGATCGGAATCTGTGACTGTTGAACTACCAGTAGCTCCATAGCCAATAGTTATGGAATTGCGAACGTCCCCAGCTCGCTTAGTGATATTAAGACCCGGCCCGGTTGCGTGATTGCCGTCGAGATCGACATATCCGTTAGCGGCTAGGTATTGGCCTCTATGAGTGCTATCGGCGTAACCAATGCGACCTTGAGCGTCTTCGTAAATATAACCAAGGCCGGAAGTAGCCAATCGGCTAACTAAAGAATAAACAGTCTCATTAAGATTTGATTGCGAATGAAGCTCGTAATCGCCCGGTTGGTCGATGTCGCCTAATCCGCTATTTTCCGCATTAGCCCAAGTAACAGTTGGGTCATAATCATTCCAAGTTACGCCAGCTGGAACTTCATCCCAAGTGTCAAACAAAACGCCGGATAGGACTTCGTAAATCATATCGCCGTCTAAGTTATGACCTAGGTTGCCCTCGAATATGGCTCGGGCAAGACGAGCTAATGAGCCGACTGCGAGAATGTTAATGCGCTGAGATAAGGCCGTAGATCCGCTATTGGCTACTTCGATTGATAGGTCGGCGATAAAGCCACCGAATAATGAAACCCAGTTGCCGGAAGTGTCTTTGACTTCGATTGAGATTGGGTAGTTAATCTCAAAACTTACGTTGGCTTCATTTGTCTCTAGAAGTGAGATGTTGGCATAACCGGGTTGTGGCTGAGCATAGATATCGGTTCGCCCGCTGGTTATTGTCATTCCGGCTAAGGTCACCGAAGTAACAGTCGAGCCGTTTACCTTTACGCGATACTCAGGATTCCAAAGGGTCATAATTACTTAAATAGAGCGCTGTATCCGCCAGCTGAAGTTCTTTCGACGCTGTTCATAGCGTCAACTACGGCTCGGGTGAATCCTACTTCGTCAATTACTGAAGGAGCGTTTACGTTGATTGTGACGCCTCGACCAAAGCGCAATTCTTCAGCTGATGTTTGATTCATTGGCACTACTAATTCTTGTCCGGTTAATTGACCTAACAACTGTTGTAGTAAAGCAAAGTCTCCTTCAATTTTCTTAAGAGCTTTTAATTGTCCGGGAGTTCCGCCACCTTTAGAGCCTGAGCCGCCTAATGAAGCACCACCAAGTCCGGCTAATGATGAGCCTAATCCGCCTAAAGCACCTACTAAGCCACCAAAGGCCGCAGAGCTACCTAAAGAAGATCCACTACTCATTTGGAAGTTACCGACTGCCCCACCACCGCCGCCAAGACTTATGCCGGGGATATTTACTCCCGGAATTTTGTTAATTAAAGAAATTAAAGAATTGATTCCATCAATAGCTTCGCGAATCATCGCTTTTATTGCGCTAACAACTTTGCCAATAATTTCAATTAAAGTGGCAATACGATAGCCAACAACTTCAATGGCTTTGACAAAAGCAAACTCGAATAATGGAACAAGATAATTCTTTGTAAACTCCCAAAGGGTTTGGATTGCTTCCTTGTTATTCTCAAAAGCTCGTCTTATAGGTTCTAAAGCCTTATCTTTGGCTTCAATTAAAATAGGGATAAGACGATTCATAACATAATCAAAAAACGCTTTAATTGCGGGAAGTAATGCCTCGCCAACGGATTCTTTAGCTTCATCAAAACCAATTTTTAAACGCTGAATTTGACCTTCTAAAGTGTTGGCTTGAGTAGTTGCCGCACCGCCGAAAGTAGCGGCCAACTGATCCATAGTCCCTTTAAGGCCAAGAGATTTAATTTCTGCGCTCGATAATCCGATACCCAATCGGCTTAGAGCTCCGGTGTTACCTTCGTAGGCTTTACCTAATGCGTTAGATACTGCCTCAACTGATTTACCAGTAGCGGCGCTAATATCGAGAGCTAGTTGTAATCCGTCTTGGGCTTGTGCTAGGTCTCCAGTTGCGGTCGCTAATCTTTGGAAGGATGGGCGAAGTTGTTCATCGGATATACCAAAAGCCAAAGACATTTTTTCGATTTGTTTTTCGACTGCGGCGATTTGTGTATTAGTCGCCCCAGTAACATTTTCTAAAGCCTTGGCTAATCGAGATTGAGCCGCTTCATCTTCAATTGCGGCTTTAACTCCATCGATTGCTAACTTGCCAGCGTAAGCGGCGGCAGCTGCGGCGGCGGCCGCAAAAGCCGCGGCGGCAACTTTGCCAAACTTTTCTAACTTACCGCCGAATCCTTGGATTTCGTTGTCGGCTTGGCCTAAATTCTTTTTAAGGTTATCTATATCGGCGAGGATAGATAACTTAAGAGTTCTACTTCCGGCCATTAGTCATCCCACTTTTCAATAACTTGAGAAAACGAATTTTCCCATTTCTTAATAATGTCCGGTTGAACTCGACGCATAGTAGGCCATATAAAATAACCTTCGCTACCTTTTGATCCAAACTTAGGGGTTCGAGCTAAGAATTGTTTTAGGTTATCAGAACCGAACTCAACACCAGCCAAAATCGCGTTAGTGGCTGGACGACCTTCTCTCAACTGTGTAGTAGCTCCACCGGAAAATTTCTGACTAGCAAAACCAATTCCGAATTCGCCGACGACACTTGATTTACTGATCTTAATACCATCTGCGATTCTAGTCGCTTGTCTTGGCCTTGGATAACTTCTCGCCGCTGATCTAATTTCGCCAACGACGAAATCTACAAGTCCGCCAGTTACGCTTCTAGCTTGTTCTTTAGCTTCGTCACCCATTTTACGGATGACACTAGCTATTTTTCTCAATTCACCTTTGTCATATTGAAATACGCGCTGGCTGTCATCGAACGTTGCCATTTCGCTCCTTCAATATATCAATCGCAGTTACTAAATCGTCCGCGTCTTCCCAATAGGTCATTGGGATTCCGGTCGCTATTGCCAACTCGAGTATAAGTCGGTTTAGGCTTCCGGTTGGGAATCTTTTGGGTCTTCGATGTCTCCAATTATCAGTTCATCGACAGTTAGTTCCCAAACGTCATACGCTTTAGATGGTTTGCCAGCTGAAGCTCTGACGTAGGCGGCGTGAGCCAAGAATAGGAAATCGGTCTGTTGGTATTCTTTAATATCGGTCATTTTATAGATCGATTTACCAGTTTTCCGTTCCCACTTAGCCCACTCAGGAAGCCCTGCGGTATAGGTTTCCACTTCGCCGTTCGTATATTTAATTGTTAAGTTGAGTTTCATAGCTCCCGATTCCCCGATCTCTTAGCTGAAGGTTTCTGTTGGTGTTCCGATTACTGTCATCGTCCAAGTGTCGGTAAGTGCTCCGGGAGCAGCTCCGCCAGCGCTTGGGAAGATTGGAAGAACTGTAAAGGCGAATACTGCGCCAGTTACAGCTGTGAAGCTTACGTTTAGAGCGGTATTAGGTGCGCTCTCTGCGTCTGCCCACATAGCCTCGAACAAGGATGAAGCTGCGCCCCAATCCTGAAGAAGTTCGATTGTGAATGTCCATTGTTTATCAACGGACTTGTAAGCGCGGCCATCGAGAGTTTGATAAGTCTCGATAATCGTCTCACAAGATAAAGTCGCAGAAGTCGCCTGAGCATCGTAGGACGCTGAGTCCAACGTGAAAGTGACATCGCGACCTGTGATTACTGTCGTTGCCATTTGTTCTCCTTAAGAAGTTTGCTCGTAGCGGACGCTCAAGCGGATGTCGGATACCAGTAAGTTTACTGTTCCGACTTGAGTTACTGTCGGTCTTTCGACTGTTGATAACTCATACTTGGACGCCGATAAAGCGCCAAGAATACTAATAACAAGCTTCTCGAGATTATCCAAAGAAGCTGGATTTGATAAATAAGCAACTGCCGCGCTAATTGTGTAATTAAGTTTGAGCCGGGTTGTTGCTTTAGAAATAAGTTCCAATTCCATATAGGGAGAATCGGGAACGATTACGACGGCTGGGACTTGAGGCGCTTCCGGAACGTGATCGTAAACGTTAGCGCTGACACCAGCTAAAGCGGTTTTAATTGCTCCGCGAACGTCATCTTGAATAGTGCTTGCTGGCATTAGCCAATCATCGTTTCTGTGTCGATATATGGGCCAAGGATTCCGGAGATTCTATTAAAGAGGGAGCGGCCAAGCCGGAAAGGTGAGACTGTAAAGTCCACTCCCTCGATCTGCCCACCTGCGGCAGTTCTCGCCTGAAAGATTTCGACTGAAGTAATTATGACCGCGTTCTCGACGTTGGCGTTGCCTACATAAGTCGAAGCGCCGGATAGTGTGGCAGTTCCGGCCGGGATGACGTTGCGCTCAATAATGTCTGCGTTAGTTATAGCGGCTGTGAAAACATAAGGCTCAATCAAGTCGTTTGTTACTGTGACTGTTGCGTTAAAAGGCGAACCACAGCCAGTTACGACGACGGATTGACCCTCGCTGAATTCGTGAATTGTTGAAGTTTGATAGTAAGCGACGTTATCGGTTAATTTAACTTTCTCAATTCTCGTCGAATAGGTTACGAGCATTGGGAGAATCAAATTCTCACTTGTGTCTATGATGTCATTTAAGTAACTGTCTGAATAGAGAGATGACGAAACGCCAAGGACGGCTCGTAGCTCGGAAGCTGTGACTATCGTTGGCATTTCGTCATCCTTTCGTTCTTTAGGTGAGCGGCCAGCTCGGGAGCGGACTGGCCGTCACTATTGGGATTTATCAGCTCTTGTTGAACCAATTAGCGCCAGCGCCTACCTTTGTAGCGAGTGCGCCGTAGCCGTAATATGCGACTTTAATTTGTCCAGTTGCTATTACGTTAGTCTCAAGACGGAATCGACCGGACTCATACCAAGTATAGGACTCTGGATTGAGAACAACCATTGAGTAATCGCCAAGACCAGTATCGCCAGTTCCGCCAATGTTTCGATCTACATAAAGATCTAACCCAAGGACGTTTCCGCGAAGTGAAGTTGGTGTTGCTACGCCAGCTGCGTTTGATGGTGAAGAAGCTGTAAAAATTGGGCGGCCAGAAGATTCGGCATAACCCATAATGTTGCCCCATTGTTGCGGAGAGACAACGATGTTTCTCGCGAAGCCAAGTGAAGCGGCATAAACAGCAGAAGCAGCGCTTGAAGCATAAGCTACAAGGCCAGCCGCAGATTCAGCTTGTCCAGTTGCGTTTAGAGTTCCGTTGTTTCCAATTTCAGAAACTACGAAATCATCTGTTGCGCGAGCATAAGCGAATTCCATTTGACGAACGAGTTCATCAAAGAAAGCAGGGCTGGAACGATCAAGTAGCTCTACTGAGAATTCTTGTCCACCAGCAAACTTCTTAACGTTTACAGTAATGAAGCTTGATGTCATTCCGGTCTCGCCGATTGCGCCTTCTTCTGCTACCTCAGCAACAGTTGGCACAGCTGTAATCTTCGGAATTTCGAAGGTCATACCTGCGTCTGGAAGTGTGCCGCGAGAAATCGCGTCGATAATTGGACGATCAGCATTTGAGAGAGGATTAACAATCTCGGTTAGCTGGCGAGTCGGAATTAAGCCAGCGTTGTTGGTTGTGGTGTCATCAGCAGCTAAAACGTACTGACGTGAAGCGTCATCGCCAAGAACTTTGGCGCGGATTGAAGCTTCGAGGTACTTCGCCTTTGTAAACTCTAGGCGAGGCTTGGTGAAAAAGGCTGGGCGAGCTGCCTCAACAGTTTCCACCTTAGCAGCTTCTACCGCTTCTTCGGTAGGAGCTGGAGCGGTAGTGTCTGACACTTGTTCTCCTTCGGTTGGTTGATCTGATTCGACGGACGCCGATTCAGAATTTTCTATTTGTGCTTCATTCTCAGAAGCGGCGACTTCGCTGACGCGAGCGCTATCGATTGCTGGATCAGTAACTAGGGAAACTTCTTCTAATGAGGCGCTAGTAATTTTCATAACGCCATTGTCATTCGACCATTCGTTAATCATCGCGCCGACTGAGAATCCGTCTCGAAGTCCGGTGGCGGCTTCTTCTAATGCGTCATCGGCCGCGAAAGTCTTGGCTAAAACGAACTTGGCTGTTATACCTTGGTCGGTAGACTCGAAGCTAGCCATTTTGCCGATTGGTCGGGTTCTGTCGTGCTCTAAAAGCAATTTAACATTCTTCATCGCAATAGAATCTTTGGCGAATACGGTTGGCCCAACTGAAGTGTTGCCGCGCTCATTCCAAGTTACGATAGTGCCGCTAATCGTGCGAGTAGCGACATCGGCGGCTGTAATAGCCATTGGGAGATTAATTTTCATTGGGTATTAGGTCTTCCTCTCGTTGAATCTGCTCAACGCTCATCGCGCCAATGCGGTTGAGAATTTCATAAACTTGAGCTCTTTCCAAAGCATTACCGCGAAGGAAGTCGTCAAGATCGAAGCGCACCATCACCGGGTTAGGGACGAAATCCGGGAGTGAGAGCCTTTCCTCAATCGCCTTAAGAATTGGACGAAGTGAGAAATCAACTAATGAGCGCCGTTCGCTAACCGCGTTGCTATATGTCATTGAAGTAGTCTCGGCGCTCAAGAAGTAAGCCGGGATTCCACAAGCTCGAGCCAATTCTAGCGCCACATATTGACGAGCTTCAGTTAATTGTAAAGACTTAGGGTCGAAACCAATTTCTTTAATATCTACATCAGCATTTAGAAAAGCAGTTGCTCGAGATTGTCGAGCTGTGCGCCAAGCGCTGAGAAGTGAGTTAATTCTTTCGGCTGGAAGATTTGTGCCAGTTGATTTAAGAGCAATAGTTGGCAATGGGTCTTTTGCGTAAGTAACTGCCGAGTTCTCTAAATAAACTGCCGCTTGAATTGTTTTGCCTGCGCGATTTAATAAACCTTCATCGCCACCATCGAATCTGATTAATGACCCAACTCCAAAGTTAGGAACTGCTTTACCATCAACCGAATAACCAGTAATTATGTTATTTAGTGGGTCGGTATCAACTGTCACTCGATCCGGAGAGATACGAGTCCAAGAACGAACGCGACCGCCATCGGTTGCTGAATACATTTCCAGAACTTGTCCATAACCTACGCCATATAAGAAAATATCTTCTGCTAACCAAGTATAAATAACAAAGCCAGCCACTCTAGGGTCAGGCTGATTAATTACTCTGTGCGGATCTACGAATTCGCCAGTTATGCGATTGAAAGTTGTCAAAGGTAATGAGCCAATAGTTCCGCAGATTATGTTTCGAGCTCTAGCAACTGCTGGAACTGACATCGCTACTGGACGAGTCGTTGTAGTCCGTCCACCTAGGATTTGATAAACATTATCCTGAATCTGAATTGGAGTTAAACTAGCTTCAACATCAGATATTTTAATCGGAGTTGAAGCCGGAAAGAAGAAATCGCGAATCGCACCCATTAAGCCTAAATTGTAAGGGATATGTGCTACGCGACGATTATATCTACCCCATCATTTGACTGAGTGGCGTAGTGAGAAGCCATAGCCGCCGCGACTGCTCCGGTAATTACTGCGGCTGAGACTTTACGGCCGAAGATCCAACCGCCATCGCCAAAGTTAAGCCTTACCGCTGACAAGCAATGAGAAGTTAATTCTTCTTGATTGCCGTGGGCTAATCTTTGAGCTGAGATAGCCGAAACGAACTCATCACAACTGGTCGCGTATAACTGCCCATCGATTGCCTCACAAGGTAACCCGGCTGGAACTAATCGAGCGGCCACAGCTGAAGCAGTCCGGGCTGAATAAGCGATTTTAAGAACATTGAACTTCCGATACCACTCGGCAATATCGTTGGCGATTACTTTATCGGATAGATAGCCGGGGTTAGTCCAAGTCTGAAGAAGCTGAACTTGGAATCTATCCCCGTCTATCCGTTGAGAGGCGACTAACGCGGCTTGTCGCCTATCTGGTGATAAATCAATCGCAAGCCAAGTATCAACGGACTTATCTAAACGCAGCCCCTCAACTGCGCAAGCTTGCCATTGAGACGGATGGATGACTGGATTGATTGTTGAAACCCATTGGCATAAGACTTCAGTTCTAACTATGTCTTCAGGATCATTTAATACCGCTCGGATATTGTCCGGGTGAATTGTGTGGCCGAGAGATGGGTTAGCTTGTGCTACGCCTTCCCAAAAGGCCGCAGAACCATCGAACTTAATCTCAGGTGGCGCAGACCATTCCCACCAGCCTAAAGATAAATCGTTAGTAAGTATTGACGCCAAAGACCGCTCTCGCATTTTATTTAAGACAACTGAATGGCTATCTCCGGCGTTAGATAGTAAGAAAGCTTGTGGGTTTTGTGAAGCCATTTGAGTAAATCGAAGTGAAGACCAAACGTCCTCGTCGTGATATTCGCGAGCCTCGTCCATCCATATCGTATCCGGAGAAGCAATGCCTCGAGTGGCCGAATTAGAAGCTCTTACTATGTATCGACGGCCACCGCTAAATTGTAATTCTTGAAATCCTCGGGCTTCTAGCTTCTTTACTAATTGGCTTTCAAGTTCAGGATGTTCAGTAATGATTCCATAAATCTTATAGAAGACTTCAGCTGAGGTAGTTAGTTTGTGAGCTGTGTGAACCTGTAATTTTTGCTCTAAACCAAAGATTCGCCAAAGGATTTGCCAAGCCATCCAAGTTGATTTTCCGTTTTGACGGGCTAATAAGATTCCGTGAACCGGGGTCTGCCATCGGCCGTCCGGCTGGACTTTTAAGGTTTGTTCACTCAGCCATTCTTGCCAAGGCAACATTTCTTGGCCGTATTTAGCGCAGAATTCAATAAATTCTAAGCCTTTTGATGGGTTATCGGTGATTTTAGTGTGAATTCGCGGTTTTACCACACCTCGGTAAGCCGAACCAGCCCGAAGGCTAACGATCTCAGCCGGGTCGGGTTTGTTGTTTACCAGTTCAAGCATAATGCCGTTTGGTCGAGCCAGTTCCCGGTATAAAAATCCCAAT
>Ga0315909_10007795_pt1 | contig 11869 bp, 27 predicted proteins | sample LakEriMetagenome_11_FD_203527 | JGI IMG/M metagenome (GOLD analysis project Ga0315909, IMG submission 203527) | Freshwater fungal communities from buoy surface, Lake Erie, Ohio, United States - Buoy 2 MA125 | ecosystem: Environmental > Aquatic > Freshwater > Lake | place: USA: Lake Erie, Ohio...
GGTACCGAAGTCCTTAACACCAACTTTGATCGCGGCGTTCCATCAACGACCGTTCCAGAACCATCCACCTATCTTATGATGATCGTGGGATTGGTTGGATTGGGAATGGTTGGACGGAGAAAGAAACTCACATGATTGGTGCGTTTCTCTGGTTCGGTGTGATTGCATTAACGGCGTGCGGGGGAACGTACCTCGCATATCGTTTTTTACGAAATGAAGAAGAATAACGTGTGCTAGGCATCCCGGTTGGTACCTGAACGTCGGAAGACCTAAAGGCAAAAGAAGGGTATGACCTAGCACACCATTCCCAGATAGCTCAGTCGGTAGAGCAGGTGACTGTTAATCACCGGGTCGGGGGTTCAAGTCCCTCTCTGGGAGCTTCTGCGTCGGTAACTCAATTGGTAGAGCACTAGTCTCCAAAACTAGGGGTTGGGAGTTCGATTCTCTCCCGGCGTGTAGGGGTGGTGGCGCAATCGGTTAGCTCACTGGACTGTCACTCCAGAGGTTGCGGGTTCGATCCCCGTCCATCCCGTATTATGTAATCATTACAAACCCCTTGACATGTGAATATACCTATATTATATTTATAGGATACTCAATCAAGGGGGTTTCTTGTGAAAACGGCAGAAGAATATAAGCTCCATTATGCATTGAATGATGTAGTTGTTCCTGTAAATGACACAGAAAAAGTCATTTATGATATTATTCAAGAATTTGCCAACGACAAGAATTCTTCCAAATATCGTGAAGATGTCACCAAGATTGTCGTGGGGCTTCGTCCATCTGAAGGTAAGAAAGGATATGACGATGACTTTGCAGCAATTGAGGTGAAACCATCAAATGTGACAGATACAGGAAAGTTAGACGGCAAGGGAAACTTTTCTGACCTTACGTGGGCTCGTCACCATAAGTACCTTGCCGACGATTTACGAATGCTTATCTCCGGCTTTCAGAATGGTAAGCTCCTATTCATTGTAGAGTTTCCATATACATCAATTAAAGATCGTGTGGAATATATTCTTAACAAGAAACTCCCTAACGGGGACATTAAAGGTACGTATGTTCGCACGGTTGCCTTTACATACAAACATTGGATGAATCAACCACACAAAGTAATATTTGTACGTAATAATATTCAGACGTATAGGTACGTGTTTAATAAAAAGTTTTTCCCTCTCATCAGTCCGCCCCAGCATGATTCATAAATTTCTCAATATTCGGCACAGTCTTAGAAATCTTTCCGATGAAGAATTTAACACCCTTGTGCCGTCGCTTGCTCACGAACTCTCCACTGTCTCGTTTCATCCCCATTATACCGACGCAGAGCTCAAAACCGATTGGATGAAACTCCGCAAATGGATTCCCAACGCCGATACCATCTCGTCTACCCAACGCCTTGGTATGAAACTCTGCGAGTATTTTTTTCCCAACTTTTATAATATTGAAGATAAGAAAGGCGTTTCGTTTAGTTCGTTATGGACCCCCAATAATTTGGAAAAGGTACTCCGATGGAACCGTAAGTCACATTCCACACCCTATCTCTCCGAATTGAAACGTGGGATTTATTTTAATTTCGGACTCCCCAAGTCCACCATGTACCGTCCCCAAATGGCAAAAATGATTGTGGGTAATCTCCGAGCGGAGCATGTCTTGGATCCATGTGCAGGTTGGGGCGGTCGGTTGTTGGGAACAGTTGCGACAGGAGCACATTATACTGCCTTTGAACCGAATACCGAAACGTATCACAACCTACTCCGATTGGTGGACTTCCTCAACGTGGGCAATAAGGTAACGCTCTATCATGACAGTGCGCTCAATATGGATCACTACGAGATTCCCAACGTAGATCTCATTCTTACGTCTCCCCCGTACTTTGACCTTGAGGTATATTCCCGCGAGGCTACGCAGTCTATTACGGGATGCACGACCTATGCTATGTGGGTGGAGCAGTTCCTCAATCCGCTTGTACAGAAAGCATTGGCAAAATTAGTACCCAATGGGTGGAGTTGTTGGAACGTACATAACGTCGGCAAGATGCACATGATTCAAGATATTGCACATATGCACGAAGCATATCCCGCCAAAAAAATCTTTTCCGTTACGTCCTCAAAGCGTCAAGCCAACCAACAGACTGAAGCAAAAAATCAAAAGAATGCTGATGTGACGATTTGCTATTCACGTTACTTCGTGTAGTGTTGCACCGGCTCGTGATGTTGCTTATGTTGTTTCGGTTCTGGGCGCCCAACATGTGGCGGTGGTGTTTTCCCACTTGCATACTTCACTGCATCTTCCCGATCTATAAAGTACCGAATGTCGCCCGTAGCACTCTTCGCACCATAAAACTTCTTGGGAGTGACCCAGACCTCCCCTTCACTATACTCTTCGGTGCGTTCAAATAAAATGTCCAATAAGGATATCATAATGTCTCGTTAGCTCGCTCATAACGGGTAATACTCATAAATAGAGTACACTCTTGACAAGAATCTGCGAAACTCTTATACTTCATACATATTCTTTCACCAGGTACGTATGATATATTGGCAGAACACGCTCGACACCACAATTGTAACCTATAATGAGTCCACGGATCCTATGGAACGGGAACACCTCTACCGTACCCAGATAGACGTTCCGTTGCGGAAAATGATACAGATTCTCGTACGGAAGTTCTATAGTCCTGAACTGATCACTTCTGAACTGGAATATGATCTCCTCGTCTATACGGTCCTGCAACTAGACAAGTATACGTCAGCTCGTGGAAAAAGCTTCAGTTACTTCACGGTCATTATCAAGAATAGAATTTTTTATCTTCGTGAACTTGCGCATAAAGAAGAAACGCAACATACCAATATACTGGGGTGGCATCAACTCCTGGAAATTGCCGATGTACAGAGTAACACGCATGAAACCGTTCTGAAGACTGCCAAGACGGTCTATCCCCGACAATTATTGTATCGCATGGACGAATGTGACAATTACGCAGTACCTATCCACGAAAAGCTACAACAGTTGGCTATTCCCAGAATCTTCAAAAAACTTCGGCAACAGCGTATTGCACAGGCAGTTATTGCCCTATTACAACATCCCCATACGCTCACCAAATATCATAAAAAAGAATTCTTGGAAGAGATTCGACAGCAAACCGGATATCGCACCGTGCATATTAAAGTCGTACTTGATAAGTTAACACCGTATATTTTCCCATAAAAAAATTTGTAGCGGATTTTTTTATAAAGGACGGGGGAATGCAATAGGAACTCGCATTACGGAATTCGCAAATTACCGTATAAGAAAAAACGGCTGTCAAGAAAAAAATAGCCCCGATTCGTGAACAGGTTACCGCCGGTCGCTTGCGATAGGCACGCTGTCAGTTACGAGAAACCTCCCTGTCAAGTCCACGCCGCACATCGTTACATTCTCCATCCTTTTGTAACAATGGTTCTCCCCACTTGACGGGGGGCTTGGGGTATGGTATTATTATACTATGATTACTTCACTTCTTCTCTCCGTTACGCTGGTCACCGACACCACGGTCACCATCTCCCGTTCTTCCCGTGACATGCAGTTGGGTCGGGATAAGGTGACGTTCGACCTGACCCACACGGCGATCAAGCTGGGATGTGTCAAGTACACGATCACGGTTCCCGATGTGAAACAGAACGGGAACCTGTATGTGTGGACGGGAACCCTACTCTGTCAGAAGTAACCCCTTGACACGACCGAAGTAATAGGTTATAATACACCATACACTAAACGGAGAACATGATGACCAACGCAATCGAAACTGCCGCCACGATGTACACTGTCAACTCCATCGTCGAGCTCCTGATCGTCGCCGGGATCGTGACCTACCTCGTGATCGGGTCGTACCATGTGTGGAGTCAGAACCGGAAGTTCAACAAGCAGTGGAAGGCTCGGTTCGGTAAGTAACCATGCCCATGCTCACCTACCGGTTCCAGTTCGCCAATGGGTTCTCCGCCCACATGACACTCCCCCAATACGAGAGGGCATGTGAGATTGCCCACCAGTGGGGGCTCACGCACACGGTGATCGTGGAGCCCGTCTTCGGCTCCAATGGTAAGGAGTTTATGATTAATACCGGCTCTATGTGGATTGCCGTCCTACCCGATGGGAGCAGCCACTCATGACCTACCTTATCGTACTGGGCGTGGCGTTCCTCGCAGTGGGGATAGCGACCCCGCTCACGGTCCTCGCTCTTCGTTTCCTGGACAAGCCCTCCCCTACCCCTATTCCAGAGCCAGCCTCTGTTACTGAGCCGCCTAGCCCGGCTGAGCGGATTGATCGGGTGCCCCGGCGAGGGCGTCGGTGACCCCTTGACAAGTTAGGCTCCCCCTGTTATATTCAGTATAACTTCAACGGAGAACGATATGGCTGTCGTCGTCGCAGGTGGGTTGTTCATCACGGTGTTGATCGTGGGTGCGTTGATCGGGAAGGCGTTCGGGCTGGACTAACAGCCCACGAGGATTAGCCTTAGACCTCGCTAAATATTAGGGCCCCTCGCTCCGTTAGCTCAACTGGTAGAGCAACCGGCTTTTAACCGGTAGGTTCTGGGATCGTACCCCAGGCGGAGCACTCCCGAAGAAAACCCGAAGGATTTGTAACAGTTTTATAACCCACTTGACTCCCGCCCACAAATAGGTTATAATACAGTATGACAAACAACGTGACTATACAGGATACGATGACCGTGGCTGACCTCCGGCGGATGCTTGAGAACGTGCCCGATGACGCGGTGGTGTGGGTGTTCAACGATGATGAAGCCACGTTCACCCCAGCCGTTGCTGCCACGCACGACAAGCGGGTGAATGGGTTCAACATCTGGTTCAACCCCCCTTGGTGAACCCCTCTTGACAAGTACGAAGTAATAGGTTATATTACGATATACACTCAAACGAGGAAACGATGCAGAAGATTGTGATCAACACGTGCTGGGGTGGGTTCGGCTTGTCGGACAAGGCAATCGGAATGTACGCCTCGTTGACGAACCAGCTCTTCGATGACGTGATCACGTGGGACATCAAGCGTGATGATCCGATGCTGGTTCGTGTGGTGGAGACGTTGGGCGGTGACATGGGATCGGGCACGAAGCTGAAGGTCGTGGAAATCCCCGATGATGTGCAGTGGGAGATCAGCGAGTACGACGGCTGGGAGCACGTGGCAGAGAAGCATCGCCGGTGGTCTTGACAAGCACGAAGTAATCGGTTATAATACACCATACACTAAACGGAGATATACGATGACTGTTGAAACGTTCGTGAACTATGTTCTTCTCCCCTGCCTTGGTACCCTCGCCGGTTCCTTCCTTGGTGCCGCCATCGCCCTCCGGGGGATACTGAAAGAGGTTCGTACCTTCCGCATGGACATGAACCGTGGAAATGGGTGGGATTACAATAATATTGCATAACCACCCCTTGACAGTCCGCAGTTAATAGGTTATACTTAGTCATCACTTCAAACGAGGAAACGATGAGCAAGAACATGAGCAAGGTCCGTAAGGCTAACGTTCGTACCGCCCTTCAGAAGCAGATCCGTAGCTTGAACGCTATAGAGGCGGGGATCATCAAGGCGAAGAACTCCATCCTTGCCCACAGCGACAAGCTGGACACCGACACCTACATGCAGATCTCCGAAGTGTACGCCAAGCTCGGGATCGCCATCACGGTCGTAGACTCAGCACGACAGGACGCAGCACACAAGCTCGTCAACACTCTCACCGGGAAGTAATCAGATGCCACGAAAGAAGCAGACCGTCAGCCCTCGTCAGATGACCACGTACGAACAGAAGATGGCAGAGGCTATCGCCGAGTACAAGGCGTGGGTGCAGAGCCGGAAGCGCGTGAGTGTGAAGGCTATCCTTGACCACGCCCTGCCCGTGAGTGGGAGCCGATGAGAACGCTCTACGATACGACCACCAGTAAGCAGACACGGCGTGCTGTGGCTAAGGTACATGGACTCTATACTGCTCGTGAGGCTGCTGAGCAACTTGGTGTCGATATCAGTACCCTGAAGTATCGTCGGGACCACGCCGATGCTAAGACGTTGTGGGAGATGCTGGGGACCGCAGAGGAGGATGCCACCTATAAGCTCTTGTCGGAGAGTCATCAGATCATTGACGGTAAGCACTACTACGAGCAGAAGACGTTTGACAAGTTTGTGAAGAAGTACAATGCTCGTCCTGAAGTCCAACGTGCTCGTAAGGCCAAGACCACATGGCGTAATGCACAGAAGTCTGAAGTACTCATGACACTGCCCGTCAACACAGCCGAGGATATTATCGAAGTAACCAAGGCACTACAGACACTCTTCGCTACCAAGGCGTTTAGCAATATGTCAATCAGCATCATGGAGAACCGATGAACCACTTCACGCTCAAAGAGCTTCGTATGGAAGCCCGTGCCGCAGCAGGTGACATTGAAGTGGCGTGGGAGAAGCTCGACTCTGATCCTGAGTACCGTGAAGACTTTGAACATATCCTGCGACAAGTAGAGCACATGCTCCCAGAGATCGAGCGACTCTATGAGAAGCTCATCAAGGGCGAGAATATCTTCGACGAAAACGAGCCCACCACTATCGGATACGAGGAGCGGGAGCTCTTCCTAGATAAGTTGGAAGAAGAGCTCTTTGCAAGTTATCAGGTGATGGACCTGTGGGAGCGGTACAATCTGATTGAAACGATTACCGCACTTGACAAGTAGGGTAACATGGATTAGATTATAAGCATAGGGTACGGAAGTCCTACCATCCCAAGAAAGGGAGCGATATCCGTCTGGACTAGCACACGGACTGTCGGGGTTGAGATCCTAGTCAGATCAATAGAGGCAGCAATTGAAAAGGTACAAGGTTGGGAGCAATTAGAGACTCCATGAGTTTGTCGGAACCAACCACTTCCTACCCACAGTATTATGCAATATAAGATTTGGTCAGCACATCCACCGGTACTCACCCGAACGGCAGCAGGTGTACGAGTTCATGGTGGAACCGTAACGAAGTTGATGGCAGGAGTACGTGAGATACCCACTAACGCAGTACTACCCACACACGTGACACTCGCACAGATTGAATGGCAACGTCCAGTACGGCAGGTGTTTCAACCCGAAGTACGGAAGGTGGAAGGGAGTAAAGGCAAGACCTACATTATCAAGAGCACGCCGAGTGGGAAGTGGGAGTGTAACTGCACCGGCTATTCATTCCGTAGAACCTGTAAGCATATCAAAGGAGTCTAACATGCATACGAACGAGCAGTTCCTTACGAAGATGACTGCTGCTCAACTTGAGCAGTTGAAGATGGAGGCAGCCGCACTGAACACCAACGGTGCGTATACCAAGGCGTTGAACGAGCAACTGGCACGTCTGGGGCTCTAATGCGGACCTGTGTACGGTGTAAGGGTACCATACCCGCCGAACGGTTAGAGATCCTACCAGAGACGCACACCTGCATTAAGTGTAGTGGAGTACAAAAGTATGTCGGTGCAATGGTGTTTGACCATAAGACCGCACCACGTCTCGCCTATGTCCGTCCAGAGAACGTACAAGCAGTGGAGACACTCAAGCGATTCATCAACAGAGCACGAACCTAACCATATAAGGAGATACCCATGAGCAATACAAATACCCGCTGGACTAACGAACTTGTGAAGGAACTGCGCAATGACGTGAACGAGCTTCTGAAGCAGGGCAGTACAAAGAAGGCGGCTTATGAAGTACTGGCGTCAAAGTGGAAGATTGGTCCGCACTATATGGAGACGTTGTATAATCGTGGTGTAGAACATACTCGTGTGGCCGCTAGGACTCAGAAGAAGAAACAGACGCAATCGAATCAATCGGGTCTAACGCTCACGAGCGATGGGACTCCCCTCCGTATGACACCTGCTGATGCAGTAGAGTTCTATCGGTTCTGTAAGACGTTGAACATCACCATTGGGTAACTCTCCGATATATATGAGTGGGTAACACTCCCGTTGCCCACTCATCAACGGAGGTTATATGCCACATCCACGCAAGTGCGGTAAGGGTCGCAGAAAGGTAGGTAGTAAGAAGCGACGGAACCGCTGGAAGAACAGAAAGCGTAAGTTTTAAGGATCGCCCCCGCAAGGGGGCTTTTCCATATGTGTCCGCCGTGATAAAACACCCGAACGCCCCCCGAAGCATGCACCCGAACAAACCCCGAAGGTATTGTAACAGTTTCTGGCCCCCCTTGACGCCCCCTAATAATGGGTTATATTACAGTATATGAAACTCACTCAAAACGATATCGGAAAGCAGTTCACGCTCAAGGGCGTGGCAGCCCACACCTATACGCTGGTGTGGTACAGCGAGACGCAGGACCGCTGTGGTGTGATCCCCAGCTGGGCTGACGAGCCCGCGCACTGGGCGTCCCCCACGCAGTTCACGGTGCGGATCAGCAGACTCCGCCCCTTGACAGCCTCCTAATAATAGGTTATATTACGCCATGACTTCAAACGGAGAGTACATGAGCCACACGCCCATCTGCCCGATCTGCGGCACCTACGAAGTGGGGACGTTCCCCGGCGGTACCGATGAGTACTGCTCCCCCACCTGCGAGGGTGCCGCCCACGCCGAGTGGGACGCCCTCACCATCTCCGCCGACGAGTGGGAGCAGGACGGCGAGCCCGAAGGATCGCACGACCTCAGCGATGACGCTGACGCCCTCGCCTCCGCTGGGTACGGCACGGACGAGGATTATGGCTACTACGGCGACGAGGGCTGGTAAGATGAAAGCACGTGCGATTGTGGTACTCGGCGATGGCGAGACGTGGAGCATGGTGGAAGGGGCGTCGATCTGCATCATCAGCGACGACGAGCTGCAGGCACTGTGCGACGGCGATATTGATCCACGTGACCTGCAGCCGATGGTGGAGCTTCTTATCAAAGATTTCACGCCACCCCTTGACAGGGCGCCATAAGTAGGTTATAATACGGTATACGAAGCACCGCCCCTTGTGCCCGTGAGGTATCCGGGCCAGCCGTGAAAAGTCCGGCGGGGGCGGTGTTTCGTTTTGGGGGCGCCGTTTTATCACGGCTGCGGCCCGCACCGAAGAAACCCCGAAGGAATTGTAACAAATACTAGCACCCCCTTGTGGATCGCTCATTAATAGGTTATATTACGATATATGAAAATCAAACACGCCTACCGCGCCGACTCCCGCTGGGACACCTACCGCCAGTCCCGCCTCCGTGCCTCACAGCGTACCCTCCATGATGACACGCTGTCGCAGATCGAAGACCTTGACAACGACGAATAAATAGGTTATAATACATTATGACCAACAACGACGAAGTACGTGACGCTCTCTACGAGAACAGCCTGTCAAACGAAGTGCGCAACCGTGGGTTTTCGTGGTGGAAGCAGCTGTTTGCGATGTTCCTTTATGGGTTCCTAAACGGTATCTTTAAAAAGTAAGAAACAACCCCTTGACTTCCGCTTCTTAATAGGTTATATTACGGTATGACTAAAACGAACGAAGTAAACGAGATGATGGTGACCGGCCTTGAGATCATCCTGCACCAGCTCCGCACGGAAATGGACGACATCACGTTCCGCCGTAACAACCTGCTGGATCGCGAACGGTCCCTCAGCGAACAGATTGAAGCCACGAAGGCTCGTATCGCCTCCCTTCTCAACGAGAGCAACTAACATGGCGTACATGAACCAGAGCAAGAAGGCAGTGATCCAGCAGAACCTCAAGCCGATCCTTGCCAAGTACGGCGTCAAGGGTACCCTGCGAGTTCGGAATGGGCACGCTATCACGCTCACCCTGCGGAGTGGTTCGGTAGACTTCGTGGCTGATATGACGGAACGTGCGCATGGTGATCGGACGAACAAGAACGAAATCCGCCAGCACTATAACTTCATGATCAACCAGTATTGGTTCAATGAGCACTACAGCGGTACCGCTCGTGACTTCATCGACGAAGTGAATACGGCAATGAAGTCAGCCGATTGGTATGATCGCAGTGACTCGCAGATCGACTACTTCGACACCGCCTACTACTACGACATCTGCGTCGGCGAGTGGAACGCCCCCTACACGGTCACCACTTGACTTTCCGTAGTTAATAGGTTATAATACATCATACACTAAACGGAGAAACGATGCAGATCTTTCAAGTGATGGGTAAGTACCAGAGTGATCGCCACAGCAAGCACAACTTCACCTCCCATGTGTGGACTGAGAATCGTGTATACAGTGATCGCCTCGCAGCAGAGATGACAGTGGACCTGCTCCACATCATGCTCGACGACAGCGACGACTGCCACGAAGCGTGGAACCTTGGGATGCATGGCGACGACGAAGTGCAGTCCTTCTACGTAGAGGAGTTTGCCGCCTAATGGATACGTACGAATACCTAGACGAGCTGTTTGAGCAGTACCCTGTGCGTGGCAAGATGAGTACTGCGAAAGAGCCGGAAATCAATAATCGCATGGCGACCCTCAAGCGCCACGAGGACAAGTTAAATAGATATAGGAAGCTCGGGATTATTTAGTAATAACCCCTTGACAAACGGCAGTAATAGGGTTATATTTAGGAATCACTTCACTAACGAGGAAAACGTGACACTGGTCATCAAGAAGCGTGGTCGTCCGACGAATGCCGAGGTTGCCGCCCGTCAGACGACGAAGACGGTACAGCGGTCCGATACGGATATCTTGAAGGATCTGCAGGAACGGTTTGGTATTCTCTCTACACTCACGAAGGGTGCTATCAATAAGAACATTCGTGCCATCACGGTCACCGGCGCACCTGGCGTTGGTAAGACGTACACGGTCGAGCAGATCCTTGAGAACGCCAAGGAGCAGAAGAGTATCACGTTTGAAGTGATCAAGGGTGCGATCTCCGCTGTCAATCTCTACAAGGCAGCGTATCGGAATCGCAAGGCAGGTTCGGTGATCGTGCTGGATGACGCTGACAGTATCTTCAACGACGAAGATGCGCTCAACATTCTGAAGGTACTCTGCGATTCGAGCGAGGTTCGTCGTGTCTCGTGGCTCAAGGAGTCGCAGGCACTGATTAGTGAAGATGTTCCACAGTCGTTTGAGTTCAACGGTGCGATGATTTTCATCTCCAATCTTGACTTCCAGCGATTTGTGGACGAGGGTCGGAACAAGTACTCGCAGCACTTCGAAGCCCTCATGTCTCGCAGTATGTACCTTGACCTACGCCTCCACTCACGTAACGAGTTGGGTGTCTGGATTGAACATGTTGCGAACGCAGGACAGATCTTCCGCCGTGAAGGGTTGTCGGAAGAGCAGGGGAAGGCAGTGTTGTCCTTCCTCCGTACCAATCGGGAAACCCTTCGTGAACTTTCACTCCGTACGCTTCTCAAGACTTCCCAACTTGTGAAGACGAATAGCAACTGGGAACGCATGGCACACATTCTACTCACCAAGTAAACACTAAACACTAAGAGGTACACACATGGACACAGCAATTCAGTACACAGAGAGTATGACCGCCTTCATCAGCACCCTGCTGAATACGAAGGGTAACAAGAACGTGGAGCAGGCGCAGGGTCGTCGGTTTGACCGGATCCTCGTGAATGGCGAGGTGCGCTTCTTCGTTGACAAGAACACCTGGGAGATCTTCGGAGCCAAGTCCGACTTCCAGTATAACCCACGCCGTCAGTATGGCAAGATCGATACGGCTTCGCAGTTCGATTGGGCAGCCCTTCGTCCCCTGAGTGGCACTACAATTGAGACGGTATGGCTCCAGCGTGAGGCGGAGATTCAGAAGAGCTATAAGCCCCGTGGTCGTCCACGCAAGGTGCAGCCGTAATGCTGAATCTGAAAAACGTTCGGAAGACTCCACCGGCACCGCAGTCGGTGGAG
>Ga0315909_10007797_pt1 | contig 11868 bp, 7 predicted proteins | sample LakEriMetagenome_11_FD_203527 | JGI IMG/M metagenome (GOLD analysis project Ga0315909, IMG submission 203527) | Freshwater fungal communities from buoy surface, Lake Erie, Ohio, United States - Buoy 2 MA125 | ecosystem: Environmental > Aquatic > Freshwater > Lake | place: USA: Lake Erie, Ohio...
AAGATCCGCTAGTACCACTTGATCCAGATGTTCCTGAAGAACCTGAGCTTCCGCTAGTTCCTGATGATCCACTAGACCCACTTGTCCCACTACTACCGCTAGATCCAGATGTTCCTGATGAACCTGAGCTTCCGCTAGTTCCTGATGATCCTGAGCTACCTGATGTTCCTGATGATCCTGAGCTTCCACTTGTTCCTGAAGAACCTGAAGTACCTGAAGACCCACTTGATCCTGAAGTACCGCTAGAACCTGAAGACCCGCTAGTACCACTTGAACCGCTTGACCCTGAAGTACCAGATGAACCACTTGTACCGCTACTCCCTGATGAACCTGATGTTCCTGAAGAACCGCTTGTTCCACTTGAACCTGAGCTTCCTGATGTACCTGACGAACCACTTGATCCTGATGTTCCTGATGAACCTGAAGTACCGCTACTACCTGATGTACCCGAAGATCCTGATGATCCACTAGTTCCTGATGAACCTGATGAACCACTAGTTCCACTACTACCTGATGTACCGCTTGACCCTGAAGATCCGCTTGTACCACTACTTCCACTTGAACCTGATGTTCCCGAACTTCCACTAGTTCCTGATGAACCTGAAGAACCACTAGACCCACTACTTCCACTTGTACCTGAAGAACCTGAACTTCCACTAGTTCCTGAAGATCCACTACTTCCACTTGTACCTGACGATCCTGAAGATCCGCTAGTACCACTTGATCCTGAAGTGCCAGATGAACCCGAAGATCCTGATGTACCTGATGATCCACTTGTTCCGCTTGAACCTGAACTTCCACTAGTTCCCGATGAACCTGAAGAACCACTACTACCTGATGTACCACTTGAACCTGAACTTCCGCTAGTACCTGAAGATCCGCTTGATCCAGACGTTCCTGAACTACCGCTAGTTCCTGAAGAACCTGAAGAACCGCTAGTTCCTGATGAACCTGAACTTCCACTTGTTCCGCTAGTTCCTGATGAACCTGATGATCCACTACTTCCACTTGTACCTGATGTTCCTGAAGAACCTGAAGTACCAGATGAACCGTCACTTCCACTAGTTCCGCTTGAACCTGATGATCCTGAAGAACCTGATGTACCACTTGAACCGCTAGTTCCACTTGAACCTGAAGAACCTGAAGTTCCTGATGAACCTGAGCTACCTGATGTTCCTGAACTTCCTGAAGTACCACTAGATCCTGAAGACCCGCTAGTTCCTGAAGAACCACTCGAACCACTTGATCCTGAACTTCCTGATGTTCCTGAAGAACCACTTGTTCCACTTGTACCCGAGCTTCCGCTAGTTCCTGAACTACCATCCGAACCTGACGTTCCTGAAGATCCTGAAGATCCTGAACTACCACTAGTACCTGATGATCCGCTTGAACCTGAAGTACCAGATGAACCGCTAGTTCCTGAAGAACCACTAGACCCACTTGTACCACTACTACCGCTAGTACCTGAAGATCCTGATGTACCAGAAGAACCTGAACTTCCGCTAGTTCCTGATGATCCATCTGTTCCGCTAGTCCCACTACTTCCGCTTGAACCTGAAGTACCACTAGTACCCGAAGTTCCACTACTTCCTGACGTTCCTGAAGTTCCACTTGAACCTGATGTCCCTGAAGTTCCACTACTTCCCGAAGATCCGCTAGTACCACTACTTCCACTTGAACCTGAAGTACCAGATGATCCATCTGTTCCACTAGTACCTGAACTTCCGCTAGTTCCTGAAGAACCGCTCGTTCCACTTGATCCTGACGTTCCTGAAGAACCTGATGTTCCACTTGTACCATCAGCACCCATAATATCCCAATCCGAACCGTCACTTTGTACGGTTACCGATGCGTATTGTGGTAAAGTTTTTGTTGACGATCCGTCGATTGTTTGACCCCCTGTTGTTGCAAGAGTAATCGTACCTGATCCACTATTTTTAATTACGAAAATTTGTCCGCGAATACCCGCCGAGGTTGGTAAGGTAACAGTAAATGTACCGCTAGTACAGTCTATGAGATAATTATCTCCATTAATTGTGTATGTTGAGGTGACCGCAGTATACGGAAATGTTACTCCACCTAAAGATTTGACCCCATTACGGGCTACGAATTCATTTGCCATCTATATTTTTCTTTTTTCCCTATCCAAAAGAAACCTTTTGATTTATGTTTTATAGATAAATATTACTTAGGTAAAGTTTATCACCCAAAAAGAAAAATTAAATAAAATAATAAGTTAGAATACAATCCTTGTTGAAACTAATACATCCCAATTACCAGTAGTTACATTACAAGCTAACTCTAAAGAACCCGAATTAACCTGAACTTTCCAAGTATACCCTCCTGTTGATCCAATCAAATCAGGAGAAGATACGTCAGTGTGAGTCGCACCATTTGCGTCCCATACCGCATATACTTGACCCATACGTTTAGCACCCGTGTTAGTCTCAGTAATACAATATTCAAATAACGCAGCACATCCTGTGTCAGTCGTAAAAGATTGTATAACTTGGTTAGAACTAATACCATTCGCAGTAACTGAGTTGACTTTACTATAACTTTGATTTAACGTGAGTACGCCGTCACCAACATTGTATGTGAAATTAGAACTTGATGTTATACCACTAGATCCATCTGATATCAATACTTCATTAACTCCAGCTGGTACAGTTGGGGATGTCCCACTAGTACCTGAACTTCCACTTGTACCTGAGGATCCGCTAGTACCTGAAGACCCATCTATACCCGAAGTTCCTGAAGAACCGCTTGACCCTGAAGATCCCGACGTTCCACTACTTCCTGATGTACCAGAAGATCCGTCACTACCACTAGTTCCGCTTGTTCCGCTAGATCCTGACGTTCCACTACTACCTGATGTACCTGAACTACCATCAGAACCTGAAGTTCCGCTAGTTCCTGAACTTCCACTTGTACCTGAAGAACCGCTAGTACCACTTGATCCATCACTTCCGCTTGTTCCGCTAGAACCTGATGTACCCGAACTACCTGAACTTCCACTAGTTCCCGATGAACCTGAGGATCCAGATGTTCCTGAACTACCATCACTACCACTTGTACCGCTTGATCCAGATGTTCCTGAACTACCTGATGTACCAGATGATCCATCACTACCACTAGTTCCTGAACTTCCTGATGAACCGCTTGTTCCCGATGAACCTGAAGTCCCACTTGTCCCACTCGATCCTGATGTACCCGAACTACCTGAACTTCCACTAGTTCCCGAACTACCATCTGAACCTGATGTACCACTAGTACCAGAAGATCCACTTGAACCTGAACTTCCGCTAGTTCCCGAACTACCATCTGAACCTGATGTACCGCTAGTACCTGAAGATCCACTTGAACCTGATGTTCCGCTAGAACCAGAAGTCCCACTTGACCCATCACTACCACTTGTACCACTTGTACCACTTGATCCAGACGTACCGCTACTACCTGATGTGCCTGAACTACCATCTGAACCTGAAGTCCCACTTGTTCCACTTGAACCTGAAGTCCCACTTGATCCAGAAGATCCATCACTACCACTTGTACCGCTAGTTCCTGAAGATCCGCTTGAACCTGAAGTACCACTTGAACCTGATGATCCTGATGTACCCGAAGATCCATCACTACCACTTGTACCCGAAGTACCACTCGAACCTGACGTTCCGCTACTTCCAGATGTACCTGAACTGCCGTCTGAACCTGATGTTCCACTTGTTCCGCTTGATCCTGATGTACCGCTAGATCCTGACGTTCCACTTGACCCATCACTACCGCTTGTACCAGAGGAACCTGACGTACCGCTCGATCCGGATGTTCCACTTGACCCATCACTACCACTTGTACCGCTCGATCCGGATGTACCACTACTACCTGATGTACCTGAACTACCATCTGAACCTGAAGTGCCGCTTGAACCTGAGCTTCCGCTAGTCCCACTTGATCCATCACTTCCGCTTGTGCCTGAAGATCCACTAGTACCTGAACTACCATCCGAACCTGATGTTCCTGAAGTACCACTTGATCCATCCGTACCACTTGTACCGCTAGTTCCTGACGATCCTGAACTTCCGCTAGTACCTGAAGATCCATCACTACCACTTGTACCCGAAGTACCACTCGAACCAGAGGTTCCGCTACTTCCTGATGTACCTGAGCTACCATCTGAACCTGATGTACCAGAAGACCCTGACGTTCCACTTGACCCATCACTACCACTTGTACCTGAAGTACCGCTTGATCCCGAAGTTCCATTAACACCACTTATACCTGATGTTCCTGAACTACCACTTGTTCCATCTGATCCACTTGTTCCACTAGATCCCGAAGTTCCACTTGATCCATCACTTCCACTTGTTCCTGAAGAACCACTAGTACCGCTTGAACCATCTGAACCTGAAGTACCGCTTGTTCCTGAACTACCATCCGTACCGCTTGTTCCACTACTACCTGATGTACCACTTGATCCGCTAGTTCCGCTTGATCCGTCTGTACCTGAAGTTCCACTTGATCCTGATGTACCTGAAGATCCATCACTACCGCTTGTACCCGAAGTACCACTAGAACCAGATGTTCCGCTACTTCCTGAAGTTCCACTTGACCCGTCACTTCCACTTGTTCCTGAAGAACCGCTAGTACCACTTGTACCTGAACTACCATCCGTACCGCTAGTTCCTGATGACCCTGAAGTACCAGAAGAACCATCTGTTCCGCTTGTTCCACTAGTTCCTGATGACCCTGAAGTACCAGAAGAACCATCTGTTCCGCTTGTTCCACTAGTTCCACTAGTTCCTGATGATCCACTTGAACCAGATGTTCCTGATGATCCATCACTACCACTTGTGCCGCTCGATCCTGAACTACCTGACGTTCCACTTGACCCATCACTACCACTTGTACCTGAAGTACCGCTTGACCCATCACTACCACTTGTACCCGAAGTACCACTTGATCCGTCCGTACCGCTAGTTCCGCTTGTACCTGAAGAACCATCTGTTCCGCTTGTACCTGAAGTTCCTGAGCTACCATCTGTACCTGAAGTACCGCTAGTTCCTGAGCTACCATCTGTACCTGAAGTTCCGCTAGTACCTGAAGATCCATCTGTACCTGAAGTTCCGCTTGTTCCGCTTGATCCATCTGTTCCGCTTGTACCCGAAGAACCATCACTTCCACTAGTACCTGAAGTACCACTAGTTCCTGAAGAACCATCCGTACCGCTTGTTCCACTTGTACCTGAAGAACCATCTGTACCCGAAGTACCACTCGATCCGCTAGTTCCTGATGAACCATCTGTACCGCTAGTTCCTGAAGTTCCGCTTGATCCATCTGTTCCACTAGTACCACTTGAACCTGAAGTTCCGCTTGATCCATCACTCCCACTTGTACCGCTAGTTCCTGAACTACCGTCTGTACCACTAGTACCTGATGTACCTGAAGAACCATCTGTTCCGCTTGATCCCGAAGTTCCACTTGATCCGTCTGTACCGCTAGTTCCTGAAGTTCCGCTTGATCCGTCTGTTCCACTAGTACCAGAAGATCCACTTGTTCCTGATGAACCATCCGTACCTGAAGTTCCGCTTGTTCCTGAAGATCCGTCTGTACCACTAGTACCTGAAGTACCACTTGATCCGCTAGTTCCCGAAGAACCATCGCTACCTGATGTCCCACTAGTTCCGCTTGATCCGTCTGTACCACTAGTACCCGAACTACCATCCGTACCACTTGTTCCACTTGATCCGTCTGTACCTGAAGTTCCTGAACTACCATCTGTTCCGCTAGTTCCCGAAGTTCCTGAAGATCCATCCGTACCTGAAGTTCCTGATGAACCATCTGTTCCGCTAGTACCTGAACTACCATCAGTACCTGAAGTTCCACTAGTTCCGCTTGATCCGTCTGTACCTGAAGTTCCACTTGTACCTGAGGATCCATCAGTACCGCTAGTTCCTGAAGAACCGCTTGACCCTGAAGTTCCTGAACTACCGTCTGTTCCACTAGTTCCTGAAGTACCGCTACTTCCACTAGTACCTGAAGGTGTTTGTAATGTTGTAACTATATATGAATAATTAAGAGTACCTTCAGTGTAGAAAGTAACTGTCTTATTACCTGTTTGATTATTGTTTACATATAAATTAACAATTATTCTATCTGAAGGATCTAAAATTGCCGTTGTTGCAACACCATTAGTTTTTGTTTCAACAGGAGTTGTATTATTTGTATCCCAACCAATTTGAACTACACTACTTGTAAATAATAATGTTGTTGTACCTCCAGTACTATACTTTGAGACTGTAAAATAATAATCGATGTCATCATTTATAGCATTTTTAGTGAAGTATGAATATGCGTGCCAAATACCATTAGGAATAACAAGAACATTAGGATATCCAGGGTCAGTTATCCAACCTGAGTCAACTAAAACATTTTGTTGGTTTGATGTTAAATTTACCGTAATCCCTGTTTGAGGTGCCGTTGTTGTTAATAACCCTAATTGTCTGTATGGTGATGGTGTTTGTGCGACGGATGAGTTGAAGAATAAATTTTGTCCTCCTGATATACCGTTTTCTCCACTTGTACCTGATGAACCACTTGTACCTGATGAACCACTTGTACCTGATGAACCACTTGTACCTGAACTGCCGTCAGTACCACTTGTGCCAGAAGTTCCACTTGATCCATCTGTTCCGCTAGTACCTGAAGAACCATCAGTACCTGAAGTTCCACTTGATCCATCTGTTCCGCTAGTACCTGAAGAACCATCTGTTCCGCTAGTACCGCTTGATCCTGATGTTCCATTAACACCACTGATACCTGGAGTTCCACTTGTACCTGAACTACCATCAGTACCGCTTGTTCCGCTAGTACCTGAACTACTACCAACTGCAACACCGACTTGTTTAAACACAACAATTAATGATGGTGCTGACGGTCTTGTTGGTGTTGTTTGAGTTCCTAGTGCTGTTAATTGAACATCTGAATTGTCCGCAGATGCATATAGTTGGATGTAGTCACCTGCTTGTAAATCCAATATGTATGGTACGAAAGGTAATTGATATGCACTATTTGAAACTAAAGTAATTGTTGATGTGGTGCCAGTTACAGGGGTGCCGTTCAAGGCAATCCAAAACGAAACGTCAGTTGCCGTTCCACCTTGAGTTTTTTCTACTTGAGCAGAAAAACCAAATTCATATTGACCATCGTAAGGTACTGTAAATTGTGATCCATTAACTAAAGATATACCATATTGGTAATCCACAGTGTTTGCGGAAATTATTGTTGCAATATCTTCGCCAATTGCTTGGTTTGTTGTATCTGAATATTGTGCCGCCCAATTGGCAATACCGGCACCGCTAGTACCAGGGGCACCGCTTGTACCTGAAGTACCTGAAGATCCACTAATACCTGATGTTCCAGAAGAACCATCTGTACCACTTGTCCCTGAAGTTCCGCTTGATCCGTCTGTCCCACTTGTACCTGAACTACCATCTGTCCCACTTGTACCGCTAGTCCCTGAACTACCATCTGTACCACTTGTACCTGATGATCCGTCAGTACCGCTAGTTCCACTTGACCCATCAGTACCGCTAGTTCCTGAAGAACCGCTTGAACCTGATGTACCTGAAGATCCGTCAATACCACTTGTACCGCTTGAACCTGAAGAACCGCTTGAACCTGAAGTACCTGAAGACCCATCAATTCCTGAAGTACCTGATGAACCGTCTGTCCCTGAAGTACCTGATGTACCGCTAGATCCATCTATACCGCTTGTCCCTGAAGACCCATCTGTTCCACTAGTACCTGAAGAACCACTAGTTCCTGAACTACCATCAATCCCGCTTGTTCCTGATGATCCGTCAATCCCGCTTGTACCTGATGTTCCAGAAGTTCCATCTGTTCCGTCAACACCACTTAAACCTGAAGTACCACTTGATCCTGAAGTACCACTTGATCCTGATGAACCATCAGTCCCACTAGTCCCATCAATACCACTTGTTCCACTTGTACCTGATGAACCGTCAATACCTGAAGTACCACTTGTACCTGATGAACCGTCAATACCTGAAGTACCACTTGATCCACTAGTTCCGCTTGATCCATCGCTACCACTTGTACCGCTAGTTCCTGATGAACCATCCGTACCTGAAGTTCCGCTTGTTCCATCCGTACCTGAGGTTCCGTTAGTACCATCTATACCGCTAGTCCCTGAAGTTCCTGAACTACCATCAATTCCTGAAGTTCCGCTAGTACCCGATGAACCATCAGTACCGCTAGTTCCTGAACTACCATCAGTACCGCTAGTTCCTGAACTACCGCTTGTTCCACTTGTTCCGTCTGTACCGCTTGTTCCAGAAGTTCCGTCTACTCCGCTTGTTCCAGAAGTTCCATCAATACCGCTAGTACCAGATGAACCACTTGATCCTGAAGAACCACTAGTACCTGATGTTCCACTAGATCCGTTTGCACCTGAAGAAGTAATACCTGTTATTGAGATTACTCCTCCTTGATTATCATATAGTTCAATAGTACTCGATCCACTAAAATACGTACCACCTGTAGTAAATGTATCACCTGTAATAGTAACACCGTTAACGACTAAACTACCACCCGAGATGGTAAGTCCTGTCATTGTATCTATAGTTGCAGTATATCCTGAACCATTATCTAAAAGTATCTCAAAAGTATTATTATTATATGTAAAACCTGTAACAGAAGATCCTCCATTGTCGAACAATCTCCAATTTGACTCAGATCCTCCATTAATACCTTCAATTGTTGATCCTGTCCATGCGTTTATTAAAGCTTGACCTGCAACACTATTATTTTTTACGGTAGAACCAAATTCTGAAATTACAACCGTTGGTCCGCCAGGTCCTGTAGATCCTGTCGCATTATTCCATAATGTTGTATAATTTGGTATGTGGTATTGGAAGAATTGGTCTGTTTCGTAAACATAAACCAACATACCCAATCTTCTTCTACCTGTTGATATATTATCTGAATTTAAAGTTAAAACGTTAGGTGAAGGTACAGTGCCTAAACCTACCTGAAAAGTTATCGGAATAGTATTACCCGAAAACTCAATGTCTCCTACCGCACCGACAGGTATGGTATAAATAAGGTCAGAAAGATTATATACTTCCATGTATCCACCAATGGAAAGCACGCTGAAATTAGTTCCAAATGTTTGCTCACGTAAAACCGAAGGGGTTCCTATAGATTTTATTGGTGTGATTGGGTTGTTATATAATCCTGACATTTTGTTCTATTCTATGTTTAATTCTCTTATGGTTGAATATCGTTTCCTTTAAAATAAATACTATAAAAGTTGCTTACTCGGAAGATTTGATTAGGAAAAGTTGTATAAACTCTATAAATTCCCGCAGGAATTGTAGATCCCGTATAAGTAAACGTATAACTATATATTGTACTTTCAGTATTAATTGGTGTTAAATCATTTGGATCACCGTCCAAATTGAATCCGATTTCAACCTGTATTCCGTTATTTGTTGATGTTACAGGTATAATCCAAGTATACCATGCAACTGACTGAATTGAATTTTGTGGTACTTCTGTTGTTAAGAAGTTATAAGCAACAATTGGGTTTCCAAACGAGTCAACTCCACCTGTTGTTGTTGGCACCGTTTGTGTAATAATTGATGGGAACTGACCATTAGTCCAACCACTGTAATTAACATATCTGTTCATATCTATGTTGAATTGGGTCTGATTTTGACTTGGTTGTGAAGCGTTTGAGAAACCAAAGAAGTTTACACCATTATCATATAGGTATTGACCAATTTGTGTTGATCCTGATTCAGGTTCAATAAATAGATATGCAAAGTTTGAAGGTTGAGGAGTCGGTGTTGGCGTCGGTGTATTTGTTGGTGTGTTTGTCGGTGTTGGGCTAATGCAACCACATGGATTTGTACAGGTAGGTGTTGGTGTTGGTGTTTTACTTGGTTTAGGTGTTTTACTTGGTGAAGGGCAACCACACGGGTTTGTACATGTTGTAGTTGGTGTAGGTGTTGGCGTAGGTGTTAATGTTACAGTAACCGATGGTGTTGGTGTAGGTGTAGGCACTTTACATGGGTCATATGAAGGTGTTGGTGTAGGTGTAGTCGTTGGTGTTGGTGTAGGTGTCCTCGTCGGAGTTACTGTAGGTGTTGGTGTAGGTGTTGGTCGTGGTACCTGTAAAAAATTAGTACACTTGTCCTCATATGTATAAATTGTGTATGTACCGTAAACTTGTCTTGGTGGGACTAATAATGAGGGTTCAAAAACAAAAGGTAATGTTACGTCGCCAAGATTTATAACAACAGGATCGTTGTCAGGTGTAAACAAAACATTTGCTAACTCACCATCGTAATTGATGCTATTTATGGTAATAATTTGACTCATCGTATTTTTTTATAAATACCTGAATTATCTTTAATTAAAAAATCCCCCAATGAATATTTGAGGGATTTATGAAATTTATATTATTTTTGATAAAGATTATACAGTAAGTGTTTGTACAACTATTGTCCCACCACTTAAGAAAGTAACATAACCTTGTAAATCATTTGCATCTAAAGTAACATTAGTTGGGATATTTGAATAGAAAATAGGATTTCCTCCAGTACCACCTGACAATGTTAGGTCACTACTAAAAAAGCCATAACTTATTGTGTTATTTTGGAATCCGTTACCCGTATCAATATCATTTGCCGTAATGGTTGCTCCGTGTGATACTTTGTTGTTCACAAAATTATCGGATAAATTATTACTTGTACAATTATCACCAAAAGTATTATCATAACAATACTCACCAACTATATTACTTACGAAACCATTACCAACTATATTACCTCTTACGGTTCCACCACCAAATCCAAAATCATTTGCAATTGTGTTTGATTGGAAATTACTTCCTATTTTATTATATGAAAAGTTTGTATCTATGTTGTTACTTTGACAAGCATCACCTATAACGTTGCTCAAAGTATTACCAGAAAAATAATTGTTTGTTAAATCGCTTCCAACTTGGTTATTTTGGAAATTGTATAAACCTATATTATTTGGGTCTCCAAAGGTATTCCCAAATGAGTTATTATTAAAAATATTACCTAAGACAACGCAATAAAAATTATTATTATTAAATAAGCTACCTATTTTATTATAGTTAAAACTCGCCCTTACAGTGTTATTGTAAAACGCTGCACCAATTTCATTTTCATCAAAAGTATTTCTAAGAATATTACTGTTAAAATTATCACCAATTATGTTACGAGAAAATCCATAATGAATTAAATTTTGACTAAAGTCGTTACCAATGATGTTATCAATAAAATCGTCGTCATACATTGTTAAAAAGTTGTTTCTGAATCCCCAACCAACTTGGTTGAAATCAAAATCAAATCCGTCATTGTCGCCTAACATATTATATTGAAAATTAGCAACAACAGTATTTCCTTGAAAATCGCACTCTATAAAGTTGTATTTGAAGTCAGGACCAATTGTACTTCTATCAAAATTATTTGTTATGATGTTAAATTGGAAAAATGATTCACAGGTAGTACTGGTCATGAAATTGTCAAACGTGTTACCAACAACGTTACCTCCAAATGTCATATCTTGATAACTACCATTTAAAAACACGTTGTTGGACAGAATAAAAGTATCATAATTCTGATTATCACCCAAATATGTATTTAAGTTGTCATTTTCATTGAATGTATAATATTCTGAGGACCCTGTGTATGACGGTGTAGGTACGTTACATTTGAATGGGGACCTAATTCCACCTGAAATACCGCTTGAATAAAATTTGTTACTTTCAGTGTAGAATGTCGTTCCTGTTACAGTCATGTTTGTTGCGTCTGTAAT
>Ga0315909_10007798_pt1 | contig 11866 bp, 19 predicted proteins | sample LakEriMetagenome_11_FD_203527 | JGI IMG/M metagenome (GOLD analysis project Ga0315909, IMG submission 203527) | Freshwater fungal communities from buoy surface, Lake Erie, Ohio, United States - Buoy 2 MA125 | ecosystem: Environmental > Aquatic > Freshwater > Lake | place: USA: Lake Erie, Ohio...
AAGTGGTTAAATAGTCTTAAAGTAAAACAACGATTGTTGGACACTGCTTCGTCTTACAACATTGACAGGAACACGCTAGGAATACATCTGAGAATTAGGGAAGAAAGATTCAGCGATGGTCTTTTTAAGGACAACCCAATAACACCTTCACTATTAAAGAAGATAGCTGATTGGCCCAACAAAGTTCTTGTGGTCTCAAACAGCTACGAAGCCAAACAAAAAATGATCTCCACGTTTGGTGAAAAAATAGTTCAACAGGATGTGAGTCACAGTCGAAGTTCAGATGCAGTTCAATCAGCTCTTGTGGATCTTGTAATGCTTGCTAAATGTGGACAGCGAATTGGAAACAAAGACAGTACCTTCTACCAGCTGGCTGAAATGTGGAGCACACGTGATTTTTGATTCCGAATCCTGGAAAATAGTTCTCCATCCCGTATGGCAAAAACCAAAGTTAGTACACCCTCAGAAGTTGACGCTAAGAAGCGCAACGTCGAACTCAGGAACCTGTCTGACCTTCAAGCTGAAGGCATTATTCCTCAAGGTACAATCGAAGTTGGCCACGGCTTTTTAGTCAAGGTCAAGAACGAGGCAGGCGACTGGATTCGAGACGTCTTGTTCATCGTCAACCGAGCCAACACGGCCATCTGCCGAAACTGGCCTCAAGTACCAACTCCTGGCCACAAGGCCCCAGTTGAAGTTGAGATTGCGCCAAATTCCGGCGAGTCCAAGTTCTTTGCCGTGGTGCGCTGAACCTAGCTCGCTCAAGCAAGGCGCTGTCGAAAAGACAGCGCTTTTTTCTTGCTCTTGTTCCACGTGGAACATCAAAATTTTCAATGCAGGACGCAGCGAAAACAGCCTGACGAAAATTCTTGAAAAAACTTCTCAAAAATTGTTTACAAGTTTCTCGACCCGAGGTATACTGACCTCGCAATGAAAAAACTCTCTATTACCCTCCACATCGAAATGCCCGAAGACTTTGGTACTCCTGACTCCATGGCCGACATGAGCGTCGAGACTCTCATGGAACAAGTTCGCAAAGAAGTCGAGTACACGTGCTATACCTCGACTGACGCTGACCCTCATCTCGTTAAGGTCGACCTGGTTGTCAACGGTGAAGTCCAAGTTCAACCTGACGCGCAGACACAAGTTTCTGTGCAGACTGTCGTTCAAACCTCCAGCGGCGAAAACATCCTCTCCCACGGCACTCGCGTGATGGTTACCTTCCGCGACGAGCAGACCTCGGCCGAAGTCATTGGCTACGACCACAAGTACAAGCTTCACAAGGTTCGCACCACCTGTGGCAAAGTTCTGCTCCGCAAGATCCACGCTGCTGCCTAAACAGTCTATGAGTGCCACCTACCCAACTTACGCGGTTCGGAACCCATGGGTGGACTTCTCCAAGGAGTCCATGAGCAAGTACTTCCCTGTCTCCCACGAAGGACTTGAATCGGCCATCACATACTGTGCAGAGCGCAAGCTCTCTGGTGTTGTGTTCTTAAAGGACAAGTACTCCGTTGAGGAGGTTTGGTCCAATCCAGATTTTGTATGAACGTACTTCCAGGAATGACAGTGGTCAACGGCATAACAGGCGAACCTGCCTTTATTTTGCCAGTTGCTCCACGAGTGGAGAATGGCACTCCTTATTACTACGCAGCTGTGGGCGGCGCTGGCCAGAAGATGTGGATACGGGCCACGGATCTTCATCCAACTCCAGCTGCTCCTAAGATAATCTTCAACCGAAGATCACCACATCTTCTGGTCGTTGACAACTTTCTAAAAGATCCAGATGTCGTGCGTCAGTTTGCTTTGGACCAGAGGTTTGTAGAGAGTCCTCAGTTCTACAAAGGCAAAAGGACCGCAGAAACCTTCCTCTGGCCAGGAGTAAAGGAGGAGTTCGAACGTCTGCTTCAACGTCCCATCAACAATTGGCTGACTCTTGGTTCAGCCAACGGTTGCTTCCAAATAACTGGCCACAATGACCCGTTGGTTTGGCACAGTGACAACCAGGTCAATGCTGCGGCCATCTATCTGACACCCAATGCACCTGTGGGTGCTGGTACCAGTTTCTGGCGTTCAAGAGCTTCAGGTTGCCGTAGACCACCTGACCACCCATTGGAGTCTTATCGCTTCTCTTCTCATCAGGAGATTGAGAAAGCCATGGAACTAACGTATGGCAACGGTGAGAATCTGACAAGGCCAGAGCCATGGGAGCTGGTGGACCGTGTTGGTGGTGTCTACAACCGTTTAGTCATTTGGGATTCAAAGCTAATCCATTCGGCATCCTCCTATGACGGGATTGATGGGGCCGCACCTGAGAATTCAAGACTGGTTCAACTTTTCTTTTTTGACTAGTAGTTACTTCAGCTTTAATTATGAGTCCATCCATATTTTTAGGCATCGACAAGTCCACATCTCCTACGTCCGTTCATAATCAATTGCGTAGGAAAAGAGATGTCGTAGCCAAACATGTGGACTCATCTCAGCTTAAGAAGTTTGACACTCTGCTTCAAAAGCCACTTTCATGGGACGCCCTGTTCAACTGGGGTGACCAAAACAAAATATGGATTGGTTCTCGTGAGGACTTTCAAGAGTACAATCCTGTGAGTGAATCAGATGTAGATAAGGATGGACATATGAAACTATCACCAAAGCAACAGAAGATTGCGGCTATGGCTGGCAATCGTAAGAAGATTGACGCACCTGACTTTGCTGCCTTGCGTGCTATGCGCAAGAATGGAAAGGCCAAGGATCACACTGAAGATGTTGAAGAGGCCAAAATGCCTAAGTGCACCTGTGGCACAGACAACAAAGGCAAGTGCAAGAGATGCAGCATGAAGACTGAGAGTCGCGCTGAGCAAGTTGTGAATCGCCTAGTTGGTGAGAATGTCATGGATCTGCTCAAGGCTGCCGGTTCTGATATGGCTTCTGAGCTTGATGCAGATGATGATGGTAGCATGGACATGCATGCCCACGATCATGATGAGACCGATATGTCCAACCCAGAGGAACGCACTGAGGTTGACATTGCCAACGAAATTCTTGACACGATTGACAACGAGTCGATTGAGATGGAAGAGCGCCATGCCACAGTTCGTGAGCTAGCCCACGAGCTACTGGCTATTCATGGCCAAGATTCATCAGACAACGATGACGAATCGTCTGAGGACAGTGATGACGATGACTTCGAAGAGGTTCGCTAACAACCCTGAGTAAAGTAGGGCCAGTATCCATATGGATACTGGCCCTTTGTATTTAAGCTATGAATCTTAAAAAGCACGTTTTGGCCATTCTCAACGAGGAGAAAGGTGACATCCAAGACTTTCTTACAACTCGGAAGGAGGGAGCCGCAAAAATACAGCAGAGTGCTGAGGAGAAGGGTGGTGCATCACAGCTAACGGCCACCCATTTTGCGGCTAAGGCCAAACCTTACGAGGAAGCTATAGATCGTTCATCTGATCTTACCTTTGCTCTTGAGAAGACGATGGAGTTATTGAAGTCTCTATCAGACCTAGACAGCCTATCTCAGAATCAATGGCAAGCCTTAACGGGCCAACTTGAAGCCTATGGTGAGATCTACATTGCCCAGCGTGATCTAGCTCAAGGCAAACACTTGCCTGGTGCCACAGCCCGTGTACCAGAAGACTTTGATGCTAAAGCTCTTGCTCAAGGCACTGACATGGAGATGGAGCACACCTCTGATCGGGAGATTGCTCAATCCATTGCTATGGATCACTTAGCTGAAGATCCAGAGTATTACGTCAAAGCTGCACGAAGAAGTGCTAGGGGCGGTCAGTAAATGGGTATCTCTGGGCATTATAGTAGGAGGCCACTTCATAGAAATAGGCCACCCGTTGTACCTTGAAACCCATACCACCTTTGGCTCTTAACATCAGCTCTTGGATGTAATACGAGTCACCTCTGTAGACCTCCCAAAACTTGAGTCTACCCATCGCTGTTCGTCTAGCCACAAATTGTGCCATGTCGATACAGCCTGGTGAGAACCTTTCAGGCACAATAACTCTTGCTGACGCTGGATGGACCAATTGCGAAAATAATACTATGTCATGGTTGACCATGACTGGCTCCAACTGATCAAAGTTTGGATGCATCAGGTTGTCATCATCCAAGTTGAAAAACCACTGACCAGTATTTGGAACATTAGCCAAATACTGGTTTGTGCCAGAGAGCGCCTCATGCACTGTTGGGTGATTTGGTGCCAAATGGACAACAGTTCTTTCATAGCCACGATTTCTGGCCTCATGGATGAAATGTGGACGCACTACAATATGCCAAGTCCAGTTAATTTTCAAAGGCAGAAGTGACTCATAGCACCTGTCTAACCATTCAATGCCGCGGTCTGCCCTTGTGACCACATCTACAGCTTCTCTGTTTACCACGATCATTCAACCTAAGAACTGTTCTTTAGAACCATGAAGAAAGCCCTGATAACTGGGATAACTGGCCAAGATGGCTCATACCTCGCTGAACTTCTACTTGAGAAAGGGTACGAAGTTCATGGTATTATTCGTAGATCCTCTAGCTTTAATACTGGAAGGATTGACCATATCCTTGATCGTCTAAAGCTTCACTATGGTGATCTTTCCGACTCAGGAAACCTAGCCACATTGCTTCTGGCCATATCACCTGACGAGATCTATAATCTTGCAGCTCAGAGTCATGTAAGGGTATCATTTGATGTGCCAGAGTATACTGCTCAAGTCACTGGGCTTGGCTGTGTCCGTTTGCTAGAATCAATTCGAAATCTTGGACTAAACCCACGATTCTATCAGGCATCATCGTCTGAGCAGTATGGAAAAGTTCAAGCTATTCCTCAGGATGAGAACACTCCATTCTATCCTCGTAGTCCCTATGCTGTAGCCAAACAATTTGCTCATTGGTCTGTTATCAACTATCGTGAGTCCTATGGTCTCCATGCATCATGTGGCATTCTCTTTAACCATGAGTCTCCTCGCAGAGGTGAAACCTTTGTGACCCGGAAAATTGCCAAAGCCGCGGCCAAGATAAAGTTGGGTCTTCAAGACAAGTTGTTACTTGGAAATCTCGATGCTAAGCGTGATTGGGGACATGCGAAGGAGTATGTCCAAGCCATGTGGCTCATGCTACAACAGGAAAATCCAGATGACTACGTTATCGCCACTGGCGAGACTCACTCTGTCAGAGAATTTCTAGAAGTAGTATTTGAACACGTAGGTTTGAACTGGCATGACTATGTTGAAATTGATGCCAGATACTACCGTCCTGCTGAAGTCGATCTCCTGATTGGAGACTATGGCAAGGCCAAAAGAAAACTTGGGTGGGAGCCTAAAATAAAGTTTGGCGATCTTGCTCGAGAAATGGTTGAGTATGAGCTCAACGCCGTTTCCACTTCTGTTCCACAAGAATGTCATCAATGACATTCTTGTGTTTTTGGTCCATTTCAGAATTCAAATCAGCTAGTAGATCTTTTACGGTGTATGTGGCATTGGGGTTTTCAACCATTTTTTCTTTGTATTTTTGTACGGTGTCTACCACAAAAGTAAGTGATTCCTTTAAGGCGTCTGAACTTGCTTTCTCAACATATCCAGTCAGTTCAATTGCTTTGGGTGTCAGTCCTCTGACCATTGCAATTACAGCTGACCCTACAAGGTTAAAAATTGAAAAAATTCCTGCAAAAACAGGATTTGTCATCGAAAGAATTCTTAGCACCAGGAACAAAGCAAGAAATATGATGATGCCAGTGGCACAAGAAACAAAAAACCTTTTTAGCCCGTATATTACCGCACCAAGCCCAAACATAGAGTTCATGCCATTTATTGTGGCGAGGTTTTCATCAGCTTTCTTTGCTACTTGCTTACTTTTCTCTGCTAAATCCCACATCTGCTGATCGTACCTGTCTTTCAGCTCACTTTTCTCCTTCTGAAGACTGATTATGGTCTTGTCCCTCTCATTTAGCAGCTTAAGACCATTGACTCTTTCCTCCTGCAGCGTTGAGTTAAGAAGATCCACTGTTTTCTTGATCTTTTGAAGCTCATCAAGTTGAGGTTGTCCTTGAATGGACAGGATCCTTTCCGTCAGTTTTTGGGCTGTGTCTACTTCAACAGAGGAGTTTGTTACCTTCGACAACGAGTATTGGGCTCCTGCGGCAAGTGTTGACGTTTGGTCTTGTCTTTTGGCATTGTTTTTGTCAATACCTTCGGTGGTCTTGTCAACTTTTTTCTCAGCCTCTGCTATTCTTTTTTGGTTGTTGTCGACTTGCTGTCCTGGCCTAATTGGTGCGCAACCCCAAACAAAAATGACTACAATTAGGAGCTGCACAAGTTTTATGTTCTGTGTTCCAGAGCGTTTCATATCTTAAGTACAAAAGAAAAAATGTTTACAACTAATACTTGAGGGAGTAAACTTGGCCTCATGAAAAGAGAGACACTCCGAGACGCCAGTTTCAACATCATCGGCTATGTGGAAACAGATGACAGAGGCAACAAAACAGTGAGGGACCCCTCATTTCAAACCAAGGGTTTCTACTCCAAAGGATCCGACGTAACTCAGGACTCTAGTTTCAAAAATCTAGCATGGGGTGATCAGACTCGCATTCTCTTAAAGGGCCCATAGCTCAACGGTTAGAGCAGGGGACTCATAATCCCTTGGTTACAGGTTCGAATCCTGTTGGGCCCACCACTTTACACAACTATGTTACCCGGCATCGAAAACTCAATTAGAGTGTCTAACAACGGTACCTTGTACACCTTGTCCAAGGAGATCCAGCAGTTCAAAGAAACCAAAAAGTGGCCATCAAATTCCACCGCTGGTTACTTTATTGACGAGTTTGTCAACAAGTACAAGCTCACTGAACCAGAGGTTGAATCACAGCTCATCGATGCTGTGATTAAGTGTAGTAACTCAAGGTTTCGCAAGTCATATGAGGCATTGATGGAGATCGCCTATGAGGCGGCTCCTGGTGCCCACACTCGTCATCAGTGTGAATGTGGACGTGCTCCTGCGCGTCGTGACAAGTGTGTCCTTTGTCTGGCCGAGTCAGTTATCAAGTCATGAAAAACTACATCATCATTTATCACTCAGCTGACTACGACGGCATTCTGTCTGGTTTGGCCACCAAGTTTTGGCTGAATCGCTCAAGTATTGGTGATCCCCAAACTTTTGTTCAAATGGTTGGCTGGGATTACGGTAAGCCTGTTCCTGAAAAGGATGACGACGGCATCGAACTTGATTATGTGTCAGCGACTGAAATCTACATCGTCGATTTGTCTGTCGATGAGCTGATGTCTTGTCCAGAACTACGAGATAAGATCATCTGGATCGACCACCACAAGTCAGCCATCGAGAAGTGGGACGGAATCCACAATGAGAACGAGACCCAGTATGTCAAGCGTCCATTCAAGGGTCTTCGCGTTGACGGTGTAGCAGCTTGTCGCTTGTGCTGGCAATATGGGCTGAATAAGTTTCTTGGACTGAATTCAGTGACTGATAAGCAACGATATGTGGATCGCCTTGTTGACGAGCCACTACTAATCCGACTGGCTGGAGAGTATGACATTTGGGACAAGCGTGACCCAAGAGCTGATGTCCTTCAATTGGGACTGAGGGCACTGAACAAGGACCAATTTGATCGACTGGTGTGGCTGAGTTTCACTAACAACACCACCAACACTCTAGACCATCCCCTGTCACTGGGCAATACCATTCAGTCGTATGTCGACCAGTCAAACAAGTCGATGATGAAGAACTCCCATGTCATCAAGTGGTTTGGCCTGAGATTTCTCGTATGCAATGGAGCAAAAGGTTCCCTGTCTTTCAAGTCACATGTGACCAATGATCATGATGCTCTTATGGCCTGGACATTTAATGGTAAAGAGGCCACAGTAAGTCTCTATGGCGTTGATCATCGGCCTGATGTGGACCTCTCTGAGATTGCCAAGTCCCTTGGCGGTGGAGGCCATAAGCAAGCCTGCGGTTTCCGCGTATCACTTCAAGATCTAAGTAATATCCTAAGTAGATCCTTGTAATTAGTATGCACAATTTGCAACTTGATGTTGCAACTAAAACAATGAGACCATACAAACTACTCGCAGTGCTAGCCCTGTTTTTAGGCTTGACACTGAACACCAACGCTGAATCACTGCTGTCGCTTTCCAGGCTGTCAGCGGACACATTTGGCACTTACAACAGACAGTCCGGTGACTTCGGTGCCGGTATTGGTGTGGGCTATGCCTTCACCGATTATGTTGAGTTGGCGGCTGATATTACGTCACTGTCACCCACAGCTGTTTTTGTCGATAACACCCACGCGAACCTTGATCTTCGTCTTCGTCTTCCGCTGGATTCGAAGTACAACATCTTGGCCCCGCTTCGTCTCTCACCTTACATTTATGGAGGTATGGGCCATTGCCTGGTAGGTTCAGGATGGGATACCCATGCCGGAGCTGGCCTTGAGTTTAAGGTCACTGACCACATCAATGTGTTCTCTGATTTTAGGCATACTTTTGCCAATGAGGAATTCCTCAACACTCAGGGTCAAGATTCCTTCGGTGTGCGAGCTGGTCTTCGCTTCCGGTTCTAATCGGTTGCAGTCATCGAAGCGTGCACCCTGAAGGTGCACGCTTTTTTAGTGTTCTTATCCTCGACTGACTGATGGTGTAATGGTAGCACATGGGTCTTTGACACCTTTAGTCGTGGTTCGAATCCACGTCAGTCAGCCATTTTTGTTTACCTCGTCACCCTGAGCCTGTATACTCACCTCATGCTTAAGATCAAGATCTACCTCAGAGATTGCAACGAATACAATCGCGCCACAATTAAGGCACCTGAGAAGCTGATGACTCAGGAGAGGTTTGAAGAGGATTACCGTGAAAGTGATGAGTGCTTCTGTGAGGGTGACGTCTACGAGCTGTGCCCATACTTTGGTTTCAGGGAACATGTCGAAGTGACACTTGACGGAAAAGTTGTCTTTGAGACTGAGGACATGCGCAGCGTCTTCAAGAAGGATGAGGGTAACAACTGTAACTTCATTCCTCCTGTTCCTGATGATGAGAAAGAGGTCAACATCTGGTGGTACCATGACATGAAGTTTAACGTCACGTACCAGTGGAATGACGTGACTGAGTTTGACCCTGAAAAGGTTACTATCTCCATTGGCAAAGACCAGAATGGCAAGGAGTTCTTGGACGATATTGCTTACAACAACGAGCACTATGATGATGAGGCTGATTGGACAGACACTGGCTATGGCTATGAAGGCCCTGAGTTTGTCTACCACCCAAACCAAAAGTTTGCTGAAACTGAGGAGGATGCCCAATGAAAAATCCTGGCAATCCACGAATCATCAGTGCGGCCATCAAAGTGGCTAACAAGCACAATCAGATCTACTCTCTTCCAAAGCCAAACAGACACAATGACATCAGAGCCATCATTGCCAAGGAGGGAATCAATCCTTTCTCTGGAGTGATTGATGGTTTCATGACTGACTCTGGTCAGTTTGTTGACCGATACAAGGCCTACAAGATTGCAGCCAAGGCCAACCAAATTCTTCCTGAATCAAGAGATCTTCCTGGACTCACACTAACCACTCAACATCTCTGGTAATATGGCCACATATACTCGTAAGAAGAGCGTGACTCGCAACAAAGGCAAGGTCACAATCAAGAAGACAGTTACTGTCACAACTTCGATCAAGCGCCGTAAGAAGTGACCAACATGGGCGTGTGGTGGAATTGGCAGACACGCGGGACTTAGGATCCCGTGGCGCAAGCCTTGCAGGTTCAACTCCTGTCACGCCTACCATTTTATGAAATCGACCGTTCTCAAACGCCGCATTGTGGAGCTCAGACGGCCAAAACCAGAGACGAATTTAGACACAGACTTACGCTCATACTCGTACTACTCAGTCAGAAGAAAAGACGAACTATACACAACCCAAGTGGTGGCCACAGAAAACCCTGACGATCCATTCCTCGTTAATTTCTTAAAGCATAATCCACAATGGGAACGGTGCAAGATCACAGTATCTAAAGCTTGATATGGCAACAATGACACGTGAGGAGATCCTTGCTGAGATCAAAGCCAGCAAGAGGTCTATCATCCTTAAAACTGGAGACAACTACCACGATCTCCGGGCGCACACTGTTCAGAACTTTGACGAGTTTCCGTACCACATTACAGAAACTCCCCACGAGCTGATTGTGATCAACCGGAAGCGTCAGTATCCAAAGCCAAAGGACGAGTACAACCGGTTCTAGTCTCTATGGTTCTCGATACATACTTCCCATCCACGATTGGACGTGAGGAGCACATGGACTGGCTGCCACGCCTAAGACCACTGCTAGACGAGATTTTCCAGGGTCCAGCTGAGACACTTGACCCTAACTTCTACAAAAATGGTCAGACAACCTATGGCAAGAGAAATCTTGTCAATGACCCGAAGTTCAATGAGTTCATCCAATTCATAATGGGTCGTGGTACTCATTATCTTGAAATGCAGGGTTATCAGCCTGTTGGCTTTAACCCTATGTTTTTCGCCAACTCTTTCAACGAGGGATCAGCACATGCGCGTCATGTACATTCGATGTGCTCGATATCTGGCATCTACTACATTGATACACCACCTGGATCTTCACAGATAATCTTTACACCAAACAACAGCTACAAAGATTTCTTCACCTACATGTGGAATCTTAAGCCAGGTGAGCCAAACTGGTATTCCATGCAGGAGTGCAGGTACAATCCATACCCTGGGTTGCTGTTGATCTGGCCAGCTTGGCTCTATCATGAGGTTCCGCCAAATCAATCTAAGGAACCACGTCGATCGATCGTCTTCAACCTATGATGTTAGAGAGTACTTTCAATTACCCATTGACAGGGTATACCTCTGGCTGGCATGAACCTGGTCTTTTCAATGACTTTGACTGTGATGCCATAATCAGAGCTGGCCATCAGTTTCCTTTTCAGGAGGCTACCATATACAATGACAGCCCTGGTCACAAGGAAGACTCAGTTCGAAGAAGCAGGATCTCTCCAATCTGCAATACTCCTGATAATGCATGGATCTATGAAAGATTAGAGGGCATAGCTCATAGAGCCAACTCAAACAAGGCTTGGAACTTTAGCATCACAGGTTTCGAGCTGATTCAGTTTTCTGAGTACAAGGCAGAATACTTGGGTGCATTCAAGGAGCACTTGGACATACTGGAAACCTCACAGAATCGAGCCAGGAAAATATCGATCTGTGTGCAGCTCTCTCGACCTGAAGACTATGAAGGTGGCGAGTTGTCACTCTTCAACAGAGACGCTGTTCCAAAGAACAGAGGCCATGCAGTGGCTTTCACGTCTTTCTATCCGCACAGTGTGTCTCCAGTTACCAAAGGTACAAGATATAGCTTGGTGGCCTGGGCTGTGGGTCCAAAGTTCGTTTAGTTGTTTACATGATCTTCAAGTCCAAGTATACTGGGCCCCAGATCAATGAAAACTCTGAACGATCTTATCAAAGAGCTCTCTGAGACCCTGTCTCAACTTACAAAGTTGGCCACACCGCAAACGCCAACCAAGAAGCCCAATCTCGAGTCCACCAGGATTCTGGATCTTAAACTCACTGTAAGGACTAGAAATGCACTTCACAAGTGTGGCATCGACACTGTTGCAGAGTTGTGCACTCTATCGTACGATCACCTTCTACACATTCGTTACATGGGCCGTATCTCATCCAACGAGGTCAGAACCCTGTTGGCCAACGATTTTGGCATTCAAATTCCGCCCTATCACACTAAGAAAATCAGAGGCAGGTTTATCTACGACAAAAGCAAAGAGGTTGCACGCCGTCATTTGACCCATAAGAGTGAAGTCTACAAGACGGTTTGTG
>Ga0315909_10007802_pt1 | contig 11862 bp, 16 predicted proteins | sample LakEriMetagenome_11_FD_203527 | JGI IMG/M metagenome (GOLD analysis project Ga0315909, IMG submission 203527) | Freshwater fungal communities from buoy surface, Lake Erie, Ohio, United States - Buoy 2 MA125 | ecosystem: Environmental > Aquatic > Freshwater > Lake | place: USA: Lake Erie, Ohio...
GGGTGTCATACCAATTTTTTCCTTTCGCTGCCATAATTTTTAAATTTGTGAAGAAGACGGGAATCGAACCACGTGGCACAAGGGCTTTCTGTCCCTTTGCTCTACCGTCTGAGCTACTTCTTCATGTAGAATAAAGGTCGGAGTATTTTATAATCCGACCTTTATAAATTAGATTATTCCAAGTTCAACCATCGCCTCTTCAGCAAATTCCATTATAATACTGGTATCAACTTCATCTGTTGTGTTGATGAATTCGTCTCTCAAAGAATCTTCGTCAATACTTGGGACGATTACACGACCCTCAACTTCAATTGTCACCACATCATTAGCATCTAATGAATTAACCATTTCGTCAAAGATAAACGAGTTAACTTTGTTGGTATAACTAATCAAGAAGTCTTCAAGTTGTTCTCTTGTGAACACGATATCCGCTTCTTCAACAACGATGCCAGCTTCAGACTGAATATCATTTATTTGTGATTGGATTTCTTTTAATTTCTCAATCAACTCAATGTTTTGATTTTTATTTTTCTTAGCCATATTATTCTTTTTTTGTTTTTATTTCTTTTACAAATATACATCTAATTTTTGGTTATATCAAATTATCTAACCAAACTTACAAAACCTTTTTGATAATGGGGTGTTCCGTATTCATCACGGTAATACATCTTCCAAGTGTAGATACCTGACTCACAGTAGTACCCACTATTATTTACGTTACCAGTCCAATATTGTGATGGTGATTCAATCACACAAACAAGTTGACCCCATTGAGTATAAATCTCCATTCGTGGATTATATACATTGGTTCCCTTGAAACTGAATATGTCGTTGAGCCCATCATTGTTCGGTGAAAACGAATTGGGGACATATAGTTTGTGACAAGCCTTTGTACTGATAGTTAAAGATGCGGTGTCGGTACTGCATCCATTGGAATCAATACCATACACCTGAATCAAATAACTATCGGTGGTATCATACCAAGTTAGTGATATGTCATTATCAGATTCAACTTGTCCAACACTATCAACCGACCAGTAATAAGTTACATCGTTTATATCCTCAACAGAATAATTGTGTGTCTTAAACTCAGAACACATATCAAGTACATTACCATCGTGTGTTATCGTTAGTGGTAAAGTATCACATTGGGAAAATACAAACGAAGGGACAAGTAATAATAAAAATAAAAGTTTTTTCATAAGACATTAATAATATACAATAGACCACATAAAGTCAAAAAAAGTTGAGGTCGGAGTTGGATTTGAACCAACGTTAATGGTTTTGCAGACCACCTCCTGAGCCACTCGGACATCCGACCTTTTAAATTGTACCCCCTGTAGGACTTGAACCTACACGTCTTTAAGACAATGGTTTCTAAGACCATCCTGACTACCAGTTCCAGCAAGGGGGTAAATAAGCGGAAGAGATAGGACTCGAACCTACACATCAGTTTCCCGATACCGGTTTTCAAGACCGGGGCGATACCAATTACGCTTTACTCTTCCAAGTTCCCCACCCTGAGATTATGGTGAGTAGTTGTATCGGTTTTCTATTTCTTAAAAACCTGCTGGGCATCCCCGTTAAAAACATCCAACACTACTGGGAGAGAATGTGTCTATCTCTTTATCCCACGATGTCCCACTCGCGCCGTAGACATTCTGCGGAATCATTGGTAAAGTCTTGATTCAAAGACTCTGAGTATCTCTTACTCATTGTAGTCAAAACAGGACTCGAACCTGTATTTACACTTTACTTGTATTAGCTGTGTCCGATGGATTGGGTATCAATACGTTTCCCTCACCACCTGCTCTTATCCATTAGAGCTACCTGACTATGTTACTATCAGCTCTTTAGCATTCTACTTCCAGACTCCACTAAAAGTGGCACGAACTTGTATCTAACTTAGCCCCACGTGACCTGTACGGGTACTAAAGTTTACTAATAGTTGAGGATGAGAAGTCCTCTGTGTTGTGTCATAACTGGATGACCTACCAACTAATTCCTTTCTCAAGGGAACAACACAATATTTTATTCTCAAACATTTGGTGTGAAACGTTCTGCTGCCTCCTTGTAGATAGACATTTGAGTCATCATCAAGTGAGCATATACATTACCACCAACTATATCGTTAACCATTTTACATTTCTCTCTAACAATACCTTCTGTACGGACAAAACCTTGTGGACCATCTTCTTTCATTTCTCTAACCGCTTGAGCCAATTCCAAGTCAGTCATATCAGAGAATACTTTTGTTACTGCGTTTTCCATAGTTTGTTATTTTGATTTGACAAATCTACGGCAAAAATCCTCTCAAACAAAATTTATTTTTTGAAATATGATTTAATCTTCATCCAAACTATGTCGGGGTAATTATACACCCACCAAAAAAACCAATATATCTTTTTCATAATTTTAATTTGTAGTCAGAACAGGACTTGAACCTGTACGATGTATTTCTCTTACATCTCGGAATTAATGGCCTCATAGAAATATCTCTTTCTATTAGCTTACTTGTTGCGTCTACCATTCCGCCACCTGACTATATTTTATAATTAAAAAACTATCTGTGTCAATGAATAACCAACAACAATAACACCAAAAATGTAAATAATCATAGGGTCAAATGGATAACACCCTTTTTCAAGCTCTTGATGAAATTTTTTAAGTATCTTCATAATTTTTAATTTTTGTAGTCAGAACAGGATTCGAACCTGCCATCCGTTCTATCACCGTTTCTAGTGGGATTCGAACCCCGATAGATAGGACTGACCAACACCTGACTATGTAAAAACACCCTACTTTATCCAACTTACAGGTGTTATGGCTGTCCTCATTTCTGAGTTAGGAATAAACTGTCTTGCTCCCCTCGTGATGGGTCTTACCGACATTAGTAGTCAACTAGAAGGTAATATATATACAAACCTTCAACTCTTCCCTATGGTTATCACACCATTTCTCATCGTATGGGACGTACTATCTGATGATTAGTCAGAACGTGTAGTCAGAACAGGATTCGAACCTGTATGATGGTTGCTTTAAGTTTTTTTTCACTGTACTTCCCATCTAAGCTAGCGTCTACCATTCCGCCACCTGACTGTATGTGGGCTACCCTCCTTTCGTCGCAACCGCCCACCCGTTGTGATTTCAGATTGTAGTCAGGACAGGATTCGAACCTATAATCTCCCTCGTTTTCCATGGGGTGTTTCCAATTACACCACCTGACTATGTTGTAGGACCCGCACCCTACACTGAACTTGTACTTCGTTCTATTAAGCGTTTACGTAAAAGACCTACACTGGTACGCTCTTCAGCGTTGTAGGTACTTTAGTAGTCAGGGCCGGACTCGAACCGGATAAGCGACCTTACTTCTAATGATATCTCCAAGTGTCGAGAACCACTAACTCTCAGGATTTGGGTCCGTCCCTCATTACGCCCACCTGACTAATTATTTTACCACTTCATCCCAATCTGATACAACAAACTTCAAATCCATCCATCCATCTACTTCACCCTCTCTATATTCAGCAATGAATCCTCCAGTTGACACGGTTGTCTTTTCCTCAATAGCCATTTTCAAAAGTCGTCTTGCTTCCCCTCTTAATTCATATTTTTCAGGTACCCCAAGGCTACCATTACTATTAGCCCATTTCCAATTAAGGAATACCATTACCTTATGAACTTGGTCAAAGTCAAAGTTATCCATTATGTTGTCAAGAGCGTCTTGTTGTTTTGGTGTCATATCTTTATCGTTTTGTGATTACAAATATATGGCGAAGTTCCTGTCAGTCCAAATTTTCTTTTGACTTTTCACTGAAATCTATATCATACATTCCAGCTTCCTCGTTGTGTTTCATTAATTCAATAAGTCCCCTCTTTGAAACAATCTTACCCGCATCGTTATCAAAGATACTATCCCATATCATCTGAAATGGATAGATTAGTGTTTTCCAAAGTGTTTTCATTTTAAAAATTCATTTTAAATTGGTTACCTATATTACTATTGTTAGTCCAAATTACTTCAGAAGTTTTACGTCTTTGTCCTTGTAAATTTTTTAATGGTTTAAAATCCATCCAAGTAGCCTCACTATTTTCACAAACAATTACTTGCCCTTCACGTTCTAAAACCCATTTTCTTAGTTCATCATAATCAATGTTGCTATTACCATGTTTATAATATTTTCCTCCATTACCTTGATATGGGGGGTCTATAAACCAAGTAGCGGTTTGATTTTCAATATCTTTATAGTCACCACACAAAATAGTCCAGTGTCTTATTTTATTAACATCATTTGATAATCTAAATCTATTTTTTTCGTGCCAAATATTAAATTTACCAACTGAACGTTTTGGTTGAGCCGAACTCGGATTACAAAAAAACGAAATTAAATCTTTTTGAACTTCACTTAAATGACTGAATTCATCGTCACGTAATGTCTGACCAGTATTTATTAAAGGTAAAGAAAGAATTTCCTCACTTGATGCATTTTTTAAATAATTCCAAATATCAATTATTTTTTTATCCTTATCTAATATTATGACATCTTTAGTGTAATTTTTTAAAGAATATACTGCAGAACCTGCAAATGGTTCAATTATTAAATCATGTTTTGGTTGTGGATAATATTTAAAAACTTTTTCTTTTCTTCCGTAATAATAAAACATTCTTACTTAAACTTTTTGTTGATTCGATTTATGATTTCAGATTTACTGTAAACATCTGAATTCTCGTTAAGGTCATAAAACTCCTTAGCCACTTGTTTGTGATTAATATAATGAAAATCAACTTTAGTATTTTTATAAGAAGTTTCCATTAACTCTTTAAATTTTTTAACATAATTTTCTTGTGTACCAACAATATAACAAGGACATTTAGTTTGTAAAGACGACATTCTACTCATACCACTATCAACACCTGTACTATGTTCCACTTCAAATGCTTTGATAGGGTTACCGTCACTATCAATCCAAATACAATCAATATCATCAGCACGTGTGTTGATACCATTAAAATCGTTAACTAAAATATCAGAAAACTCTTGACCAATTGTTTGATTGTTTTTAACCCTTTTGTTTCTATCACTGTTTGGAATATAAACATTAAATCCACAAAACTTAGCAATACCTGTTAATTCATATTGAATTGTTGTATGAATATCTTCAGTTCTATGAACCGAATCTTTTTTATATTGAGGTTTATAGTTAGGGTCAGTTATCATTGATAGTTGAGCATCTTGTAATAAACCATCGATATAATAATAATGCTCACCTGTAGTTGGGTCTGTTCTATATTTCATATCAAAATGCGCTAAGTATTTTGATACTCCTTTACCTATTTCTAAATTATCTTGCCTTTTACGTATAAAAGTTAACCCAGAACGTCTACTACCCTGAATACTATCCAAAGATGAAGGTCCTGTACCCTCTGAATTTAATCCAAAAAACTCAGGAAATATTTTATATTGAGCATCAACTTTAGTTTTAAGATAACTGTCCGAAGTATATTCACCATTTTTACTTCTTTTTGTAACTTCAGCACCAATTAAGTATGTTAAGGCTTCTGTTTGTGTGTTAAGTTTCATTGTTTTTATTTTTATTTATCAATCAAATATAATCAAAAATTTAGAATAAACAAAATAAGTTGTCCCTGATGGATTCGAACCACCATTATCTGAACCAAAATCAGATGTCCTGCCATTAGACGAAGGGACAATGGAGTGTAGTGGGGCTGCAGTCCCCTGAGGCACCTACACAAGTTACTCCTCTTTAGCGGCTCCAACGGGATTCGAACCCGTACCACACGGCGTGACAAGCCGGCATTGTAGCCATTCAACCATGGAGCCAAAAGAGCGGGTTGGGGTAATCGAAACCCCATCTTCACTTTGGAAGAGTGACATAATGAGCTGTTATACGAAACCCGCTAATAAAAAAACCCACTTCGTCAGATTAACGGACTGACTGCCATATAGGAGGTGGGGTTTGTCCTGTTAATTCAGGACCTCGTGGGGTGAGTGGGAATCGAACCACACATCTTCGGTTTTTCAGACCGACGCGAACTGACCGCCTGCGCTATCACCCCATTGTTGTCTAAGTGGTAGGATTCGAACCTACGAAAATCCTGGTCCCAAACCAGGCGGGTATAACCATCTGCCCGACACCTAGAAATTAAGTTCTCACGGTTGGACTCGAACCAACGACCTTTTGTGTATCAGACAAACGCTCTAAACCACCTGAGCTACGTGAGAATGTTAGAGCCTCCTGTCGGAATCGAACCAACGACCTACTGATTACAAATCAGTCGCTCTGACCTGCTGAGCTAAGGAGGCTTATTTTATTACTTTATAATTTGAAAATTCTAATATTTTAATACACCATTCAATTAACTCTTCCGGTGTTAAATCACCTTTCATTTGATTAACAATAGGATGTGTAATACCTAAATTATCAATAGAGTTATTACCTCCACGGCTAACGGGTATTATGTGGTCTAAATGATAATCACCTTCAAATAAATTTATATTAATACCTGTCAAATAACATATTGTATTTTCATTAAATTTTTCTATAATATCTAACCAAGTAAAATTTAAGTCATAATCTTTATTAACCCGACCTTTAATATCGTTGTCTCTTTTATTGAATTTTCTAACGGATTCTTTTTTATATCTTAACTTCCGATATTTGAATCTTTCCAACTTTTCAACTATTTTATTTTCCCTCCTTTTTTTTGTTCTGTTTTTTGTTTTTTCTTTTTGACCATTACCACAATGGTATGATATTGTAGATTTAGAACATCCTAAAATTTTTTGTATTTCTCTATAGGATTTCCCCTCATTTCTTAATTCTAAAATTTTTTCTTTCATAATTTTGTTTTATTATAAATAGTTCGAAACAAACAAAAATAATCGAACACTTGCACGTCTGGAGAATTTCGAAATCCCGACACCTGGTTTTGGAGACCAGTGCTCTGCCCCTGAGCTACAGACGTGTATAAAAAGTGACCCCGGTGGGACTCGAACCCACGACTCCCTCATTAAAAGTGAGGTGCTCTAAAACCAGCTGAGCTACGAAGTCAAAAAATTGCGGTGATGGGGAATTTCGAAATCCCGACTCTCTGATTAACAGTCAGATGCTCTGCCTCTGAGCTACATCACCATTTTCCCAATATGTCAAAGAACCTTGTTGTAACACCAAAAAAAAAACCCCGAACTTTGTAGTTCAGGGCCCTTCTTTATATATTTGATGATACGATTACATCTTATTAAGAACCCTGAACTTACGGCAATCTTGCCCCTTAATGGTAAACCACGATTGGCCCACGTTTGTCGGGAGATTACTTACGTTATGTGTTGAGTTCTGTTTCATTGTTTTCTTATTAAATATCAATTGTTTTACAAAAGTAATATAATTTTTCAGTTATGTCAAGTTTTTTATCAAATAAGTTTATAATAATTAGTTTAACCCTTAATATTTATCAAGTATGAAGGTTAAAAAATATGTCGATTATATTGTTAAAATGATTCCTGAATTTGAATTCGAAGGTCTTAGAATATATTGGTCGGGTGAGTATTACAAAAATTACAGAGTAGATAAAGTTCCGATTTACAAAGTAGATAACCCTAATAATATTCCATTTACAAAAATGGCAATATCTGCCGAGATAGAAGAAAGGATTTCAACAATACAAAAATTCTTACCCAATATTGATATTGCTCCGATTTTTTTATATTACCTATATTGTGATGATTTATATATCCCACAAAAAACTCTCGACAAGATTTCTAAATGTTTAAAGGGTTCAAAATTTGAAAAAATGAAAGAATTTTCTATAGACGGCTTACGTAAAGAATTTTTAGTTAAATGTTCTTTTGACGGAAATTTTAATATATCAGTAGATAGTGAGGCAATAGAATGGGATGTTAATTTTTATATTGATGAAGCGGTTTTATATTATGACAGTGAAGTTGAAGTTTTATCTAAAAAGGACGCTCGTGAAATAACACTTGACCTTTACGAAGATTATATTGAAAATGAAATTTGGGATTGTATCCAAGAAGATATTGGTGAGAACAAAGCCTTTGTTAATTTTGATTTTATGGGTTGGTATACCTTATTTAAATATATTCAATCCTGAACAAAAAATCTTTCCACATCCACACTAACACCAGTCTTATAGGTAATTTCTTCTGTAAAAACTTCATCAATAATTTCCTTAACTTCATTTTCAATTTCCCATCCCATGGATTGGTCGTTAAGAGCTTCTTTTAAATCAGTTATTCCATTACCAGTAAGTAATAAATCAACAACCCCTCCCGGTAAAATATAAACTTCAACCCACATTTGTCCGTCGTCTTGGTCTATTGGTTTTACTTTAAATTCAAAACTATATCCACCTGAAAAGTTGTATCGGTCTGTTTTGAAAGTTTGTTGTAATAATTCTTCAGTTAGTTTAACAGATTGTTCATTACCCAAGAAGTTTCTTAAAGTTCTAGTTAAGATACCAAATTGTTTTGACCAAACTGATAAATCAAAGAACTTCAAAATTGACTTATCAATATGTGGTTGTCCCCCCCGACTAACTTGTTTCTCAAACAATTTCTTAGCCAACTTTTCGAAGTTTGGTTGTTCCATCTCCTCTTTCAATAATCTATTTTGTTCTTCTGATATAAGATATTTCATTATTTATAAATATTACCAATCAATACCAGGTCCAAATTCCCTGTCGTCAATTATGTTTTCAATAAACAATTCTATATTTGGAATCCACTCACTAATTCTAGCGTTAATTTCTTCAATTAAATTATCAAAATCTTCTCTTTTTGAGTTTTTGTGTATGGTAACTAAAACTAACACACCATCAGTAAAGTGCATATAATCCTTTTTAGCAACATCATTAACAATTATTTTATTAACAGAATTAACTTCATCAAGTTCATCCATCTCACCCATTCCCCACTCTTCAGATTCTTCTCTGATTATATCAAGTGTGGAATTAATTAATCTCTGAATTGTGTTCCCTAAAGACTTAGCTTGGGATTCTGTAATGATAAACTTCATATAGAATAAATATTACCCTTCCAAGAAAGATAACACTTTATCTTTGATTCCAACTTGTTTGATACCTTCATTCTCGTTTGGTGTAAGGACAAAGTTATCCAATCCCCATTCGTGTTCAAACTCCATTCCATAACGTAGTCCTTTCTTACCCATGTCCAAATCGTCAATCGCAACCCAATGTGTAACTTCAGGATGTTCTTTTAACCAATCTTGGATTTCAGTACTTCTTGTTCCTTCCAAATCCCAATTACGATGCCAAGTAACTCTTGTTAAATCAAGCACATTACCTGTAAAATCAATTGGTCGTTTGGTGATACCATGTTTTTCGTAATAATCACCCATCTCTTCAACTGAACACCAAACTTTCCAATCGGAAGATACAACGATTTCAGCACCTGTCTTTTCCAAGATTTCATTTAATACCTTGATTGCCTTTTTGTCAAAGTTATCAAAACGAGCGTCAACAGGCATTGACATAACATCTTGACTCAACTTCTTTCTCGCCTTTTGTTGTTTCTTAAATCGTGACCCCCAATTACCTGATAAACAGATAACCCCATCGTGGTCAAGGAATATAACTTTCATATTATTTCTTTTTTGAGTATTTCTCTCGGTTTGTTTCTTTTTTAACTGGGTCGTATTTGTATTTTATTTCTACAGATATTGGACCATTCTTGAACTTATCCAAATCGTAAGTCCATACAGAAGTAGTTTCTTCTGTCTCGTAGGTTCTTTGAAATTTAGTTTTGTCGCTCATAAGGGAGCAAAGATACGAAATTATTCTTTATCTTCCAAATTGATTAATGGAACGAAATCTTCAGATGGTGAAAATTCAAAGTTATCAACAACCACAGGTAAATTAATATTAAAGAATTTAAGGAAGTTTTCTATATCTTCACCAATTTGAACGTAGAACTCAAACCAAAAATTAGTTACATTTTGTCTACCAGTCACCTTCTGTTTAGTACTAAAAACGGCAGAAGATAAGTAAAGATTAACCATTCCTTCACCATTAACCAACTTAACCGAAACAAAAAGGTGGTCAGTCATTTCACCAACACTTCTTAATTGTCTAATACCATCAATGTGAAATTGATAATAGGCTTTAACAGGTTGCCCTTCCAACTTGAATCTAACTCTATGGTCATACTCAAAGGTTTTACCTTCAATAAACTTATTTATTCTTTTAAGTTGACTATTCATCGTCTAACACCTGGTTTAGTTGTTCCTCTTTGTGGTCCGTCAGTTCTTTTATAATGAGTCACATTCGGTTTAGGTGTATTGATAGTCGGTGAAGGGTTGTTGTGTTGTGGTGGAGGTGGTGGTGGTAACGGTAGTGTTGTCTGTTGATAGTTATACGTTGGGTAATAATTGTTATTTCTATTGTAGTAGTTGTAGTCAGGATAGTTGTTATAATAAGTTACAGGTAATACTGTTCTGTTACCGTAGTAATCCTCAGATGACTCAGGCCTTTCCTTTGGTTCATGATGTGTCACCCAAAACTCTTCAGTTCTGTTCCAATACATCTCATCATCTTCGGGTCTTGTTCTGTCATCAGTTAGATTTTCAAAACTAGCACAAGATGTGAATAGTAAGATAAAAAATAATATGTTAAGATTTTTCAATTCCATAAACACGACCTAGATTTCTTTTTAGTTTTTTACCGGCTTTGTTAATTCTTGGTTCATACATTTTAAACAAATCATAGATACTTTTTGTTTTCTCTATGTTTTGTGGAACAGGATTACCAGTTTGTTTAGCAATTTGTCTATACTGTTTTATATAGAACTTATGTAAATTACTCAAATGATAAACAAGTGTGTCCTCACCACTTCTTTCTTTTATAATATTAACAAGACCATCAAAGAAGTCATCAGCATTAAACTTTTCCATCTTATCAGCAATTTGCCAGTAAGGTGATTTCATAAATTCTTCAGGTGTCATCTTGAAGGATTTTGAATACGCTTCTTGTGACATAGCATTTAACTCATATGGTTCTGAATAATAAACCAAATCCAAAAATGATGAGTAATAAGTAAAAATTTTCTTAGGGACATTTGGGTTAATCCCACCAGCAAATGTTTTTGTTAAATCAACCTCACCCTTACCTGTCGACTCCCATCTTTTATAGAACTCATATAAGTGTAACATTTCATGAGTAATACTATCTCTTAAATCATCAATCAAATCATTAATATCTTCAGGTTCAAATGAAGGTGTAATTAAAACTTCAACTTCCATTTTACCTATGATAGTTTTATTAATCTCTTTAAGTATTTTTTCAGGTATTTCAAGTGACGGAAGTTTCATATAAGATTCACCCTGTGATTCTTTTTTAATTTGATACATCGCTCCACCTGTTTTAAACTTAGCGTCGCCAGTAGGTTTTTTCACATAACCAAATTTGATTTCAATATCTAAACCTTCAACAGGAAACTCTATAAACGCATCCGGGTCTGACTTAACAACTTGTTTCATTACACTATAATCTAAATTAAGTGTCTCCGAATCATTTTTTTTATTAAATGTCATGTCTTCTACAATCGGAGTAACTTCGTTAAACACGATATTAATAAAAGGAATAGTCGCACGACTAACACCTAAATCTTCATTTAGTATTTGTTTATATTGTTCCTCTGTAATAATAACTTTCATTATAATAACGAATTAACTAAATCTTTAAATTGTTCTTTATTTTGTTGTATCCAATTTAATATATCAGGTCTGATTTTACCACCATAGGGTCCAAAAATTTTTGATATTTCTTCATCTTCTTTGGTAACTTCCATATATTGTTTATATTCT
>Ga0315909_10007804_pt1 | contig 11860 bp, 27 predicted proteins | sample LakEriMetagenome_11_FD_203527 | JGI IMG/M metagenome (GOLD analysis project Ga0315909, IMG submission 203527) | Freshwater fungal communities from buoy surface, Lake Erie, Ohio, United States - Buoy 2 MA125 | ecosystem: Environmental > Aquatic > Freshwater > Lake | place: USA: Lake Erie, Ohio...
AACTTGGAAAGCTTTAAACTTTAAGTAGAATGCCAATTCCCAACTGGATTTCAGATTTAACTTGCCCTGATAGAAGAGGGTATTGGTTCAAAATTATCACCGATGATCTTCCAATAGTTGGATTTGATTTTAGTGTGTTGGCCGCATGGGTCTGGTATCCAGAATTAATTTCAGCGGTGGGACAAGGCACTGGTGTTGTGGCAGGACTGCTTGGCATTTATCTTACGGGCCTTCGCATTAAACACGTCAGAAAGCAGATTAAACAGTTGGATTCAGCAGAATCAGATGCGTAGTGTTATCAATAATCATCTGTATTGTATGGGCCATACTAGAAATCATTTTATGGTATCTCAGGGGGCATCATAAAAGGAAATAATGCATCTTTACAAGATGAAACAATTCCTTCCCCTCGCATTCCTCCTGCTGGCCGGATGCGGACCAGACCAAAAAACGCAAGCACTTCTCGACAAGATGGACGACCGCCTTGTCACTCTTGAGAACGCTCAGACCAACAACAACACACGGTTGGACTTGATTGAGCAAGAGCAAACCTTCCAGTACAAAGACATCGACTCCACTAAACGGGCGTTGGGTTCTGTTGCTTTGGTGGCGATGGAAGCCCACGGTGTTGCCGTTAAGGTGGATAGCACCGTTAAACTAGGCAGAGACAAAGCCGGGAAAAGGACGGCTGTGGTAATGGAGGCGGCTTCGTGGATTCCGTTCTTGGCACCGTTTATTAAGAAGCGATGAAAGTATCTGAGAACTTTTCTTTGGTTGAGTTCGTAAGCCAACCAGTCTGGAATCAGTTTCACGAATCGGCCCTATGGTTCATTGACCCACGGCTAATCACTTCCGTGGAGTGGCTCCGAAAAATGTTAAAGGTTCCATTGGTTTGTAACAACTGGCATTCCGGTGGCACGTTCCAGAACCGTGGCTTCAGGCCGCAAGGCAGCCCCAACTTCAAGCCGTTCTCTCAACATTCTTTCGGGAGGGCTTTGGACCTGAGTAGTCCGGAGATGCCGCACAAGGACGTTTACAAGTGGGTTCTGGACAACCAAGACTTAATCCTTGCCAATACATCATTTACGACTGTGGAGGATATTGCCGCTAGTCCGACATGGCTACACCTTGATTTAAGATCAAGGCCGGGGGCCAAAGAATTATTGATTGTTAAGCCATAATTTATGGCAGCAGACATCAACGGAAAAAAAATAAACGCAGAAGATCGGAAGACCCGAAATGGGTTGTTTGTTCTTCTGTTTCTGCTTTATGGTTTCCAGTTTGTCGCACCCTATTTCATGGTACAACCACACCCACCAATTGATCCCACCTTACTCAAAGGACTGGAAGCAATGGTGACCGGTGTCGTGTGGTTCCTCATTGGCAGGAATACTCAACTAGCCAAGGAAGGGCCAGAATAGTTTATTTCTCCCAATAAACCTCTTCGCCTCTTCTGTAATGCTTCATGTTCTCCTTTGCCGCCTGGTTGACAAAGTGTTTCTCTTTGTAGGTGACATAATTGTTTGGTAGCAGGGCAAACTGCCCAGACTCCAAGGCTATCAGAGACAAAGGTTTGTGTTCGGCAGGGTATCGGGAGTAGCCGTCATTCCAGTCAATAATAATTCCGGTGTGCCTACCGTTGGCGGTTGTTTCCAGCCCTTCCAGAAACGGCATCAACACGGCTTCCATCTCTTCTCCCATCCCACACCAAGGCATCAGCTTCTCCGGTCCCAGACTAAAGTCGGTGGTTGTGGAGATGGCGTGAATCGGTAGGCCACTCCAATGCGCCCCAGATTCAAGGAAAACGTGGCAGGACATAGTTTGGTACTCCCGACAGTATATGCCGTGCCAGATGGCCTTTGTGACACCCTCTGGCATATTGGGGCCGAGGAAGGCGTTGTTGACGTTCACGTAGAAGTGGAATGGGAGGGATGCGTGTTTAGCCATGATTTAAAAAAGCAAAGATGTAAAAAAGCCCCTACCAGAAGCAGAGGCATTTTGCCTTTTCATAACCCATATAAGCGGTGGAGTCCGGAATCGAACCGAAATAGCAACCACACGGGCCTCGGCCTCCTTGCCTCATTACGCCCCTCCACCGTTTGCCCGTCTTTCCGGGCTGTCATTAGGTGTCATTTTAAACTTACTTCAAAAATCCTGCTGATATTACTTGTTCCTGTTGTGGTAAGCACAAACCGCTTCCCAGTTACGTTGATAGCCTTGGTGAACTTAATTTTCTTGTCAAATCCCAACGGCACATTCACGCCATCAACAGTCAGAGTGAGTGTCTGATTAGGGCTTCCAGTCTGGAATCCTGAACTCAAATAAACCTGCGTCCGTGTTACTGCCTGAGCATAATTCCATGTAAGCGTTGTTGGTCCTGCGGTGAGCCATCTGGTTGCCTCGTTCCCATCAACTGCCTTTGCCGTGTCTGCTCTTGTATATCCGGGCTGATATGGCGTTCCGGCAATTCTAAAAGTGTTGGTTCCGGTTGGTGGTGGAGGAGGTGGATTGGTTGAATAATCCGGCAGATTGGAATAGAACAATGATTTGTGTAATACTGGTACAACGGCAGGATGAAGGTTATACTGCATCGTATTGTACAAATGGCAATAACTATTCAATCCACCCGACATTCTTTTAGTCGTGCTTGAACAATTTACAGGCGTTGGTGAGCAGGTGATCTCAGCCGAATAGCAACTATCCAGACGGCCCAATGATACACCTGTTTGGGATTTCCATGCACAACAGTTCTGCGTATGTGAGATGCCTAAATTATGAAGCAATTCATGAGTGAAACAATACACCGAATAGGTGTAATTGAAGGCATCGCCCGGAATGGATTGACCAAACCCACACACAGAGTATTTGACAGTTGTCACATTCTCACGGCTGATGTAGGCAATACCGCCAAAGTTTTTGCCCGAAATAAATACGTTGAATGTGTCTTTCTTCAATGGATTGGCGTTGGCCCAGTAATACAACACACTCATTGCATCGGGATAGATAGCATACGGATCAGGCGTTGTCCATTTCTTCACTTTCACCAGATTGATTTTCGGACCTGCAATGCGCTCCAATATCTGAGACGATGAATTGCACAAGCGTTGCAAGTTGGCATCGGCATTTGCACCCCATGCGGTTGTCAAAGAGTAATCCAGTTCAATGTAGACGTTCATTACTTTTTTTGACCGATAAGTCGGATCCCAGAAGTTGGGTTCAGCCTGACCCCGTGAAAGGTAACGTGGATGATCCTCTTTCACTTCAACTTCATCATCGCCAAGATCGGGTGCAATGAATGTTGAATCGGTGGTGGCTGATGCCTTTTCAGGCGTTTGCTTTATGCATCCTACTGATACTCCGATTAGGATCAATGCTATAAATAGTTTTTTCATCTTTATTTTTTTGCCCAAAGATACAAAACCCACTTACACACTTGTTGTGCATTGATCCAATATTTCGTTACAGTGATTTCTTACATTCTGAATGAACTCCGGCCATGTACTAGAGTTGTTGTACGTCCAAACAATAAAGACGTCTGGCCCTTCGAAATGATTCTCGTCTATGCCGCCAGTCCACGAAAGTTCATCGTCTGGAGTTGAGGGCCATGTTCCGCCTAATCCGGCAATGAACGCCTTCAGGTCGGGGAGGTGGTAATCTTGATGTGTCATAGTGTGTGCAATTTATAATTCTTCCTCGCCTCCGCTTCCAGAGTTAGATGAGAGGGCGGAAAAGAACGATGGATAGAACTTTTTGCTACGGGTGAACTCCAGACTCTCCTCGTTGCTGAACTTCACCGTCACCCGTATGCCCTTGTGATGGCGGATGCCACGCAGGTGGTCTGGATTAATTAGGTAGCTAACCAACGGTCGCAGGAACGTAGGAAACTTGCGATGTATGGCGGCTAGTGATGAGAAGACGGCTATCTGTTTGCCATCCATCATGTGGATCATGCAATTGTTTTTACGTGATTCGATGTAGACAACTCTGTCGGGGTGAATGATGGCGTATTTGCCTTGTTCGATGGTGCGTATTAACATAGTGTGTGTGTTTAAAAAACAGGACCGCCTCAGTGAAACGGCCCTGTCCCAATTATTAACCAAAAAAAAACTATTTTACTACCAATCGTAAAGACCCTTCTTTGAACGTAGCACCCGGTACTTCCTGTCCCAGTTCCAGAGCGTTCTTGATCGTCGTCTTGCTCACCGTGTAGGTGGTCTTGGCAATCTTGAACTCATCCGGAATGATGCTTTCATCCACCAGTTCCACGCTCTTGGGAGATCGGGCCGTTGAGAACCGGAACGTTCCGGCCTCCGCCCTGTAAATCCCTTTGCTATCCTGACTTCCGTACACCTGTAGGGCTTCCAGAAGCGTCTGGGAGAGTCGGGCATACTGACTGGCCTTGGACTTCTTCAGGGCCGTGAGGCGGGCTATTTCGCTTTCTATTGCGGCCTCATCGGTCTCCAGCTTTCGCAGGATGTAGCCGTATGATTCCGACTTGGATTCGAAGTCTGCCCTGTTGATGGCGATGGCTTCGGCTAGTTCATCTGACGCCTCCCCGTCTGATGCTTCCAACGCTTCCATAATCAGGCGGCGTTCGTGTGTGATGTTAAAGAGTGAATTGTTCATGCGAATATTTGATTTGATTGTTTGTATTCTGTCCATCTTGTTTGTTCCAACGCCTTCACCTCATCGGCAATGCGTTGTAGTTCTGGCATATATTCCAGACGTGCCACTTGTTTGTAGTAGCCTGTGCGTTCCTCTTCTGTGAAGAGACGGGCGTCGCTTACGATGCTGTTGATGTAGCGACGCATTGAGTCGGTGGTGGTGGTGGTCATGATTGAAATGCTGCGACTTGTTTGTTTAAGTTTTCCATTTGGCTGCTGATGGCAGCGGGTGTGTTGCTGTTTATCCATGCCGTCCACTGGTTTTTGGCAGCCTCGTCCATCTTGGATGCCTTCACCAGATCAAGGGCGGTCTGTTTCATATTCTTCTCTGCCTCCTCCTGCGCCTTACGCTCAGGGTTGTCGATGTCGTCCTCATCGGTGGCAATGTGGAAGAATTTAAGCATGAAGTAACGGGATGCGTATGTGATTGCCGATCCGGTGCCTTTGTCCCAGTCGTTCTGACCGTTGGCCCCGAAGAGGTTCTCGTCCTTCTCTCCGGATTCTACGTCAATCCATGTGAAGCGCATCATTAGCTTGGAAAGGATTTCCGATTTGTTCGGGTTGTTTCTGGTGGCATAATCCTGACGGGTGTTTTCGATGGAAAGCACTTCCGTCTTTAAGAGAAGCCCGTACTTATTCATCAGGGGCTTGATAGCACTAAGCACCTTGGTGCCGGTGACGTACTTGTATGAATTGCCTGTGCCATCCTTGCCGAGGCCAATTACTTCCTTCTGGATTTCCAGAAGTTTCTGATAGAGATTTAATTTAGCTGCTGCCATATTGATTTGATTAAATAATTCCTAAAATGTAGGCGACCCAAGCGGCCACCATCGCCCACGAAAGTAATTTCGTTGTTAGTCTTTTGAGCATTTTGTTTGATGAGATGAATGTTTTGGTCGATGAGTGTGCGAATAGAAACCCATCGCAACAAGGGCTATTATCATTACACACTTCCAGAAAGTGCGTGTCTCAGAGGGCAAAAACCATCGGTCTTTTTGAAAATCGGGATACAATACAAAAGAAATGGCAGCCCTTTTTGCTCTGGATTGGTTTTGTAAATGGTTGGTTTTCATGGTGTGTTAAGGCGGTTAGGGTGGTGAAATACGTCATTTTCGTCATCATTTCCGGCATCTGGAAAATAGAACATCCAAATTGTACACATGATGACGGCACAAATGCCCCATATCATGGACTTGTACCATATTGCCAAGGTAATGAAGCCAAGGACGAACAGGAAGCATCCGATGTTAATTGCGTGTCTCATTTCTTTGTTGGTTGTTTGGTTATTACAAAATAAATTAGGCAGATAAGCCCGACTCCCGCCTCAAATGCTAGGAAGGCAAGGAAGTAGTCCAAGACGGCTTTCATAGTATTGGGTCGTCTACAAATTGACCAAGGTATTCCAGAATCGGACCAAATTGGTCGTCGTATTTCTGGCAGATGATGGCGTAGCGGTAGAGGGCTTCCTCCAACGTCTGAGCGTATCCGCACGGATCACCGCCTGAAGTACATTCCCATTCATACGGGGTGTGCATTTTGAAACTAGGTTTCGCTTGGTTTGAAGGCCAGAGGCTCATGGCCTCGGCTAGGATTTCGTTCGTGTTCATTTTTTTAAGTGCCAATAATATGTTTGAATTCCGTTTAATGTTCCCACCTCTTCAATAATACTGTCCGCTGTTGGTGGTTTACCAGCGATTCTGACGTATCCCAGACTTTTTGCAAGGTTTGCGCTGTCTGATCGGGATGTGCCGTTGTAGAGCGTTTGTGTGCGTAGCTTGAGCGTGTACCTAACCATTCTGTTTGATTGATTTGACCCACTTTTCTAACTCTGATACAGCCACAGCCCCACGTTTCTGGAGCGTGTGACCTTTACAAGAAAAGACGACGCTGCCGCCTTTCTCTGACACCTCCCGACGGACTACCAGCCCGTGCAGGATGATTTCTGAATTCTGTTTCATAGGAATTTAGCGATGAAGTCTTGAGGTGATATGTTCGGTTCCTCTTTCGAGGTTCCCCAGTCCCCGTGTGGGGAGTTGAAATACCGGATGGAATCAAACTTTTTAGGGTTGTGGTTCCACAACGTCGGTGGTTCCAATGGTTCGCCTAGTCTCATAAGCCCCTCTTTGATGGCCTGTTTGTCGGCCTCTGTGCATGGTCCCACCGTGTGAGATCGCATTGCGGTTCGTGTTTCGTTGGTCATCATGGCTGTATCTGGCGGACAAGTTTCTTGAACTCTCGTAAGGCTTTTGCAAATTCCTTTTGAGAAATTATTTCGTGCCGATCCGACAAGGCATTTGCTATGCAATTGTCTCCGCAATTTGGATACGGGTTGCTTGCCAGTATTAAGCGGATGGAGAAAATGTCCTCCTCGCTGTTTACACGATTGTAAGAAAATACTAAACCGTTCGACATGAACGTCTTAGTGTAGAATGGATAATTCATGGTTGTAAACTGGTTAAAAATTCTTTGATTTCTTCGGTTGGTTCTGTTAGTGTGGCTAGTAACCGGATGGCCTCCGGTCCCGCTGCCAGAGTTCTGGCCGTCTTTTCGTCCAATATCCCGATGACAAAACCTTTTTTGCCGGAGTCGGTGACGTAATCAATGCCGTGATTTCCGGCCTGTGTTGCTATGTATTGCGCTTTCATTAGTACAAGGTAGTAATGTGAAGTTCAATAAATCCTTCTGTGTCTAGTTCGCCTGTCTGATCGTATGAAGCCAGAAAGGTTAATACAAGACTATCCTCATTTTCAAAATCTTGAGGCTCGCAAAGCATCACACGCTCAAAACTGGTATTGTCGCAAATAGCATCCTCTATCGTGCTTTGTGCATCCCATTTTTCACCCATGCAAAAAATGAGTTCTGAATCGTAATATGCTCCAATTACGCATCCATTAGGTGGTATTATTTTCATTCTCCTATCCGGTTTAAGGTTACGCTGATTGTTTGATACACGCTGTGATCGGCCGCCAAATCTAAAAAGTAGCTTGCCGCCTGTAGGGCGTTATCGGCTTCTAGGTCAAATTCTTCTACCTGTTCGGCAGTTGCACCTATGCGGAAGTTTTCCGCTTCTTCCCTAATACGTTCCCGAACGTCTGCCGGAACGGTTTCAGGTGTACACCATTCGATCCGCACATAATTGGCGGGGTTGTGGAGTTCGTGTAAAATGTCGTTTGTTGTAAACATGGTTAATAATAATTTTTTGTGAAAGTATTTTGTTAGCCCCATTCCACCGCTTTTATTCGATGAAATGGGGGTTTTGTCGGATTAGTTGCCCTCCCAATCGTGAAGGTCAGTGTTTGGCTTTAAGTAAAACTTGTAAGGGTTGCCTGTTTTGCGGGAAATTCGTATGGCAAATAGCTTTCCGTTTCCAGATTTCCAGACTGGGCAAAGTTGCCCTTTTGAGTCGATAAAGAAACGGTCGGTCTGAATCGCCGTATCTCGTTTCATTGCCACATAATTACCGTTTTTATCGGTTCTTACATTCGGCTTTTGTTGTGCCATGCTTGCGGTCCCGATCAGAAACAGGCAAGCGAATAATATTTTTTTCATTTGTGTATGGTTAACAACTTGCAACGCCTTGTCGCAATGGTTCCGGTAGCGGGTCACGCCCCCGCTGGCAGCCTTTACGCTACAACGTACCGGATTGACTCTTTACCGCACGCTATGCGGCCCCCTTTCATGCACCTGAATACTACATCGGAACCGTCCTTCGATCCGGTCACCAGTTTCTTTGTCTGTAATTTCCGAAAAGGAAACGCCCAAGCGGGTGTCGCTGCTTTCGAAATTAAGAAGGTCTTTTACCCTTTCCATTACAGCGGCAATGAATTCAGGGCTGCCACAAATACGTAGCCCGTCCTGATCTATAGTCGTCCCTTTGTGCTTATACATAATCGGATCCGGTTTTAACTTTGCGGGCTTTAGCTGTTGCCAAGTGGACAAAAGAAGGTCTTTTGAAACGCTCCCGGAACTGGTAAGGGCTACTTTGTGGCCCTGAATTTTTACGCTTTTCATGTCTGTTTCTGGTTTTAATTTTCGTTAATAGGTCCCACTTTCCTTAGCTTCCATTTCGCATATTCCCTAACCGGCTGGTGCGGGCTTTCTGTGCTGAGTTGTTTGAGATCAGACAAGCTTAGTGTCGTGTCGTGTAGGTGCCGGATTCTGACGTGTTTCAGAATGTAGCTTGGAAGGTTTTTTGTTTTCATCTTGTTTCTTTTTGTTTTAGTGCGGCCGCATACAATATGAAGGCGGCAAATGTGAAAATTGTAAAAATCATAATACGTCAATTAATTGTACGCTGATCGGATTACTGAATTGATTTGCGGCCCTTGTCGCAAGCTTCTGAAGGTTTAAAAAGTAGCCGGACCAGCTACAGGTGTCGTGCGTCAAAAGCGTGCCGTCTAGGGGTATTTCTACCTCTTTGCGATCGATGATTTTTTCAATCAATTGGCCGTCCCTTACAAAAGGTTGAAATTCATATTCGGTGATCATCACCTTTGCTTTGAGGCCGTCAATTTCTGACGGGGTGGAAAAATTGGTTTTCATATGGTTAAAAATTTTAGTGCCTTACGTTGGTTTCAAACCTATCTTTAATTTTCAAGATACGTAAGGCGGCCACTTGGAAACGACCAAGTAAACCAAGGTCTACAAATATTCTTTGAGGTGTTTTTTGTGCGCTTTTTCGGCGGCTTCAATTGCCGATTCGATCGTATTTTTAAACTGTTCTTTCCAGACTCCCTTTTCGGTTGTATATGTGAGAACTGAAAATTCATTTTCGTCAATTTGTTCCACAATTGAAATAAGTTTATTATTTATTGCGGGACTTACTAGCGTTTCTTTTTCGAATAAGTACATACTTTTTGTTGGTTAAAATTTGTCTTTACACTTTTATATTATTGGCTTCACAATAGGCCAAAATTCGATCATATTGTTTGCATACACTATTGCACCGTTTCATAAAACGGGCGTCCTCTAGTGCCGTTTCTAGGTCCGGTATTGAATACTGTAAAGGGCTGTATTCTTTTACGCTATCACCGTCGTAAGGAACTAAAACCGCTCCTTTGTCGCCTATAAAAAAGGCGTGTACTTTTTGGTTGTTAACTGAAATTTCCATTTTGTTTTTTGGTTTATGCCGGACGACCTAAAACCGTCCGGCTGGTTTTTTTTTAGTGTTCAATTATGTAAATGTGCTTACGTCCTTTTCCATTCGTGCCGGAACACAGCCCGCATTTACTACAGGTTGACTTGAAACCCGCCTCGGCTGAGGCCGGACAGTTAACCGTTCCTTCTATAGCTTCTTTTGCCGCAATAAACGACCGCCAGCCTTTTGATTCGGCATATTTGGCCTGTCCTTCGCTGTGACAGCTTGCCATAAAGAAAGGACTATATTCTGATTTTTTGCCCCACTGATGCGTATATCCCGTCCAATTCTTTGCGACCAAACAAATAGACGAAACAAGGTCCAAAGGAATCAGCGAAGGTTCTCCATACGTCCCGAATCGCACATATTTTCCCTTCGATAATTCGGTGATCTTGTTTGCTATTTCCGCTGAGAATTCTGGTATTTCATCCCATTGTAAACCTTTGCCAATGGAACGAACTGACGAAAGAAAACCGGAATACTGATTCATTTTATGCGTATAACAAGCGCTAAGTTTTGCACCTGCTGAGACCGCAAAAGGACAATCAAAACATACAGCACCGTCCAATTTGAAGAAATCCGACATACTGAACTTTGTACCACTATTTGCCAATTCGAATTGCGCTTTGCTGAAGTGATACGTTTGAACTATTTCTAGGTCTAGTGGCGCAATTTTATTGTTTGAACCTGTCCCAAGTCTAAAAACGTGTACAACGTTTCCGGATTTGTAAACAATCCGGATTACTCCTTTCGATAACTTTTGATAGTATTTCATTTTTTTTGGTCGTTTTGTTACGGACGGGACAAAGCCCGTTTCGTCTATTAAAGACTCCTCAGCGTAACTGGTTTTTTTTATTCCATTTCTAATTGATTGTTTGACGGATTGAAAAAACGGATTGTTTGTCCCATGTTGCGGCCCGATCTGTCAAACATTGGAGCGGAAATTTTTACCCGTCCGTCCGGTTGTTTTTTGACGGAAAAACTAGACATTTTTTGCCCGAAAAAACGTAGCGTTTCTTTTGTGAAAAAATACGGGGACGTTGCTAGTGTAGCGTTTTTGATTTCTGAAATAGTCATTTTTTTGGTCGTTTAATAATTAGAAATTAGGAAAGGAATTTTTCAGCTTTGAACTTGTCTATAGTGGCCCAAAAATCAGCCTCTAAACCATTATCTTTATAGACAAGGCCAATGCCATGTAATAGCTTTTTTGCGCTTATATTGGTTTTTTGACCTAGTAAAACGCAAAGCTGATTTTTAGCGCTTTTCCAGTTTGGTGCTAAATGATAACCGAATTTTAGATACGTAATTGTATCTAATAATAGAGCTGACAATGTTAATTTGTTCATATACGTAATGTTTAGACACACTTTACCCGTGTGCTGTGTTACAGTGTTTCGGAGACCTTCTCCGCTTTCGATTCACAACATTACGGCGGCGATTCCACACCCACTAAAAAACCCGACGAAACCCGAAAACTAACCGACGAATGAATGGAAACCGTCGATAAACGAAACAAAAAAAACTGCAAAACCAGCGAAAAACCGGACGAAAAAAGCAGTTGAAACATTGCCGGAAATGGGCTAACCTTCGCACGTGCGACGAATGAAGGAAACAGGGATAGAGGATGAAGGATGGAAAAGGTAGGTTTTCGGGAGTGGTTGCCTTCTCTTCTCTCCTCTCTCCTCTCTTGTCCCTTGTCTACATTTCCACTCCCACTTTGGGGAACGTCACTTTTGCCGGACCTTTCCCAGAATGGACCATTTTAGCGACCTTACTATATAGGCTTATATCAGCACAGCAGCACAGCAGCACAGCAGCACAGGTCCGGTTAGGTTGGTAGGTTGGTTCACGTTGGTTGGTTGGTTGGTTTGGTTTGTGGTATCGGTCCTGTATTATATTGCCTTGGTTGTGCCGGTGCCGGTGCCGCAAATGGGGAGACGAAGGCCACGGGGGCTTCGGGTTTTGGTTTGGAATCGATTGGCTGAGCCGGCAGGGGGGGTGGGGTAATCCCCTGTTCTCATAACTTACCATGATTCCTCCAACCATCAATCGCTCGTTC
>Ga0315909_10007806_pt1 | contig 11860 bp, 16 predicted proteins | sample LakEriMetagenome_11_FD_203527 | JGI IMG/M metagenome (GOLD analysis project Ga0315909, IMG submission 203527) | Freshwater fungal communities from buoy surface, Lake Erie, Ohio, United States - Buoy 2 MA125 | ecosystem: Environmental > Aquatic > Freshwater > Lake | place: USA: Lake Erie, Ohio...
TAACCCTCATGACAGCATTTGATAGCTCAGCCAAGATGTCGTAGCCGTAGGTGTCCACAAGATAATCCGATACTGCTACTGGATCCTTGTGAGCAACCACATCTCTATTCTCGACCTTTGATGTGACAGTCTCTGGAGCATACACAGAACCATCAGGGCTTGTGATGCTGATAAGACCAAGAGTTACCGAATAGGACATGGCAACTCCAGCTCCCTTTGTCATCGCTGCTTGCTTGACTGCACTCAAGGCAGATGGAGACAAGCGACGGATGTTGAACTTGGTTGGCACAACACCGTCCTTGAATACCAGATGTGCTGGATTGAAGCTGTTCATGTAGTCTTGTAGCTTTGAGTTCTCTAGGTCAATGGCTTCGTCGGGATACCTTGAAGTCACATTGAACACGGCGCAGATTCTTTCAGTCATGATTTATTCTCCTTTATGCTGTCATTGACCACTTCTTCCCATGCTTCTCCTGGCGGATATCCCATTAGGCACAAAGCGATTAGCTTGACCATGGTCATGACCAGTTCAAGAACAAACCCAAATACAATCAGAGCTATGCATACCTGCAAAACAACAAATACCGCAGGATGTATTGTCATTTCTTCCCCCTGTTCATTTTGGCCTGAAGAAAGGCTTGCATGCCTTCAATAGTCTTCATGTCATAGCTGGTGTTTGCTGTTCCTGGTTGCTGCTTGACTGCACTCTGGACAGGTGTCTGAGTCTTTACCGACTTGTCAAGAAGGAATGAGTTCTCCTTGAAGAAGGTTTCGAGACCCGTCTTGAGTCCTGTGTCATCAACCTGCTTGCCTTCCCACAGCGGCTGTTGGTTGTCATCAAAAGACAGCTTGCTCTTGATGAGGCTGACAGCGACATCCTTTGCATTGCCTATCACTGGATATTCATCGAGTGCTCGGTTTACAAGTTCTCCCTGAACCCTTGCCTTCTCTAGAGCTTCCTTTTCCCTAAGCAGGTTGAGGGTCTTCTCCTCATTCCTCTTGGCTTCGGATAGTCTCTTTTCAAGCTGTTCAATCTGCAGAACCATCTTCTTCTGGTTCTCCATAATCAAGTTGCTTGAGAAGGAATCAATCGATCCAGACTCGCTTGTTGAGTTGGCTGGGACAGTCTTGTGTTCCTGTGCCGCCGCTTGTTCTTGTGTCTTGTTCTCTGTTGATTTCTCGTCCATGTTATTCTCCGACTGTTTCTGTTGTTGTGACTTCGTGATACTGATAACCCTTGATGGCTTCTCGCAGCAAGGCTGCGATGAGTTCTCCAGGAGAGCAGTGGTAGAAGTCACAGAGGATCTTCAGGGCCTTCCAATCATTGTCACCGATTGCAAAGGTCATTGAACCCTTATTCTTTCTGCTGGCCTTGAATCTGTTAGAAGTTGTCATCTCTCTCTATAATTATAGGATGAAGTGACAAACACATGAGACCAAAGCAAAAAAGTGACAGGAAACCCAAACAACTGGCAGCTCCGAAAGAGGAGTCTGCCATTGTGAAGTTGGGTACTGAACTGAAAGAGGTTCAGGGTGTCTCTGCCACTATTGTCCGTCCTCATGTGTCTATCCTCAGTGATCCAGAGTTGTACTTCGCTTTCATGGAGATTGCAGCCATGAACATCTATGCAACCCGTAAAAGCACCGAAGCACTGAAGGTTATGACTCAGCTGTTTACTCAGTACCAGGAGTACAAGAACTCCAGTGCTTCTGAGTATGACATCGCTGGGATGTTTGAAGATAGTCACGCAACAACCAAGAAGGAAGAACCAGAGAAATGAATGCCGAAGAATCAGAACTACAGAGCGTGCTTCCTCAACTAGTCCAAGTGCTTGCAAGCTGCTTGGATAAGCTTGAGAGACTGGATGCTAGGGTTGAGAACCTCAACTCGATGCTAACCACTGTTAGCGAGAACATGGACTCCATCAATGAGTCTCTTGATACACTGAACCTGTCCATGGACAGCGTGCTGTTCAAGCTTGAAGAAGCCAACCAGTCTTTTGCTGGATAACCATAGCTATAACCAGCAGGCTTTGTTGTCTTCTCTGTGTGGTTTCTCCTGCTAGGTAAAGGCCCTGAGTGTTATGCATTCAGGGCCTTTCTCTTTCGTGTTGGGTTGTGCTAGCATCCAGAACCACAAAAAGAAAAAGGCGCCTGTCAAGAAGCGCCTTTTCCCGCCGATTTACAGAGCGGCTAGCAAGAGGAGAAAAACCATAGGAGTAAGGACTCTTGCTTGTTCATAAGTATACAGACACGAAGCGAATCTGTCAAGGTGTAAGAGAAAAAGAGAATATGAGACATTCTGTTTACACTTTTCTATCGCAGTGCTATACTTATGGATGAGACCCTTGAGTGATACAGAGCAGTCAAGGTGTTGAGAAAGAGAAAGACCATGTTGAAGCAAGAGTTCGTAGAAGAAGAGTATGAGCTGTACCTGGATGCAGTGAAGCCTATTACCAGGGCTATCCAGAAGGTGTATGGTTCTAGAGCGGTTCCTGGGTATGTTCTTGTTACAAAGGACAAGGAACCCAAGCAGCGCATGAATGCAAGGTTGTTTCCTGTTACCGATAGCAGGGAGATTGCAAGGTATGATGCGATGCGAGTGCTACCTGATGATATTCAGGTTGCTGGATCGAACATGTATGTCAAGAGGGTTAGTGATGGTGTGTGGGGAAAGCATACCAACAAGTCAGTTCTAAAGGTTATGGAGCTGAAGGAACTGACAGACCTGAATGCTATGGGTACTGGGAAGTATACCAAGGTTGTTGATATCGACCTGAAGAACATCAACAGCAATACACCGTCGCTGGAGGCTATTGAGTCTATGCTTCCCAAGACCTTGATAACCCGTACACCAAGCGGAGGTAAGCACTACCACTTTATCATCCCGAAGGATATGGATAGACCCAGGTCATCAACCCTTCCTTGCATTGACTTTCTTGGTATGGGCAAGCTTGTTGTTCTTCCTGGACAAGAGAGAGAAGGCAAAGGTCATTACTCATATGACACAACCAACCCGAACTTCTCCTGGGACATGGCTGAGTGGAATGAAGATATCAGAGCAACCCTTGCTTCCTTGTTCTCTTATGATGCACCTTCCAGTTCTGATCCACGAACCCTTCCTGGTTACTTGGACACATCCTCTAAAGCACAGGGAAAAGCACATAAGCACAAGGCTATGGAAGCTTCAGACAAGCTTATCCTCAACACAGTGAAGCAGGTGTTGAAGGACAGCACCAAGATGATTGAAGAGGGTATGAGGAACAGGGCTGTGTTCGATTACTGTGCCTTGATAGCAGACCGTACACCATCTCATGAGCTGCTGAGCAGAGCCTTGAAGTTCAACACAGATAAGCTTGTGAAGCCTCTGCCAGTGAAAGAGATTGAGGGTATTGTCAAGTCTTGCTTGAAGAGCTTCTCCTGCTACACAGGACAGAGCAAGGTGAAGGCTGACACATCCAAGTTTGATAATCTTCATGCAGAGCTTCAGAACATCCTTGGTACCATCGGGAAGGATGCAGAGTTTACCATGAAGCTGGAGGATATTGCTCCAGTGGTTCAGTCCTTCTTTGAAGTGAAGTTTGGAAGAACATACTCGGTTGCTATCCCAACCTCTGAAGTTGGAAAGATTCTCCGAACAGCAGGGTTTGAGAAGAAGAAGATTCAGGTCAAGGGAGCAAGAGCATGGCTCTGGAACTTCAATGCCGAAGCTCTGCAACAGCTTGAAGCAACCGTCGAAGCTCTTGGAGTTGTTCACCCTGTTGCCCCATCGGTTCAGAACACACCTTCAATCGCTCCACGATGCCCAGCAGAGGAAGCAAGCCTTTCGGATGAGCCAACACCCATGGTTCCCGTCCAGATCGACTGCAAGCCAACCTGGAGCGAAGTGATTGCAATTACTTCTTTGTGGGCGGTACCTTCAAGTCTCGCTCCAGCTCCACGACATTATCCACAAGCTTCTCAAGTGTTTCCTCAAGCTTGCTTGTGCGGTAGTTGAGAAGGTTCACATGCTGGTCTGTGGTTCCCTGTCTCTCATCGATCTTTTCTAGCTTGATGCTGATTTTCTCAACCTTCTCGGTTATGTTCTTTAGCCCGTGTCGCATGCTTAGGAACACAGACAAGGCTGTAACCAGAGCAGGGATAATAAACTGGAGGAAGGATTGCAAGTGTGATATGTCGGTCATGTATTTTCCTTTTTTGGTAAATATCTCTTTTGCCTAGTGAAAACCAACAACAAGATACAGGTGGTCATGGATTGTGATGTGGTTCTGGAAACCTTCCAGCCTCAGAACCATATTTAGGTTCATGAACACACCAGAAGACACACTGAAGGCAAAGCTGTTCCAGACACTTGCTTCACTTGAGAGAGTTGTTGGCCCGTCAAAAGCTGGATTGATCTTGAGAGTCAATCCAGAAACTCTGCTTGCTATTGAACAGGTCGGTTTCAAGACAGAGATTCCTTATGAGATTCTCTGTGACTTGACCGACAGTGAACTTGATAACATGTACAGCAAGAGGAAACAGGTTATCTACAAGTGGGTATGGACCATTCCCAGTCTCAAAAGGTCATATGCTGGAAGGATTACAACACATGATTGACAAGAAGAAACTTACGGGAATCCCTGTTCCCATGCTAAGACAGTCCGATGGAAAGCCCAGCGCTAGCTTTACCATCATGTTCCTCGCTTTCAATGCATGCTTGCTTTGGCTTGTCCTGTCAATCTTCGAGGGCTTTGGAACCTTGAAGATTAGACCTTTTGATGCATCGGGGGCAACCCTGTTCCTATCTCCTATCTTTGGGTTGTATTGGTCAAGGAAGTGGACGGACTCAAAAGGTACCGTGACCGATGTGGTTGCTGAACCATCACAGGAAGGCAAGGAGGGGGCAGGAGAGGCTTGAAGCAACAAGGATGGACAGACACCCATCCAAAAGGTTTGCTTCCTCTCTTGCCCCCTTCTAGGGGCAGCAATTGATACTCCAGAAACAAGAAAGGCTCCGAAGGGTTGATTCCTCGGAGCCTTTTGGTTTTGTGTTGGTTGTTGTTGGGGTTAGCGAGACAGGCTAATTAGTAACAGAACTGGTTCGATAGCTGCTCTGAGTTGTTTCTCGGTAAAGACTCTTTTCTTCTTTACCTGCAGCTCTAGCAGGGCATTGAACAGTGGTACACTTTCTGCAAGGATCGCTCGGAATTGCATATAATCCGAATTGCCTTGCCAGGGCATGTTCGCTCGCATTCCATATGCATCGGACAGAACATCAAAAAGTGCAAAGTTACAGACGAATGTCATGGGCCTGCCAAAATGGTTGCAGCACTGCATGCATGCTCGGCGTGGATGGCACGAATAGTAACCTTGGTGTTTTATCCACTGAGTGCGACCATCTGGATGGTTCTTGTCCAGAGCTGTTACAATCATGGAGCGATAAACTGTGAGGAGTTCAATGAGTTCTTCTGTTGTCTTCATGTACATAAGTATAGCACTGTAGACAAGAAACCTAAACCAATTGTTTGTTGGTCTGTTTTTAGGTGTCGGGTCCATCTCGGAGAATAACCTTGGCGATTGCCAGGAGTTCATCCGAGACTTTCTTTCTTTGTGGCTGACCTGAAGGTGGTGTTGGGTCTTCAGCAGCGAATAGCAGGTCTTTGAGTTCTTCCCTGAACTTCTTGTGAGTGATCACCGTGAAGCTTTTGGTGAACTCATCTGCTGGCATGACTTCCTGAAGCTCTCCAAATTCACACTTTCTGAAGCACTTCCTGTAGCCATCGTAAACCCAGACAATCTCTTTGGACTTTTGTGTTGCTGTCATCTGGGTAAATATGTCAGGGGCTCAAAAGCTGAAGTGTTGGTCCATGGGTCTTTGAACCCACATTCCATTCTTCATTCCAGAGTCTTTCAGTTTCCTGACTGTCTCAGCACCTGGGATGCCATCGGGGCTTTGAATGTTCAACACAGACTGTCTGCGCTTCCAGGTTTCGGTGTCTTCATCCATTGAGATATCGAAGAGCTCGTAACCTGCATCTCTGAGAGCATTGAAGATGTGTTCTCCTGGATCACCTTGACCCCTGTCTTTTGTCAGTTGCACATGACCAAGGATGCCGTAGAAGCTCTTGTTACTCTGGATCCTTGGTATCTGTGTTAGGACTGCTTTGTCCCGCTGCTTGTCCCAGGGAATCTGTCTTTGAATACCGAGAGCAGCTGTGAGAAAGTCAATAAACAGAACAGCCTGTTTCAGCTGTCCTGAATAAAGACTTCTGGTTCCATTGTTGTTGAACTGGACCAGTTCAATTCCAAGGGATACAGGGTTGATTGAACCTGCTTGCCAGCAGTAGTCAACAGCAGGGTCATTCTGGGCATAGACAGTACCATCTGAGTCTATGGTGTAGTCCCAGCTTACCTCTCGGTCTGTGTTGACCTGATATCTTGCAAGAGCTTGAGCTGTTGAGGATGGAGCACCGATGCCTTGAATCAAGGTTGACTTCAATCCTTCATGGGTATGAAGGATGATGGATCGAACAGGTTTGGTTCTCGGTGACTTGTCGGTGATGTACTTGAGCCATGATACACCATCCTTCCAGCTCTTTGTGTTTAGTTGAGGGATTGTAAAGTCTCTGTGGTTTATTGTGATTGTCATGTGTCGTCTCTTTCCCTCCACAGTGTAACACAGGAGGGCTGTCTTAGGAAGCTCTTTTGTTGGTCTGGTGTTATAGGTCTTTGCCGTAGTCAGCAATCCTACGAACTACCTTGCTGAGCTCTTCCTTGGTCATAAGAGCAGAACCATTGATGATGATATTCTGTTCTCTGCGCTGAGCATTCAGAAGGTCTCTGTCTGCTGTTGTCTTTTCCTTTTCCTTTTCTGTCTTGCTTGGAGGAGAGGGAAGAGCCATGTAACCGACACCAGCAGCCACAGCAACCGATGCATACACACCAGCTGCAGCAAAGTGTCCTGCAGCCATTGGAGCGGTTACTGGGGTTGCTAGAGCGGCAATACCAGCAGCTGTTTCCATGAGGGCTCGAACTGTTGCTTCTTGACCAATAGACTGGAGAGTTGCTGTGAGCATCTTGTTCAGAGCTGCACCGACATCCTCTCCAGACTTGATTGCCTCAAGAGATGTCCAGATTGCATCGGAGAAGGTGCTGAGTCCCTTAGCTGCAAGACCTCCAGCATACTCACCCATTGCAGCGAGACCTCTTGCATTGTTGGTCATTGCTCTTGCGAACTGACCACCAAAGGAAGCTTCCCTCATTCTCTCATTCAGGTCTGCCTGAGCTTGCGCTGCATCTCTTGTTGCTGCAGCTTGGTTCCTGGTTGCATCAACAACCCTCTGTTGCTGTGCTGCAAGTTCAGGAGCAGCTGCTTGAGCTGATTGCATCTGAGCAAGTCTTGCCTGTTCCGATGCTAGGGTGTCTGTTGCATTGGTTGCAGCAGCCTGAATCTCTCGGAGCATTGTCTCTGGAGAGAACAGGCCAGCGATGGTCCTCTGATAATCAGATGCATTGCCAGAAAGGTCAGCAATATAAGCATCAAGATATGTCTTGTTGAGGCTGAGGGCATCCTGGCTGCTTCTTGCTTGATTCTGGAGTGCTCTTGCTCTGTTGTCATATGCTGTTTGGTCAGCAGCTCTCTGTGCTGTTGTTGCAGTTGTGTTCGCTTCTGCATTAGCCCTGCCGATTGCTTGTGCAGCAGAATCATGTGCACTGACAGCTGACCTGAGTGTTTCCTGAGTGCGTGTCAGTTCCTCATTCGCCTTTCTTGTTAGTTCAGCGAATCTCTGGCGGTCCCTTGTGTTCCTTGCATTGTCAAGCTGTTCAGCAAAAGCATTGGCTTGAAGCAGAGCTTCTCTGTTCCTTTGCTCAGCATCAACTCTTGCTCTCTGAAGATCACCCAAGCGAAGCGCTTGCTGTTCGACTGTTAGTGTTCCAGTTTCAATGGAGCGAATAAAGTCTGCTTGACCAGAGTCGGACATTGCCCTTCTGATTTGAAGAATCATGTCTCTGATTTCGGTAAGAGCGATAAGCGGTCTGGATGCACCACCTGTGCTTGCTGATGACAACTGAGACAAGATTCCAGCAATCTGAGTGCGTACCGCTGCAGCATCCTGACCTGTTAGACCAATGAGTCTCTGACGAAGCTCTGCGATTCTTAGTTCAAGTTGAGCACGGACCTGTCCATTGGAGATGCTGAGTCTCTCCAATTGATGAGTGGTTCTTCCAGCGGCAAGCCCTCTCTCGATTGCTTGGGCTCTGAGTCTTTCTCTAATTCCTTCTGCTGTGTTGGCTCTTCTGTTGATTTCCTCATTGATTGCTTGAACTCTCTGGTTCGCAGCAACCTGTGCATTGGCACGAGCTGTCCTTTGTTCATCAGTGCGGGCAACTGTTGCATTGACATTCGCAACATGAGTCCATGCTTCTGTGAGTCTGTTTCCAAGCTCGACTCCAGAGATATCTTGCATCCTGACAGTTTGACCCATTGCAGCCATGGCAGACTCTCTGGCTGCTTGCATGGCCATCCTGACTTCTCTTTCCTTTTGGGTTTCGAGGAACTGTGTCTGCATGTCAGCTTGAACTCTGTGTCGCTCTTGAGCTGCTCTGATGCTTTCCTGCAGTATCCTGTTTTGATTTGCAGAATATTGCCTGTACTCACCATCAATCATGAGTTGCTTATAGCGCTCGGAATCTGTCGACAAAGAGCGCTCATTGACTTCAGAGCGGATTCGTACCCTTGCTTCGTGGTCTGTTCTTTCAAGGTTGGCGATGTGCTGGAGGAATCCTCTGAAGGCTTGTTCCTTGGTTGCTCCCTCTGCAGCTGTGAAACCAAAGTTTCTCATTGCATCTGTTGAACCAGCAAGGGACTGTTCCATCGCTGTCTGTGCACTAGCAGCGCCTCCAAGAACATCGGAGAACATTGTGATTGTTGCAGCTGTCATTCTGGTTTGCTCTGCTGTCAGAACAAAACCTTGACCGAGACTTGCAAGCCTTGTGGTTCGCAAGGCTTCCATGTTGGAACCCTGCATGACAATAGCCTGATATTCTCTCTCTGACAAACCAAGAAGAGTTAGTTCTCTGCCTCTTAGTCTGAGTTCTTCATTGTATTTCAGTGCAGCTTCAATCGCATAGTGTGTGACAGATGCAACAGCTAGGGTTGCACCGATGGCAGCTGCTGAGATGCCAACATAAGACTGTAGCGCAGCCCCGAGTGCCTTTTGAGCAATCTCGGATGCATCTACATTGGTTGCAAGCTGGGATTGTTCTTCAGAAAGCAGCTTGGTAACTTCGGCTGCATATTGTTGTGAGGCCGACATCTCTTCGACAGATGCTTTGACTTTCTTTGCATTCTGTGCTGCAGCAGGTTCTCCACCGCTTCCCGAGGATCCCTTCCCTTCTGCAGCTGCATTGATACCCTTGAGCTTCCCTGGGAGCTTATCAAGTTCTGTGGTATCAACCTTTACCTTCAGTTTCAGATTCGATTCATTTGCTGACATGTGTCCTCTTTATTTCACCCTAAATATCTCACAAGGTAAACAAACATGATGGTCAAAGCGGGCTCTGTTGAGATTGGTGTCACCATGCAGGTTGATGCGGAAGACTTTATGAAGAAGGTTCAGGAGTTGGCTGCAGCGGATTCTGTGAGCATCGATGCAACACTGGACCTGAAGACTCTATCAGAGCGAAAGCTTATGTGGTTGAGACAGGGAAACAGAGACTTCTTCCGAATGAACAGACGCATGGAATCTCTGTTTCTATCGCTTATCAGCATTGATGACACACTGCAGAATTCGCAGTTGGTTGAGGGTGCTGAGAAGCAGCTGAAGGCTTATCTGGTTGCAAGGTTTGAGAAGCCCGATGTTGAGATTGAACCACTGAAGCCGAGCACTCTGGAGAACAAGAGAGCTAAGGGTCAACCTCTGATTCCAGGCATTGCAACCCGAGACCTGCTGAATGACATAAAGAAAGCGGATATGGATATCAAGGTTGTGGTTGGTGCTGGTGGCAGGAAAAAGATAAAAACTCCATGATATCCCTTGCGAGACCTGATATACTGCTTACTAGTAAAGCTATGAAGATCGTGAAGTCAATCGCTGCAGCTGCTCTGGCCCTTGTGTTCGGTGGTTGTGTTCCAACACCAACACATTCCAGGACTCTAAATCTTCAGACTGCCACAAGCGAATTGGTTGACATCCCTGAAATTCGACTTGTTGATTTGTCAGCAGGAGTGCGATCGGTAGGCGCTTCATATGTACACATGTACATCGCTGGGTGTGGGTATACCGAAACTTTTCGAGCCATCAACAAGAATGATGCATATGGATTTGATCGCTTGTTTGAACAGAGGGACTTCTCACGCCAGCTTTATTTCCATGGCACAGACTTTGGAAATGAGACAGATGGATGGCGTGTGTTTGTTTTGCGAGATGAATTCAAGCGATCAATGATCGACGCCAGGGCAGCGGGTTGCAATGTCTCTGACATGATCGTGGTGTACACTGTGCATGCCTCAGAATACACCACCTTTATTCCAGAAACAACCGACAAGTCATATGAGGTTGTTGTCAATGAACATGTGCTCTGAATAGTTCGGCGCATTGAACCCTGTTCCTATATTTATAGGAATGACACAATGGAAACAGAAAGCTGAGTGGATAAAGGAATACTCAACCTACCTGGAGAGGGTTGATGTGTTTGAGTACAAGTTCTATGATCTCTCCAGATTCTTGACAGGGATGGCAGAGCGTGAGACTGGAAGGCAATACAAACATGACCTTCCTGCTTGTGTAATCAAGAGAATCATCCTTGCTGCTGGGGGGAGGAAGAGGAACAAGATCGATGCCGCTTACTGGAATGTAAGACCTAGGTTCGAGCTTCCTCCTACTGTTCTAAAGCAAGCCAAGACCGTCTCTGTATGGGAAGCACGGAAAGACTTCCTGAACAGGTACAGGGATCCCGTAAAGCTTCAACAGGCCATGGATTTGTTCCTGCAACTCACGGGAGGCAACTCATGAGTGCAAAGAAGCAAGAGGGTCAGAGGAAGCTAAAGAATAGCTTTCCAACTCCATATGACAAGCAGAGGCAGTTTCATCAAGAGTCAAGGAAGTACAAGTGGTTCTGTGGTGGTATTGGTTCTGGGAAGACTCTTAGTGGTGTCAGGGAGGCTTTCTACCTGTCCATGGTTCGGTTCCCAGGTAAGAGAGGAATCATCTGTGCTCCATCCTTCCCTCTGTTGAGACAGGGCTTCCTGGAGAAGTTCATTCAGTTTGTTCCTGGGGAGTTGTATTCAATCAACTTCCAGAGTTGGGAGATTCGCTTTATCAATGGCTCCAAGATTCTAATGAAGAGCACAAGCAACATCGAATCCATGAGAGGCATTGATGCAGCTTGGATTGGGTTTGATGAACCTGGAAGCGAACCAGATGGCAAGGTGTTTGAAGAGTTCAAAGCAAGACTCAGAGATGATCCGAAGTCTGTGTTCTTCATGACAGGCACACCTGTTGGAAGATATCACTGGACAGCTAAAGTATTCGGTGCTGGACCAGGGAAGATCATGCATGAAGACAAAATGGTTGATATCCAGGGAGACTCTGAATACTGGTATACCGACAAGTTTGCTGTTATCAGAGCACAGACCTGGGATAACCCAAAGTTCCCTGCTGACTCTGAGTATGTCCAGGACTTGTTGAACAACCCTGAATCAACACCAGAGTTCGTGGCTCAACAGGTCAGAGCAGAGTTCACAACCTATGAAGGTATTATCTTTCCTCAGTTCGTGAACTTCAAGGAGCTAATGGGGAAGCAAAAGGAATCGGACTATCCCGAGCTGTTCCTAGGGTTTGACTTTGGGTATACCAACTACGGAGCCTTGCTGCTT
>Ga0315909_10007807_pt1 | contig 11860 bp, 11 predicted proteins | sample LakEriMetagenome_11_FD_203527 | JGI IMG/M metagenome (GOLD analysis project Ga0315909, IMG submission 203527) | Freshwater fungal communities from buoy surface, Lake Erie, Ohio, United States - Buoy 2 MA125 | ecosystem: Environmental > Aquatic > Freshwater > Lake | place: USA: Lake Erie, Ohio...
TGAAAGCAAGTTAAGGAAAGATATGAGTGTGTTTGGTGGGTTTAATCCAAAATACTGGACAATCAAAGCACTACTTGCAGACTTGACAATCCCATCTGTAATCGTAATAACAATAGCCTTTATTTTTAAATATGCCATACACTAAAGAAAAATACGAACTCCCATCTGGTTTTGAAGACCTTGGTGAGCCTATAAAGCCAATCTCTATGGATATGGAGATGCCGAAAAGCGAATTTCACTATCCATCCCTTTATTTTGAAAATGCCGAGGCATTGAAGAACCTTCCAAAAGAAGGAACTGCTGTAATTTATTTCAAGAAAGTCATGGAGAAAGAAGAAACCATGATGCGCGATGGCAAAACAGAGAAGCGTCATTGCGTAGAACTTTGCATCTGTGGCATCAAGCCTGAAGGTTCTGAAGAAATGGAATCCGAGGAAGAGATGGATGACGAGGATGCCATCGAAAATGGACTTGAAGAAGCTGAAGAAAAACCAAAAACAAAAATTGAAATTGAAATCGGTTCTGAAGAAAAGGAAGATTAATTTATGGCAAAAAAACCAACAGAGGCAGCAATGCCCGGACCAGAAATGGGAATGGAACCCGAAGACATTAGTGGCATTCCTTCTCCAATGGCGGAAGAAGGGGCGGTTACAATTTCTGTAGCAAAATCAAAATTTGATGAACTGCACAATATTGCCATGCAACTTGCTGGAGTCATTGACGCCCTTGCTGCTGAAGTTGAAGGTCAGAAAGCTGCAACAGAAGCGTTAGAAGGAAAAGCACCAGCTGCCGAAAATGCAACAATGTCTAGTGAAGAAGATTTTCTAAATTCTATTGCATCCGAAGGTTCCATGCGCTAATTTATCGTCATGTTTGTCGATCAAATCTTTGAAGAATGTGCGGAGATTTTAGGAACTACTGACGAAAAGCGAGTTTACCGGAAAATCACGCAAGCAGTCCAGACCCTAATGGAATCTGGGCATTGGATGCAATCGACTGCCGAGGTTGATGTATGCACAGGTTGGGATGGTTGCTCTATTGCTTTGCCTCGCGGAATTGATGTTCCACTTGCTGTTAATGTCGATGGTTCTCCTGTTTACTTTCGGAATCGATTATTCCAATATCATGTAAACAAAGGTGGGAAATTTAATACTGTTGAGTGGGCATGGGACGATAGGGGGTATGTATCCACTTTAATGGACATTATACAACCATCGCAATTGGTTGCTATTGCTGAAAGTGAAAATGATGTTGGAAAAATCTTGCGGGTTACTGGCATTGATTCTTTTAATAGAGATTTGCGGAGCCAATTAAAGGACGGGACTGGAGTTGATGGTTTACTCATACCTATTCATTCCCAATCTGATTTCGCTTACGGAACAATCGCTCCAGACGATGCCACTATTCGCACCAGAGAGGTGATTATAAGTCCGATTGGCAAGTTTGTGTCTTTGACCCAGCACAGGCTCAATTCAGGGCAAGGAATGGTTGTAACTGCGATTTCTGGCGTGATACCAGTTCCGCTTTCAAATGGTCAAATATACTACATTGGAGTTCTTGATGATCAAACCATACAAATCTACAACGATTCTCTTAACGCACAGGCAGGTAATTATCCAATCTCCCTCCAAAGTATAGTAGGTGCGGGTCCATTGAAATTCCTTGATGCAAGAAATTCTTTTGTAGTTACTGCTCTTCAATTCGCATCTGCTCCTACTATCGAAATTGCAACGGCAAATCCAATTACATTTCCATCTGGACAAAGTTTGCCAATTGGACTTCGTTCTGGAGTTACTTACTTTGGTAATCTTCTTGACGCAACGCACCTTCAAGTTTTTAATTCAATTTCTGACGCACAAGCGAATGTTAACGAGGTTCACACGACTGGATCAACAAACCCAATCAATGTTGATGTGCGAAAAGAAATTGTTCCAGAGACAAAATTAACTTTTAGCGTAAATCACTTGCTTGCACAAGGAGATCAGGTTCAAGTATTCACTGCTGGGGGAACGCTCCCTCAACCTTTGATTGCCAATCAAAATTATTTTGTGAATATTGTGGATGCTAAAGCAGTTTCAATCCATACAACACAAGCGGACGCTATTGCATCGTCTCCAACTAATTTTGTAAACCCGATTAAAATAACATCTGCTGGAGTTGGCACGATTTCGCTTATTAAATTAATCCCAGCATCTGCTGTTGCTGGAGAGGCAAGCCAGATTACTGCTCCCGGACTTTCCATTGCATCTCCAACTGGGTCTGGTGCAAATTTTACTCCAATTGTTATTGGAAGTGTAACTTCAATAAACTTGTCTAACCAAGGTGCTGGATATACTTCTGATCCAACAGTAACTTTCTCCGCGCCACCCGCCCCGCCAGCAGGAAGCACTATTTCGGTGAGGACTGCAACAGGATATGCTATTCGCAATTCTATAACATATCAGTTGTCCTCGATTGTAATTGATGACCCCGGATTTGGGTACACAACCGCACCTTCTGTAACAATTTCTGCTCCTCCTGTATCTCCATTAATTAACATTACATCAATGGTTACAAATGGTATTACAGTTACTGTTAATACATCTGGAAATCATAGTTATAGAACTGGTGATACAGTTACAATATCTGGAGCAGATCAAGCTGCTTACAATGGAGATTTCGTTGTAACTATATTAAGTTCCACATCATTTACATATCAGCTTGTCACTGAAATTGGACAAACAGTTTCTATTGTTTCAGGCCCAACTGGATTAGTAAGAGCAGGAACAACCGCAACTGCAACAACAACTGCTGCACATGGGTTTAGTCCGGGTCAGGTTATTGCAATTAGTGGTGCTAATCCTGATGGATACAATGGAAATAAAACTCTATTAACAGCATCTGGAACAACATTTACATACACTGTTTCATCTAGCCTAACAACACCTGCAACTGGAACGATTGAAGCGTTCTCTTCTCCTGCAACTGGAACATTAAAAGTTAAACTTAAAACAGGTACTCAAGCGGTTGCAAATGCTACGATTCAAACATCGTTTGTTATTGGATTCACTCAAATTTCTGGTGGTTCTGGATATGTAAATGCTCCGCAGGTTGAAATAACTGGTGGTGGTGGTTCTGGAGCAACTGCAACAGCAAATATTTCAGGTGGGGTTGTAACTTCACTTAATGTTGTAACAAGTGGAACTGGATACACAACTCCACCAACAATATCAATCACTCCGTCTACTGGAGTATTCGTACAATTTTCTTCGACTGGCACACTTCCATCCCCATTGCTTTCTGGAACATCTTACAGGGCAGAGACTCCATTAAACTCATCTACTGGAGTATTCACTGTCAAGAATGCGGATTTTAGTAAGATCAACATAACATCTGCTCCAACTGGAACATTCTATGTTGTGCTATCTCGCGTATTTGGAGTTGGATTTACTAACAATTGGTTAGGTGATTTTACTAATTTAAGCACTCCAGAAACCATTTACTGGGGAACGGACTATTTGTTGCCAACAACCAGTCCAGCTATCGATAATGGCGCAACTCCTGCATATCTGAATGTGTCTTCGACATCTGTTGCTAGGGCATATACATCGTCAGCAAATGCTACTGCTGGAGGATCGACTGGATTGATTAGCGTGGTATCCTTTGGAACTGGTCAATCGTACTACGCAAATAGGTTCTCTGTATCTCCTCTTCCATACAACGATCTAATTAAACCATCTTCTGTACAATTCTTGTCAGAAAATGAAACTGTGAAGTTTTCAACAAGTGGTACTTTGCCATCTCCGTTGGTTGCTGGAACGGACTACCAAGTTAGGGTTGTTGGTGATAGTGTTAATGTGTATTCTGGAGGAGTGCTAGTTCCGATTACAACCCCCGGCACTGGTCAATTGTCGCTTGATATTGAGCGCACCTTTACGGCATCTCCATCCACAAGCATTATTGCGGACGCTTCGCTTTACACTACAGGTCAATCTGTGACTGTACGATCCGATTCTGGCGATGTGCTGCCATCAGGTCTTGTTGCTGAAACTACTTATTTTATTCGTCGCATCAACAACGATGAGTTTGAACTTTACACAACCAAGGCACAAGCGCAAAACTTATCAAGCACTACTGGAAGAATTTCATATTACACAAGCGGACTATCTGTAGATAGCAAATTTTTCATTGATGCGATTGAAGATGCTATTTTAGTAAAGAGTGTAGCTAATATTCAAAAGCCACTTACTGATAGTTTTGTTAGTTTGTATGCAATGGACTATGGACGCAGTAACGATTTAACTTTGATTGGGCAGTATCATCCACAAGAAGTTAATCCACAATACCGCAGGATTCGTATTGGAAAACCATGTGCATGGGCAAGAATCGCTTATAGAATTAAGCCTCCAATCATTACTAGCAAATATGACTATGTTCCTATTGAGCATACCCGTGCAATTATTACTGCTGTACACGCTTGCGATCTTGAGGATAAAGATTTTGCTGAACAAGCATTGCGTTATTGGGGATTTGCAATGGCTTATTTAAAAAATCAACAAGATCATCAAGATGGTCACGCTTTTGTTCCTCCTCAAATAAATAATTTAACATATGGAGATGGAACTGATCCAGTTATGTTTTAGTAATGAAAAGCGATAACATAACATCTGGCAGACTTAAAAAGGTTTCATCAGGATGGATTCAGGGAGTTAACTCGGTTAGGAATCCTTGGCTATTGCCAGAAAATCAATTTAAATGGGGGGTAAATGTTACTGTTAGAGGTGGCATTGTTCAAACAAGACCGGGACATAAAATGCATTTGTCCCTTCCTGCTGGGAATTTTCAAGGAGGTATTTTATTTTCGGCTAACAAGCAAAAAGAAGCTGCAATCACTCAAGATCGAGATGGAGTCATTACAACTACTCCAGCTAAAATATTTGATGTGAATGGAAATGGAGTTATTGCAAGCGAGTTGTCCTACATGGTTTTTGCGGTGAATGGAAAAGTCTACTATTCTCCTTTTCCATTAGCTCAACCAAGCAATTGGGAGGATTTCCGTCTTAAAAACATTTCAATGGACCCTGATGTTGATCAATTTGTTTTTGCACTTGCAACTCGATCAGCAAATCTTTCAACTGGAACTGAAGAATTCGCGACTCCAGCACACCGAATTGTAATGATTCAAGATGGAGTTTCATATCCTTCATACTGGGATGGTTCTGATAAAGCAGGAACACAACTTTCTACAATCCCCGTAGGTTACTGGATGGCATACTCTGGAAATAGAATGTGGATTGCAGATAAGAATATTGTTCTAGCATCAGATTTAGGTGATCCTACTTCATTTCAAGAACGAAAATCAGGAACTTCCCGTGGGGACTTTAGTTTTTCTAGACCAATTACTGGAATGACAAGTTATGTCGGCCAAGATACTTCTACTCGATTAATCGTATTTACTGATCGGTCTACATTCCAGCTAAAATCAGGTATCCTTGATAGAGATCAATGGGTCACAACTGAAAACTTCCAATCTACACTTTATCCAACTGTTGGTTGCATTGCTGGAAAGTCAATTGCCTTCCAAGCGGGTCAGATGTGGTGGTACGCTCAAGGTGGTCTGATGACAGGTGATATTGCAGCGACATCGTATCTGTCCTCGCAAGTGTTATTCAAAGATGTTGAAATGGCAAGAGCCAAAAGACTCATGGCAGCAGACCCAACCAAGATTTGTGCCACTGGTTTCGAGAACTACTTGCTCTATTCTATCCCTTACTTGCAGACATTAAATTCAGACACGATGGTAATGGACTATGCTGTCGCTTCTGAATGGGGGAGCGGAGAGAGCAGATTTCCAGCATGGGCCGGGGTGTGGACAGGAACTCGCCCAGTCGAATGGGCTACAGGAGTTATTGATGGGCAATCTCGTTGTTTTCACTTTTCTGTCGATTATGCAGCGACTAACGATGGATCATTCAACCATCTATGGGAATCGTTCCAGCCAGAACGAGTTGATTCATATTTGCAAATTAATCCAGACAAAACAACAACTACGCTTTACAATCGAATTTATTCTCAATTTGAAACTCCATTGTTAGGAGATGAAATGGATTTAAAGAAGTTTGTGTATGCTGAAATTGAATCTACACAGATTGGTGGCACAGTTGACTTAAAAGTATCTTTTAAAGGAAGTAAAGGATCATATAATCCAATCCTAGAACAACGCCTATTAGCGGTTACTGCCGACTACCAATGGGAAAATACTCCTTACGAATCAGAAATCAAGAATTTAGGATTTTTAAATTCTCAATATCGCAGACTTACAACTGAATCAACTCAACGCAATTCTCTTGTTTCTACTTGCGAATCTTATTTGACTGATGATGTTGATAAGGCATTCTCGTTATTAATTGAATGGTGTGGAGAATTTGGAGTAGAGATTGTTCGTTTGTTTATGGACCCTTGGCAGGAAAAATCTACTGGTGTACCGCAAGGAGACGAGACAAAGTCTTGCGTTGTTGCACAGACTGGTCAAACATTGTCAATTGATCTGTTGCCAAATCCATACGAACAACAATCTCCGAATGACAACTCGTATAGCGCAAAAGTTTGGAAGACCGCAACATTAACTTGTGATGCTGATCCGACAAAGTCAATTTCAGCTACTGCGTCAGCAACTTTTCTTTCGTACATTAGCTTTGAACACGCTCAAGAGGAAGCTGGAATCCTTGCGCTTCAAGCTGCAACATCCGCAGCGCAACAATTCAAAGCGCAGAACCCTTGTTAATATGCCTTCTATAATTACAGCAACTAAAGAAGTCACTAGCTTCCCGAACAAGTTTTTATCACCATTCGGCGATGATCCAGTTGTGCCAATTTATTCTTCTATTCCATTTACAACTGGGCAAAATAATTGTTTGCCATGCGCGATTTGTGGAAGTAATTCTACCCGCAGCAACATTCTGAAAGCGCAAGCGGACAGATTCGCTAATTACACTCAAACTATAGCAAGCCCAGATGAAATTTTAGTAGGATTTAATTAATAAATATGAGGCCAAAAATTGAATATAAACTTGTTCAAAACGGAACCAATGAATTCTTGGAGGTTGTTGATTTTGCTGAAGATTTTGATCACAAAATTATAGAGCATCCTAACATTAATGTTTATGCTCATTACAGAAACGGGGTGTTGTTTGGGTACTCTGATCATGTTTATATCCCAACAGTATATCCTGCATTTCATCCAAAATATACAAGACCGCAGGATGTTATACAAGTAATGAGTGACTGGAGGGCGCATTCGCAAATTATAAACTCGCCGGGCTTTATTGGGGTTCCTCTAGCCGAAGAAAGACCTACATTTACAAACGAAATAATCAAAAAATTAGGGTTGACTCCTCTCAAGAGGGAAGTTTACTCTTTAACTTAAGCAAACTTATGGGTGGACAAACATATACTCCTCAAATTCAGCAACCTAAACCTGAATTAAACATGATGATGGCATCCGAGGCTAACAAAGGGATGTATGGAGGGCTTGCATCTCAAGGTAAATTATTTGAAATGGCTACCCAATTAAAGCCAATCTATCAAGAATTTAATCCTAGCGAAGTTTCGCAACAGGCTTTTCAGTTAGGCATTGAAAATGCAAACCGCGCAAGGGAATTTGAAGAGTCTGTTGATCCAGCAACCGCAAGAATGCGAGCAGGCGTGGGAGAAGCAGTTGAAAAAATTACATCTCCAGAAAATTGGCAACAAAAGTTAAATCAATGGGCAAGAACTAGGGGATTGGCTCAAATGATGGGAACTGGACTTGACATGGGTTCCACTATTGGTAGGTCTGCAATGTTTGATCAATCCACGGCACAAGGAAGACAAATTGCTTTAGAAGATTTGGCACTTCGCCAAAAATATCTTGATGCAACTCAAATGCAGGGAGGAATTGACCCCGGAGCATTGGTTGCTGGACAGCAAGCCGCGAAAGCTCAAAATTTACAAGGCTTGCAAGAATGGCAGCGTGGTGTGCTATCTGGAGCGCAAGGGCTAGGACAAACCGCACAGGATGCGATTAATCGCTCAATGGGGAACATACAATCTGCCCACCAAGCAAATGTTGCTGATACTCAAAATTACAACAACATGATGAACCAAGTCATGGCGCAAAACGCACAAAGCAAAAATGCAGCAACTGGATCATGGATCAGCGCAGGTGGAGCGGTTGGTGGAGCGGCACTTGGCGCGGCAATTATTATTTAATGAAAAATTTAATACATAAAACAATCGATAAAGCAGTTCGTTGGAACAAGCAATGGTCCAATGCTGTTGTTTTCTGGTCTGGTGGAAAGGATTCAACTGTCCTTCTTCATTTCTTAAAATTTAAGTGTGGAATTGACTTGCCAGTAGTTCAATTTCGACAACCTAAATTTCGTGAAAGATATGCATATTCTGACAAGCTAATCAGGGATTGGCAATTGACTATGTATGAATATCCCGCATTCAAGCATACTCTTGCAGATGGGCCTGATGTGGAAACTGGTGATGTTCGCTTTGATCTTCTTCATTATTTCCAATGGGGTAAAAACTCCATTGTTTTATCTTTAGGAACCGAGCGTCCAAAAGAAAATGAACCATATATGTGTGGCGTTGATGATTTTTTAATGCGTCCAACTGGAAATTTTAATTTCCCGTGGAATGCAGTATGGATTGGCACTAAATTTTCAGATACTGATTTAATTAAAGGTCATGTCCCATTGGCACAAGATATCCGTCACATTGACGGAAACCCTGTCTCGCTTTATTTGCTAAAAGATTGGACTGACGAGGATGTTTACGAATACCTTGAGACTAACAATGTGCAGCCAGACCCAACACGATATGTAAAAGGCAAGCACGGATGGATGAATAATCCAGACAAGTCACTCAATGCCGACTTTTATCCAACTTGTTTAAATTGTGTAGATCGTCATCAAGGACAATATGTGGATTGCCCAAAGCTAAAAGCAAAGATTACTAACATTTCACATCTAGCACCTTACGAAGACATCGTAATACCAGATTTAGGATTTAAACCAGTAACTTGGAACAAAAAATAAAAATATGGGTGGATCAAATCAACAACAAATGCCTCAACCTTGGACAGGTGCAGCGAATGCAGGAAGTTCAATAGGAGCATCGGAATCAATAAACTTCCCTATTCCCAATAGCCAGTTTGGTGGAATTGTTGGCAGTGCATCTAACGCACTTGGAAGGACGGGTGATACAATTCAAAATTTCTTTGCTGGAGAACTTGGGACAGGAGCGCAACCTAGACCAGATTATAAACCAGACACGACTTCACCTGAACAAAAGCAACAACAAAATCAATATATGAAAGATTTGTTGAGCAAAGCAGGGCAAACAGCATCGTCTCCGTATGAACGAGCAGCAAAATCACAATCTGATTCCGCTGCAGCATGGTCTGCTATGCAACGAGCAAGTGGAGATGGAAGTGGCAGCTTGAGCTTTGCATCGATGAGTGCTTATGATGTTCCTTCATCTGGCGAGGAAAAAGTATCTCAAGGCTGGGCAGACGCATTTAAATCGATTGGCACTTCTGCAATTGGTGCTTATGGAAACAAATTTGGCGGGGCAAATAAAGTGGGGTAATGCAAGATGAATACAACTGCGAAAAATGCGGTGCTTGTTGTTGCTTCAAATGGTCATGGCCGATACTACGAAGAGATCGATCTGATGCGACTGGTATCCCGCAAGAAATGCAAAGGCAAGACTACCCGCTAATGAAAACAATTGACTCTCGTTGCATTGCTCTGGATGGAAAGGTAGGAGAAAAAGTTTGTTGCATGGTATATGCAGACAGACCTAATTCTTGCAGGAAATTCCAACCCGGATCAGACTTATGCAAAGAGGCAAGAAGTAAATTGACAATTTGAAATATATTATATATTTCATTAACAACAAAAACAACAATCAACATTAAAATTAAGGAGTAATATTATGGGAGGAGGATCAATGCCTAAACCACCAGCACCACCAGACAATACCCCAGTCTTGTTGGAACAAATGCGACAAAACCGAGAAGAAGCTGCCATCGCTCGCCGAGACACAGAACTCGCGCAACGCAATGCCATGATTGAGGCTCAAAATCAACAAGCGTCAATGCTTGCTCGCGAAGGGGCGCAAAGAGCGCAACAAAGCATGAGTGGCATGAACGCAGTTAAAGCAGCAGAAGATGCTGCCGCACGGCAACGAGGTTCAGTTGCGGCACAAGGCGCAGGAGCGGCAGTAACTGGTGCTGGATACGATGTAAATGCTGCTCGTCAAAGTGCGCTTTCCAACCTCGGTGCTGCGTCTGGAGTTTTACCATCTAGTGGCGCGAACCTTCAAAACCCAATGATGGTAAACCCCGCTATGACAACTGCTGCTATGGCAAATCAGGGCGCAGGAGCAAGTGGTCAGCGTGTTAACCAATTTGTAATGCCATCAGCATCTGGACTAACATTCGGCGGGGTGTAAATTATGGCACTACCTACTGGTGGTTATTCATTCACTCCACAGACCGCAAATCTTGGAGTGAGTCCTCTTGCATCGTTAAAGCCATTGGATGTTGGAGTATCCATTCAGTTTACTCCAATGCCCAAGTATGAAGTTCCCTCGGCGCAACAAGAGTTAGTTAGCATTGGTGCTGCAAAAGGATTACAAGCACTTGCTGATCCGATTATTTCAGCTTTTGTTAAAAAAGAAGAAAAAAAGCAAAAAGACATCGATGAAACAAACAAGTTTGAACGAGATAAAGAATTGGCTAGAATCCGCGCAAAAGGTGATGATACAGATGAAGAAAAGGCTTTTGAAAAAAAGTATAAAGAAGCACAATTAAAAAATCTTGAAAGCCAAATTGAAACTCGAAAAGAAAAAGAAGACAAGAAACCTGTAATTCGTCCGAGAAGGTTTTTTGCTCCAAAAACATCTGTAAAATCCGACACTCAAGCATCAGATGAAGTTATTCGTGATGAGGTTATTTTGCCAGAAGAAGATAATGTTGATTTAATTGCTCCAGTACCAGAAGGTCCGGTTTCAAAACCAACTTCTGGCGTTTCTTTGCAAGGAATTCCATCTCCTGCTGCACAAACAGCAAATCAGAAACGATTGCTTAATCTTAATTTTTATAATCCTGCTGGTACTGCTGAAGAGGTTGCAGTTGAAGAACAAAAACAACAACCTATAGCATTTGAAGTATACAAACCAAAACTCGATGTATTAAGTTTAGCAGGAGCAGAACCTCCTATGGAAGAAATCCCATATGAGCCTAACGATTTAATTGCTGCATACGAAAGCTGGGAAGATGCTGAAATGGCAAATCAAATGCTTGCGAAGAAATTGCCAGATTACGAAATCAAACCTGTCAAACAAGAAACTGTAGATGGACAAAGTTACTTTGTTGTTGAACCACCAGTTAGAAAACAAACTGCTCAACAAATACCATCTAATCTAGCAGTCAAGAGTGCTAAAAAACAAGTTGGCGATGTAACCTATGACTTGGTTCCAAAAGGTGAAGTAAAGCAACAAGTAAAGGCATTGAAAGAACCATTAGGTGAAATTGATACAATGCTCCGCACGATTAAGCAAATCAGGAGCATTTACGAAGGTGTAAGTCCCGGTGCTGGAGGGGTTGCTGCCTTGTTAAGTTATATACCCGGTACTGATGCGTCAGATGTAGAGAAATTAACAAAAACACTTCAAGGTAATATTGCTTTCAAAAAACTTGCTGATATGAAAGCGGCATCTCCAACTGGAGGTGCATTGGGTGCTATTAGTGAACGAGAACTTGATTTATTAGCATCAAATTTAGGTTCTATTGATCCAAAATTAAGTTTCTTTTTATTCAAACAAA
>Ga0315909_10007811_pt1 | contig 11858 bp, 18 predicted proteins | sample LakEriMetagenome_11_FD_203527 | JGI IMG/M metagenome (GOLD analysis project Ga0315909, IMG submission 203527) | Freshwater fungal communities from buoy surface, Lake Erie, Ohio, United States - Buoy 2 MA125 | ecosystem: Environmental > Aquatic > Freshwater > Lake | place: USA: Lake Erie, Ohio...
GTTGTGACTGAGATACAGCAAGCCAGAGCCAAGGGTCAGACACTGCAATCCATTGCTGACAGCCTGAACTCAAGGAATATCCCGACTAAAACCAATAAGCAATGGCAACCAGCCACCATCCACCTGTTATTGCAAAGGACAGCACTTGTCGCAACTGCAACATGAATTAGCCAAGCTGTTCAGCCCATCAGTCCTCAGTCAGGCGCAAACAATCAGTCCTGAGGCCGTGGATGCCCTTGCAGTCGATGAGGCTGTCGGGGCATTGTTGCTTTTGAAGGGCAAGGATGCCGAGCAGGTCAGTTATGTAAACAACATGAACCCACAAACTGCGGTGGCCTTGTGCCGCTGGATGTCAGACCCTGCTTTTTGGGGTCTGGTGGGTGGAATTACCAAACAGTAGGACAGGCATGGACAACAGACAACCAACCAATCAGGAAATATTGCAAGCAATGCTTGTTTTGCTCAAAGCACAGGTGGCACTCATCGAGATGCGATTGGCTGAAAAAACACAGCAAATTTTTTAACGATAGGTCTATTGTTAAAACCGAAAGGGTAGAAATCGAGGTTTTTATGGCATTTGTAGTCAAGCAACAGCAGGCAACACCTGCGGCATCGGTCAAGGACGGCACATACAAGGCGGTGCTGTCTGACATCAAGCAGTTCACCAATACCTATGGGCAAAGGGTTGGCTTTGAATTCACGGTTCAGGGCGGTGAATGCGATGGAGAGACGGTTCTGCGCTCCACAGCCCCCCAGTTGACCAAGCAATCCAAGCTGGCACAGGTCATCGAGGGAGTGCTTGGTAGAGAACTGACTGCCGATGAGTTTGGGTCAGGGTTTGACCTTGAACAGTTGCTTGGCAAGGAGTGCCAAATTCTGGTCTTGCAGTCAAAGTCCAAGGCAGGCGCAATTTATTCCAATGTCGAGAGGGTGTTCAGCACCTGACAACAAAACATCAACCAAAAGGTCAACAGCACCAAAGGGGAAGCATGGAAGACATCCAGCAAAGTAAAAAGAGTGGGTTTACACAAATGTCATTAAAGGCGTTGAAGGCGATTTCTACCAGTGGCGGCGGCTATAACGAAATGGCGGCATACATTGTGTTGTGTAGCGGAGTGAACAGCAAACAAAGGAACAGGTTGTGTACACACGGCGCAAAAAGCATTGCCCTACGAACAGGCATCAGTTACAGAACAGCGGAGAAGGCAATAGATTGGCTGACCAAGGAAGGCTTTGTTAGAGAACCAACACAAGACGAGCCGCAATTTTTAAGTAAAACCAAGAGCCGTTCCACAACAGTACGGCATGTCATCAATGATGAGCAGTTCCTTGATGTCGCTGTGTCAAACCAATTTGTTAGCCAAACTGGGGGGCATGACTCGCCACTTAAAAGAATAATCAGTCAAGTGGACAACGAAGGAAATATTTCTCGGTCAGTTGCTGTCATGGATTGCATTATTCTTTTTGCGGCACTTATGAAAGAGCAGGACTTTGCTGATTGCGCAGGTGTTGACCCTGATATTTGGCATCAAAGATTTGAACCAGCAGAAGAAAGTGACGCAGACTTTGACCAAATGACGGATGTACCAAATAGCAATGGGGTCTTAGTTGCTGTGCAGGGGGTGGATGAGTACACCACTACAAATGGCTTCATCTTTGATGTGTTTGGCGAACCGTCCTTGGATGATGCCCACAGAGAGTTAATCAGAAAACGATTTTGGTATGCGCTCAAAGAATTAAAAAGATTAAGGTTGGTTTATAGAGTTTTGGTTTTGTGGAGCGGGAATCCTTTAGAGCCAAAGCAACGAAAAAAGGCAGAGCCAATTGCTACTCATTACATCAACGATGCTTGGGCGAGAACTATTGACCCCCACTTGCAAACTGAAGTGCATAAGACAGCATGGCGCACTGGTGCTAGAGACACTGCTATGGACTTCAATGGCGACCAAACAGGACCTGCATTTGCCCATACAGGAAAGTATCGATACATAGTCAACAAAAATAGTGTGGACACCATTTTTTTGGTGGGTCAACTACGGGTCAGATGGTGGGCAAACAATGAATCGAATGTTCAAGGCCGCAATATTGAACATAGGCGCACCAATGCAAAAAAAGATGAATTGGCAAGACTTAGGAGCGGCTGGTAACCGCTATGGAATTCATTCATACGAATGAAACTCCTGCAAACACTGGATTCCAAGCGGTTTTGTTTACTTCAAGTATTCAAGTATTCAAGAGTTCAAGACTTCAAAAACAAAGAAGGCATCTTTACAGATGCCACCATCATATAAACAAGTACCTAAAACTTCGGACAAAAGGTAAATAACCAACAAACTGGTTAACAAAATGAACACCCAGCTAAGGCATATCAAGACCCCCAAAAAAACCACCATCAGGTTAGAGACAGTTTTTTGGGAACAACTGGATTCCCTTGCCCAAAAAGATGCCTTATCTTGGCGGGAGTGGGTTGAACATGCTTTGGCTGACAAGCCTTGTGGAATTGGGTGCGCCTCTTGGTTAAGGGTTCACTGTTTACTCAGCACAAAGGAGTCATATGGCGAAAAAATCAGCACCCCCTGCTAACAATCCAAATGCCATCAAATTGGATGAGCGACATTTAACAGCAGGCTTGATAGACAACCTGTCATCAGACATGACCCCCAATCACTTGGTGGCATCCATGACCACTCTGTCTGTAAATACTGCTTTCACGGTCAAAAAGTTTGCCAATGTCGAGGACTCCATCGAGGTGTCTGACTACATCCTTGAATTGCAAAAAGCAGGCAATGAGGTGGTGGATGGCAACCTTGGCAGGCTTGAACGGATGTTGACCAGCCAAGCCATAGCGTTGGATGCCATCTTCAACCGATTAGCTTTGAAAGCGGCTGGGGCTGAGTATTTGAAAAACTATGAGGTGTTCATGCGACTGGCTTTTAAGGCACAGGCACAGTCAAGGAACACGGTTGAGGCACTGGCAATGCTTAAGCACCCCCAGCCCTACATCAGCCAGACCAATATTGGTCAGGTTGGCCACAACCAAGTAAATAATTCGTATGCTATTGCATCATCGCATAATGACATACATACGATTCCAGCGGCTGAGAATTTACAACCAGCGCCAAACAAACTATTAGATAAAGTGACCGCTTAACAAAGGAGTTTCCATGACAACCGACCTGTACACCAAAGCTGTTTTGACAGTGATTGCCCTTGCTTTGTCTGCCATTGCTTTGCAACACGCTATCCCCTCTGCTTTTGCTCAAGCCTACAACAGTCAAAGCAGAGTTCAATTGGTTGCAATTTGCAACCCAGACGGGCAAAATTGTGCCGATATAAATTCAGATTACCAACTTCGTATAACAAGTGGTCGTTAAGACTTATGAAATGGTCACCTGAGCGCAAAGCCAAGCAATCCCAAGCCATCAGGCAATGGCAACCTTGGCTCAAGTCCACAGGGGCAAAGACGGTTGAGGGTAAGGCGGTGGTGTCTCGCAACGCCTATAAAGGCGGTCATAGACCGTATTTGCGGCAATTGGCTCGGGAACTGTCAGAAGAACTCACGCATTCAAGAGAGTTGATTCTTGAATATGGGTTGCTCAATAAGGGCAGTAGGTGTTCCCAAAGAACTGGCTAATCATCTGACCATTCACGTTGTAAGTACCGATATACCCATACTGGTTGCCAAATTGTCCCCATGTACAACTGACTTGACTTGCATATGCACCGCCAATCGTATGTGCCAAAGCGGTCGAAAGACTAAGAACAGCACAAGGCATAACCAAGAATATTTTCACAAATTTATGTTTCATAAGTAGCCCCTTTGTGCCCCACTCTACTCTTTTAACAACCCACCCCACCAATGTTGCATATGTATGCGCATACATAAGAATAATTCAGTGGCCGACCTTTGAAATACAACAAAACATCCTGCACAGGGTAGATGTGTCGATAATTCGCTTTAATCTTCCTTATCGGGACAGTAATGGAATATTTAATTGGCGGCCTCATTGTTTTGTTCTGTATCTACAAGGCTATGGTTTATTTCGGCAGAAAGAACGCTGTTGAAGTCCTCTGCCATAACTATCAACTTGACCCCCAAAAAGTGTTTGTACTTGAGGATGTCGACATCACACGCTTGACTGTCACGCTTGATTCAACAAGGTCACGCTTGTCTCAGGGGTCGCTAAGTCAAGGTGAACTTGAAGAATTTACAAAACTTGTGGAGAAGTTTCGCTAATGACCTGAACCCCCCCCCAAAGTAGGGCATCGCAGATGAAGCTATCGCATACATATGTACTTATAATCTTATGTAACAATGAGTTAAAGCCCACAGAGCCAAGAGCGCAAGATGGCAATAAACCAAAACAACCTTGACCTGTTAATTAACAAAGCACTCGCCATCGAGGATGAGTTGGCCTTGGACGCTGATGCCTTGGGATTCATGGCAAGGGCGATGGTGCAAGCTACCCTACCCCACAGCAAGGTTGTCGGCAACGAGTTCACCCGCAGGAATGGCAATTACAGCCTGACCATCCTGTCTCCCAGCACTATCGGCTTGCCATACGGCTCTGTGCCACGACTGTTGCTGGCATGGGTGACTACCGAGGCTGTCAAGACCAAAAGTCGTGAACTTGAACTGGGCGACAGCCTGAGCGGATTCATGCGTGAACTCGACCTTGTCCCCACAGGCGGCAGGTGGGGGTCAATCACAAGACTCAAGGAGCAGACCAAGCGGCTGTTTGCCTCATCCATCACCGCCATCTATGAGCAAGGGCAGGGAACTCAAATCATCAACCAAGCTGTAGCTGACAGAGCGGTGTTTTGGTGGCATCCCAAAGAGCCTGACCAAGCCGCCCTGTGGAAGTCCACCATAACCCTGACAGATAACTTTTACAGGGAAATCATTGACCGACCTGTGCCAATTGATATGAGAGCCATCAAAGCCCTTAAAAAGTCCCCTATGGCTCTGGACATCTACACATGGCTGACATATCGAGTGTCCTATTTAAAGCGCCCCACAGCCATCTCTTGGGAGTCCTTGGCGATGCAGTTTGGAAGCAGTTACAGCAGGCAACGGGACTTCAAGACGGCATTCATGTATGAACTCAAAAAAGTGGTGACTGTCTACGGCGGAGTGCGGGTTGAGGCTTTGCCTACTGGTCTGCTGGTCAAGCCGTCGCTGACCCATATTCCAAGGAAAGAAACCTAAATGAATATCTCAATGGGGATTTATAGGCTTGCTCAAGTCATTAAATGGACTTCACGGGTGCTTGGAGTTCCCTTGCTTCTATTTAATACATATGCACTGATTGTTGAAAGAAATCACCTCGGGAGGAATTTGCCTTCTGGCTTTGAACTTGAGGCAAATAGTGGAGACGCTATTGCGGTGCTTGTAGTCACGGTAGTTTGCATGGCGGTGGCAGAGGGTATTGCGTGGATTTTGGAGGGCTTTGCGAGTGATGAGCATCAATAAAGTTATCCCCAAAAAGCTGTGGATTGAGCAAGTTATCCACGCATTAACGGTCGCCAAATTCTGGGCTATCCACGCATTAACGGTCGCTCCTGTGCGCATTAACGGTCGCATCACTATAAATAGCCTGTATCTACCTATATTAAAGAAACCTTTAGTAGGTGCTACGCTTTTTGGGGACAACCTTGCAGGTTGCCGCCCAAGCCGCTTGCACTTGCTACCAACAGCCATTTTTAAATCATGAATACAAAAATACCGCTCATATTGATTTTTTTGTGGTTCACTGGGTGTCAGCAAAAAGACGAAGTCGCCTCTAAAAGCGAGGTTGATAAGTGCGTTGATGCCATAGTTAAAGCAGTTGTGACAGCAAATGACCCATTAGGAATTCTCCCAGAGTCAAAAGACGCAGAGCCAAAAGCAGTAATTGAAGCACAAGCAAGACTTGATTGTTTAAGAGCGCAGGCAGGCCAAAAGTGACAAAAATAATTGGCTTATTACAGGTCAAAACCGATGTGGCAATTTATGAATAGATTAAGACTTGTGTTGCTACTGTTCTTTTTGTCAATGACTGGTTGTCAACCGAAGAGCGAAATTGATAAATGTGTCGAGGCACAGGCTCTAAGTGCATGTTTATTTCCAGAAAAGACACTTTGCATAAAAAATCAAATTGAAGCCTTTGGTGGGGAATATCGACTCAAATGCTTAAGAGCGCAAGCAGGCAAAGAATGACAAAAATAATTGGATTAGTTCAAGTCAAGGGCGGCGCAGGCAGGTCAACTGTCAGCACCAACTTGGCAGGCGAATTGTCAAAGTCTGGCAAAACAGTCCTCATTGACTGCGATATGCCCCAAGGAACATCAGCCTCATGGTTTGCAGTCCGACAGCAAAAGGGCAGGCAAGGCAACCTGACGGCTGACACAGCCAATGACCACACAGCCTTGATTAACAAGGTTAAACAATACCAAGATGCTGACTACATCGTCTTGGATGGTGCGCCAAGAATCGCAGAAATGACCAAGGCAATCCTGATACTGGCTGACCTGTGCCTGATACCTGTGGGGGCAAGCAATGCCGAAATATGGGCAACCAGCGACATCCTTGACCTGATTAAAGAAGCCAATGCGGTCAAACAGGTTGAAGCAAGGATGCTCTGGACTCGTTATAGGGCGCATACACGGCTTGCACAGGAACTGTCAGGACTGGCATCCGAAGAACTGGGGTTGGAGGCTCTGACGGCTTCCACAGGGATGCGGGTGGCATATATGCAGGCTCTGGGTGAAGGGTTGACCGTCACAGAGTTGGCAGACACCAGCGCAAGGGATGAGGTCAAAACATTGACCAAAGAGGTTATGAAACTATTAGGGGGTAAATCATGAGTACATTGGCAAAACCAACACTGGACAACAAAGCGCAAATGGCTGAGGCGTTTGCAAAAGGAAGTCCTGTTAAATCAGCAAAGGTCACCAAGATTTTCCATGCGCCTGAGGGCTATCGCAGACTGACCATCAACCTGCGGGAAGACATCCACAAAAAAATCAGGATGAAAGCCATCGAAGAAGACTGCACAGTCACAGACATCATCACCAAGTTACTTGAAAAAGAAGTTAAATGAAGAAGGTAAAAGCCTCGTTGGTCACAGCAAAGAATGGAATAGCAACATTCTTGTTACTCATGCCGTTTTTAGCTCTGTCCCAAGGAAGGTTGGACTTTAATTTACTGAAGCCCGACCGTTCTATCGTTGACAGCTATCTGGATGGGGCAAGGGAGCGACAAGCGGCGGAGCGTCGTCAATTGGAAATTGAAGCTATCAGGCTTCAAAATCAACAAAAAAGAACAGAATTGGAACAAGAGGCGGAGAGTAGGCGGAAAAATCTGGAAAATCAGACCCGTAGGCAAACGCTGGAAAAAAAAGAAGAGGTAAGTAAACAGCAAAATCAGCCAGAGCCAAACGCCTCCTCACCTGTAATTGATGAATGGTTAAGGGCGGCCGCACCTCGAATGGGGCTATATGCGGACTTTGAAAAAGCTGTATTTGCTCCTGATGTGCCAATTACTTTGGACATGATTCGTCTCATGACTCCAAGTCCATTGGCCGCAGACATAGCTTATTACCTTGCTGGGCACAAAATGGAATCCCTTGCCATAAGCAAAATGAATCTTGTTGAAGCGGCTAGAGCAATCGACCGAATTGAAACCAAATTAAAGAATACTCAATTGCCATAGCAAGGCTTATTAAATGATAAAGAAACTTAAATCTAAGCTGTCAATCCCGAAGCAAGCTGTGGGGCAATTTTGCACAAACAGAGTTGGAGAGGGGGGTAGTAAGCGATGAAAAAACTATTGGTTGAGGGTCTTTTAAAAAAGCTGAATGCTAGGCTTAAGGAATCAGTTTTATTTATATCCACTGTTGTAATCTCTTCCTCAGCCTACGCGCAGACTCAGGAGCCTATTCTTGGAATCAAGTTGGGGCAACTCGCTTCGGAACAGTTTTTTGAGTGCCCTAGAGACGGAAGAAGGGATAACTGGTGCTTTCTTTTGGAAGACCAATCTCGACTTCGGCCTCGAGAGCCTAATGACACTTGGATTTTGTATCCAAGTGACTCTACGTTACCCACATGGGTAAAAAGAAGTAGATTGCTTCTTAGACCAAATGCTGAAGGTGTTGTCGACAATTTCACCGTAAGCACTTTTGGGCAAAGCGTGCAAGACCGTGTCGTTAGTTCAGTATCGACACGATTGGGAGAACCAAAAAAACTTCTCAGGCAAATAGCAAAAACAGGTGCAGGAGTGGAAGTCGAAACAGTCTTTGCGGTCTGGGAGACATCTGATACAGCAGTAATTCACCTGTGTACCCGAGTAGACGCATGCTCCCTTAAGTTTTTTACAAAAGACGGTTATAAAAAATATAACGAAAAAATTGAGCAAGATTTAGCAAAAGACAAACTTTAAACAAGATTACAAAAAACTAAATCATGAAAAAACTCTTTCTTGTCAGTCTGATGATGCTGGCAGGCTCTGCTTGGGCTGAAAATCAAATAACTTTAGCTTGCTTAGCAGATAACCCTTCAGAGTTAGCTGGGGTTGAGTTTCAATATCAAATCAATGAGAAAAATAAGACAGTTTTGGCAACTCGTGGCGAACAGCCAAGCCAAATATATATAGATTCAATCAGAGTTCTGTTTGCCCAAGGTCAAGCTCAAACAAGCATCAGTCGAAGTACAGGGCGCTTTTCAGTAGTACAAGGTGGGGAGTTGGTAGTTACAGGGAGTTGTCAACTCATAAAGCAACCTAAATTTTAGTTAAGCAAGAAGCCTGCTCATGATGCTATGACACCTTGAATACTGAATCTTGTTGTGTCTTTGCTTTCGCAATGAGGCATACCCATCCCCCATCAAACGTCCAGCCAAAACAGCGGTTTATCACCTAAATAGCAGGGCAAATTCCATGACCGTGGTTCAACCCATCACTTGTATTGCATACATATGCAATCATTGAAATATGTGATAACATACTATCAAATTCATAAGGAGAACACTTCCATGAAAACAGCAACCAAGCAAGCCTTTGGCTACATCAGAGTTTCAAGCGCACAGCAAGCCCAAGAGGGCGTAAGCCTTGAGGCACAGCAAGCCAAGATTGAGCAGTGGTGTGCGACCAACGGGTATGAGTTGGTCAATGTTTTCAAGGATGAGGGCATCAGTGGCAAGCGCATGGACACAAGACAGGGCTTGCAGGATGCTTTGGCAAGCATTAAAAAAGGCAATGCCTTTGTGTTTTATTCCATGTCTCGGGTTGCTCGGAGTACCAAGAACATGATTGAGATTGGTGACATAGTTGCCAAGAAAAGAGGCGACATGGTCAGCCTGACTGAAAACATCGACACCACCACAGCCACAGGCAAGATGATTTTTCGGTTGTTGTCCAACTTGGCTGAGTTCGAGCGTGAGTTGGTGGGTGAGCGCACAGCCACTGTTTTGCAGAACAAAAAAGCCAATAACCAAAAATACTGCAATAAAACGCCATATGGGTTCAAGAGAGTCGATGACAGGCTTGAGCAGGTCAAGCAAGAGGTCAAGGTTGTGACTGAGATACAGCAAGCCAGAGCCAAGGGTCAGACACTGCAGTCCATTGCTGACAGCCTGAACTCAAGGAATATCCCGACTAAAACCAATAAGCAATGGCAACCAGCCACCATCCACCTGTTATTGCAAAGGACAGCACTTGTCGCAACTGCAACATGAATTAGCCAAGCTGTTCAGCCCATCAGTCCTCAGTCAGGCGCAAACAATCAGTCCTGAGGCCGTGGATGCCCTTGCAGTCGATGAGGCTGTCGGGGCATTGTTGCTTTTGAAGGGCAAGGATGCCGAGCAGGTCAGTTATGTAAACAACATGAACCCACAAACTGCGGTGGCCTTGTGCCGCTGGATGTCAGACCCTGCTTTTTGGGGTCTGGTGGGTGGAATTACCAAACAGTAGGACAGGCATGGACAACAGACAACCAACCAATCAGGAAATATTGCAAGCAATGCTTGTTTTGCTCAAAGCACAGGTGGCACTCATCGAGATGCGATTGGCTGAAAAAACACAGCAAATTTTTTAACGATAGGTCTATTGTTAAAACCGAAAGGGTAGAAATCGAGGTTTTTATGGCATTTGTAGTCAAGCAACAGCAGGCAACACCTGCGGCATCGGTCAAGGACGGCACATACAAGGCGGTGCTGTCTGACATCAAGCAGTTCACCAATACCTATGGGCAAAGGGTTGGCTTTGAATTCACGGTTCAGGGCGGTGAATGCGATGGAGAGACGGTTCTGCGCTCCACAGCCCCCCAGTTGACCAAGCAATCCAAGCTGGCACAGGTCATCGAGGGAGTGCTTGGTAGAGAACTGACTGCCGATGAGTTTGGGTCAGGGTTTGACCTTGAACAGTTGCTTGGCAAGGAGTGCCAAATTCTGGTCTTGCAGTCAAAGTCCAAGGCAGGCGCAATTTATTCCAATGTCGAGAGGGTGTTCAGCACCTGACAACAAAACATCAACCAAAAGGTCAACAGCACCAAAGGGGAAGCATGGAAGACATCCAGCAAAGTAAAAAGAGTGGGTTTACACAAATGTCATTAAAGGCGTTGAAGGCGATTTCTACCAGTGGCGGCGGCTATAACGAAATGGCGGCATACATTGTGTTGTGTAGCGGAGTGAACAGCAAACAAAGGAACAGGTTGTGTACACACGGCGCAAAAAGCATTGCCCTACGAACAGGCATCAGTTACAGAACAGCGGAGAAGGCAATAGATTGGCTGACCAAGGAAGGCTTTGTTAGAGAACCAACACAAGACGAGCCGCAATTTTTAAGTAAAACCAAGAGCCGTTCCACAACAGTACGGCATGTCATCAATGATGAGCAGTTCCTTGATGTCGCTGTGTCAAACCAATTTGTTAGCCAAACTGGGGGGCATGACTCGCCACTTAAAAGAATAATCAGTCAAGTGGACAACGAAGGAAATATTTCTCGGTCAGTTGCTGTCATGGATTGCATTATTCTTTTTGCGGCACTTATGAAAGAGCAGGACTTTGCTGATTGCGCAGGTGTTGACCCTGATATTTGGCATCAAAGATTTGAACCAGCAGAAGAAAGTGACGCAGACTTTGACCAAATGACGGATGTACCAAATAGCAATGGGGTCTTAGTTGCTGTGCAGGGGGTGGATGAGTACACCACTACAAATGGCTTCATCTTTGATGTGTTTGGCGAACCGTCCTTGGATGATGCCCACAGAGAGTTAATCAGAAAACGATTTTGGTATGCGCTCAAAGAATTAAAAAGATTAAGGTTGGTTTATAGAGTTTTGGTTTTGTGGAGCGGGAATCCTTTAGAGCCAAAGCAACGAAAAAAGGCAGAGCCAATTGCTACTCATTACATCAACGATGCTTGGGCGAGAACTATTGACCCCCACTTGCAAACTGAAGTGCATAAGACAGCATGGCGCACTGGTGCTAGAGACACTGCTATGGACTTCAATGGCGACCAAACAGGACCTGCATTTGCCCATACAGGAAAGTATCGATACATAGTCAACAAAAATAGTGTGGACACCATTTTTTTGGTGGGTCAACTACGGGTCAGATGGTGGGCAAACAATGAATCGAATGTTCAAGGCCGCAATATTGAACATAGGCGCACCAATGCAAAAAAAGATGAATTGGCAAGACTTAGGAGCGGCTGGTAACCGCTATGGAATTCATTCATACGAATGAAACTCCTGCAAACACTGGATTCCAAGCGGTTTTGTTTACTTCAAGTATTCAAGTATTCAAGAGTTCAAGACTTCAAAAACAAAGAAGGCATCTTTACAGATGCCACCATCATATAAACAAGTACCTAAAACTTCGGA
>Ga0315909_10007812_pt1 | contig 11858 bp, 9 predicted proteins | sample LakEriMetagenome_11_FD_203527 | JGI IMG/M metagenome (GOLD analysis project Ga0315909, IMG submission 203527) | Freshwater fungal communities from buoy surface, Lake Erie, Ohio, United States - Buoy 2 MA125 | ecosystem: Environmental > Aquatic > Freshwater > Lake | place: USA: Lake Erie, Ohio...
GCTCGTCGAAAGGTAAACCGTGGCACGGCCTCGGTACTCCGGTTGGCGACGATATGACTCCTACCGAAATGATGAATGCCGCCGGTCTCAATTGGGGTGTTCAGAAGGTTGACTCCTTTATCGAGTTTAATGGAAATCGCATTCCGACCGGTCAGCAGTCGCTGATCCGTGAAACCGACGGCAAGATCCTGACTCAAGTCGGTCCTGGTTGGAACCCCGTGCAGAACTCCGAAGCTTTTGAGTTCTTTGCTGACTTCGTCTCCAAAGGCGATATGGTAATGGATACCGCCGGTTCGCTTCGCGACGGTCGTATCATCTGGGCTCTCGCAGACGTTCGCGACGGTTTCACTCTGTTCGGTGGTGACGAAGTCAAAGGTTACCTCCTCTTCTCCAACCCTCATCAGTACGGTAAGTCGATCGACGTTCGCTTCGTTCTTGAGCGCGTTGTCTGCAACAACACTCTTACTGTCGCACTCGCCGAAAGCGGCCAAGCTGCTGTTCGCGTGAACCATCGTTCCGTCTTCGACGCCAATCGCGTTAAAGAACTTCTCGGCTTGTCTCACCGGAAGGTTGAAACTTTCAAATCGGCTGCAGAACTTCTTGGTTCAAAGCAGTACGGTCAGAAAGACCTCGAAAAGTACTTCGGTCAGATCTTTGGTGAGTCCACCAAAGAAGGCAAACTTCTGTCGCCGACCGCCGAACGCGCTCTCGAGGTTGTTGAAAGCCAGCCTGGTGCAGAGTTCAAAAAGGGTTCGTTCTGGCAGATGTTCAACGCAGTTACCTACATGACTGACCACGAACTCGGTCGTTCCAACGACACTCGTCTTTCGTCGGCTTGGTTCGGCGTTAACGCAAAGCGCAAGGTTGACGCACTCAATCTCGCAGTTGAGATGGCAGAGGCAGCGTAAGCTGCCTCTCTTTTAATCTATTGGATAGGATAAATGGGTAAACATATCAAAACACAATTGGACTATGACATGATTGAAAAATTTGCAAAAGAACTGCACAAATTGCAGCCAGACAATCAAGTTTTACAGCATTATGTTAAAATGGATAACTTTGAGGGAGCTGAGCTACGAAAATGTTTAAAGGTCTAGGAATTTCACTTTTTATCGTTGTCTTTTTAATCGTAGGTGTACCGGTTCTCATGAGCTTGTATCTCGCCTAATCTAATCAAACTGTAACACTAGGAGTATATACTATGAATGACGCATACAACGTAACCGCGGAAGAACTTCGCCAGTTCATCGAGCGTTATGAACGCCTCGAGGTAGAAAAGAAAGATGTGGCTGATTCTCAGAAAGAAGTCATGGCTGAAGCTAAGGGTCGCGGATACGATACGAAGGTGATGAAGAAGATCATTGCTATTCGCAAACGTAAAGCAGACGCAATTGCTGAAGAAGAAGCCGTTCTTGAGATGTATAAATCTGCGCTAGGTATGGTTTAAGCAACAAAAAAAGGGGTGGCTTTCGCCACCCCAGATTTGTTTTAGAGGGGCAGTTGATCTGCCCTTCTTTTTATTAGAATAGGTTCGAAACGCGAACTCTACGATAGTAGACGTTGCTGTTTGCAGTAAGAGCGCCTTCGCTGCGGGTTGGGCCGAATGCGAATGGGTTAGCAACCATACCGTAGCGGGTTTTGAAGCCGATCTTTGGCTGGAAGCTGTTCTCACCAACTGCACGGTACATCTGTAGAGGTACGTATGGGCAGTAGAAGAGACCGGCGTCGAACGAGCTGGAACCTTTGTAACCAACTACGAGGTAGTTTGCACCTGCGTATGGGTCGATGTAAACTCTGTAGCGGCCGTTGAGAACACCGGCGAAGGTGTTGCCTGTGTCGTCTACATTAAGTGCGTTGCTGTTAAGAGCTGGCGTATAGTCAAGAACACCTGACATCTGTAGTGCCGATGCAACATCGGAAGAACAGATAACGATGTTACCCTTGCCTCTACGAGTAGCTTTTGCAATCGCGTTGGCTTCGATTTCAACCTGGAACATAAGTCCTTTGAACTTTTCTACAGACCAACGGCCATTCGCGTCAACGTCAAGGTCGAACACGCCAGCAGATGCTGTGTTTGCAGCGCCGGTTACAGCGGTTGTGTAGATAGTACGAACTACTTCACGGTTGATTTCCGCAAGGATTTCTGACTGAAGAATGTTTGCGAGCTCATTCTCGGCGTCAAGACCATGAACTGCACGAAGATCCTGTGCAAGTTCAGTGGTGTATTCTGCTTTTAGCGCGCGGCTCTTTGCAGCTACGGTAACTTTTTCGATAGCAAGTGCCATCTCTGCGAAGTTTGTACCATTGCCATCACCGAGTGCTTCAGCTGCAGCTGTTGCCATACCGGATCCGAATGGAGCAGTTGCGGCAGAACCTGTAACACCAGACTGTGTACCAGTACCGGAGAAGTCAGAGTCAGCTTCGTTATAGAAAGCTTCTACTGCGGTGTTACCTGACATTGCGTTGTAGTTAGAACGCATTGCGAAGATAAGACCGGTTGGTCCGGTCATTGGCTGTACGCCTGCGATGTCGTATGCCATTAGGTTTGGCATGGAACGACGAACGAGGCTGATTAGAACTGGATCGTAGCCAGCCTGTGGGGTTGCAGCACTAGCACCAAAGCCACCGGTTCCTGCGAAGTTGGTTGGAGTTTCCTGAAGAAGCGATGTCATGTTGATTGACTGGTCGCCTGTCTCCATAAGAGCTCTTTCCGTGTTCTCAAGAAGAGTAGCAGTTACTGCTTTTCTGTGCTCGTTTTGAATTGGCGAGAAGGAAGAGTGCTCTAGAAGAGGACCCCACTTTTCGACTAAAGTTCTGCTAGATTGACTCATTTTCTGTCTCTCCTTATTCTTGTTGCTTTCAACTGGTTTTATTTATAATTTGCTTATTTTCACTTAGCTTTTTTGTTGTTTAAGGCCTCAACTATCGCATTGACCGTAGAGTACTGAGATACTGGCTTTTTAACAATTTCTTCAGTGACGATTTCGTCTTCTTCTACGTTTTCGGTGATTGTTTGAGTCTTCTTAGTCTTGAAGAAAGATTCTCTAAGAGTATTAAGATCTGTTGCGTATGCCTCAAGATCATCGAAATCTAATTTTTCTGATAGAGACTTAAGTCTCTCTTTTTGCGAAACTGTTAGACCTTCAGATACTTCTTCGAAAACCATGTCTGCTTTAAGAGATGCGATCTCTTTTGCAAGTTCGATGTTTTCGTTGATAGCCTGATTGGCTTGATCTGTAAGTTCTTGAACTTGCTCTTCTAGGCCGGCAACAACGTCAACAGTTTCTTCGTCGATGTTAATGTTGTGCTCAGAGAATAGATTTTTAAGTCCATCCATAAGGGACTCTGCCATCTCTACTTTGATACCGGATTCAATAGCAACTTCGTTCTCTTCTAACCATTCCTTGACAACGTAGTCAAGATATGAATCTAGATTTTCGACGATTTCTTCCATAGCTTCGTTTACAGATTCTTCAAGTTTCACCTGAAACTCTTCTTCAAGAGTGGAAACAGCTTCTTCAACTCTAGCCTTTGTAGCTTCTCTAACTGCAGTTTCAAAAACCAAAGATACTTTTGATTTAAATTCTTCAGAAAGATCAACTCCTTCAAACATTGAAGCAATTGATTCTTCAACCGAAATCATTTCTTCTTCGATTACTTCATCTGCATCGATTTCTTCTTCTTCTGACATAGGTGGTTTACCTACAGCGCCTGCCTTTGGATCGACTGATTTCTTAACATCAGCAAGTTTTTTCTTGATCTCTCCACCTGCTGGCGTAACCGGGCTTGGCACGGTAGAAACGCCGTCGTCAGCAACGAACTTTTCTTCTAATCCTGACATATTTACTCTCCTTTTGATTGGATCCGTGTTATCATATCCATATTTATAATATTTAGTTTTTCAGAGAACGAATAAAGTTTTCCAGCAGCTTTGCCGCATACGCTTCATCGACCGTTCTTATAGTTCTTTTATACTGCTTCTTTACTTCCTTAACAGCTTGCTCTATAATTTCTTGAGCTCTCCAAGTACCGGAAGCGATATCATAGTAGTACTCAGTATTTTCCATGATACCATTTACGAAGCAGTTTGGGCCAGAAGGATCAGTAACAACGTCCACAGTTGACAGATGGAAATCGTTCTGAACTTCCATGATTCCGTCTTTCGTTGGCTTAACTGATCCAAGGCCACGAGTAGAAACACCAACCTTAACACCCTCATCGATAAAGGTCTTTACGATCTCGCCCATAGGAGTCCCGAGAATCTTTGCCTTACCAATAAAGTTTGATCCATCACGCTTCATCTCAGTGATAAGATGCGATACGCGATCTCCATTAATCTGTGGACCATCTGGGTGGCCAAGTTCACCGAGAGCACGCTTCGTTTGAATAAAGTCATTATTATATCTATTCATTTCTTTTTCAAGTATTTGAGAAGGATATATGCGTCCATTGCGATTCTTAATGTCGCCTTGCATAAAGACGCCTTCTATGAAGTAATTCTTCTTACCACTCTCGGTTGCTTCAGTAAGAACTTCGCAATCCTCGTTGAAAACTTCTGTGATCAGTTTCATCTGAAACTCCTTTTTATTTTATTTATAATTTTGTTTCACTTATTATCTAAAAGACACAGGAGTGCAAGAAACTGCTGCGGATGCGGCAATTGTATCGCTAGGTTGTTTTTCAACAATTTCTACGGTGTTAACGGCCATATTAAATGTCCCTACAGTGTCACCTGCTAAAGTAATAGTAGCCGCATTAGTAGCGAATATTCTTACTACCGACGAGTCAGATACTGTGTTAGCAGTTGTAACATTTATGGCGTTACCTTTTACTTTAATGATCATATCGCTTCCCTCGCAAAGCTAAGAATCTCTTCAAATCCTGCTTTATCTTTCATCGCAACTTCTTGCATCTTCTTGCGATTTGAAGTAGAAAGGTCCTTAAACATTTTATTTAGAAGATCAACGTCTTCCTTCTTGAGCACAACAGATCCGCCGTCCTTAAGCTTTACCATTCCAACTTTGAATGCCTCGTCAAGTATCTCTACGGACTCACGGATCTTTTCTTGGCCGTGTTCGTCTTTATCTATTCTTTTGACAGGTACGTCACGAGTGCGTGAATGTCCCTTGGGATCGATGTAAGAGACTGTCTTTTTCATTGCGGTCTGAGTTACTTCATTAAGACCAGCTTTTGCTGAGCGATAGCCCATAGGATCTGTCTTTAAACGACGATCTCTTTCTTTTTTCATTTCGTCTTTAGTGTAGCTACCGTGCGGTACACCGCTATTCATGTGCCACTTAAGACGCCCGTGAGACATTTTTGTAATGTCTTCTTCTAGCTCAACTTCTTCCATCTTGTTTGCGGATCTGTTTAGGCCAGTTACGCGGTTCTGTCCTTGCTTATAGTCTTTAGAAGTTAGAGTGCCTTTATCTAGCTTCTCTCTTTTCTTCTTAAGATCCAAAGCAGCTGCGGCGTGATAGTCACGAAGTTTGTCTTGCGAAATCTCATCAATCTGCTCGGCTTCTTCTCCATACATGTCGTCATAGTATCCACTTCCGCTAGATCTAGTCGCCATTCTCATCTCACCACGAGCATACGAGTAGAGAGACATCATTGACTGATGGGCGGTCGCAAGCTTGTTCTGATACCATTCTTCTGGATCCGGAGTCATTTCTAGATAATCCATGATCTCTTCTGCTGCGTAGCAAATGAACTCAAGTTGACTCATCATCATCGGAATTTCCTCGTATGCGTCCTCGTTCATGTTTGCTTTATCAGCAAGACGACCAGAAGCACCTGTGATACCAGTCATACGATTCTTAATCTTACGCTTTACATCTGGACTTGACTTTCTCATTGATGAAGAAGCTTGAGCGGCGGCGACAGCAGCATTACCTGCCATATTACCAGCAGCTTTCTTGATGTAGCTATGTAGAGTGTTTGGAGAAAGCTCGTCAAGCTGTTCGACTTCTTCTGGTAATTTCACGGACTTTAAAAGTCCTCCGAATTTTTTATCATTTTTTATTCTAGTCTTAAGAGCGCCAACGTCTTGCTTATTCATCTTGCCGGCTGCTGTGACTCTAGGCCCACCTTTAAACTTGCTCGACCATTGTCTGCTTGCTAATTTATCGTGCCCTGACGATTGATTGTCTCTACCAAAGTGCATTTGATATGAACCATCATCTACTTGTTTGGCAATTGTTGCGCCAAATTCTTTTTCAATTGCTTTTAAATATTTTTGCGGAGTATCATTACCATCATATTCTGGATGTGTAGTTGTATAAACATTAAGAATAAGATCGTCAAGTCTATCACGCTGAGAAGCAGATAGTTTTGCTTCATCAAGATCAACTTCTTCTTTAGCAACAAGTTTATCAGTTGCCTTTTTAATACCACGCATTCTGTCCATAGCTTTACTGAAATTCTTTGGTTGGTCTGGGTTGTTATGTTCTCCAGACTTTCTAGCATGATCCATAGCGTTTATATTAGCTTTCTTGATATATGAACCAAGAGTCTTTTTATCTAGTTCGTCAATCTGTTCAGCTTCTTCTTTGGTAAGTTTATTAGTTGCTGTAGAAATACCAATCTGTCTTCCGAGAGCTTTCATATAATTCTTACCACTATCTTTATCACGAACATCACCTGCTTTGTAAGCCTTAGTAACTGCATCACCAGCAGCTTTCTTTACATATGAAGTAAGTGTCTTCTTTGAGAGTTCATCGATCTGTTCTACACTCTCGGTGGCGCGAACCTTTGGTTCCCCAGCTACACCAGGGTATGCTTTTTTACCAGCAAGATTTACACCAGGTCTACGCTTCATGACTTCCTTCGTGCTTAATTCGCCAGTGTTGGTTTTGTCAGCAACTTTACGAATATATCTACGAGCAAGGTCACGAGAGATCTCATCGAGTTCTTCCGTTTCTTCTTTACGAATAGATTTACCAATCGCTTTGCGACGATTGTGAAGATACTTATCTGATTTATCCTTATCGCCATCGTTATCAATGTCACCATCTTCTTTACCAACCGGATCCATTGCTTCTTTCTTCATGGAACCCTTACCTGCGAACGTGCTAGCAGCATCTTTCGACATCGTGACTGGATACTTCTTGCCGCCAAAGGCAAAGTGCTTTGCGCCTGACTTGTGAGCGTTTGCAGCAGCGGTGTGGAACGCATTCTTTTCTGTCGCAAGGATTTCTTCAGGAATTATAAACGTCTCTTCGTAAACAATCTCGTCCTCACCCTTATCATAGTCTGCTTTACGCTTAGGGGCCTTTACTATCTTACCACCTGTGAACTGAGCCTCAACGTCAACAGGATAGTCGACCTTTGTGACAACATGTTTATCTTTAAAGTGCTTTTCGTCGCCAGCCTTTGGCTCAGCAACTTCCGATACTATCTTGTGAAAGGATTTCATTTTTGAGGCCCTCTTCTAAATGATTTTGTTTTATTTATAACTTTTAAGGATTCTTCAGCTTCCATATCATCTTCTGGAGGCGGCTCAGCGCTTACAGGTGGTTTACTATCAGTTTGATCCTGATCATCACCAGAAGGCATTCCATCGTCGTAGAGACCAGCTGCCTTCTCTTTATCCATCTGTCTCTGCATCTCACGCATATCGTCTTCAGACATGAAGAGCACGTTCTTAATGACCCACTCACGAGAGTAGTACTTGCCGATCTGTTCCTCAATATCTCGTAGCATCGTTACTTTTTCACGAAGGATCTCAGTCTGTTTGAGTTCCTCAAAATAGTTGTCCTTCATAAAGTCGTAACGAATAGCATCCTTTATATCGGCCCATTCTTCTGGATCGAGGATACCCTTAAGTATAAGTTGCTTTTCAAGTAAAAGATCGAATAGCATAGAGAAACGAGTTCTTAGTCTACGAATGAACTTACTAAACTTAAGTTCGTCGCGTGTGATCTCAGAAACTCTACCAAAGCTATACATAGTTTCTGGCTCGAGACGAGACACCGGAACCTTTAAAGACTTATATAGTTTTCTTTGGAAGTATTGCAGGTTTTCATCACCGCTAAGTGCAGGTGCAGATCCACCAGCTAGAATGTCGACTTCAGTTGAACGCTCTCCACCACGGCGAGGAAACCAAAAGTCCTCGGTCATAGTCATAAACTTGCGACCATCTGTAATGTCACCGCTATCGGAATCATACTGAAGCTTATTCTTATGGCGAGTCATCATATCGTGAAGATATTGTTCTGCCTTTGCTTTAGGTAGCTGGCCAACGTCGATATAAAATATTCTTCTCTCTGGAGCGCGCGTAATCGTATAGATTACCGTTGCGTCCTCGAGCATTCTAAGTTGGTTCAATGGCTTGATTGCTGGATGTAGATGCGAAAGAACTAGAGAGTTGTTTTCGTTCATAAATCCAGAAGTCACTCTTGCGATAGAGTCTTTTGCGATGCGATAACCTTGAACGGTTTGACCAGAATGAATATTGTTTGAGACTGATTTAGAACCGAACCCGGAATCCGAATAGAGATAGTATTCCTTCTTCACCTTTTTAAGAGGCACACCAGAGTGAGCATCCTTTTGCTTTTCGTCCATCTCTTTTACTAAGCGAAGTTTACGAGGATCTACGTAGCGTATCTCTATAATGCCATCTTTTAGATTCTCGTTGTCTATGATGACGTGATAGTTTAAACGGCCATCAACATAAAACTTCTGAAAGATATCGTATCCGTAGTTAGAGAAGTCAAGAAGTCTAAGAATTTCTTCAAATTCTTCTACGATGCGATCCTTAACTTTATCTGGTAATTCAGTATCGTCTAGAACTATCTCAACAGCGTTTTCGTGTGAATCGATATTAATAGCTTCATTGATAACTTCGTCAACCGCTTGCGCAATTTCTGGCTGCATTATCATGCCACGATACTTGGTGATGAGCTCAGACTCTGTCTTAGCATCACCTTCCATATTAATAGCAATCCCATAGGAACCCCCTAGAGAGTTTCCTATGGTAATTGCACCTTCGTCGTTACTCGGTTCTACGAAAGAAACGGCGCGGTCTTCTTCAGCCCCGCCAACTTCTCTCTTTATCTCGAATCCAAAAATACGCAAAATTTATCATCCTATAATTAAGTAGTTGAAATGCCAGTAGTCCCCTCAACTCTCCATAGATCATATTGGAATGTAACTCCAAACTCTTCAATAGCATCAGTCTGTTCCCACGAAAGAGGGATAGCGTCTATACTGACTGGATACATTCCTTCAAACACATACGTTCTAAGTGCGCGACCTTCTTTGCTGAATTGGGTCACAATAGCATTTGATTTATAACTTTGAGGTAAAGATCTTAGGTTAGAATCGTGAGTGTTGATAGCGTTTGACCAAGATTCCATTGCGTTGCGAATTGCGAAATCTTCGTCGTTTATGATAGTGACTGGCCAATCGCCAAAAACTCTATCACCTGCGTATTTTACTTGGCGCCCAAAATAGTTAACAACATACGATCCTAGAGTTGACTCAGGTAGAGCCGCAGTTTTTACCATGAATGGAACTTTAAAATCTGCAATAGGAACGATAGGGTTTGTAATTTGGACTTGGAAGAGGGTGGGTCTTGCCCCACCCCCAACTAGTTGTGATTTGAATTCGTTGATATTAAAAGCCATGTTTATACTCCTTTTTCTTTATTTATTAGAGTGGCTGACCAACGATTTCATCGAATTCCACGCCAGTTCTTGTTGCAACAAATGTTAGTTCGATTACATTGATTGAACGGGCAGGCTTAATAAAGATATTGCCTCTAAAGATGTTTCGGTCAACAATGTCTGGTGTATTTACTGTTGAATCTGATACAACTCTAAAGTCAATAATACCTCTTCTTCCTTGAATGTCTCTAAGGAAAGGCTCTACCAAGTTCTTAAACTGAGTCTGTGTAAATTCGTCGTTGAAGTCAAAGAGGAATGATGCAGCTACCGTGGCTATAGCCTTTTCAACCGTAATAAAGAGTCGGCGAACGTTGATACGAGAAAACGCGCTGCCGGTCGCAGTTCCTAGCCCGGTCTTATCGCCGAATAGTAGAACTCCTTGGCCAACCTGCGATATAACTGGGTTAATATCGTTTCCGTATAGCAAGTCTCTCTGTGCTTTATTTGGATTGAAGGCGAGTTTTACGACGTTCTTAATGATTCCTCTCTTAAACCCGGCAGGTGACTCATAAGGCTCAACTCTTGCCGCAAGACCGGCAATATCACCGTTAAGAGGTACCCAACGATACGCGTCGTTATACTTATCGTAGCGATACTTATATCCGCTATCCATTACCCAATAGGAGGAAGACTGCAACCCGTTTCTAAATTCAATGATTTCAGTCATTTTAGTTTCTGGGTTCGCAGGTGCAACCGCGGCGGCATATGTTGGCGAAATATACACAACACAATCTTTTCTACTTTCCGCGATATTAGAAACTATATAGTTTGCGATGTTTGTGCTTGTTGCTTTACCTTGAATGATAGCAGATATGTCTACCTCGTTTGCGTCTCTGAAAAGATCGTATCCAAGAGCAACTTTTCCGAACGAAATTGAAGCTTCGCCATCACCATCCGCTCCACCAGAAAGATTTTGGTATAGCGGGGATGTTATTGCTGGATTTACTATGCTACCAGTTTTTCCTCTGACGAAAGAAGAATTGTTTTCTAGAACCGTTATGTAATAGTTGTTAGATCCATCAGAAAGTTTGGCTGCCGGATTCACGGAAAGGTTTTCATAGAATTCTAGCAACGCTCCTGGAGTTCCGCTAATTTCTCCTGCATAGTCGATAACGGCTAAGTGAATGTTATTTGCGCTTGAAGGAGCACTTGAAGCTATGTTAGAATAACCCCACTTTCTTTCTACACTTATCTCTTCGAGAGAAGTTTCAGCAAGAGTATATTTGTTCTTCGTTGTGACAGTATATGAAAAAGTAGTATTTGATGTACTATTGTCTGTGAACGTTGAAACAATAAGTTCTTGGTAGCCAACGCTATCGTTGCCCATTCTTAAAATATCATTTTCTTGTAGAGCTTCTATAGATGACGGGGCACTTATAGAAATTGTGTTTGCGTTAAAGGTAACACTTCCTGTAAGATCGCCGACAGCAGCTAGAGTATCTTGATATGAAAGGGCAGAGGCAACAGAAACTTTAATAGAATTACCTAGAACGCCTGGGTATTTTGCTTCAAAATTATCACTTTCTGCTATGTCTGCGCTATCTGAAACGACTCTAACTACGAATAAAGCGTTTGAATAAGATAGAAAATCTGCAGCTGAGAAGAAAGTTTCATGGTTTTGCCAAGCCGTATTTGAGTACGGCTTTCCAAAACGAGAAGCTAGTTCTTGTTCCGATGTGATTAAAATTCGTTCGTTAGTTGGTCCCCAGCGAAAAACGCCAGCAATTGCAGCAGGTGGTGTTGCAATTGCAGGAATAACGGCTGTAGCATCCACTTCTCTAACAATAACGGATGGACTTACAGAAAAAGCCATATTTTTCTCCTTTGTGTAAGATTATTGGCGTGTGTTTTTAACATTTCTTCTTTATTTATAAAATCTTGATTTTACATCATCCAGCCTTCTCTGGCATCTGCTGGTCTCCAGCCTGACTTCTGTACGTCATCTCCAGTATCGATAAAACCAAATGGAAGAAGATCATCGTTGAGTTGTTCCTCGGTCTTCTCTCTTAGCTTACTCAATGTATTTATATCCGTGACTTCTTTAAAGTATCCCTGACTCGTTAACCATGCAAAAAGAACAAGGTTCATAACCAAGTCGTCGTGAGCCCCAGGTTCTGCTTCGTATGAGTTGCGTTTCTTAGAGAAACGCGACAACTCTTGTATTGTCTCGAAATCGCTAATGAGTAACTG